>OUNM010557368.1_pt1 | contig 118599 bp, 80 predicted proteins | sample 1769961 | NCBI WGS metagenome assembly OUNM01 (sample SAMEA3914820, study PRJEB12502) | metagenome | biome: forest; material: soil | place: USA | collected 2012-03-12 | depth 0.3 m
ACTCGACGAAGGCGCTGAGTGACAGCGCGCAATCCTGGCGAATCCTGCTCAGGGAGACACGTTTCAGGCGCTGTTGCCAGAGCCTGGATGATGTTTCCTCTTTCGTTGATCACGGATGGAGAATTGCATGACTTGTTTAAGCGATAAAGCAGATTTAGGGTAACAAACATGCGTCTATTGTCTCGCGCGGAGCCGGCACGCAGACTTGCCGCTCCCACCCTTCGGGTAAAAGCGACAAGCCTGCACGCCCAAACAAACCCCAACTAACAACCGACTCCGCCCCAACGTAGGGAGGCTTGCAACCTCGCGCGGTGCGCCGGAGGCGTGGCGGGGCGGGAATGAAAATTCAGACTTGCCAAGCCCACCCACCCGGACCATCCTCACCCTGCATCCCCCGGAGTATGAGCGGCATCACCCATTGCGAGGACCAGCAGCAGACGGCAAGTCGATCGCCTTCCCACGGCAAATTGCGCCCACTTCTGCCCACCCAATATTTAACGAAAACGAATATTGCTCGGCGATGGATCATGCATGTGGATGCCGATATCCTGCAAATCTCCCAGGATGATCTCCGCCATCGGCCAATCTGCCCCGAATTGCTCCTGGTTCTTTCGCTCCCATTCCTCCCAGATTTCCTCCGTAAACTCCGGCGCAAAATCCAGATAAGCCCCGGCAAAATCCAGCACCCAGGGCGGCATTACGACTGTTATCTCGATTGCCAGCAAATCATCGTCGAAAGCCACCAGGCGAGGCACTTCGAATCCGCGAATTTCGAAAACATCCGTCTCCTTCAATCGCTCATAAACCTCTTTCTCCCGCCGATACGGCCCCTCTCCGTAATGAATTTTCAATGCGGAAACGTTGGGTTGAGCGTTGCTTTCGATCTCGTAAACGATACCGTGAATCCCGGAGCCCAGCCGCCTCGCCAGGCTGCAATTGCGCAAGGCGACGTAGGCTTCCGCATATTCGATAATGTCTTCGTCCATTCTCACCTCGCTGGGTCACACCGGGCACTCCGCCGACGTGAAAATGCATCTGCAGCTCAAGGATCGCATTCTTCCGCTCGGCCAAATTGGGCCCGACTTTATCCTCCTGAAAAAGGCGATCGACCACCCGCCAACGAGCGGACGCCTTTTCCTGGCCATCGATGGAAACGAGCGCGAATGGGACATCTATCTGCCGCAAGGCATGTCAGCTCAGTCGCGAATGGTCGCTGTCGAGAAGCCAAAATAACGGAAGGGTGCAGCTGGACTGCACCGGGGATTTCGACGCGGAAAGGAGCCGCAGTCTCTTCGAGACTGCGGAATATGAACGTGAAGACGCTTCGGTTCGCGTCGCTCATCATGCTTCAACGGAGCCGCATTCGGCGAAATGCAGGACGGTCTTTTCTCGTGCATTGGGTTTTCAAGGATTCGTCACCACTCTATGCCGGCGCGAAGAGAAGTCAATTTGATGATAAGCGAAGCGAAACATATTGCCATTTCCCCGTCGCCGCTCATTGTTTCGGCATGCCACCCGAGCGCCGCGGTCTCCAGGTCAAAAGTTCAGAGAGCGGCGTGGGACATCGGACTGATCCCTCGCGATATCGCCCAACCTCATGAGCACCGTCGACTTCGCCACGATCTTCTCAAGAGCCACCGGCCAGCCTGCTCCCTACGGCTACCAATGCCGCCTCGCCTGCGGACCCGAAGCTGATCCTAAAAATCTCGCTACCCTCACCTCCGGAGCCACTTGCCAGTCGCAGCTAATCGAGATCCCCACCGGCCTCGGCAAAACCGCCGCTGTCGTCCTCGCTTGGCTCTGGAATCGCCTGCTTCAACCGGACGCAAAAGCGCGCGCAAGTTGGCCCCGCCGCCTCGTCTATTGCCTCCCGATGCGCACGCTCGTCGAGCAAACGCACGATGAGATCTGCAAATGGATCAGCAGACTCGGCGAGCAAAACCTCATCACAGGGAAGAAACCGCGCGTCGTCATCCTCATGGGTGGTGAGGAACTCGACGGCGAAGCCAAAGATTGGGACCTCTTTCCCGAAGAAGAAGCAATCCTCGTCGGCACACAGGATATGCTCATCTCTCGCGCACTGAATCGGGGATATGGCATGAGCCGATACCGCTGGCCCATGCACTACGCCTTACTCAATAACGATTGTCTTTGGATCCTGGATGAGACGCAACTGATGGGCGTCACCGTTGAAACCAGCGCGCAGCTCGACGCATTCCGGCATGTGAAAGGGATCGGCACGTTTGGCCCGTGTCCCACATGGTGGATGAGCGCCACCCTCGACACAGCGCAACTTGCCACCGTCGATCATCCGCCACCGCTGAACGGATGGCCGCGCGAAGCACTTACCGAGCTGGACCGGCAGATTCCATCGGTCGATTCCCGCTTCAAAGCGGTAAAACGCTTGAACACGGCGCCCATGGCTTTGTCCGCCGCCACGAAAGCTGGGTATGCAAAAGCGCTCGCCAATCTCATCGCGGAACGCCATCAACCAGACACCCTCACTCTGGTCATCCTCAATCGGGTCAGCCGTGCACAAGATGTTTACAATCAGCTCCGCAAGCTCAAGAAAGGCGTCCTAAAAAATCCGCCTGGCCTCATCCATTCGCGATTCCGCCCCGTCGATCGCGCCAAAAGCAACGCGGCGTTGACCGCCGACGGAGATCGGATTGTTATCGCAACGCAAGCCGTGGAGGCCGGTGTCGACGTCTCCGCACGCCTCCTCATCACGGAATTGGCCCCATGGTCCTCGCTGGTGCAGCGTTTTGGACGTTGCAATCGCGCCGGCAACATGGCCAATGCCGAGATCCTTTGGCTCGAAATTCAGCCCAAAGACGACAAGGACGAAGTCTCGCTGCCTTACGACGCCACAGCGCTCCGGCTTGCTCGGGAGGCGCTCAGCGCCTTGTCTGACGCGAGCCCCGAAAACCTCTCGCATATCGTCGCCGCGGCGCCAAAAATCGTGCGGCCAATCCTGCGTCGCAAAGACCTCTTCGAGTTATTCGACACCACGCCAGATCTCTGCGGCCAGGACCTTGATGTCTCACGCTACATTCGTGATGGCGAAGATCAGGATGTTCAATTCTACTGGCGAGATATTCCCGGAGACGGACTTGGCGCAAACGAACCGCCGCCCGCCCACGAAGAACTCTGCCGGGTATCCATTGCCGAGGCCTCCAAATTCCTTAAAAGCGCTAAGGTCACTGCATGGAGTTGGGATCCCTTGCAGGAGAAATGGGTTGAGATCCGCCAGCCGCGGGTTGGCGCTATCTACCTGCTCTCAACGACAAGCGGCGGTTATTCTGACGAAGAAGGCTGGACCGGAGACAGCAAAAGCAAAGTCACTCCACACCCTCCAAAGGATGGAGTCATGGAGCGATATGGCGCCGACAACCGAACTTACTCGGGGGCATGGCAGACGCTCGCCGAGCATACCAAGCAGGTAGTCGCTCACGCAACCCGGCTCGCGGTTTGTCTCAACTTTGAAAGGGCCTTCGCTGAAGCCCTGAGGGTCGCGGCGCTATGGCATGATATCGGCAAGGCTCACTTCATTTTCCAGGGAATGCTCGGTCGAGACGATGGGATTCTTTGGGCCAAATCTAACCATTGCGGCGGAATCCCAAAACGCGATGGCGAAAAGGTGATCGGCTTTCGTCACGAACTCGCTTCCGCCCTCGCGTGGCTCATTGAAAGCACGCCAGAAAGCCCCGACCGCGATCTCGTCGCCTATCTCATTGCCAGCCATCATGGCCGTATACGCTTGTCGATTCGCTCCCTCCCCAACGAATCTCCACTTCCGCCAGAACCCGAACGCCTCTATGCCCGCGGAGTTTGGGACGGGGATCATCTCCCTGAGATTAAGCTGGATGAACTGCAATTACCTCCAACAAAACTCGATTTGAGTTTCATGCGCATGGGCGAGGGCGCGAACGGAGCATCCTGGTTATCCCGAATGATCAAAATCCGGGATGAACTTGGCCCATTCCGCCTTGCCTACCTCGAGAGTGTGCTCAGGGCCTCAGATGCAATCGCTTCATCCGGCAAAATACCCGGCATCATCCATTGATTTGCTCTTCGTACTCGTCATGCGAACCAATCCAAAACCATTCGACGGTGCCATTCGGATTAATGGCCGCCAAGGCACGGTAATTGGAACCCACTCGCGCCGACCAGAAATTGCCGACTTTCTTGAACATAATCGACGGATGCCGCGGATCACGCAGCCACAGTCGGTAATTTTTCCGCGCGAGTTGCTGAATCTCGGGCGGCAACCTGGAATACAGGCTACGGAAGCTTGGGGTCGTCGAGGAATTCACCGAGTGGAATCTGCGGTTGATCTCCTGCATTCCCAGTCAGGCGCAAGTACATCGCTTCAAGACGCCCGCTTTGGGCGTCTTCCTCTATCTGCTGGTCCCAGGCGGCAGCTTCGCGCTCGTTCAAGCGCGCCAACAGCTTCCGAAACTCCGTATCCGGAAGTTTCGAAATCGCGTCTTCGATCTCTGCAACGGTGCTCACGTAGGACACCTTGGACGATTTTTGCCGTCAATTCAAGACGGCACGGGCATCGTGGGTTCGAATCCCACCCGCACTGCGGATTTAATGTCTGCTGGAATCGTTGCCGTGAAAAGCAGGAAGGCCACTTATGACCGAAATTCCGTTGTCCGGTTGCACCCCCTCCCCGCTCGCGTACTATCTCAAGGCGCTTGGAGTTCTGCGCCTCGTCAGCGATCAAGCCGACTCCCTCTCAACCGGCGTTTGGCACCACGACGTTTTTCGATTGGCGTCCCGGCTGAACGAAGACGAACTCGTCCAGTTTTTTCTGCGCGATTACCGACCGACGCCAGTGCTTGCGCCATGGAACGGTGGAAGTGGCTTCTATCCGAAGGACAGCAAAGACGCCATCACCGCCATCACAGCCGGACGGGCCGCGAGATTTATGCCGTATCGCGCGGCACTCGACTCGGCCAAATCCGCCGTCTCGCAGCTCGGGCTCGAGGAAAAGCCTGATCCCGAGGCAAAATTCGACCTCCTTCGCCTTTGCCGTAACACCCTCAGCGACGACGCGCTCGATTGGCTCGATGCGGTGGTCGTGCTTGGAACCGACACGCCAAAATATCCACCCCTCCTCGGCACCGGCGGAAACGACGGGCGCCTCGAGTTTACGAACAATTTCATGCAGCAGCTCGTTGCGCTGCTCAATCCGGACACAGGCGAGCCGTTGAGCAAATCAGAGGCGCTTCTCCGGCAGTCCTTATTCGCCACCGCAGCTCCCGGCATCACCGGCCGAGCCCCGATCGGACAGTTCTTTCCCGGAGCCGCCGGCGGCTTCAACCTCACCACCGGTTTCTGCGGGAATTCCACCGTGAATTTTTGGGACTTCGTCTTCATGATTGAAGGCGCGCTGCTATTCGCCGCCGCGTCGGTAAAAAAACTCGAATCGAGTGGTGGCGGCCAACTCGTCTATCCCTTCTGTGTTCGCCAGGCTGGCGTCGGCTATGGCAGCGCCGCCGCAGCGGATGAAGAGAGCTCCCGGTGCGAAATGTGGATGCCCCTTTGGGAGCAGCCCACCTCTCTCGCAGAGCTTCGCGCCGTCCTCGGCGAAGGCCGAGCTCAGGTCAATGGGCGTGCGGCGCGCAACGGCGTCGACTTCACCCGGGCTGTCGTCACGGTGGGCGTAGATCGCGGGCTCAGCGCCTTTCAACGCTACGCCTTCCTGGCCCGCAATGGCCTCAGCTACTACGCCGTGCCGCTGGAAAAAGTCGCGGTGCGACGCAACGCTCGCGCCGATCTACTCTCGGACATTGACCATTGGTTGGAGCGGTTTCGAGCCAAAGCATCCACTGCCCCGGCATCTGTTAGCCGCGCACTCCACCAACTCGACGCGAAAATCGTCGATTTCTGCAAAAATGGCGACGCCACGCACGCCGAGGGAATGCTGGCCGCAATTGGGCGCTGCGAAAAGTCCCTTGCTCGCAGCTTTCGCTGGACGACGTCCGACACGGTCCGGCTGTTGCCCATCAATGGCCTTCGACCTCGCTGGCTGACCGCGGTTCGGCAGACGCCAGAATTCCGTCTCGCCGCCTCGGTGGCCGCACTTCGGGGCAAATATGGCGGGAATGCTCTCCCCTTTCGCACCCATCTGGAGCCCGTCGAAGTCATCCCCAAAAAGGGATGGGCTCGTTGGCGGGAACACATCGGCAACGATGTTCTCTGGCACGAGGGCGACATCGTTACCGTCTTCAATAAGATCTTTGCCCACCGGGTCACACACGCAGTGAAAGTCGGCGCCGAATACTTTCCCGATTGGTCATTGCGCCCCGCTCGCCTCGACGATCTTTCCGCCTTCATCGAAGGTCGTACAAATGACGATCTTCTCGCCGACCTCATCTGGGGACTGAGCTTGATCGACTGGACAAATGTTCCGCAGGAAATGTTGGCGGACGACACCACCCCGGATAACGAGCCTCCACCGTCGTCTCTCTATAGCCTCCTTCGGCTCTGCTTTTCCCGGCCGCTGCCCGGAAAAGATAATGTTCCCGTAGTTGCCGAGAGCCATCGCCTTGCCGCAGTCGGACGGGGAACGGATGCTTCCAGACTTGCCGTCCAACGCCTTCGCGGTTCGGGCTATGCACCTGCCATCACCCAAATCCCAATGGGATCAGCCGCAATCCGAACGGCCGCAGCGCTCATCTTCCCGATTGGCTTATCCAGTATCCGAAAACTTCACGAATGCGTCATGAAGCCCAGCGACGACTCGAAACGAAACACCGTAGCGCCAATCTCAAGCGCCCCTCTTTCTTAGAAATCTGCCTAGTCATGAATATCGATAACCTCTCACATCATCCCCGTCTTCTCCTCGAAGCAAAATTGAAGCCGGTTCAAGGCACCCGCTTCCAGCCCACGGGCTTTCCGGACCTCGGCGCTGCGACCTACGATGCGGCCGATGGGTCCAGGATGCTTCTGGTCGAGTCTGCGCAAAGCATGGCCAATCGGCTTGAATCCGTTTGCTGGGACCGCACGGCGAAGGACTGGGTCGCACCACTTCGAGGACTGCCGTACGTCAGCGTCTCCAACGCTGGCGACGAAACGATCACGAATTCGGTCCTCGAAGCGCATCGCCTTAACAGTCCTTTCATTCTGAATGGCAAAAACGGCGGCGAAACCTTCCTTGCCACATTAAAGAAGGAACTCGCAGTAGCGGAAAACATACCGATCGACCTAAAGCTGCTTGCCAAGACCCTTCTGAAATACGATATCAACGCGCTGCTTCACGGCATTTTTCTCGCGCGGCCGGAAATCGCTGGGGGCCGCATGCGGCTCCCACGAGCGATAACGGCATTCATTGAAGCTGCGAATGTCGCCGTTGCCGCCAGTGGTGGCGTAAAGAACGACGCCGTAAATCCGAGCGGCGACGCCGCAAAAGGCTTCGGCAACGTCCCATTCCATCGTGAAGAGTTCGCCGGCGACATCATTGCTTACTTCAACATCGATCTATCGCTGATTCGCGGCTATGGTTTAGGAAAACCGGCCGAGGATCTTTTGATCGCACTCGCGCTCTTCAAGATTCATGCCTTTCTTCACTCCGGACTCCGCCTGCGTACGGCCTGCGACCTCGATTTGGTCGGCGAAGTCGCCGTAAAGCGACCCGCGGATTTCAAACTTCCCACTCTGGCAGAACTGGAAGCCGCTTTGCCTAATCTCATTCAAAATACCGCTTCCGGCTTTGCCAAGCCCACGCGCACCGAAGTGAAATTCGAGGGCTGAGCCGATGCTCATCGTAGAAATCCAGTTCATTGTCGGCCGCTGCCATGGCACTCCATGGGGGCGCCACGCCAACGAGGGCGAGGTCGATTGGCCGCCTTCGCCTTGGCGCTTCTTACGCGCGCTGATCGCCACTTGGTTTCTCAAATCACGAGACGCCATTGCGGAGGATGCCTTGCGTGCGCTTATCGGCGCGTTGGCGGAAAGGCCGCCCGACTACTATCTGCCGCCGGCCAGCCGGGGTCATAGTCGTCACTATATGCCATACGTGGAAGGCAAAGCTTGCGGCACAACCAAGATCTTCGATAGCTTCATTCAGGTTAGTCCCAACAACGCGATGCAAATTGCGTGGGATTTGGAACTTCCAACCGAATTGCGACAGACCTTCGCCCATCTTTTGGAGAATCTGAGTTATCTCGGGCGGGCAGAAAGCCTGGTGGAAGCACGCCTGTTATCAGCAGCTTCTGTATTTACCGCAAATGCCTTCGTTCTCGCCGACGAAGCCGATGTGCCGCCAGAGCACGAGATCGTTCGATTAATGGCGCCGTTCTCGAGTGGCGAATACTCTTCGTGGCTCGCGGACTTTCAGGAAAAGACCACGCCTGCTGCCGGAACACGAAAGAAGAAGCACTCAGGACCAACAGTCCCGAAAGACGTATTCGAATGCCTGCTGGCTGACACCGCTGAACTTCAGGCCAGTGGTTGGAGCCTCCCGCCCGGGTCCAGAGCTGTGAACTACGTCCGCCTCGCTCAGGCCTTTGATATTTCGCCAATCCGCAAAGCGCGAAAGGCAACCGAGCCTCGAACGGTTGCTGTCTACCAAATCTCCAGCGCAGTGCTTCCTCGCATCACTAAAGCGCTCTCAGTCGGCGAGCGTGTCCATCGCACCCTGTGCAAATTTTCAGATAACTCTGCCGTCTTTACCGGTAAAGAGCCTGATGGGACGCCTCGAAAGGGCCACCGCCACGCGCACATTTTCTGCGAAGCGCTCGATCGCCGGGACGCCATCACTCATGTCATCGTTTTTGCGCCCGAGGGCTTTGGAGAAAGAGAGACGCGGGCGCTGCGCAGCGTGCGCCGCGTCTGGGGAGAAGCAGAACACGATCTGCAAATGGTTCTGCTTGGATTGGGATCACCGATTGATTTTCCCGGCGTCTCCAGTCTCGGCAAATCGAAGACGTGGCAATCCTATACGCCCTTTATTCCCACTCGCCATCCGGCTACGTATGCGGACGGTCGCCCCAAATTGGATGAATACGGTTGGGCTATTGGCTCGCCACAACACGACCTCCGCCGGTTGCTTTCGGAGCATCAACTCGGCGCTCTGACCAAGATCAGCGAATTAAAAATGGCGCAAATCGGAGAGCGTCATCTTCGTTGGATTCAATTCCAGACCCAGCGCCATCATGGCGATGGTCGTCGAGTAAACCATTTTGGGTGTGGCTTTCGGCTCACCTTTTCCGAGGAAATTGCAGGCCCGCTTTGTTTTGGCTATGCAGCGCACTTCGGCCTCGGCCTCTTTGTTCCCGTCAACAAGAACGAATCCGAACCCCTAATCGAAATTTCAGAACACGAAGTCCAATAGCTAACCATTATCTCTGCGCGTCTGCACCCCTGCGGGAGTCAATCTCCTTCCCGTCATCCAACATCAACAGCCAACAACCGTAAATTCACCTTTGCCTATCCCCCCAACTCTGTTATAAAAGCCTCCACATACGGAGGTTTGCTTATGACAGATCGACATCGTTCGGCGCGAAAGGGTGCGCGGCGTCGCGGAAACGCGGACGACGGCCCGGATTTATTCTCCCAACAGATCGCCAAGGCCGTGGAAATCGGCTTCGCCAAAGCCGCCCAGGAGGCCGGCGCCCCCGGCGAAACCCCTGGCGCGCAGACGGTTGCCTTGACTGATCGCCCAGTCCTCGTCGCCCCCGTTGCCTCGCCGGCCCTCGAAACACTTATCGAGCCGGCCATCGCAACCCAACTTTCGCCCATCCCCGACCCAGACGCCGACGACCCCACGACCTTTCTCCAGGCGCGGATGCTCAATCAATTCGTCTACTGCCCACGCCTGTTCTACTACGAGCACGTGGAAAAGGTCTTCGTGGAAAGCGCCGATACCATCCGCGGTCGCACCCTTCATCGTCGCGTCGACAAAGGCAGTGGAGCCCTTCCCAAGGCCAGGCGGAAGAAATCCAAATCCGACGAGCCATCGACCGACCCCACTCCCGCCGACGAAGCCGCCGGCGCTCCCGAGGCTGAAGAGCCCATCGATTCCATCCATTCGCGATCTGTCGAACTCAGTTCGACCCGTCTGGGAGTTATCGCCAAAATGGACCTCATCGAAGCCGAAGTCGGCGCCGATGGGGAAACCCTCCGCGTCTGCCCCGTCGACTACAAAGCCGGTTCCCCTCGGGAAACCGACGGCGCCCTCGATCTCTGGGACGGTGACCGCATGCAACTCGGGCTCCAATGCCTCATCCTTCGGGACCATGGGTATGCCTGCGATGAAGGCGTCATCTACTACCGCGGCACAAAGCAGCGCGTATCCCTTGCCATCACCGCCGAATTGGAAAGCTGGATCCTCGGCCGGATCGCCGCCGCCTCAGAAACCGCCCGGGGCGCCATTCCGGCGCCCCTCGTCGATTCCCCGAAATGCCGGGGTTGCTCCCTGGCGCCCGTCTGCCTTCCCGACGAAACCCGGCTCCTCGCCCTCAGCCATCAGGAAGATTCCGAGGAAAACGGCCCGCTCATCGCATTTCCGCGCGGCTCCAGGCCGCCGCGCACCCTCGTTGCCCCGCGCGACGAACGCCGCGCCCTGTATCTAAATACCCACGGCGTGCGCGTTGGCTGCTCCGACGGAGTGCTCCAGATTAAAGAGGAGAACCGAATCGTGGACGAAATCCGCGTCATGGATGTCGCCCACGTCGCCCTCTTTGGAAACATCCAGATCTCGACCCAGGCCGTTCACCGACTGTGCGACGAAGACATCCCTCTCACCTACTTCTCCGGAGGCTGCTATTTCAAGGGACTCACCCGGGGTCACTCCCTGAAGAACGTCTTCCTGCGCATCGAACAATTCCGCCACGCCGCCGATCCCGCGGCCTGCCTGCAACTCGCCCGCCAATTCGTCCACGGCAAGATCCACAATCATCGCGTCATGTTCATGCGCAATCACCTCGAGTCGCAGACCGCCGTGCGCCTGCGCTTGCGCGAGGCTCGGCGCGACGCCCTCGCCGCTGATTCCCTATCAACGTTGCTCGGCATCGAAGGCGCCGCCGCCCACCTCTACTTCCAAAATTTCGGCGGACTCCTCCGCGTGACCGAAGACCGGGACAATGGCGGCGACGAACACCGTGAAACCCCACAAAACGATCGCCTCCGGCGCTTTGATTTCAACACGCGCAATCGCCGGCCTCCGACCGACCCCGTCAACGCGCTCCTCTCCCTGGCCTACAGTCCTAGCCAAGGAATGCACCCTTGCCGCCTACGCCGTCGGCTTCGATCCCTACATCGGCTTCTACCATCAGCCGCGCTTCGGCCGTCCGGCCCTGGCCCTCGACGTCATGGAAGAATTTCGGCCCATCATCGCCGAATCCGCCGTCCTCACCGCCATCAACAATCGGCACCTCACACTCGACGATTTCATCACTGCCGGACGCGCCGTAAACCTCAACACAGCCGGCCGAAAGAAATTCTTCAACGTCTTCGAACAGCGCATGACCTCCGAAATCACCCACCCCGATTTCAAATACACCGTCTGCTATCGCCGCGCGCTCGAGCTGCAATTTCGCATCCTCGCCCGCGTCCTCACCGGCGAGATCCCCGCCTACATCCCATTCAAAAATCGGTAGCCGGCGTCGACTGACTCAGCCGACGCTGTCGCCCTTCGCCCCGCCATGCGCAATACCTACCTCGTCTGCTACGACATCTCGGACGACCGCCGCCGGGAGCGAATCTTCAAAACCTGCCGCAACTACGGCATTCGCCTGCAATACTCCGTCTTCGAGTGCGACCTCGACCCGGCGGAACTCCAGAATCTGCAGAGCGAACTCGGCGGAGCCATCTCCGCCACCGATGACCAGATCCTCTTCGTGTCCCTCGGCCCCACCGCCGGACGCGGCAACCGGGTCATCTCCGCCCTCGGCCGCCCCTACACGAAACTGGATTCGCCATGCTACGTGGTCTGACCGCGCGCGGCCGGTTCCCCCTCTTTGCGAAGGCCCAGTCTTCTCGGTTATTTGACATCTCTAAATTCAAAAACTCCGTCGCGCCCGGCCTCGCGAGCGGTGACGTGCCGGCGCGCTCTCCTGAACCGCTCGCAAACCTGCATTCATGCGAGTTTGCGGGCGACCGCCGGCCTAAAACCCCTGCGCAAATTCACCGCACACCACCCGCCAGTCCACACCACTCGCAAACTGCATTCTTGCGCCTTGCAGCGCAGAAGGTTACTGATTGGCCATTACCTGATCTCGCGATCAGGTCTCCGTTGAAGCACTTGAAGTCCACGTTCTTTAAGTTCGCAAACACGGGCAGATTACCTGATCTCGCGATCAGGTCTCCGTTGAAGCACGTTCCGCCGCATCTGGCTGACGTTAAAGGGGCATTGATTACCTGATCTCGCGATCAGGTCTCCGTTGAAGCCACCCTTCATTGCGCCTAAGTCCATCTGTATTGTCGGATTACCTGATCTCGCGATCAGGTCTCCGTTGAAGCGCGCGATTGGAATCCGAGACGCTCCACATCAGCCCTTATTACCTGATCTCGCGATCAGGTCTCCGTTGAAGCTCGTCGTCGTCATCTGCGTATTGACTCATATCATTGATTACCTGATCTCGCGATCAGGTCTCCGTTGAAGCGCTAGATATGCGGTGTTAAAGAACTGCGTGCACGTGATTACCTGATCTCGCGATCAGGTCTCCGTTGAAGCGCGTCCACGATCGCGCAAACCGCATAGGCCGGCCAATTACCTGATCTCGCGATCAGGTCTCCGTTGAAGCGTGTGGGTCATTGAATTTAAGAAGCTATAACATTATGATTACCTGATCTCGCGATCAGGTCTCCGTTGAAGCGTTCCGACGCGAGTGGCGGTACATGCGGATCGCATGATTACCTGATCTCGCGATCAGGTCTCCGTTGAAGCCAAAAGTTCACGTGAACAAGAAAGTAACACCAAAACTATTACCTGATCTCGCGATCAGGTCTCCGTTGAAGCCCGCGCGGAGCGGATCCCGGTTTGCATGCCGAGTGCGCGATTACCTGATCTCGCGATCAGGTCTCCGTTGAAGCCTGCGGCGGCCATACGGTTACGGTGTTACCTCGTTGAAATTACCTGATCTCGCGATCAGGTCTCCGTTGAAGCCAGATGAGCTGCTCAAAGAGCGGATCATTTATCCAGATTACCTGATCTCGCGATCAGGTCTCCGTTGAAGCTTCTCCCAGGATGCAGGGCCGTTGATGCACTCCCAGAATTACCTGATCTCGCGATCAGGTCTCCGTTGAAGCGCCGCAATCCTCATCCTGCTCGTTCAGCGGAAAATCAGGATTACCTGATCTCGCGATCAGGTCTCCGTTGAAGCGCCCGCATCCACACCAGCCATCCCCCATGGCCCACCAAATTACCTGATCTCGCGATCAGGTCTCCGTTGAAGCTACTCCTTACGGTTTCCCGTGCTGGAGTTGTATGCCAAATTACCTGATCTCGCGATCAGGTCTCCGTTGAAGCAGCGTCCGCGCCCCCTTGACCACCGACGATACCGCCGGATTACCTGATCTCGCGATCAGGTCTCCGTTGAAGCGACGACATCCTCGATTTCACGCTGGGGGCGAATCACTATTACCTGATCTCGCGATCAGGTCTCCGTTGAAGCTCTACCTGGCGGTGCCGATCGATGGGAGCCCGGTGAATTACCTGATCTCGCGATCAGGTCTCCGTTGAAGCTGAAGGCGCGGGCGTCGATGCCGGGCTCGTTGTCGACATTACCTGATCTCGCGATCAGGTCTCCGTTGAAGCAGCGCTTTCACGGGCGCACCCCTTTCTTCGCCGCTCGATTACCTGATCTCGCGATCAGGTCTCCGTTGAAGCCTCGTCAAAAGGCAAGAGTCTTCCCAGAAGTTGAGCCTGATTACCTGATCTCGCGATCAGGTCTCCGTTGAAGCCCGCACTTCGGGCAGGGAATGTTTTCGATCATAGTGATTACCTGATCTCGCGATCAGGTCTCCGTTGAAGCCGAGCCTTGCGGTCCGCAGAAGGAGAAGCGTGGGACGAATTACCTGATCTCGCGATCAGGTCTCCGTTGAAGCCGAGTCGTCTTGCCCTGGTATTCGTCATCATAGGCCAATTACCTGATCTCGCGATCAGGTCTCCGTTGAAGCCCTGCTGAGAAGCTACCAGAGCACGCCTGGATTAAAATTACCTGATCTCGCGATCAGGTCTCCGTTGAAGCTCATACTCGCATCAACCGCTTTTCCACTCGCCGCAAATTACCTGATCTCGCGATCAGGTCTCCGTTGAAGCTTGACTTCCGCACCCTTGTTATCCTCCACGAGCGGCTGATTACCTGATCTCGCGATCAGGTCTCCGTTGAAGCCATCTATGACCGGCTCCGACTCGTGGCGCCGAAACCAGATTACCTGATCTCGCGATCAGGTCTCCGTTGAAGCCCGCCGCTGGCGCCCGGCGAGGCGCGGAACCGCGTGATTACCTGATCTCGCGATCAGGTCTCCGTTGAAGCCGCCCCTTGATCATCCCGGCCTTCGCGGCGGCAATGATTACCTGATCTCGCGATCAGGTCTCCGTTGAAGCTCCACGGGGACATTGCCTGCAGGTCTCGACTCGGGCTCATTACCTGATCTCGCGATCAGGTCTCCGTTGAAGCGCTGGATGCTCCAGCTTTCGCCCAAAAGGGCAAAATGATTACCTGATCTCGCGATCAGGTCTCCGTTGAAGCAACGTGGACGGCGGGAAGGATGGCGGCCATGAGCAGGGCGAATTACCTGATCTCGCGATCAGGTCTCCGTTGAAGCTTTCCGGCCAAGCTCCAAGGATCACATGCAGCTCGTAATTACCTGATCTCGCGATCAGGTCTCCGTTGAAGCCCTCGACGTGATGGTCGATGGAGCCATCCGGCAAAACTATTACCTGATCTCGCGATCAGGTCTCCGTTGAAGCCACCAATCTCCAGGGCAAACTAGTCACCCGCACCGAATTACCTGATCTCGCGATCAGGTCTCCGTTGAAGCGAGGAAATCCTGCTCTGTCTCGTCGATCGTTCGATTCATTACCTGATCTCGCGATCAGGTCTCCGTTGAAGCTGCCTCGTATTTCTCGGCAAATTCCCGATTCGCTCGGAATTACCTGATCTCGCGATCAGGTCTCCGTTGAAGCCCTGTCGGCCGGCAGTTTTTTCGCTCTCTTGAGGCTCGATTACCTGATCTCGCGATCAGGTCTCCGTTGAAGCCCGTCGACATACATGCCCTTGAAATTGCTGTAGCCGGATTACCTGATCTCGCGATCAGGTCTCCGTTGAAGCGACGAAAACCTCGCGCCTCTCGCCCCCGGCTCCGTGCGATTACCTGATCTCGCGATCAGGTCTCCGTTGAAGCCAGTTGCAGGCTTGCTGGCAGGCAATGACGAGTGCTCCCATTACCTGATCTCGCGATCAGGTCTCCGTTGAAGCGTCAAATAAGTTGAGGAGAGATCAGGGATATCGTTCGCATTACCTGATCTCGCGATCAGGTCTCCGTTGAAGCTTTTAGCGCCTGCCTTTGTAGGCCTTTTCTCCTCTGGCATTACCTGATCTCGCGATCAGGTCTCCGTTGAAGCTTCTTTGGCGACATTGAGCCCATCACGCTTCGACTGCATTACCTGATCTCGCGATCAGGTCTCCGTTGAAGCGATCAATCAAACAAGTTGGTCGAGAATCGCTTTCGGCATTACCTGATCTCGCGATCAGGTCTCCGTTGAAGCGTCGAGATGATGAACAAGGAGGGCGTTTCGACAGAGGACATTACCTGATCTCGCGATCAGGTCTCCGTTGAAGCGCTTCATGTCGGAGTTTGGCTAGTTGCTTTTGTGCGGCGCATTACCTGATCTCGCGATCAGGTCTCCGTTGAAGCACGGCTCAGGTTGCAGTTGAAAGATATCGGCACTGGACATTACCTGATCTCGCGATCAGGTCTCCGTTGAAGCGGGCAATCGCTCGTCAACGTTATCCGTCAGGTGATCAGCATTACCTGATCTCGCGATCAGGTCTCCGTTGAAGCGCGATCCCTCGCCGAGATGCATGACCTCAGCCGGTCTCATTACCTGATCTCGCGATCAGGTCTCCGTTGAAGCCGGGAGCGCTCGAGATCATCGTTGTCCAGGCCATCCAGCATTACCTGATCTCGCGATCAGGTCTCCGTTGAAGCATCTCGGAATAGCTGCCAGGGTGTCCTGCCATCCGCGCATTACCTGATCTCGCGATCAGGTCTCCGTTGAAGCGGCGAGCTAATCGACGCGGGGTCTGCGACGCATGCGCACATTACCTGATCTCGCGATCAGGTCTCCGTTGAAGCGCTCATTGCGGGTCCATATGCGATTCGGGTCCGTCGTCATTACCTGATCTCGCGATCAGGTCTCCGTTGAAGCTCCACGGTCGGTCAAGGGATCGATTGGTCCTTCAGGCCCCATTACCTGATCTCGCGATCAGGTCTCCGTTGAAGCTACCGTTTTTCTGCAATTACAATTGCCGCTTCTCTCGCATTACCTGATCTCGCGATCAGGTCTCCGTTGAAGCAGCGTCAACGCCGTGTTATTCGTCGTCTGGCTGGCGAGCATTACCTGATCTCGCGATCAGGTCTCCGTTGAAGCGCAAAGTATTTCATTGCCGGCAACTGGAGCTTAAACGCATTACCTGATCTCGCGATCAGGTCTCCGTTGAAGCGACGGCGGGAAGGTTGGCGCAACCATTGAGCTCGACCCCCATTACCTGATCTCGCGATCAGGTCTCCGTTGAAGCATATCGCATGAGGTTGTGATCGATATATCCGGCCCGCATTACCTGATCTCGCGATCAGGTCTCCGTTGAAGCTAATACCGCCCCATGGTGTCCCAGTGCTTCTGGGTCCATTACCTGATCTCGCGATCAGGTCTCCGTTGAAGCTTCACAAAGCCCACCGGCGTAGCCAGCAGCGATGAGCATTACCTGATCTCGCGATCAGGTCTCCGTTGAAGCACGAGAACAAGCCCGTGACGACAGGACACGCCGACACATTACCTGATCTCGCGATCAGGTCTCCGTTGAAGCCGTGACCAGATGACGCGTGCGAAGGGCGTCCGCGACCATTACCTGATCTCGCGATCAGGTCTCCGTTGAAGCTCGCACTCCTGTGCGATTCCTTCCTTTATATCTTGCTCCATTACCTGATCTCGCGATCAGGTCTCCGTTGAAGCTAGACGATTCTCCAAAGGCATGCCCATAGCAGCCGAACATTACCTGATCTCGCGATCAGGTCTCCGTTGAAGCAGCTCCAGACTCGCGCCGGCGCAGAGCATTTGCGCATTCATTACCTGATCTCGCGATCAGGTCTCCGTTGAAGCCGATGGGATGGGATCGTTTGACATTTTCACCGGGTACATTACCTGATCTCGCGATCAGGTCTCCGTTGAAGCAAAAACGCGGTGCGCGATCTCACTCCGGTCACCACAGCATTACCTGATCTCGCGATCAGGTCTCCGTTGAAGCTACCCATGTGTCTGCTCCTACACGTGAAACAAAGTCAACATTACCTGATCTCGCGATCAGGTCTCCGTTGAAGCCTCGGCCATGCTATAGAGCACCTGGCTGGCCGCATTCATTACCTGATCTCGCGATCAGGTCTCCGTTGAAGCCGTGCATATCCTGGGATTCCGATGGGCGAACCGTCCTCATTACCTGATCTCGCGATCAGGTCTCCGTTGAAGCTTTTACGGGGAGGTCTGTCGGGCATGCGAACAAAAGCATTACCTGATCTCGCGATCAGGTCTCCGTTGAAGCGTGTTGCGCTCCAGTCGCGCAATTGATGGGTTCATCCATTACCTGATCTCGCGATCAGGTCTCCGTTGAAGCGTCACAAGCGATTCTACGATCACCGGTGCATGCTCTACATTACCTGATCTCGCGATCAGGTCTCCGTTGAAGCACTGTCTTTTTCTGATGTCTTATCTTGCGGAGAATCAGGCATTACCTGATCTCGCGATCAGGTCTCCGTTGAAGCGGTCCGGGACTGGCCATCGGGGGAAATAGGAAGAATAGCATTACCTGATCTCGCGATCAGGTCTCCGTTGAAGTTCCGCTTTCACGAACGCCACATTCGTCGCCTCACTCCATTACTTGATCTCGCGATCAGGTCTCCGTTGAAGTATCCAGGCGTCCACCGTCATAGCGTACGTGCCGCCGCATTACCTGATCTCGCGATCAGGTCTCCGTTGAAGTAGCCCCTGGCTGATCTCCGCAATCTCCACCTGCCGACATTACCTGATCTCGCGATCAGGTCCCCGTCAGCGAAGCACGTCGTGCAACATGCCCACGTGGCTCCCACGCGGAGAGACGTCATTGCCGCCAGGTTTTGGAGCGGGTGCTTGCTCTCTCTTTGTCAGCGATAATTCCCAGTGAGGCGTTCGATCCACCTGAACCGACGGCCCCGCCAAAGAGCAGATTCGTATTTCTATTTGGCCACTCACCCGGACTGGAGGGGCATTGGTTTACGTAAAATGCACGCTGACAAAGCGGGAGCAAGCACCCGCGCTCCAAAACCTGGCGGCGGTTCTCCGTCGCTTTCGGAAGGGGCCGGTTGAAACCTGTTCACACCGGCCCAATGCATTCGCACCGAGACATCGCGTCCGCGCCGATGGAGGCAAAACCGTGTAAAAAATGTTTCGCCACGATTTACTTTCCGGACCTAATCAGAACGCCGAAAGGCTGCGTTGGACGCAGCTCCTATCCTACCGAGTGTTGAATTAAATCTTCAGGGTATTGGGTCGTCTAATTTGCACCTGGCTCGAACGCCCACTCCGAAAGCGGCGCAGGACCGCACGCACTCCAAAACCTTGCGGTCGTAAACTCGAACTTATTCGACTGACCGCGCTGGGATGGGCTCGAGAGCGGCTGGCAACCGCGCCGGGGATCACACTTCTGGAATCGGGCAAAACAAACGATGCGCCCCGGCAGTGGCAAAGTTGCGATGTTACTTCGCCACTTGTCTTGCCAATCTCCCTCTCCCCTCTGCGTCTCTGCGGGAGACCATCTGTTGGAATGTGAAATCCCGCTGAGACGCCGAGAAGAGAACCTTAACCGGAAAGTGGACTGCGGAAGAAAGCCACCGATCGTCTCCGATCCCCCCTTTGCGGAAACCTACTTCGCCCGCTGGGATCGCTCGCGTTCGGCGCTTCTTGCTCGGATTCGCAGACCTGAAGCCGCACCCGATCTCAAACGTCACGCGAATTCGCACTCCGAAGTTCGTCTGCAGTGCCAACCACACCGGGGCCATCCACCCGAGTGATCATGGATAGCCCCCAACCGTCCCCAAAAACGCCATTCACGCCCATCGCCCACGACGCCGCCCCCGCGCTTCCGGGCCTCAGGTGGAAAAACCATCAAATCTGAAATAAATCGACGATTTACATTGCCATGAACACACAATGTATTTACACAGTAGATCCATCACGTCTATGGCATCGCTTTCGTTCTTCCTCAAAATGGCCTGGAGCAAAGCCGCTCCGGAAGGTCTCAGCGCAGTATCGACTTCGGGCATTTCCAGCATTTCCACCCCACGCCCCCGGTTGCACGCCAGCTCCCGGTCCCACGACCGCCGGCGCTCCACCTCGCAGGGCGCGCCGATTCCACACCGGCGCCCCGGGGCAAAGAGCCACGCGAGCCATTCGCACGTCCCGCCACGGCCTTGCAGCAGTCCCACTCTTTCCACGAGTTCGCTGCGCTTCCTGCAAAAAGTCCTCACCCTGGCGATCAGCTTCGTCCTTTTAACGAATGCTTTTCAGGCGCAGGCCATGGCCCAGACCTATCGGGTGCTCCATCAGTTCGACAGCGGCAAGTATCCCGCTGGTAGTCTCCTCCTGGCAAACGACGGCAATTTTTACGGCGTAACGTCACTCGGAGGCGCCAATGGCTTGGGAACTATCTTCGTCATGAATTCAAGCGGAGAAGTCACGACACTCGTGGATTTCAACGGCGCCAACGGCAGTGGGCCGACCGGCGCCTTGGTGCAAGCCGGCGACGGACGCCTCTACGGCGTCACTTCCGGCGGAGGCAAAAACGGCCTGGGGACGGTCTTCAGCCTGACCCTCGACGGCTCACTGAACACCCTGGGCAATTTCGACGCGAAAAGCGGGTCCGCTCCCGCCGGTGGTCTCACGATCGGCAACGATGGGCTTCTCTATGGCGCCAACTCCGCCGGAGGAAACTATAGCGCCGGAACGATTTTCAAGGTCACCACGACCGGTGTCCTGACCACGCTGTATCATTTCATCATCGGTCCCAATCCCGCCGTCGCCCCGACGCTCGGCTCCCCGGTCAGCCCTCTCGTACAAGGGCCCGATCACCGTTTATACGGCGTCGTCGGTCCGTCGAAGTCCTATCCCAATGGCGTCATCTACGTGCTCAGCAGTATCCTCGGCATCGACGTCTACGCCCTGGCCGCCCTCCCTGCGCCCATTTCGTCCCTCCAAGACGGACTAACATCGGGTCCGGACGGCTTTTACGGAACCACGACATCCGGAGGCTCCGCAAACCAAGGAACGATCTTTCGAGTCGCTCTGAATGGAACCTTCACCACCCTGGTCAATTTCGCAGGCTCGAATGGCGCGTCTCCGCAAAGTGGCCTTGCCTTCGCAACTGACGGTAACTTCTACGGCACGACTTCCGAGGGTGGAGCCGGCTATGGAACCATCTTCAAGATGGCAACTGACGGAACACTCACGACACTGGTTAATTTTCCTCCCGGCGCGGCCAACGTCATCCATCGGCTCACTCAGGACGGCAACGGGAATTTTTACGCCATATCCATCTACGGCGGCCCGAATCATCGGGGCGCCATCTTCAGGGCGACCAACACCGGAGCCGTCACGACTCTCTACAGCTTCAGCGACGGCGCCACGAGCGCCGGCGGGCTCGTTCAGGGTAACGACGGCAATTTTTATGGCGCGACGACCCACGATGGACCCTCCGGAGCCGGCACGGCTTTCAAGATCACGCCCAGCGGCGACCTCACGACTTTGGCCGATTTCGGATCGGCCGGCGAATCGGATCCAAACGCGGGCTTCGTCGAAGGATCTGACGGCAATTTCTACGGAACAACGCATTACGGTGGGTCCGGCAGATATGGAACCGTTTTCAAACTCACTCCCGCCGGCGCGCTCTCGACTTTAACGAACTTCTATCCCAACGATCCGACGGGCTATGCACCTTTAGCGGGATTGGCGCTTGGGGCGGACGGCGCCTTTTATGGCACAACTTCCTTTGGCGGCTCCAACAACGAAGGCACGGTCTTCAAAATTTTCCCCAACGGGAAGTTGACTACGTTAGCCAGTATTGGTGAACCGAGTGGTGGACAATATCCCTACGCCGCGCTCGTTTCCGACGGCGCCGGAGATTTTTACGGAGTCACTCAGGGGGGGCAGGACGCCAATTCCGGCGCTATCTTCGAGCTGACTTCCTCCGGAGCGCTGCAAACGCTTTATCACTTCCCAGCCGGCGGCCTCACCCCCAAGACCCCGATGGGCCGCCTCTTGATGTTTAATGGGGATTTCTATGGAGTCACCATGAATGGCGGCGCCTCCGGCTACGGCGCGGCCTTCCGGTATTCGCCGGGCGGAGCAGCGACGACTCTGGCCAGTTTCAGTCCTGCCAGCGGCACGAATCCGACTGCCGGCTTGGTCCGTGGCCCGGACGGCAATTTTTATGGAACTACCGCGCGAGGCGGAAACTTCGGCGCCGGCGCGATCTTTCGCCTGCAACCCGACGGCACGCTACTCAACCTCTTTTCACTCGATGGGAAATCACAAGGCTCAGCTCCCGATCAGGTCATCTTTGGAAGCGACGGCCAGCTCTACGGAACCGCCGGGAATGTCATCTATCGGCTCTCGCTTACCAGCGCTGCAAAAATCACCGTCGGCGTCGCCAAATCCCCCTCCACTCGCAGTGCGGCCATCGCGGGCACAGTGACTCCTATTACCCAAGGAACGACCGTTTCAATCCAGTATGGACTCACCTCGGCCTATGGGAGTTCCGTGACTGCCTACCAAGACAACAACTACGGACCCAACGGGTTTTATGCCGTCCTTAACGGCCTCGCCCCTCACGCTCTCTATCACTATACCCTTTCCACCTCGAGCAGCACAGGCTTTACCCGCGGCGCCGACGCGACTTTCACCACTTTGAATACCGCGCCGGTGGCCAAAAGTGTAAAGATTCCCGCTCCCCAGCTGGGCGTCGACACCGTAATTTACCGGGCAAATGGAGAAACCACCAGCGATAAGGACGGAGACAAAGTCTTCATCACCGATGTCACCAGCGGTTCCGGCGTCACCGGCGCTTCCGGCGAGATCACCGTGAGCGCAGACGGCTCCGAGGTTCATTATGTAAACCCCGGCTTCTCTGGTTCACGCAGATACATCATCTACTTCTCCGACGGCTTCGGCGGCACGACGACCGCCGCCGTCACGGTTTATACTGCGACCGTGGTCACCCAACCGGACGCCGGCTTGGCGCCATTCGGCGGATCGACGGCGATCAATGTGTTGGCTAACGATAGCGATTCGAATAGCAACGCGCTGACGATCACTTCGGTCGCCGCCCCGCAACACGGGACTGCGGAGATTGCCGGCTCGCAGATCATCTACACACCGACCCGAGGCTATGTCGGCACGGATATTTTCACTTACAAGACCAGCGACGAACATGGCGCCACCGGCAGAGAGTCCATCACCGTGAACGTCCAACCTCCGACCGAAACGGTCTTCCAATCCATCGCGGCGAAAGGCGACGCTCTACCGGCGCACGAAAGCGTCCGTCGCTCGCTCCCCGATGATGCCAAATATCGGACGTTCGGATCGCCGGCGATTAACAACGCGGCGCAAATTGCGTATCTGGCCTCCTGGAGCGGAGGCTCCGGTGGGAGCGGAATCATTCTCGATGACCCCGTCACCGGATCCAACCTGATCGCCGCCACCGGCCAGGCAGCGCCCGACGCCCACGGCTCGACGACTACTGGCTTCACCTTTGTTTCCTTCGAAACGCCAGTGCTCTACGAAGATGGCGGCGTCGCCTTCCAGGCCACGCTCGCGGGCCCCGGCGTGACGCCCGCCAACGATCATGGGATCTTTATTGCTGAACTCGGCGTGGTCATGCTCGTGGCTCGAACCGGAGATCGCGTTCTGATCGGGGATATCGGCCACGGGCTCGGCCACTATGGTGAATTCAAATCCTTCAAATCGATCGCAGTAACGACGCGACTGCCGTCACCGCCGAACGCAAATCCCTCCATTGCCGACCGTGTCGTCTTCTGGAACGATGATGAATCTATAAAGGTCGATCTCAATACCGCGGCCGCGTCGACCTTTTGGGACGCAACCATTTTGTTAGTTGAAGCAACGCTCGTCGGCCGTGACGCGCAACCTGGTCCGGGAGGCATTACCTCGGCGACAAATCTCGGCGTCTGGGCTTTGTCGCCGGGATCAGCCGCCGCGCCCGTCGTCCAGACCGGCGCCACCTCCGCGCTTGGCGAAGCAAAGCGCATCAAAGGGTTTCGCATGCTGCAGGCCGCGGAGGGTTCCCCCGGGCAATACCGGTTTCTCTCCGCGCTCAGCAATTCCTATCTTGTTACCCAAGTCACCTATCGCGATGGCAGCGAAGCCATCCTGGGACCAGAAATGCTCTCCACCGGCAGAAGCCCCAGTGGGCTTCCCGGCGCACGGTTTCGCGCCTTCGGCCTACCCGCGCTAGGCCGCAACAATTCCAATGCGCTCGCCTATCGAGCCGATCTCGTCGACGGCATCGGCGGGGTCACTGCCACCACTGATAACGCCATCTTCACCGGCAGCGGGGAAGTCGTCGCCCGCTCAGGCACTCCCGCTCCTGACCTGAATGGCGTGATCTTCGACTCCTTCCTCGCTCCACTCTGCAATAGCGACGCCGAAGTGGCCTTCCTCGCTGTCCTCCGCGACAGAGGAATCTCGCCCCGGCCACACCAGGCGCTCTTCCTGAGGACCCACGATCTCTCCACCAGCGCGCGCCCTCTCGAACAGGTCGCCCAAGCCGGAGGCTCCGCACCCGGCATCGAAGGAGCCGTGTTCAAAAGCTTCGAGTCCGTAGCGCTCCCCGATCTCCCGGGAACCTTGCGCCTCTACTTTGTCGCCAAGCTGGCCACCCCTCCGGCTGGCCGCCCAAATCCGCTCCGCATTACTGAAAGGAACAACACCGGCCTCTGGGCGCAAGACAGCCAAGGCGTCCTGCGCCTCATCTTGCGCACCGGCGATCCGCTCCCGACTTCAGGCAACGCATCGAAGATCCTACAGTCCTTTACCATCCTCAGCGCCGTCGCCGGCTCGACCGGACAAGCCCGCAGCTTCAATGACCAAGGCGCGCTCGTATTCAATGCCTTCTTCACCGACGGCAGCCAGGCCATCATGACCGCGCAGATTCCGTGACATTTGTCGCCACAAGCGCCCCATAGATATTCAATACCCGCGTAAAATCTGCCTCAGCTCCACAGTCACATCCTCGCCATGAGCTGACTCTCGCTAAGCTCCCATTCTTCACCTAATTCCCATTCTTCCCCTGCGCCCCTTGCCGCCACCCCCAACTCCGCGCTTACAGCAGCGCCAATCAATTACAAAGATGTAAGAACCAACGTTAGAATCAGCGTTGAAACATCGACATTCTGTGGTTGTGTCACTGCCCGAACGTCCCGCAATGATCGACACCCCTCTGGCCCACCCGCGGCGCGCAACACACTCCACCCACTGCGAAGCGGCCCGCTCCGAAGGCCCGGCGCGGCTCCATCCAGGTCTGCGTCGAGAATGAGTGTCGTTGAAGAAGGCCCCCTGCCCGCCGGGGAACGAAAACGCGGAGTGGGAGTGAGACTGGCCCAACTGGCCCCGCTGGCTTTGCTCCTGGCCTTCTATGCGACTCGGCGGAATGGTCCCTGGGTCACGAATTATCCGGTCCAGTCGCCTCAGCAGGAACAGCAAAGCTTTCAGCTGCCGCCCGGGTACCATCTTCAGCTCGTGCTCAGTGAGCCCGAGATCCTCGAGCCGGTGACGGTCGCCTTCGACGGCGACGGCCGTATGTTCGTGGCCGAGATGCGCACCTACATGCAGGATCTCGATGCGCGGAACGAACTCACTCCAGGCGGTCGCGTGTCCATCCACTGGAGCAGCAAAGGCGATGGCGTTTACGATCGGCACTCGGTTTTTGCCGACCATCTCGTCCTGCCCAGAATGCTCCTCCCGCTCGATCGGGGACAGGTCGTCATCGGCGAGTCGAATTCCGAAGCGCTCACCCTTTACACCGACACCAAGGGCGCCGGCGTCTCGGATCAGAAAGCGCCCTGGTTTCCCGGTCGATGGACGGGCGGCAATGTCGAGACCCAGCCCAGCGGCCTCACCTGGGCGATCGATAATGGCATCTACACGACTTTCCATACCTACCGCCTGCGCTGGACTCCTCAAGGCGTGGTGGAGGAGCCTTCGACCGCCGGCCTGGGCCAGTGGGGTGTAAGTCAGGACGATTTTGGAAAACTCTACTTCACCAATGCCGGCGGCGAACGCGGCCCGGTGAGCTTCCAGCAGCCCATTTGCTACGGCGCCTTCAATCCCAAGGAACAGCTCGCGCCGGGTTTTGAGGAAGTCTGGCCGGCCATCGGCCTGGGGGACGCCGAGGGCGGTCCGCGGCGCAATCGCTCGACCGACGGCACGCTGAACCACTTCACCTCCTCGGCCGGCTCCCAGATCTTTCGCGGGGATCGCCTGCCGCAGGAATTGCGCGGCGACTTTTTCTTTGGCGAACCAGTGGGCCGCTTGGTGCGCAGAGCCAAAGTCGAAACCCACGACGGCCTCACGGTGCTGAGCAATCCGTATCAACCGCAAAAATCGGAATTTCTGCGTTCGACCGATCCGTATTTCCGCCCGGTGAGCGTGACGACGGCTCCGGATGGCACGCTCTATATCGTCGACATGTACCGCGGCATCATCCAGGAGGGCGCCTGGACGCGGCCGGGATCTTACGTTCGGAAGGTCATCGAGCGCTTCCACCTGGATAAAGTCGTGGGCCACGGGCGCATTTGGCGCCTGGTGCACGACTCGGCCTCGCCGGGTCCCGCTCCCGCCATGCTTTCCGAATCGGCGACCGATCTGGTCGCTCATCTGCGCCACCCCAACGGCTGGTGGCGCGACACGGCGCAAAAGCTCCTCATCCTCCGCCAGGATCGCTCGGCTCTCCCAGCCCTCGAAGAAATGGCCGCGGGAGATCCCAATCTCCTCGCCCGGATCCATGCGCTCTGGACCCTCGATGGCCTCCAGGCGACCAAGGCCGAACTGCTCCTCCAGGCTCTTTCCGACCCCCAACCGCAAGTTCGCATCGCCGCCGTCCGTATCGGCGAATCGCTGCAGGGCGAGGCCGCGGCAGCCTGGAAAACCGCGGTGATGCACCTGGCCGGCGAAGCCAACGCCGATGTAGCCATCCAGGTCATGCTCACGGCCAATCGCTTGCAATGGCCGGAACGCGAGATCGTCACCGCACAGGCCATTTCCACCCATCCCGCGGCCACGACCATCCGGGAAATCGCCTCCTCGCTCCAGAACGCCGGTTCGCGCTTGCCCTCCCGGCCCTTCACGGCTGACCAGATGGCCACGCTTCACGCCGGCGCCGAGATTTTCCATTCCCTGTGCGCCACCTGCCACGGGGAAGACGCCCGCGGAGTGAACGTCGCTGGCGCAGACAAGCATACGCGCGTCGCCCCGACGCTAGCCGGGACAAAGATCATCAACGGCCCCGCAGAAGGCCCCATTCGCGTGCTGCTGCAAGGACTGACCGGGCCCATCGATGGAAAAAGTTATACCGGCGTGATGGTCTCGATGGCCGCGAATAACGACGAGTGGATCGCCTCCGTGCTTTCCTATGTGCGCACGGCCTTCGATAACCATGGAGGATTTGTGACGCCCGAGGAAGTCGCGCGCCTGCGCGCCGCCACGCGCGATCGACTCACGGCGTGGACCGACGATGAACTCGACAAGTCCATTCCGCAATCCGTCTCCGGAAAGAAGAACTGGCGGGCAACCGCAAATCCCGCCACTGGATCACCCGAAGCCGCTGTTGATAACAACGAAGAAACTGAATACACCACCGGCATCCCGCAAGCCGCCGGCCAGTGGTTTCAAGTAGAATTGCCGAAAGAAACGGCGATCTGCGGAATGGCCTTCGACTGTCTCCGCTCACCCGATAACTATCCTCGCGCCTACACTGTCGAGCTTTCGCACGATGGCAAAGCCTGGACCCCAGCCATCGCCCGCGCGGCCGGCGACGGCGCCATCACTCACCTGCGATTCGCGGCCGAGAAAGCCATGTATGTGCGCATCCGCCTCACGGAAAACTCCGCCGAGGCATTCTGGACAATCAACGAGTTGCAGCTCTACGCGCCCGCCAAAGAAGGCGGCTAGGCGGCCGATATCTGGAGTGCGGACGCTGTTCCCGCCTTGTCATCGCGGGCATTGAAGTGAGGCGTCTGATCCGGGAGCACTAGGCCGAACTCCACGTCCAGCATGAGCTCTGAGCTAACAAAGCGGGAGCAAGCTCCCGCACTCCAAAGCCTCCGGCGTCACAGCGCCGCTCAGCATTGAAAAAACCCCAGCTCCGGAACAGACTCTAGCTATATAAATAGCCAATCTATATATACCAACTACTTCGGCGATCGAGACTCGAAGCGCACCGCGCGAAATTTCATCGGCAGTTCCGCGGGCACATCCAGGCCCAGTTGCACGATGCCGCCTGCATAGCCCGACGCATCGCCCAACGGGATGCGGATTTCTTGATACTCCCCATCTCCATGAATCACCACCGGCACACTGCGATTCGCGGCGAACTTCGGCTCCGCCAGGGTCGCCCAGTAGAGCCGCGCTTCGGCTTCCTTCGCTGGAAACGCCGCCTCGATCACCATCATCGGAGCCGCTTCGGCGCGGCAAAAGAACTCCGGACTGACCAGTCGCGGATGTTTCCCGACCTCCGTAAGTTGCAGCTCGCCTTTCACCGGCCACCCGGCATCCGCGGCATCGTGATAAATCCACCCTTGGCGATCGGATTGAAATTTCCAGGCCGGCAACTCGCTTTTCGGCGACTCGCTCGTCACCCGCGCGCGGATCTCTTCCACCGAACCTAGGATAAGTTCATAACGATACTCGTGGAAAATGTCGTGATCGAGAATCTCTTCTCGAATGGGCGCGATATAACCACACGACGCCGAATCCGCGCCGCCCGGCCCCGGCTTCCCATTGAAGCCGCAGATGAAACGAACACAGCCCGGATTCCAGATGCCCAGACCCCAACCGGCGTCATTCACCAGCGCCATCCAGTGTTCGGTCGCCAGACAATTCCCCCAGCCTGGCGGCGGCTTCCCTTCCACAGTTTCCAACGGCTCGCCGTCAAAGGGATGCTCTCCCCGATAAGTCAGGAGCCGGTAAAAAGGCGGGTTCGTATAAACCGCCGGCAACTCCTGCATGCGCGCCCCATACACCGTGGCGTCGGCGCGATGATTTTCCAGCCGGGCGCGCACGCGAATCGCCGGTCCATCCAGATCCACCCAGCTTTGGAAGGTGCATTCGCTCGGCGCGCCCTCGAGCGGCCATTGCATGGGTATGCACCTCACGTAGAGCGTGCGGCCGTCGTTCTGATGCTCCAGGATCTGCGAGCGATGCCCGAAGGCGTCTCCCGCCTGCACCGGATTCCATCCCAGCCCCTGCCATTGCGGCGCCACATGTCCACCGGGCGGAATGAAGGGCGCGGGACCACTGTAGTACGACATCTGCACCTCGCGCCCCCAGTCGCACGAGTTGACCACATTCAAGCCGTCGTCCGACTTCGAGATCCAGGTGATGGCGCCGCCCAAGGCCAGATCCAGCCCGACGCGCACCACGCCATTGTCCAGATACTCCATCTCGGCCGCGCGCGCCGCGACGACAATCCCTCCGGTGGCTAACACCAGAAGGAGTCCGGCAGCGGATAAACGTCGGCGACCGCGACGGCTCACTTTTTCGCGAGTTCCGCCAACGCGTTTTTGGCCTCCGTCGCCTGCGGCTCGGCGAGACCTGCGGCGAGCGCTTGTTTCAGCGTCTCCTGGCTGGGCTCTTTCTCTTTGTTTTTCCACTGCGCCAGGCCGAGATAGAAGAGACCCTTGGCGTCCAGAGGCTTCTTGTTGGCGCTGCCTTTGAGCAATTGCTCGGCGTAATCGTACTCCTTGCGCTGGTAACTGAGCTCGGCGAACAACAGCGTGAGATCGTTATCATCGGGCAATGACTTGCGAAGCTTTGCCGTGACGTCGTAAGCGGCGCCGAGCTTCTCCGGCTGCCCGGCATAAAAGAACGCGAGCGCCTTTTGCGCGGGAACAAATTCCGGCGCGCGCGTCGCGATCGATTTGTAAGTGGCCTCGGCTCCGGCCTTGTCGCCGTGCTGCGCCTGCGCCGCCGCGCGGACCATCAGGGCCGGCGCGTCCGTCGGGTCGCTCTTGAGCGCGGCTTCCGCCTTTGGCTCCAACTCGGCGAGGCTCTGCGGATTCCCGTCATAGGCGGTGAGCGCGAGAAAAGTCGCCGCGCCCTGTGCTTCCGGAGAGCTGCCGGCGCTGGAGACGATCTGCTGCATGTTCTTGCGCGCCTCGTCGACTTTCCCCAGCCCATACGCCGCGAGGGCCAGATCCCGCCGGACAGCAACATCGGCCGGCGCCGCCGTGGAGGCCTCCTGCAGGAGACCGTAGGCCCAAGAATAGCTGCCCGAGGGCAGCGCTGCGTGACCAGCCATTCCCGCCACCGTAGGATCCGCAGAAGCCAGCTCCCGCGCTTTCCTGGCCAGTTCCAGCCCGTGCGCGGCATCGTGCAGCGGCCCGGCGTAAAGCCCGGCGAGTTTGGCGGTAACGGAAGCGCTCTTTGGATTGATCTTGAGCGCCCGCTCATAAGCTTCCGCGGCGGACTTCGCGGCGCCGGCCGCCGCCTGAGCGTCTCCCAGCAGCCCCCACACGAGCGGATCGTTCGGTTCCTTTTTGGTCATCGCCTCGAGTTGCTCGATCGAAAGATTCTTGGCCGCCCCGGCGCCATTGCCCTCGACCAATGCCAGACGCGCCGGGATCTCGGCCTTTTCCGGAAAATCTCCAGTCGCGGCCGCTGCGGCATGGAAATACTTCGCCGCCTCTTGTGGCTGGCCAGTCATCGAGAGCGCCATGGCCAGATGATATTGCGCCTGAGGATCCGCCGCGCCCTTGACGCTCAATTGCAACTGAGTCGCCGCCTGCGCGTAGTCGCCCTTCTTGTAGAGAATCCAGCCGTAGGTATCGGCGATGTTGGGATCCGCCGGCTGCAGCGCCTGCGCCCGCTTGGCGAGATCGGCTGCCTTGTCCAGCATCTGCGGCTGCTCCTGATAGAGACTCGCGAGATTATTGAGAATGACGGCGTTATTCGGATCGCCGGCGATGGTTTTCTCATAGGTCTCCTGCGCTTTTGGCAGTTGGCCATTCTTCTGGTACATAACCCCGAGCAAGCCCATGGTCTTGTAGTCATTCGGCCGGACAGCCAGCGCCTTTTCCGACCGGTCGATCGCTTCCGGCACGCGATTGGTAGCAAGGTACACGGTGAGCAGGAGTTCCGAAGCGGCGGCCGAATTTGGATCCAGCGCCAAGGCCTTTTGCAGCGCTGCCTCCGCCTGTTCCCAGTTTTTCTGCGCGAGGTAGGCTTTGCCTTCGAGCAATTGCGCGCTGGAGGATTTCGGCTGCTTTTGGATTTGGTCGTGAGCCCGCTGCAGCGCGGATTTGAAGTCTCCGTCGTTGCAATCCATTTCGATCAATTGATAAGTCGTCGGCAGATCATTCGGAACCAAGGCCTGCGCTTTGTCAAAGGCCTCGCGCGCTTCCTTCGGCTTCTGCTGCTCGCGCAAGACCATCCCCAGGATGAACCAGGAGTGCGGGCTTTCCGGGCTGCGCTCGACTTGATTTCGAAAAACGGCGACCGCTTTGTCGATTTGGCCGAGATTGCGATAAGCCGAAGCGAGCAACATCGGCGCATTCGCCACTTCCGGATGTTGCTCCACCACTTTCGTGAGGGATTCGACGGCCGCCTGCGCCTGCCCCGCGCGGATCTGCAGTTCAGCCAGGAGGACGATGGCTTCGACATATTGCGGATTCAGCGCGATGGCTTCGTCGAGGGCCTTGGTCGCCGCTTCGGTATTGCCTTTCGCCTGGAGCGCGCGGGCAAACTTCACCTTGAGAAAGGGCAGGCGTGGGAAATCCGAATTGAGATGCTGAAATCCATCGATCGCCTTGTCGAGGTCTCCCTTGGCCAGCCAGGTCTCTGCCTGCATGAAGAGCGCGTCGACGTTGGCGCCGTCCTTGGCCAGAACCTGTCCGAGGATGCCCAGCGCCTCGTCATATTTTTTTTCCGACGTGGCAAACCGCGCGAGCATCGTCGCCGCGGGAAAATAGTCCGGCGCCTTTTTCCGAAGCTCCTCCAAGCCCGCCCGGGCTTCCGGGAGCGCACCTGTGCCAGCCTGGTATTCCGCCACCTGGAGCCGCACCTGAGATCGCAGGGGAGCGAGCTCAGCCGCTTTTTTGAACTCCGCCAAGGCCTGCGCGGCATCACCTTGCAGATTTGCCAGATTGGCTTGGCCGAGATGCGCCAACGGAGATTGCGGCGCGATTTGCAGCGCCTTGGTCAATGCGGCCTGGGCAGCCGCCTTATCGCCCTTCTGAATGGCGACATTGGCCGAGGCGAGGAGAAAGTTAACATCGTCCTTCGCGGGAAACTTCGCGAGCTGCTCCTCTGTTTCTTTCCCCCATTCCGGAGTGTAAGGGCATTCCGCGAGGATAAGGAGCGCGTCGCCATTGGCCGGCGCCTTCGCCAGCACGGCCAGCGCTTCCTTGCGCGCGTCCGGGATGGCGGCCAGCGAGAGAAACGCCTGCGCCAACTTCGCCCGGGAGGCCACATCGTCGGGCGTCAGATCCCGCACCTTGACGAGATACGGCAGCGCCCGCAGGGGCGCCCCCTGATCGGACCAGATTTCGCCGATCCGTTCATACGCCTGAACGTTGGTTCCATCGGCCCGCAGAGCCTTGATGAATTCGATCTTGGCGCTCTCAGCGTCGCCGCTTTTCAGGTAATTCTCTCCACGGGAGAGGTGGCGGGCCGAACGCGCCTTGGGCGTGCAGCCGCTCGCCACAAGCGCGACGAGCAGGAGGAGGAGGGATTTTCGAATGGTGGCCATACTTCAGATCTAGTCGCTGCGAAAAAATGTTATTCCCGGGAAATGCCGAGCTTTTCCATGAGCTCGTAAAGCGTGGGGCGACTCACTCCGAGCTCCGCCGCCGTGGAGCTGACTTTGCCCAGATGCCGCTTCAGCGCCTGCTGGATCATGTCGCGCTCGATGCTCTCGCGCGCCTCCTTCAGCGTCACCGGCGGAGCGGCGTCCGCGGAAACGTCGAGCTCCAGATCCTGGACACTGATGCGTTTACCATCCGCCATGATGACCGCCCGCTGCACGCGATTCTGCAGCTCGCGCACATTGCCGGTCCAGCTATGGCGATTGATGGCGCGAATCGCCTCAGGCGAAAAAGTGAGTCCGGAGCGGCCGTTTTGCGAGCTATAGCGATGGAGAAATTCCCGCGCCACGAGGCCGATGTCCTCGCCGCGCTCACGCAGCGCCGGCAAATTGATGACGATGACCGCGAGGCGAAAATAGAGATCCTCACGAAACTCGTTTTTGGCAATGGACTGCTTGAGATCGGCATTCGTAGCCGCGATGACCCGCGTATCGATCTGGATCTCCGCGCGCCCGCCCACCCGCATGAAGGTCTGCTCCTGGAGAAAACGCAGCAGCTTCACCTGGATCGGCTGCGGCAATTCGCCGATCTCATCGAGAAATAAGGTGCCGCCCGCCGCGCCTTCGATGATGCCCTTCCGGGCTTGGTTGGCGCCTGTAAAAGCGCCCTTTTCATGACCGAAGAGCTCGCTCTCGAGCAGATTTTCCGGGATGGCGTTGCAATTGATCGCCACGAAGGGCTTGTCCTTGCGCAGACTGCGCCGATGGATGGCCATGGCGGCCATTTCCTTACCCGTGCCGCTCTCCCCCAGGATGAGCACCGGCGCATTCGTCGGCCCCGCCTTGCGGATGAAGGCGAAGACACCCTGCATTTGCGGGCTCAAGCCGATGATGCCCTCAAACGTTTCCGTCTTCAGGTGGCGGTTCATTTCCCGATTTTCCCGCTCCAGTTCGGTCACATAGACACAGCGTTGCAGCATGAGCTTCAGCTCATCCAGCTCCACCGGTTTACAGTAAAAGTCGTAAGCGCCCGCCCCCACAGCCTGAAGGGCGTTCTGCCGCTCGCCCTGGCCGGAAATGATGATGATCTTTGCCGTGGGATCGATGGCCAGCATGGCCGAAAGTGTCGCCAGGCCTTCATCCGGCTGATTCGGACAAGGCGGCAATCCCAGATCGAGCATCGTCACCGTGGGCCGGGCGGATTTGAAAAGCTCCAGCGCCGCTTCCCGATCGCCGGCCAGGGAGATTTCATAGTCCTGGCCGAGCGCCCAGCGCATCTGGGTGCGGATTTCTTCGTCGTCGTCTACGATGAGCAGTCTGGATTTCATGTTGCGGGCAAGCCCAAGGGAAAGCTGAGGCGGAAAGTCGTGCCCTTGCCGGGCTCGCTCTCCACGTGAATGGAACCGCGGTGCGCCTCCACAATCATTCTGGACTGAAACATGCCAATGCCGAGGCCATTTTTCTTGGTGGAGTGAAAGGGCCGAAACAGGGAGTCGCGCACGAAGGCTCCGCTCATGCCGCACCCATTGTCTGCCACGAGCAGCACGGCGCGGCCATCGGTCTGCTTCGTTTCCACGGAAATACGCCCGCTGCGCCCCACCGCCTCCCCGGCATTCAGCAGGAGATTCGTAATCACCGTCTGGAGCTGTTCGCGATCGGCGATGACACCAGGCAGCGGGCGCAGCTCGGTCACGAGTTCGACGTGGTCGAGGCCCTTCAGGCTTTGCAAGGTTTCAGAAACGAGATGGTTGAGATCCATCTCCAGCGACTTAAGCGTGGGGCGATTGCGCAGGGCGCTGAGCCGCGAAATGAGGTGATTGATGTGTTTGACGATATTGGCGATCCCGCGCAGCGCATCCTCACGAAAGGCGGGATCGTCGAAATGGATCGGCAGGTTCTTCAACATCAGGCTCAAGCTGGATGCGGCGTTCTTCAGGTCATGCACGAAAAAGGCCGACATGGTCTGGAAAGCTTCCAGCTCCTTGGCCTGCATCAATTCCTCTCCGAGCCGGAAATTGAGCAACCCCACCGCGACCTGATTGCCAATGCAGGCGAGCAGCTCCAGCTCCTCCGCCGTGTAGCCCACGCCGTTCACGCGATCGGCCAGCACGGCAAAGCCGAGAAGGCGATCGCCCGCGGAGAGCGGCACGCAGATGCGTCCGCCGCCGGCGCGAAATTGCACCGCGCTCAATTTCTTCAGCCCTTCGGCCCAGTCCGCCTCCAAGGCATCGAGATGAAAGGGCTTCGTCTGGAGGCGCAAGGCGCCGACCAACGTTTCCAGGCTCGCGACGCTCTCGTCAATCTCGACGGGCTCCTCCCCCAAGTGCACCGTCGAGGACCCGAGCAGCAGCCGGCTGCGACGGTCGTCGAGCAGCCACATCGTGACCGACAGCGCGCTGAAGGTCTCCGAGATGAGACGGCCCGCCACCGTGCAAAGCGAGGTCTGATCGGTGACACTTGTCATGCGCTGCGTAAGCAGCGTCCAGATCTTACGAAAATCGTGCTCCGGCGCGTGGAAATGCCGGCTGACAAATTCATGCACCCTTTGCCGCAGCCGATCCGACAACAGGAGAATGGCCAGGATAACAATCCCGACCAGCGCCAGAAAAGCCTGCAACTGAAAATCCTCCACGCCGCCGAGGCGGGACAGCACCTGAGCCATGAGCCCGACGACACAGAGATAACCTCCAGCCAGAAGCACCGTAATCGAACCCTGCAAGACCGCATGCGAAGGATAGATATCGAGCTCCGCAAAGCCCTGGCGTAGATAGGCCACGGCCATGAGGATGCAGCCGAGGACGAGCGCGCCTTCCTCGATTTCGCCCAGCGATAAATTACGCCCCGAGTAGAGCAACGCCTGGCTGAGCGTATAAATACGCGCCCCAAAGACCGCGCCCAGGCCAAGCACGACAAATTTGATGCGCCAACGCGTGACCCCTACGGAGGAACGGAAAGTCCGCTCGAGATTCGTCAGGATCAAGATGACTGAAACCAGGAGGATGACATCCAGCAAGCGCGCCGAACCTTCGTACGGCAGCCAATCCGTGAGCGGCACGCCGGGGGGCGGCACGCGAAAGAATTGCGCCCCAGAGGCGACGACCAGCCCCACTGGCGCCGCAAATGCCCCGACCAGGGCCAGACGCCAGCGACGCAAAAACTCGCGGGCGTTCCCGCGGGAGTAAGTGATGCTGAAAGCGATCCAAACCGAAGGGTACAAGGCGCGAACCAGATAGGCCATCGATTGCCAGTAGGCGACAGTCTCCCAATCCTTCGCCTGTAAAGAGAGCCCATCGCACAAACACTCCAGCGCGAGCAACACCACGCCGGCGCAAAAGAGCCAGCTCTCCAGCGAACGCCGGCGGCGGCAGGCCACGGCGATGGCCAGAAGACCGCCAAAGACGGCGGCGACAAACGCTGGAACGGAACTGGGCATCACGAAACGTGGGGATCGGCGGTGGAACGTTGCAACGGAGCTTCAGCTAAGGCTGCCGACGCCGCGGAATCTAGCTGAATCGCGACGCGGGAATTTTTTGCAAAACGCGGACGTTTGGAGCGGCGGCACGGGCGATGCTTTAGAGCCCACAGGATGAACCATAACCCCCATAATAGCCGCCGTGCTCATAGCCTCCTTACGGCGCTGTTGGTGATGCTCGTGTTTGGCTTAGCCTCAGCAAATGCCTCTTCGCAGAGCGTCATGCTGGGTTGGAATGCCGACACCGCTCCTGGGGTCGCCGGTTATGCGTTGTATTATGGCGCCGCCAGCGGACAGTATACGCAGAAAATCGACGTCGGGAATACAACGACGGCTACGCTTTCGAATCTCGCCGCCGGGATTTATTATTGCGTCGTTACGGCCTATGACGGAGCGCATGCGGAAAGCCTGCCTTCCAATGAAGCATCCTTCACAGTGGCGGCTGCGATCTCCCCCACGCTTCCGGTCGCCATGGATGATGCCGCAAGCGTTAATTCGAATGGATCCGTCGCGATCCCGGTCTTGGCGAATGACAGTGGTCCTGCGGGCAGCTCTCTGACGGTGGTCTCCGTGACCCAGCCCGCCGGCGGCGCTGCAGCAATCAATGCCGACGGAACGATCACCTTCACTCCTGCATCGTCTTTCGCAGGCGCGACGAGCTTCAATTACACGGTCCGCGACAGCGCGGGAGACACTGCTACGGCCACGGTTACAGTCACCGTGAGAAATAATCCCCCCCCCGCCGCGCCGGGAACTTTTACTGGGCTTGTCACGAACAGCTCTCCGCAGCCGACAAATGAGGGCTCGGCGCAATTTCGCCTTCAGAAGACCGGGGCTTTTTCGGGACGCGTGGTGGTCGGAAAATCCTCGGTTACGGTCGCCGGTTCTTTCGGAACGAGTGGGCAATTCACGAAGGTGGTGACTCTCGGCGGACGGCCCGCCACCATCACACTTTCCATCGACGGGGCGAATGACCGCATTATCGGAACCATTTCCGTCGGAGGCTTTACTTCGACGATTTCAGCCGCCGGCTCGCAGTACACCGCGGCGCATCCGCCGCAGCAGGCCGGCCTGTACACCGCCATGATTCAGCCGCAAAGCCAAAATGGCGGTTACGGCATCGCCCGGATCACCGTGACGGCCACCGGCGCAGTAAGATTCACCGGAAAACTGGCCAACGGCGGCGCGGTCAATGCCGCTTCGACTCTCGACATGAATGGCACATTCCCGCTTTCGGCGCGCATCTCCGGAAGTCGCTACGTGCAGGGTTCGATCTCCTTCCAGAATATTTCGACCTCCGGCAGCGAGAGCGACCTGACCGCATCGCTGACACTGCTTTCCGTCACGGGAGCACAAACGACTTTGTCCCTCGTAGGCTCGGCCTATGTGCCGCCCTCGACCTTGCCGCCCGCCTCGGCCCTGGCCCTGACGCAAACGACTTCAAATGCCTCGCTCGACATCACCGGCGGCGGCCTCTCCGGTCAAATCGTCAAGCAGGTGACCCTGACCACTCTCAATCAGATCATTGTGCTCAGCCCCGGCTCGGACCGGCTCACCACCTCGGTGAATTCGGCAACCGGCCTTTTTACCGGTCGCTTCTACGACTCTGCGAACCGGAGAACCCGCACGTTCCAAGGCATCCTGTTCCAAAAGCGCTCCTGCGGCGCCGGCTACTTTGCAGCAGGATTGAATGTCTCGGGTGCGGTGACGCTGACGGGTCACTAACCGTAAGCCGCCGGGCGGCAACCGCTTAGCAGGATTCTCCCGAGCTGCATTTCGGAGAGGCTTCGCCCAAAGATAAAAACTTTACTTGACGCGCTCCGGTGTTGCGCGAAGAGATCCGACGCACCCCAATCGAACACCATTTCTCCAGGAATAATACCTATATGTGGTATACCCGCCCCCAGTTGGGCACATCTGATGCTAAGGGACATTCACTCCCTGTGAAATTCGTCTCTAATAATTATTATATTTGGCCCGCAATTGCCGTTTTTGCGTTCCTGTTCGCGTTCCTTGCCGTCCCGGCCTCCCTCCAGGCGGCGCCCTCTGTCCAACTCGGCTGGACGGCGTCCACGGATACCGCCGTGGTGGGCTATACTCTCTACTACGGTACGGCGAGCGGCGTATATACAACGACGCTCGATGTAGGCAATTCGACGACGGCCTACGTCGCTCCGTTAACGCCAGGTACTACCTACTATTTCGTAGTGACAGCGTACGATAGCTTCGGCATTGAAAGCGGCTATTCCAATGAAGCCAGCTTTACGGCTCCGGGCGCGCAGACGCCTACGGTCAGTCTGGCCGGCATCAACACTGGCGCGACTTTCAATTCCTCGGCTTCCATTGTCCTCAGCGCGACGGCAGCCGAATCGAATGGCCAAATCTCGCAAGTCGCCTTCTACGAGGGGAACAATCTCGTCGGGTCCACGACTTCCTCACCGTACTCGGTCACGTGGTCGAACGCTGCGGTCGGCACGCATGTGCTGACGGCGGTGGCCTACGATGCCGCGGGGGCAAAAGCCAATTCCACTGCGATATCGATCCAAGTAGTGCCTTTTGGGATCAGTTCCAGCCAATTGATGGCGACAGGCGCATTCCGGCTCACGATCGCCGGCGCTGCGGGACATTTGAACCAGATCTACGTTTCGAACGATCTCCAGAACTGGTCGTTGCTCACCTCGGCAACGAATACAACCGGGACGCTCGTCATCGATGACGCTGCGGCCGGGAGTTATCAGAAGCGGTTTTACAAGGTGGTTGCGAACTGAGTTGGGCTGCCCGGTGAGAGTTTGGCGGGCGATTGCCTTCCTCGAGTTCGGAGTCACCTGGAAGGTTTTCGCTCCCCTGCCGCTTTCTCCAGCACACCGCGCGAGGTTGAAAACCCCGCCTACTTTGTCCCTCGTTCGCTCATGGTTGAGCGACAATGACAGCCTAGAAATTGAAGGTCTTGGCTGGGACGAAGATGATGTCCCCGTCCCTGAGAATGACGACCCGGGTTGGCGCTCCGCTCATCGCATTGCGCATGTCCAGGATCTCACTGCGGTGCTCGCCTTTCACGATGCGAAAGAGTTGCACCTTGGCCAAATTCGCCTCGGGCGCGAAGCCACCCGATTGCATGATCGCCTCAAAAACCGTCGTCGGCTTCTCGATCGGAATGGTGCCGCCCTTACGAATGGCGCCGGCTACAACGACCGTCGGCGCCAGCGTGCTTTCGAGTGAAACGACGACTTCGGCGTCCTTGAGCTGAGGCTTGTAGGCGGAGATCAAATCCGTCTGGAGCCGGCTGAAGCTCTTGCCCGCCGCCGACACTTCGCCAATGAGCGGCAGATTAACCCGGCCATCCGCACGGATGCGTTGGGATTGGTTCAGCTCTGGGGTATTGGGAAAGGACACTTTAATGGTGTCGCCCGGCGCCAGCACACTCGCACTTTCTTTTGGTCCCCCGTCCGGCAGCTTCCCGAAATTCTGGGTCTGGCAGGCGACTCCGAAAGCAAGCGACAGGGCGCAAACGAAAAACAATTGCGCGAGGTTTTTCGCTCCGGAGAGTGAGGGAAGTTTCATCAGGCAAATGGCGAAAATAAATGAGAATGGACGGCAGCCCGCATGCGGAAAGGACGCGCCGACCGACGCAGGGGGCATGGTATGGGAGGAAACTCCGACGGATGCAAGACGGAAAAGGCTAGTGTCCTGATTGAATCAATGACCACACTAAACAGAGGAATCACGGTCGGCGGCTTGTCGTAACTCCGACTTCCGCAGCCACCAAAGCAGGAGAAACAGCGGGATGAGCGACAGCGCAAAGAAGACCGGACCGCCCCGGTGATGAATGGGGCTGTCGATCATCTCCGGGCCCACGTGAATGCAGAGCCAGCCGAGAACAAAAATGCGAAAGCCATTGCGCAGAATTCCAAGCGGCACCACGAGAAGCAGGAGGACGCCGCGGCGCCAAGGCGTCCGCAGAAAGACATGCGTGCAGAGCAGGCTGGCAATGAAAAGCACCAGGCTCGAATGAATGCCGCTGCATTCTTGCGCCACTCGGATGGTAATATCCGGCAGTTGGAAAAGCATGGCATCCCGCAAAAATGGCGTCCCCGCCAGAGTGAAATACAGTTCGGCCGCATCAGCCGAGCCCGCCTGCGACGCCTGTTCGAGAAAATTGACCACTGCGACCGGCAGCGGGGCGAGGAAATACAGGAAACCGAAGGGAAAGGCCAGCGCCCGCATCCAGCGCCCGCCCATGACGTAAGCGCCGCCCGCGATCACCCAGGAAACGAACGCGATCGCGAGGAGCGACAACCGGTCGTTCTCATTCGCTGGCCAACCGATGCGCTGACGATTCCAAGCCAAAAGTAAAGTAATCGCCCCCAGAAGGCCGAAGCCCGCGGCAACAGCGATGGCCGGCGCAAACTTTTCTCGCCGAAATTTCGGGTGGGTCCAGATCAGGTAACCGGAAATGAATGGCGTCAGCAGGATGTACGAGTTCAACTCCGACGCGGCCGCTCGCCGAAACAAGCTGAAAAGGGGCACGGCAAAAAGCAACGTGAGCGCTCCAAGAAAGATCCCGTAGCGCGCGGCGCGGTTTGGCCATACGGCCGTCGTCTCCTCGGCGCTCTCGGGCGAGTCGCCTTTGCCTGTCCGTGGCGTTTCCAATGTATTCATGACGCTATGAAATCGAACGGCGATGCGGAAATTGCACCGTCGGATGTTTTTTTGACGGAGCCCCGTCCGCTACGCGGCGCGGCTCAGGCCACGACGGCCGTCGCCGGTTCGCGCCGATGCGAACGCAACCATTCCTCGAAGATCACCAGGCTGAAGAGGATCTTGTGATGATCCTGCCGGCCAGACGAATGCTCGCCATGCAGCTGGGCCACAGCCGCCGGATCGAGGAATTCAAAAATCCGCGCCTTCGAATCCAGCAGATAGTCGCGCATGTTGCCGGAGACAGAATTGCGAAACCAGTCATCGACGACATTGACGGCAAAGCCGCGCTTTTTCCGATTGATGATGGAGGCCGGGAGAAATTGCCGGCACACCTTGCGATGCAGCCATTTACGGTGCCCATTGCGCACCTTGAATTGGGGCCCGAGGCGCTGCACGTATTCGACGACTTCGCGATCGAGGTAGGGCACGCGCGCCTCCAGCGAATGCGTCATGGAAATCTTGTCTCCATACATGAGCAATTCGTCGGGCAGCGACGAACGCAGTTCCAGGAGCTGGAATCCGCCAAGTTCGTCCAGCCCGTCGATCACCGGCCGATAGGATTTCCAGCAATCGAGCACCGCGTCGCCCGCGCCGTTCGGAAGCACACCTGGGCGGAAGAGCGACGAGATCGCCTGCTCTGGAACGATGGAAAACACTTGCTGATAGCGTTGCAGCCGGTCTTCGACGCCGAGCGACTGAACGCCCCGCTTGAAGGACTCGCCACGCGGCAACGCCTGGGCCGCGCGCGTGAGAAGGGCGCGCGCCGGCGCAGGCAGCGATCGCCAAAGCCCACCATAGGCCACGCCGAGGTGACGATTGTAACCGCCAAGCAATTCGTCCGGTCCCTGCCCCACCAAAGCCACGGTCACATCCTGTCGCGCCCGGGCGCAGACAAAGTCCATCGGCACGATGGAGGAGGAAGCGATCGGCTCTTCCAAGGCCTGGACGATCCTGGGCAGCGCCGTTTCGAAGATGTTGCGATCGAGCCGAACCGCGGTGTTCTTGGCGCCGTAGTAGCGCGCCGTCTCGGCGGCATCCGTAAGTTCGTCGTCCCGGAAGCTTTCGCCGTAACCCACCGTGTAAGTCGGCCAATCCTTTCCACACTCACTCATCAAGCCGAGCAACAGCCCGGAATCGATGCCGCCGCTCAGCAACAGGCCGACCGGCACATCGCTAATGAGATGGCGCTTGATGGCCGCCCGATAGAGTTCGAGCAACGTGTGCGCGGCTTCTTCATCGGAAGGCTGCTGGGCAAAAGGCTTGGGCGCGAAATCATACCAGCGGCGGGTTTCCAGCTTTCCACCCTCAACCACGATCATCTCACCGGGCGCCAATTTCCGCACCCCGGCAAAGGAAGTGAACGGCGCCGGCGTATAGCGGTAGCGGAGGAAAAGACTCACCGCCACCGGATCGATCGACGGCTCACGGTCCAGGCCCGCCAGCACCGAGCGAATTTCCGAACCGAAGGTCAGCACCGAGTCTTCAACGGCATAGTAGACGGGCTTGATGCCCATCGGATCGCGCGCCACCACAAGACGCCGCTTCGGCTCGTCCCAGATGGCGAGCCCAAACATGCCATTGAATTTTTTCAGGACCGCATCGCCCCACTCGACATAACCGAGAACAATGACCTCCGTATCACTCTGGCTGCGAAAGACATGCCCGCGCGCCTCGAGTTCCCGCCGCACCTCGTGAAAGTTATAAATCTCGCCGTTAAATATGACCCAGACCCGTCCCGAAGGATCCGACATGGGCTGGTGCCCTGCCGGACTGAGATCGAGAATGGCCAGGCGGCGAAAACCCAAGCCCAGGCTGCCGCTGATGTAGGAGCCTTCGTCGTCGGGTCCTCGGTGCGTGATCACCTGGGTCATTCGTCCCAGACGATCCCGGTCGATGGGCGCTCCGGCGCCAAAATCAAACTGGCCAGCTATGCCACACATCGTTGGCAGGATAATCCGTTCATTTACAGACGAAAACAGTCACGCGCCTTGTTATCGCAAAGGCTGGTGTGGACGTCAAATTCGGAAGAGGGTTCAGGCTGAAATTTTCGCTCCGCCATCACGTGCCGCGTATGAAGACGCCGTCAAAGCAGGCGAGGTTTTCAACCTCGCGTGCGCGCCTTTGGCGCGCCGGGAGTAATAATCTCGCGTAGCGTTGGGCGCAGTGCGAAAGCCACGCTGGTGGGCGCCAGGGATGGCTCCCTGGGCTCCGCTCGCTAACGGACGCTCGGCGAAATTGCCAAACGCCGAGAGGCTCTGCGAACCAGCGCCAGACGGGGTCGAAAACCTCGCCTCCATGGGCGCCGCGTTCGACCAACGCTTCCATCAATTCGGCACCACGTGCAGCCCCGTCGGAGCCGGGACGGCGCGCATCGGGTGCGGGTACGTGAAGGGCGTATACTTCAGCGTCCAGGTCTGGCTCGCCGTGCTCCAGGTGTAGAGCAATCCGCTCGTTCCGGCGGCTCCGCTCTTCCAATTGCCCTGATCTGTGACCCAGAAACCATAGTTGTTCACGGTTGGCTTGAGCGCATTCATCTGCGCCGTGGTGCCAACACTCACTCCGGCATTCGTATCGAATCCAGCATCGGCAAAAAAGTCCCGGTTGGACTTGATTACATCCGCTTCCACGAAGGTCGCGTTGCTGTTGCCCGTCTGGATCTTGTAAAGATTGATCGCACCCACCGCCGGCGTCCAGAAGTTGCGGGTCCAGGCGGCCCCGTTCTTCCGGTTATTCCAGACGTAAGCCGGCTCGGATCCCCCGGTCTTCGGGTCCTTGCCCACGCCGACCTGATCCTTGATGGGATAGTCCGCCGGCGTCAGATAGCGCTCGATGAGGCTGTTGACCTGGTTCGGTCCGCCGCCCGCCGTGATGGCGTTCGGGATTGTGAAGGTCGTCGAATTCGCAACGGCCGTCGGTCCCGTGGCGATGTTCAGCGGAGGAGTCGTATTGGGAGTGATGACGAGGATCGGCCAGCCGACACCGATGCCGCTCGCCCACGCCGTCGTCACCGTGGGAGTCGGCCCGGTGGTGATCGAAGAGATCGTCGTACCGAAATTCCCCCACAGCGCCTGATAGCCATACTCCGTGAAGAGGAACCAAGCGGCCGAACCACCACCAGTGTTGTCGCACACGTTATTGAAAACCATGCTCGTCCCGCCGCGAATTTCGATCGCCGTCCAGGCCGGGGTCGTATTCGTCCAATGGTTGCCATACACTTCCATGTTCCGGAAGCTGTGCGCCGGCGAATTGCTGGCCAAACCGTGTCCGTCGACTTTGCTCGGCCCGTTGATGGTATTGAAGCGCACCACGAACTGCGCGTTGGCGTTGGCGTCGCAAACGTAGCCGCTGTTATTGAACACGCAGTCTTCGATGAAAATGTTATTCGCCGTCCCCATCGTATTGTTCTGCTGCCATGCGCCCGAAGGGCCGCGGCCGAAGATTAGTTCCGCGGAAGGCGAGTTGCCGGTGATGCGGCAGTTATCAATCAAACCCGACGATATTTCGCTTCCCACGTAGGCGAAATAGGCGTCGGCCTTGCCGCCAACGTAAGTGATATTCGTCAGCCGGAAGCCATTGGTAAAAGTCCCGTAAGGCTGAATCTGGAAAGCGGTCACCGGAGCGGCGGAACTGCCCACTATCTTGAGGTTTTCAATCGTTCCATTCGTCCAGAGCGAGATGACGCCATTCGCGTACGTGGCTCCAGTATCATCGAGCGTGATGACGGTGCTGTCGCCCTGCCCCATCACCGTGAGGCTTGGCGTCGTCAGGTAGATGACCCCCTTGTTAAAGCGCGACCCATTTCCCCAAGTGGCGGCCCCGGCTGGAAGGACGATGGTGTCGCCCGCGGCGGCCTTATGATAAACCGCGTCTTCGAAATCGTCCTGTGAACAGGTGGGACAATTGATTATCTTGGCGGAGGCCGAAGAGAGAACTGCGCCGACGGCCGCGAACATCATGGTCAGGCATTTCATCATGGCCCAGTTTGGGGACGATAGACGGCCTTTAGCAAGGCCAAAGGAAGGCCGGCGACCGACGCCCCCACTAATTAGAATTCGTTGTAATGACATCGCGGTTTCGGTGGTTATTGACTCCGGAGAAATGGTCTGATCTGATCAAATCGAGTGCCGACAGAGTCCGGTCGGGCAGGGGCATCGCGAGCCGGCGAAATCGGGCCGGCAGAGCCGAGCTGAAAATGAGGCAGCCCACGACTGGAACGTATGAGGTGAGCGGGGCATATTGGGGATCAAGCACATCGGGCGCCAAAAGTCATCGCGGCCCAGGGTTTGCTAGCGGGCGTTCCGCAGCCGGAAGGTCTCCATGAGCCGGTTTGCCCAGCGGAGAACGAAGTCGTTACGGGAAAGCCAGTTGTCCCGGAATTCGGAGAAATAACGGCGGAGCGCCACTTTGAAATCGTAGACCGTCCCGCGGGATAAAGCGCGCCGCTCCATCTCGATGCCGCGCCGGACGAGCACAATCGCGGCTTCGTTGGCGGCCAAAACCACCCAACACGAGACGAAATCGTCGTCCCGGGTGAAGTCGACACTCTTTCCGTTCACGACGATCGCCTCCACCGCCATCCCCGCCGGGATCCGGCGGAGCAACCGGATGCGACGCGGCGCGCCATCGGGATTCGTCAGCGCAAATTCATCGGTAAAGAAGCGCACCTCGTAGGCATCGGGCTGCACGCGGCGGATTTGCGCCGTATTGCGGGCCAGCTCCTCCGGCCCCGACCACCGCGCCGAGGGACAAAGCGTGCGCAGCCGGGAGACGAAGTCTTCCAGCACCGGCATGCGGTCTTTGAAGAAGTCCTGATGCTCCACCAAGATCGGCGATTTTCCCAGAAATACGGCGAGCGCGAAAATCGAGAAGTCCGACCAATAGAAGCGTTTGAAGATCGGAAAAGAATAGAAAGCGTCCTGCGCCGGCAGCAAGAGATCGGCCCCACACACCTGCCGGCTCGCGAGATCTCGCGGAATGCACCCGGTATTCACCAGGCCGAGAATCTGCCCGCTCTCGGCAAAGGCGCGCATGGCGGTGAGCGAGTACTCCTCTCGCGGACACACCATCAGGCGATCCCAGGGCATTTTCGTCCGCTTGCGATGCTCGTCGAGTCGATGGGCCGCGAGATGGCATCGATCCAGCAGATCCGGACCGTCGGTGGTGCGAAACTCGTGTTTCGTGTGATCGCAGCCGTGCGCACAGATGCCGAAGGTGTGCGGATGGTCGAGAAACAATTTCACCCCTTCCAGATTCGTGCGCCAGTGGTTCCACGGGATGTAGGCGACCGTGACATGGAATTTCAACTTCTCAGCTTCCTGCAAGAGCGCCTGAAAATCGATATAGCCATATCGCCGCGTAAGCGTCGGATCATCGATCATCACATCCGCGCCGATGTTCACGCTGCGCCAGCAACGCTCGCCAAACGCGGCGCGGAAAAAGATCATCGCCGGCACATACTCGTCGATAGCCTCCTCGAATTCCGCTTCGCGCTCCAGCAGGGCCTCCGGTTCAAACACGGTCGCGGCGGCCCAGATGAACACGCGTCCCGCGGCGCTCCGCGGCGTCGCGAAGACGGGCGAGGCATCGCTCGTGGTCATGATGGGCTCGACCTCCGAAGCCACGCCCGCCTTCAGCGCCAAGGCGGGCCGGCAGGACCGAAGATAGCCATACCCGGTCAGTTCTGCGCTCCAGGGCTGCGCAGCTGGCGGAAATTCGACGCGGCGATCTCCCTCCACCCGACGCGTTCCAAGCACGGCTCCCAGCGAAAGTATTTCGAGCGCCCGGGTTTCCGCCTCGCCATCGCCGGTGGCAAGCAGCAGCACGCGCGCTTTTGCTTCGGCGAAACGCGCCGCGGCGCTCTGCAACGCCGCCGCGTCGAATTTAGCCCCCAGACTGTGCACGTCCAGTGCGACCCCGTCGTCCGTCGCCAAGGCGCCGAGCATCGTTTCCAGCGGATCGCTCGACTGATCCAGATTCACCAACTCCGCCGTAATTCCGAGGCAGCGCGCGAGGTGGACCAGGGCCGTGAGCGACGCCGAGCCAGCCCCGGCATGAAAAATCTGCAGCAGGGTCGCTTCGGGTGGGGTAGGCATCGCCGGCGCTGATTCCAGGCCGGCGACGGCATCGCCGGCCACGGGCATTTGACTGCAAATGAGATCCACGTTGAGTACGCCTAGGCGGGCAAGCCGGAGACGGGTTTTTGATAGACCGCGTACCACGAGGTCGTCTCCAGGCTCACCCGATCCATGCTCTGAAACTGCGCATGGATTTTGAGTCCGCCGACATCACATTTCGAACCAAACTCTTCGATGCAATGGAACCCGGCGTCTTCAAAGATCTGCATCCACTCACAGCGCTGCAGTCGGTTGATATATTGCAATTCGTTTTCGAATAACAACTTCCACGAGCGATCCGAATACCGGAGATAATTCTTCGGCGAAGTCACCATATCATAAAGATGCAGGTGATCGGCCGTATTGATCGAGTGCACGGCGTAGCCGCCGGGCTTCAGCACCCGGCTCGTCTGGCGAATGTACTCCGGCACAGTTCCGCGCGGGAGATGCTCGAAGACGCCTGCGCTCACGATCAGATCGTAACTTCCGTCTTCGAGACCGCCGAGCATGCCTTTCGGATCGAGGACATAGCGGAACCCGAGGAGCTCATACAACTCGGGAAAGTCCTTGGCCTGCATGACCGAGGCGGCCAGCGCCTTGGCCCGACTCCGCTCCTCGTCCGTAATACCGGTGATCTTATCCAGCGAATCGACCAACTGCTGGAGATACGACTTCAGCGCCGGAAGTTGCCGGTTGTCCCAGACATCGTAGAGATCGGCCTTGATGTCGAAAAAAAGGCGCGTCGTGAGCGCCTCCCAGTGCATCCAGCCGGTGCCGAGCTCCAGGAGCCGCGCGCCGTCGCGCAGCAGGCCGTAGCGCTTCGTCAGGTCCAGCGTGCGCTGAACGCGTTCGATGTAATACGAAGGCATGCGCGAATCGGCACGGCTTCGCCCGCCCATGCTATTGCCCAGAAAGCGATAGGCTTTCCGCGTCTGTTCGTTAATGGAGAACGCCTTCAGAATGGAGGCGGTCGCTATGTACTTGATCATGGGGTGCTTTTGTTACCTCATTTGTTTGAGTCCCCGTCGACTCACTCGTGAAAATCAGGGCCAGGCTGCGGAACATCTCGGAGTGTCCCCAGCGGTGCATCGGCACATTGTCCCAGCCCAGGAGAAGCTTTCGGCTGCGAAAGGCGCCGCTCGGCAAGATCCAGTGCTTCAAGATGTCGTCGACCGTCTTGTCGACGACGCTGTCGAGATCGGCAAAACGGCCGCGCAGCAGCATTCCGAGGTTCAGACACTCGGCGCAGTCATAGAGCTCCCGCTTGTACACGGTGAGCCGCGGCTTGCGGGAAAAGGGCTTCGGCAATCCGTCTTCGTCAAAGAGATGGTCGACGTAATAGCGCACGCCCCGCTCGATCGCGCGGGTCAGCGCGGGATCACGCGTAACCCGCTCAGACTTCACGAGTCCTTTCAAGACGAAGCACGTGTGGAAATGGTCGATGAAGCCGCGCTTGCCGTCCATGGCGTACGGCCAGGACCCATCGCTATTCTGGCTATCCAAGACAAAAGCCAGATTGCGCTCCGCCGCGGCGCGGTAGCGGTCGTCGCCAAAAGTTTCGTAGGCCTGTAATAACATCCCCGCCCGATAGGAGCTCGAGTTGACGACTTTCTCACCGCCGTATGGCGTGTAGGTGCAGGTCGCCGCGCCCGGCCGGGTCTCCACGTCCTTATAATCGAGCAGGCCATGCTCCGCCGTAGATTGCATGACGGCCCGCCACTTCGGATTTCCATCGATCCGATAAACCGCATCGAAAGCCTCGTAACAGTAGGGCGTGGTCGTAATGAGCGGAGTGCCGGCCGCCAGGATGCCGCCCTGTGTCTGCCAATCGAAGGGATACCCCCACCCGTGACGCTCGTAGGCGGGGCAGCGCGTCTCCTCCAGCACCTGAAGAAAATGCACGGCCCGCTTCAAATATTCGGGATCACCCGTCGCCTGATGCAAGTAGGCAAAACCCATGGCAAAATGCGCATCGGAAATTGGCAACCGCATCCGCGGGAAGAAGAATCGACGCATCCACGGCGCAAATGCCTCGCAGAAGACCATCGGAACCACCGCCGCCGTGCCGGCCAGCTTGCTCTTGTAGTAAAGATTCTTCGCCGCGCGGCCCACCTTGCTCGCGTAGAAGTCCTGATGATCCTGCGAAGTTTCGCCGTAGCCCTCCAGCCAATCAGCATAGCGCGCCGTCGCGACAGCGACGTCTCGAGTCCGACCGGTGACCTTGGCCAGTCCAGTCGCTGACTGCCGCGCGCCTTTTGCCGAGGCCGGCTTGCGTCCGCCGACCAGGGTGGTGACACACTGAAAAAAGCCCTGGAACATCGTTTCCACCGACGCTTCGCGACGGATGTCTTCCTGCGCATGCCGCGAGAATTCCGCCCGCAGGGCATCATCCTTCAGCAGCAGGAGCGTCTTCTCCTTCAACGCCGCCAGATCATTCTCCGGCACGATGAAGCCATTTCGCCCCACGGTGAGGTAGTGGATTTCCGGCGGCTGCAAACCGTCTTCTGTGACCACAGGCAGGCCCCAATAGAAGGCCTGATTCATCCCCAGCCCCACATCTCCCGGGATCACGAAAAGATCCGCCATCTTGAAGAGCTTGCTGATCTGGACATTCGCCGGATCGAAAATCTCGCCGAGGTAACGGATGTTATCCTTCTTGATCAGCGACTCGATGTCGTACTCCATCCGGTCCCCAACGATGACACAGCCGCAGCCAGGCTCGTCGATTTCGTTGAAGATCTGGATGAGGTGCTCGACCTTTTTCACCGGCCGCATGCGGCCCACGAAAAGCACGACCTTTTCGTAAGGAATCCCAAACTCCTTTTTAATCTCCTCCCGTGTTTGTGGAATCTCCGGGAAAGCCGTGAAATTCACCGCATTGTTGGCCACCCAAAGCTTCCGGCGATTCTTCGGCTTGATGTCGCGAATCTCATTCTTCGAATAGAGGACGATGCCGTCGCAGAGCGAGTGGATGTAATAGAAGGGCTGGTTGCGCAGCCCCGGATTTCGCACCTCGAGATTGACGCCCTTGTTCCAATACACGACGGGAATGCCCGCGAATTTGAGCCAATGGAGCAGCGGCCAGATGATGAGATTCTTCAGGTGCAGGAAGAGGATCACAACGTCCGGCTTCAGCCGCTTGATCTCGCTCTGATACGCGAAAAAATTGAACGGCATCTCCGCGAAGTCGAATTCCACGGGGATGGGATTGTTCTTCTGGATCTCATTTGCCCGAACGTGGAACTCATATCCCTCCTCGCGGAAGCGCCGCGCGAAGTAGTTGTAGTTCGACACCCGGTAGTGAAAAACTTTGTTGGAAATGAGCAGAACCTTTTTCAAGGGGAGTGGGCTTCCGGCTTCAGACATGGAATGGCGCAAATGTTATCGGGATTCCAGGGGGGCGGAAATCTCGGCCGGCAGGCCGGAAGCGGTCGCCGTCTCGCGACGGGAATAGAAGTGCGCGAGGTCGCGGCAGACATTGCTCCAGCGATACTTGCTGGCGCGCATGAGGATCCCGGCGCGGGAAAAGCAATCTGACTTCGAAAGGAACTTCTCGAGCGCCTCGGCAATGCCCGCGGCGTCGTTGCTGGTTGTAATGAGGCCCAGCTCATTGCCCTCGATGAATTCCCGCATCGACCCCACATCGGTCGCGATGATCGGAAGACCGAAGCGCGGACCGAGGAAGACGAGACCGCTTTGATAAATATTGCGATACGGCAGGCAGAGCGAGTCGCAGCCTTTGAAGAAGACTTCGGCCTCTTCGTTTGGAATGAAGCGCTCGTGCAGGTGGATACGCCCCCTACCAGGCATCTGCTCCAGCTGGCCAAAGATCTTGGCACGGTAGTCGGTATTCCGAAACTGCCCGGCAACCACCAGATGGACGTTTGTCGACTGGAGGCGCGCAAACGCCTCCAGCAGCAGGTCGAGGCCCTTGTACTCGTCGATCTTGCCAAAAAAGAGCAGCGCCGGGGTCCCTTCCTCGATGCCGAGACGCCGGCGCGCCTCCGCGTGCGTCAGATCCGTCTCCGGCATCTCTTCATTCAGACCGATGGAAGTCAGGCAGATCTTATCCGCCGGCACGCCGAAATCCGCCATCAATTGCTGTTTGGCCAGAGCCGTGTGTGCAAACAACAAATTTGGGATTCGATAGATCCAACGATAGATCCGCTGAAAGAATCGGCTCTGTCCGCGGCTATGCGGGAGCACGTTATGCACCGTATAGATATAACGACCGGCAAACAGCCGGAAGCATGCGTTCAGCATGAGCCCCTCCCAGAGGATGAGCTCATTGCGGAAAATTCCGATGAAGTGAATAGTAGCGCCACGGTGGTGAGCCAAGAGCAGCAGCAATCGCCCGTAATAGCGAGCCAAATTCCACAGCTTCTCCCCGGCGGAACGCTTCACTTCGAGGCTGCCGCGCAGATTGACGTGTTTAATTCCCGCCGCATCCAGCCTTGGCGCCGTGTCGTCACAGGAGACGACCAATAACTCCAAGCCATTGTCGGCCAGGCCCTTGATAAAACCCATCGTGAAATTGGCTTCGAATCCGCCGGTGACGATAATATTTAGCGACATCGTTGATAATTGCGTAACGCGATTGCCATGATCTGCGTAACGGGCCAGACGACTAGCGGACGGGCGCGGGAATAGCCCCTTCGTTCGCATGCAGGTGAACGACATCGGGCTGGATGGGCCGGACCTTGCTGAGCTTTCGGATCTTTGGCGCCGTCCACATGGAGATCATCAGGATCAGCCAAAGATGGTGATCGCCGCGCAGATAGACCGATTCCGTCATGTTCACGTAGATGATCGTGATCAGGAGCGTGATGCGGAGGCAGGCCAGGTCGAAGTTTTCGGAGAAAGACGCAAACAATTTCGGGAACGTGGCCAGAAACACGTAAAGCAGCATCCCGACGCCGATAAAGCCGAGCTGCAGGTACAGGTCGACGTAGCCGCTATGCCCCTGCCCCAGCACCCAGGTCATGTGCGCGTTCCAGGGAATATTCGCGATGCGGCCGATCCAAAATCCGCCGAAGCCCACGCCCATGAGCGGATTTCGCGATGCCACGGCATACACATCGTGCCAGATGTCCGTCCGGCCCGTGAGCGTGATGTCGCGGCCGAGCATCGTGATGAGATGGCCGAAGAAAGAGGTCTCGGAAAACATCACCAGGCTGTGGATGATCACAAAGGAAATCAGGACGACGATCGCCCAAAAGGCCTTCATGACGAAGCTGCGAATGGCTTGCGGACGTCCCTTGAGATACTGGATTCGCAGAAAAATGAACAAGGCCAGGACCGACACCGAGGCTGAGGTCATGCTCACAGATTTGGCGCCCTTCAGGAGGTAAAGCGCCATGAGCAGGTAGAGCAGGTGGAGATTTTTCCAGCCGTAGCGCGGCCAGTTTTTCCAAACCTGCCAGGCAAAGTAGACGACCCCGAGCATTGTCACCTGACCGAGGGTGTTCTTCGACATCGAGATACCCTGCCACTCTTCCGTGGTGCCATTGAACTCGAAGCTCACTCCGATATCCCGGAAGTAGCGCGTGCAGATGATCGACATCGGCAGGTGAATGTAGAGACAGCGCCGGAGCAGTGTGGTGAAGGCGCCCAAGGGATCGCCATTTGTCAGGATGACAAAGGTCATGACGACAGAACCCAGGACCTTGACGAAGCGCTTGAAGGAGACAAACGCATAGTCCGACCAACAAATGCTCATCGCCATGTAGACGAGAAAGGCTACGAGCGCGGGGTTTTCCCCTGCAGCGGCTTTCCAATTGAAATTCCGCTGGGAGAGAACCCGGAATCCCACGATGGTCAACGTCAGAAAGAAATAACGATCGACGACGCTGCCTTCCGTTGGGTCGTCACTGCCGCCGGGCAGCGAGATGCCCCACATGCTCAGCCAGATGCCGATCGGACGCGAAGCAACGACGATGTACCAAAGGCTCGGCCAGAAGATCCCTTTGACCGCACTGACATTGCGGTTGCGCTCGGTCCGGTAGGCATAGACCACGAAGCAAATTCCAACGAGAAGCGCGAGTTTCGGAGGCACGGTGGGCGCGAGTTGCGAAACAAAATGGACTCAACTTGCGGAAACCTTGGCCCGAGCGGCGCTGAAATCGCCGATGACGCGATTGTAAAATCGCTCGTGGCGCTCGGCCAGCGACGCCAGGCTAAAGCGGGTCTCGGCGGCTTCGCGCCCATTGGCCCCCAGAGAGGCGGCGCGGTCTGGCGAGGAAAGGAGTTCGCGCAGACGCGCGGCGAGGCCATCGAAGTCGCCCGTCCGCAGTAGATAACCGGTTTTGCCCGACTCGATGCCCTCGGGCACCCCACCCGTTGCGTAGGCAACGACCGGGGTCTGCATGGCCTGGGCCTCGACGATGACACGGCCGAGACCTTCGTGATGATAAGTCGGAAAGGCCACCACCGCCGCAGCCGCGTACCAGTCGCGAAGAGTCTCGACATCCAAATCCCCGAGGAATTTCACGCGCTCGGTCAACCCTGCCTGAGCGATTTCCTTCCGCAATTCATCGACAAATCCCGAGGCGTCCACCCGCCCGGCGAAGGCCAGACAGCATTCCACACCGCTCTGGCGCAGCCTGGCCGCGGCGCGCACGAGGTCCATCTGACCTTTCTCGCGAACAACCCGGGCCGGCAGAAGGACGATCGGCTGCGCCGGCGCTTCCGAAATCGGTCGGGCATGCTTTCGCTGGAAAAACTCGGTGTCGATGCCGTCCGAGAGATTCGCAAAACCCTTCTGCGCATATGCCGGAACCTCGAGCGCATTCACCCCGGCGACTCCGCTCGCAAGCATCGTATGCTTACGCATGGTGAGATGGAGGAAACGATCGTTCGAGTAGTGATTGAGCACCGCAAAGGGCAGCCCGGCCGTGCGCGCGAATTGCACGAGTTCATCCGCATCGCCCCCGCCGAAGAAGTGCAGCATCACCAAATCGATTGGCCCCTGCCGCAGGAACTCGGCCGCTGCCGAACCTGCGCCGATGGCCTGCCCGGGATGCAGCGGGATTTGCAATTGCGAGGTCCAGCGTGAACCGAAGGCGCGCCACACGATGGGATGGTACAAGACGCGCTCCCGCGCCATTTGCTTCAAGCGATAGCCCAGACCCGGCTCACTCGAGGGTCCGCTCGCCTCCCGCGGGGGCACGATGGGCAGAGGCGTGCGAATCAGGCGTCCTTGTCCGATACGCTCTTCCACCGGCTTACGGCACGGAGCCTGGCGCGTGAGATGCAAGCGGATGACGGTCGCGGCATTGCGCTTCAGAAGCGTATAGTCGAGATCGTCGAGATAGCGCTCTGTGCCGCCGCCGGATTCAAAGGCATGCGCAAAGCGCAGGATGACACGGCCGTCGAGGGCGCCATTTTGGACTGTGGGAGCCATCATGAAAGCGAAGGATCGCAGGTCGCGAAATTGCGGTCCAGCTCCATGCGGCTCACGCGCCAGAAACCCAACGCGCAATCGTCGATCCCGGCAAAGATCGTCAACCCGTCGCCCTGCAAGACAGCCGAGCAGGCATAGATCGTCGAGCAGGCTGCGCTGGCGTTCCCACAGAGCAATGGCCGCACGCTCATTTTAACCGGCAGCAGTGTTTGTTTATCGATGAGCGCGGCCCAGAAAGAGTAGCGCTTCACCGGGTGCACCTTGTGCACGATGTGCAGCCAGTGACGCTCGTCGTAGTCGATGGGATTGATACTATTTCGGAACGGGATGCCATCATCGCCCGTGATCGGCGCCAGCTTCTGTTCGCGAATCGTGGTGAACCGGAGCTTGGGCCAATCATCATCGGCGAGCAGCACGTAGGGCGAAAACGAGTAGAGCAGAAACAAACGATCGCCCTGGGAAAACATCGCCCAGTTTTTTTCCGTCTGGCGCGGCGGCCGATCCGTGGTGGGAAAGCCGCGCCAGCTCAGGCGCTTTTCAACGATGTCGAGTTTTGAAATTCCGACCCGTGTGCCCATTTCCTCCAGCGCCAGCCCGCCCGGAGCGTCGCTGGATCGCGCGCTCGAAATGACGGCGTGATTGGAAAGGATTTCGCCGCGATGGCGGAACACTCGGAAATCTTCGGTGCGCGTCGCGGCGGCGACGGTCGGAAGTTCGGTCGCCAATTCCGTGGCCGATTGCACCGTTTGTCCGTCTGCCAGTTCCAACAACACGGGCGGCGACGGCTGGAAGAAGCGCGCGCGATCATGCTTCACCAGGCCCCAAGGGCTGTGCTCGGTGCGGCACAGGAGCCACGTGCGCTCGTTCTCGACGACGGCGCCCGGATTCAACACGCCGGCGGCGACGCCAAAACTGCCGCGGCCACCTAATAAACGAAAATCGCGACGGGTTCCGATCGGCGCGCTTAAGTAGGTCAGAGCTTCAGATATCCGGCGTTGTTGCGCGGTCGTACGACTTGGGGCGCGACGCTCGTAAACAAAGGTCGGGCGGCATCCTTGCGCTTCCAACAAAGGGGCCACCGTAAAATCGATCACGTCTGCGAACTCAAAGCCGCGCGCCTTCATTTGCGCGGTGAGAGCAATGAGGTCCGCATGCCCCGACCAGAAAGAGCCCGTTTGTTGCCGAACGAAAAGCGCCTCGGCGCGACCCAGCCAATTCAACTCGCGAGCCAGCGCGTCAACCGGCGCCGCATCCGCATCGATCACGGCGACAAAGGGGCCGGTCGGGGCCTCGGGAAAGGCTGCGCCAAATGCCAGTTTGCCAGATTCCGCCAGCACGGCCGAACTGAAGACCACCGAATTTGCCGGCGCCACTTCGAGAATTTCGTACTGCGTCCGCACCTGGTGATCGAAACACACCACGGTCGGAATCGTCGATAGACGGGCGCAATGTTCACGCAACGTCTGCGCAAAGGTCGGCGGGACTTCCGCATCCAACCGGCTGAGCACGTAACCGCGGCGCGATAACACGCGGCGAATGAATCCTTTGAGATTTAACATCGTGCCTCGGCTGGACCGAACAGAAGCTGCAGGCGATTGCTGCGCCGGGACGTCGGACACAGGCGCCTCGGGGGAAACCGCCAACTGAGAGTCATTGAACATTGGCAACTGCTGTCGAAGCCGGCGAAGGCATTTTGACGACAGGCACGCGCTGGAGTAAACCGTCGAGGACTGCGCGCAGACGCGGTCCGGTCGCCGCCGGCAGATTTTCCCGCGCCACCTTTTCCCGCGCGGCTTTTCCAAAGTTGCGAGTTAACGTAGAATCCTCGGCCAGATGCACGACATCACGCGCCATGGCGCTCAAGTCGAGATACGGCGCCACGAAGCCGCAGCCATCGCGTGCGAACTCCGGCATGCCGCCGGCATCGGCGAAACAGACGACCGGCATTTCCAAAGCCGCCGCTTCGAGGCAGGCCAATGGGTAGGGATCATCACGCGATAGCAGCGCAAAGACATCCATCGCCGGGTAATAACGGAACGGATCCGCCACCTCTCCCCCGCTGCTGTGGTAAAAAGCCTCCACACCTGCCCGATGCAGGTCGTGCTGCAGGGCAAACTCTTCATCCCGAGTCCCAGGACGTCCCACCCACACAAAATGAAAGGCGCGATCGGGCCGCTCTCGGCGCAAGGCCAGCAACAGCTGTGGAATGAGATCGCGTCCTTTGCGCCAATGTTCCGCTCCGCAACTGCCCACCACAAAGGCGTCCTGCGGAATGCCCAAAGCTCGACGCGCGGAAACTTTGTCTTCAGCCGTCGGCAATGCGGGTAACTCGCGGATGTGTTCGTGCACCACCGCGATCTTTTCTGCCGGCACGCCGTGATTCTGGACGAGATTGTCCCGGACAGCGAAAGACGCGGCAATGAAGGCATTCGTGCAGCTCAGCACGCGGCGCAGATTCTCCGCGCCGGAGCGCTCGATCCAGTATTCGAGTTCGTGGACGTGGGTCACCACGGGAGCCCGACCAGCCAGCGTTTCCAGGATCGCGCCATTGGTGATAGTATTCGAATAAATCGCGTCGTAACGACCCTGGACAAAGAACTTGCGGATGGCGCCGGCATCACCGCGCCACGCGCGCGGCAAATGGCTGCGCACCCGGCGACCGAGTCGGCTGCGGGAAAGAAACGAATTGCCGAGCATCAAGGTCGGACCGAGCGCGCGAAAGTCATCTACCAACGGCCCTGGGGCGCGAAGGATCGTTCCGATTTCGCAGCCACCCTGGGCGCGCAGCCAGCGCATGAAAGCGAGCAATCCGATCGGCGCGCCCGTACGACCGGAGTCGTGCGAAATGAAAAGGATCCGGTTCATGCGTGAACCCGACGCTTGAAGCAGACATCCCGATCCGTGGACGCAAATTCGTCAAATCCACTTGCGCACCAGTTAGCCCGGAGGGCTGCCGTAAAGCAGTCGAGGGCAACACCCCCGACGCCCCAGGTTTGAGGACCTGCCTCGTTTGCGGCTGTATCCGACTGCCTGTTAACCATACATAACGAGGGCAATTAAAAATTCCAACATACGCCTTCCAAAGAGCGTAACAAGAACACCAAATATCACCCCTAGCGCAGCCGAGAACAGGAATACCTCAACCGTTGGAACGCACATCTGAGAAATAAGCGCAGGCCCAAAACCCACTATAAAGCCACCGCAAAAACGCTTTCCTACAGCGCGAGGCGCAAAGGATTGACGTTCCATTTACTAAGACATTGGATGAATGCCAAATCCTCTGCGACGGATATCACACCAACTCGCCCACCGCCTCCGGTGATTTGGCTGCGCCTTCCGGCTCCGGTCCATAAATCGCATCGCGCACGGCATTGAGATACCCATGCCCGAATCGCTGATCCGGCTCGAGATAATTCCCTTCCGCCCATTCGTTCCAGGACTTCACAAAAACAATCCGATCCTCCGCCGGACGATCCGCGACGGCGTCGAGGGTCTCCTTGAGATGCTCGGCAAACAATGCTGGACTGGAATCGTGCAACACGATGCCCTTGGGACCCGCGCGCGGCGTGTTATCCCATCCCGGCACAACCGAGGGATAGCATCCTAACTGCAGCCCGGCAGCCGATTTAAAAAACAGCTTCGCATCCTGGTAATGATGCACCCCGCCTGGCCAACGCAGCAATCGCTGGAGTAAGCGATGCACCCCCAACCGCGTCAACGCCGAAAGCGCATCCGGCATCCGGCTCAGATCAAACGCCTCCGTGCTCCCGGTGCTCGTCGGCCGCAACCGCTCCTGCACGATGTGCCAAAGCCGCCGGCGCATGACCTTGAGCTCATTCGTCAAGACCGCGCCACTGTATCCGGCTTCGCGCCAGGGGAAGTCGAGTTCGTGATCGAAGAGATGCGCAACGAAATGGATGCCCTCCAGCCCGTTGCGGGCGGCGAGGTTCTGCCACTGCTCGGTGAAAGCCTTCGTTTCCGGCAGGCTCTTCGGGCGAAACACCGTAAACATGGGCCGATTCCGCACCCGGATATAACGCCGATCCTGAAAAGCCGGCAACAGAGCATAAAAGTGCCGCTCATGATCCTCCGGCCCTGGATACGTCTGCTCCACGAGCGTGCGCTTCTCCGCGCCATACCAGTGGCTGCGCCAGGAATCATTTGCCCAGGCGAGGCAAAACGGAAAATCCGGCTCGCCCGAGGCCACGACTTCATTGAAGGGTCGCTCCAGCACGCGGCGTCCCGCAAACCAATAATGCCAGTAACAAAAGCCTTCCAACCCCGCCTCGCGCGCCAATTGCGCCTGCGCTGCCCGCGTCTCCGGCACGCGCAGATCGTAGTAACCGAGATCGGCCGGCAGATGAGGCTGGTAGTGACCCGGGAAAAGCGGCTTGGCCTTGGCGACATTTGTCCACTCCGTAAAGCCCTTCCCCCACCACGCGTCGTTATCCGGCGTCGGGTGAAATTGCGGCAGGTAGAAGGCGATGAGACGTGCTCTTTTCATGCGGTGACGGGCTGCTGATCGGCAGTATTTTTTCGTAAGCCCTGGAGGGTGTAAGTCCGAGCGCGCTTGCTCTCGCGGAGATAGCGCGAATACTTGGCGATGTCTTCGATATAGCTCAATTCCCAGGGCGGAATTCCTTCTTCGTCGGGCTTGCGCGCCGGCGACAGTTTGCGGCGCAAGGCCAGCTTGGCCGAGACCCACCATTTCTTCACGAGCGCGTGCTCGATGGGTTCATGAAACCAGTGGTGCCGATGAATGGCTCGGGTCTCCCCTTTCGACTGAGCCGCCCGGATCCAGCTCTTGTATAACAATCGATCCGGATTCGGATGATGCTCGATCTCGATCTCGAGCGCACCGAGAATCTTGAACCCCGCCTTGCGGATCTGCCAGGAGAGCAGCGACTCCTCGCCGCCACCCGTGATGCCCGGACCGAGTTCCGGATCAAATCCGCCGATCTTATCGAAGATCTGCCGTCGCAAAGCCATATTCGCGCCGCAGATCTCCGAAGGATTGTCGGACGAAAGGTAATCCGCCGTCGAGGCGAGCCACGCCCGATGCGTCCGGTTCATCCAAGGGCGGAGCAGATGCGGGGCAAGGCGCACTCCGCCGGCTACCGCGTCGGCTCGACCGCTGAAAATCGGCTCACCCATGCGCTCGATCCAATCCACGGGGAAACGCACATCGTCGTCGGAGAAAAGCAACACGTCACCGGTCGCAGCCGCGAGCGCGAGATTGAGCGCGCGGGATTTGCCGCGTACGGGTTCGAAAAGGTACATTGTGGATATTCCGCTCCCTGCCAGCAGCGCCAATAGGCTCTCGGCGCCGGCCTGCGTGACATTTTCCACGAGTAACAAATCCACTGCCCAGCCTGCCGGCACTTGCACCGTCGCCAGCGAGCGGAGCGTCTCCTCCAGCGCGGTCGGACGTCCCGATGTCGCCACAATGATGCTTACGGAAGGCATTGTTCGGAATGAAACTACGATGCCTTACCTTGAGCTGCCAAGGAGGCAAAAAGCGCGTCGTACTGCTCCACAAATGCGGGAAGCCCAAAGAGCGACTCGGCGCGTTGCCGCGCCGCCCGGCCCATGGCCGCGGCTTCCGCGGGATTCGCCAGAAGTTCGACCAAACTTTGCCCCAACTCCTGCCACGAGCCCGGCGTGAAAAGTCGCCCGGTGCGCCGATCTTCAATTTCCTCCGGGATGCCGCCGACGTGCGAAGCGACCACCGGCGTCTCACAGGCCATGGCCTCCAGCACAGTGTAGGGCAGGTTATCCGCCAGCGAGGGAGCGACAAAGACATCGGCTGCCGAATAGTAGCGGGTGACGTTCTCCGGACTCACGTAGCCAATGGGGCGAATGTTCGGCAGATTGGGAATCATCCCCCCGCCCACAGCGAGAACGATCAAATCCGGAAAGCGCGGAATAACGATCTCCGCCAGCGCCCGCGCCAGCACATGGCCGCCCTTACGCTCGTCCAAGGTCCAGCCGCTGTGATGTGCGACAAACGTCACCACGCGCGCATCCGCCGGCAAACCCAGCGTGGCGCGCGCCTGCGGATCGCGCCGAAATAGATCCAGGTTGATGCCGTTGTGAATGCGCTCGATCCGAAATTTCCCGAGTTCTGTCTTGCGCATCCGCTCGCGCATCCAATCGCTTACACAAACGATGGTCGTGGATTGCGGCAATCGCGCGTGCACCCGGCGCTTGGCCCGGCGCTCCCAGTAATATTCATGCTTCGCCAGCGTGTAACGCTTGAGATTCCCGATGAGCGGACACTGAAAGCAGGTCTGGTACTCCTCGCAATTCCAGCATTTCAACATGCTTCCCCCAATCGGCCGTGGATCGTGAGGCGTAAAAACCGTGGCAAAGCGGTTGGCCACGTCGCCCAGAAATTCATACGGCAAATCGCCGTAGTAGGAGTGCAGATGCACAATGTCCGGCTGAAACTCATCCAGGGCGCGCATCTGGTCTGCCGCCGAGAGCTTGCCGCCATCGGGGAAATAGCGCACGGAATGCTTCGCCTCCAAGCCGCGCTGCAAATCCCGGGCGCAACGCGTCGCGCCGGCGGTCCACTGTTCGTTGACGATGGCGATTTTCATCCTTTGCTAAGCCTGCGCCACATCACGAATCTTGCGCGCTGGGATGTTGCCCCAGATTTCGTTGGCCGGAATGCTTTTGGTTACCACGCTGCCGGCAGCGATGACGGAATTGTCTCCCACGGAGCACCCCGGAAGAATGGTCGCGCCCGCGCCGATCCAGCAATTGTTCCCTATCTGCACGCCGGTCTTCTTTTCGTCCCACCGCAGTTGCCAATACAGCGCGTCGCTTTGCACCAGATGATTCGAGGCGAGAAGCGAAACATTTTGTCCCATCAAACAATGGTCGCCGATGCGAATCGCCCCGCCCGCCGCACGGATGTTGCACATCGCTCCGATCACCGAGTAACTTCCAATGCGCAATTCCCCGCGAACCGAACTCTTCGGATCTGACGCCAGGGCGACAATCTCACAAAATGGTCCAATGCTGACGTGCTCGCCAAAGATAATCACGCGCGGGTCATCCGTGACCCAGCGGACCGGATGGCTGACGTTCAGCCCACGCCCTTGGCGCTCAATCCGTGAACTGATCGCCCACTGTCGAAAGGTTTCCCGCAGCCGTCGGAGGCTGTAGCGCAATGGTCCCATCGTCGCTCACGGAGCCCCCAGCGGCAGCGAAGCCGCGTTGTGTTGAAACAAAGCGCCGAGCCCGAAACGCCGACCCAGGCGAGCCAGCGCCGCGGAAATCCGGTCGATAAAAACACGCGAGTCCATTCCGATCACCAGTTTTTCGAATTTCCAGCGCAGCGCCCAGTCTCCACCACAATGGTCACGCGCATACTCGAGCAGCTGCTTCGCCGTCGCGCTCCGCACGATCGCGGCTCCGGCCGGCGAGATCCGGCGTGCTTGCGCCACGGTATAGCGCACGATCAATCGCAGGACTTCATTCCAACGCACCGGCTTGGTCACGGCCCGATGCCGCATGACTTCGATTGCGGCCAGCGCAGTTTCCTCGTCCAGCGGCTCACCGAGAAAATGCTCGAGGTGTCGCTTCGAGACGAGCAGCGACATCCGTCGCATTTCCTGCTCTCGCTGAAAGGTAATGCTCGTCGGATGCACGCGGTATTGGACTAACGACTCAGCCAGGACACCGACTTTCACCTGGCGGGAAAAGCGAGAAATGAGATCGTAATCCTCCGCGCACCAGTGCGTCTCGTCGTAGCCGCCGATTTCCTGGAAGAGGTCGCGGCGCATCATGACCGTGGAGTGGCCGATAAAATTGATCCAGCCCAGCTTCCAGCAAATGATTTCCGGATCGTGCACATCGCGGTTCACTCCGCATTTCGCGCCGCTCTGGTCGATCATGTCGTAGTCCGTGCCGCACAGTCCCACTTCGGGATGAGCTTCCAAATACTCGTACTGACGGCGCAATCGCCCCGGCAGCGCGATGTCGTCGGCGTCGAGCCGGGCGATATATTTGCCCCGAGCCAGCGGCATGACTCCATTTGCGGCGGGCGGCCCGCCATTGCTCTCACTACGCTCGATGCGCAGGCGCGGGTCCTGAATCGCACGAAGCAACTCCGGCGTTTCGTCCGTGGAAGCGTTGTCGAGTACGATCAATTCGAGATCGCGGAAGTCCTGATCGAGGATGCTCCCGATGGCCAGCGGGAGATACTTGGCGCAATTATAGGTGACCATGATCACCGAAATGGCGGGAGAGCCAGACATCGGCTAGTCCGGCTGCCGCTCCAGCGTGACGGTGATCGCCTGCGTAATCACGTCTTCAAACGTCAAGCCACGCCCGGTGAACGAATCTGGGTAGCGCAGGATCATATGCAGAAAATCGTCCGGTCCCCAGAGATCGGATTTAAGAATGCGCCATTTTGGACCGGACCACAGCGCGCAGAACTGTCGCGCCGTCCAGCGATTCATCGGCTGCAGCGCGTCCGAGTTTTTCCCAAGATCGTAGATGCCTGTCGCCTTCAATTTCGCCGCGGTGAATTCCGGCGAAAACAAGTATTGCGGATATGGCATCATGAGGCTGCTCGCCGCATGCATCCCCCAGGCGCTGGCGTAGACCGGCCCAAAGCTCAGATGAATATGGCCGCCCGGCTTGACCAAGCGCGTCAGCTCCGCAAAGCAAACACCCGGGTCGTTGAAATGCTCAAAAGCATTGTACGAAAAGATGAAATCGAAGGCGCCGCTATCATACGGCAAGCCCTGTTCGAGGATGCTCTTGCAGAAATCGAGTGACTTGGCCATGGGATCCCGCCAATCGTCCATGTCGGAAACCGTGATCTGGTGGCCATGAGTCGACAGCAGGTAGCCGGTCATAGCATCGCCGCAGCCCACCTCGAGCACGCGATAGCTGTGCGTTTTGTCCGGAAGCATTTCGGCCAGCTCCAGCGCCCGTCCCACGGCCCTTTTCCAGGTGTTGTGAAAATCGAACCCGTAATCCGGCACCCCATTGAATTCCCGCTGCAGCCGGTCGAAATCCGCCTCGGCCGCGGCGGTTTGCGGCGCGGTGTTTCGCGCGAGGATGGCTTCGACCCGCGACTTGATCATCGAGTCGCGATAGCGGCGCAACGGACGCACGACGGGCGTGGGCAGCCAACTGGCCGCGGCCTTCAATTCCCTGCGAAAAGTTACGATCATTAGTTTCTGCGGCTCCAGTTTGCGCTCGGCACCATGGGAAACCCGCGATTTTCAATATAGTAGCCCTCGCGATAATAGCCCGGATCCACCGTGATCGAATAACAGTCCCACACCAGATCGAAGGTAATCTGGCCGAAGCCGACCCACACCACCATGTTATAGCGGCCGGCAGCCAGCGGGAATTTATCCAGCTCCACGGCGTAGGAAGACTTTCCCGGCGGCACGGAAAATTCCTGCCCTTCATTGTGCGAGAAAAGCTGCACGAGCCTCGTCTCGCGATCCGATATAAAGTCCACCGAAAGCTCCGCCGAAACTTCGCCCACCGATTCCGGATCACGGCTCAAGTGAACGATGCAGGTGAATTTCGAACCGGTCTGCACCGGCCGCGTCACGACTTCCACATTCTCGATGATGACCCGGCGATCGCCTTCCAGGACATTGGCCCGGGAGAAATGGAAATCCTCGCGATCGTGATTCAGGAACGCCGAGACCACTTCCTCACTGCCGCCGCTCATCTTCAGCCGGCCCTTCTCCATGAGCAGACAGCTGCGGCAAAGGTTCATCACCGCCGGCATATTGTGACTCACGAAAAGCACCGTGCGGCCGCCCTTTGCGACCTCGCTCATCTTGCCCAGACACTTTTTCTGGAATTGCGCATCCCCCACTGCCAGCACCTCGTCCACGATGAGGATCTCCGGATCGAGATGCGCCGCGACGGCAAAGGCCAGCCGCACGTACATGCCCGAGGAGTAGCGCTTTACCGGCGTATCGAGGAATTTCTCCACCTCGGAGAAAGCCACGATTTCGTCGAACTTGCTTTTGATCTCCACTCGGCTCATGCCGAGGATCGCGCCATTCAGAAAAATATTCTCCCGCCCGGTGAGTTCCGGATGAAACCCCGTGCCCACCTCGAGCAGGCTCGCCACCCGGCCATCGATCGAGATGCGCCCCGAGGTCGGCTCCGTAATGCGGCTGAGGATCTTCAGCAGGGTGCTCTTCCCCGCGCCGTTCCGGCCCACAATGCCGACGACGTCCCCCTGCTTGATCTCAAAGGAAACGTCGTTCAGCGCCCAGAAGAGCTCTTTCTCCTGCTTCGCCTCATTGCGGCCATTTTTCAGCCAGCGCAAGGGCGCGCGAAGGGCGTCCTCGATGACGTGGCGAAAGCCGTCGTCCTTCGAGCGCTTATGCCCGATGACGTAGCGTTTGCTCAGGTTTTCAACTGAGATAACAGCGTCGGACATAGGTAAACCGAGAAGCGAAAATCATGAAAGGCCAGAGCCTTGAAGACTCTCCAGCGAAGAGTCCATCCGAAAAACTTCAGATGACGTCGGCAAAAGTCCTTTCCATCCGGCGGAAATACCAGATGCCGGTGATGACCAGGAGAATGACGGTGACGACGCTGACCGCGAGCCCTGGCCAGTAGAGCGCATGCTCTCCGCCCAGGAGGCACCAACGAAAGCCGTCGATGACCCCCACGATGGGATTGAGCGAGTAAAGAAGCCGGAACTGTGACGGGACGATGGCGCTGACAAACCCCACGGGCGACACGTACAGCCCAAACTGCACGATGAAGGGAACGATGATGCGGAAGTCGCGGTACTCGACCATGAGCGCCGCAATCCAGAGCCCTACGCCAAAGGAGGCGGCAAAAGCCAGGAGGACAAAGAGCGGCAGAAAGATGACCTGGGCCGGCGGCGCAAAGTGATACCACACCATCAACGCCACCATGAAAATGGCTGAAATGACAAAATCCACGAAGCTGGTGATCACGCTGCTCGCGGGCACCACCAGTCGCGGAAAATAGACTTTCGAGATGAGATTGGAGTTAGCGACGAGACTATTGCCGCTCTCCGAGAGCGCATTGGCAAAGAATTGCCAGGGCAGCATCCCGCAAAAAACGAGCAGCGGGTAGGGCACGCCGGCCGAGGGCATCTTGCCCAGTTTCCCAAAGACCACCGTGAGCACAGCCATCGTGAGGATGGGCCGGATGAGCGACCACGCCATGCCGACGACCGTCTGCTTGTAGCGGACGAGCAGATCGCGCCACGCGAGAAAATAGAAGAGCTCGCGGTACCGCCAGAGATCGCGCCAATAATGCCGCTCCGACCGACCCGCCTCGATGATCAGCTTGCTCAAGGGTCGGGGGTGGTTACCAGGAAATCCCGGAGTAGTGGCCGTTGGTATTTGCCGGGCGGAGACCGGCCAGATCATAGATGGGCTTGCCGACAAATTCCCGCGCCAGCGTGGCCTCGACCTCCGGTCCTTTGTTCACAATGACCAGCAACTCCGAATTCCGCGCCGTCTCAGTGAGATCGTCGGTGATGAAGCGGGAGATAAATGGGATGCGCTTGAGGATATAGTCTCGGTTCGCGCCCGTGAGTTGGGAAACGTGCACGTGCGGATCGCAGATGCGGATGTTGAAGCCCTTGCCGAGCAGGCGCTCGATCACATCGAGGATCGGGCTCTCGCGCAGATCATCCGTGCCGGCTTTGAAGGCCAGCCCGACAAAGCCGACGTTTTGCAGGCCAAAGTCGAGGATGCGTTTGAAGACCATTTCCTTCTGCAACTCGTTGCTGTGCTCGATCGCCTCCAGCACAGGCGTCGCCAGGTAATTGTCATGCGCGATGGTGCGCAGGGCCTTCAGATCCTTCGGCAGGCAGGAGCCGCCGTAGGCAAAGCCCGGCTTGAGATAGGCCTTCGAGATATTCAGCTTCGTGTCCTGGCAGAAAACCTCCATGAGCTCATGCGAGTCGATCTCGAGCTTTTTACAGATGTTTCCGACCTCGTTAGCGAAAGTAATCTTGAGCGCGTGGAAGCTGTTGCAGACATACTTCATCAGCTCCGCCACCTTCGGGCTGGTCGCGATGAAGGGCGCGTCGATCTTGGCATAAACCTCGCGCATGATCGCGCCCGCCCAATCACAGGGCGCGCCGACGACGGTGAAGGACGGATGCGCAAAATCCTCGACCGAGGTCCCTTCGCGCAGGAACTCCGGATTTGAGACCACCGCAAAATCGACGCCCGACTTTTTGCCCGACACGCGCTCGATAATCTCCGTAACCGCCGCGCCCGTGCCCGGCAGCACCGTGGAGCGCACGGCCACCACGTGCCGGCCTGTCGACTTTTGTCGCAACGCTTCGCCGATCTGCTCTGCCACCTTGCGAATGGCCGTGAGATCGAGATGCCCGGTGGCGGTGGAAGGCGTGCCGACGCAGATGAACGAAACCTCCGTCTGCAAAACGGCCTCTGTCGTTTCCAGCGTCGCCGAAATCAGCCCGGCCGCGTGACCTGCGGCCAGCACTTCGTCGATATCCTTCTCGATGATGGTGGGGCGGCCTTCGTTGATGAAATTCACCTTCGTCGCCTGCGCATCCACCCCGACCATGCGGTGCCCCAACTGCGCGAGGCAGCCCATGCCGACGCAGCCCACATAGCCTAGTCCAAAAATACTGATGTTCATAACTTAACGGTCACAGTCGGAAGCGCTTCAGATTGGTTCTCATGGGTGCAGGGAGGGCGCGAGCCCCCGTTCTCCGTCACCAATTCCGAGACCTGCTTCACGAAGCGAGCTTTTTCGGCGGACCAGAGGTTCCGGCGATACACTTCGCGCCCGCGTTCGATGGTCTGCGCGACTTCTTCGCGATGGTCATGCACCCAGCGGATCCTTTGCGCCAGGTCCTCGACGCTGCCCGCCTCGAAGAGCACGATGTCTTCGGGCCCGAAGTAATCCCGGATTCCCTTCGTCCCCGGCGCGATCACCGGGCGATGCATGGCGAGATACTCGAAGAGCCGCGTGGGAAAATTGAGATCGGTAAAGGGCGACTTGCGATTGGGCACCACGCCCACGTGGCAATCGCGGATGGCCTGGGCGATTTCCGTCTGATTTTTCGCCCCGTGAAAACGCACGATGTCTGCCACACCCTGCCGCTTCGCGACTTCCAGGACTTCGTCCAGAAAAGACGTGCGCGCCCCGTAGATGTCCAGGCGCACTCCGGGAATCTCCGCCCGCACCCGGGCGACTGCTTCGACCAAAAGATCCACGCCATGCCGGTGCACGATCGAGCCGTGGTGCATCACCCGGAATTCACCATCTCGCTCCGGCGCGCTCGTCCCCGGCGCAGCATCCGGATCGAAGATGTCCGACTCCGGGGAGTTCATGACGATCTTCACCTTGCCTTGTCTGCAACTGCGCGATTCGAAAATTTGCTGGAAGGCGATATTCGGCGTCAGCGCCAGATCCGCGAAGCCGATGCTCCACCGCTCCAGCACCCGGAAAAGACTCACGGCCCAGTGTTCCTCGGCAAAGCCGTAAATGCTCATCATGAGCTCCGGCATGGGGTCGTGCAGATCGAGGATCACCGCGGACCCGAGCAGCTTCGGGATGAGCGCGGAGAAGACGAGCACGTCCGGCATGTTATGCACGTGGACCACGCTATAGCGCTGCGACCGCGCCCGGCGGACGAGGAAAAGGAAAGACGCCGCGATAAAGCGCCCATACTGGGCAAAGTAGACAAACTTGCTGCCCCGCCGCCGGCGCATGGACAGACGAAAGATGTTTACGCCGTGCACGACTTCCCGCGTCGGCTCGTCGTCGCTTTCGCGCAGGCAGAAAAGGTCCACCTCCATCCCCGCCGCCGCCAGAGCTTCGGCAGCTCGCCGCGGTCGGGGATCGGCCGGGTAGTAGGAGTAAAGCAGGACGCCGACACGCTTGCCGGCCAGGACGGCCTTTTCTTCCTCGGCGTTTTGCAGTGCTGCGACAGTTGTCGTTTCAGGCTCCGCGGCCTGGGTCGCCGAGTAGCCGAAGGTGTCGGCATACCACGTGGCGATTTGCCGCGGCAGAGGCGCCCAGTAGGCGCCGGCGTGCTGCCGCGAGACCCGCTCCAGAAGTTCGCGAATCCGGCTCACGGGATATTCGGTGCTGCGTTGGCTGCGTTCGGTAAAGTCAATGTAGTCGGGGTGAATGTTGACCAAGGCCATCCCGCCGTGCTCCACGATCCAGTTGAGTTTTCGCTCCCAGATCTCGCCCGTCTTTTCCTTCAGCAGGAGAAACAACGAGGAGTCCTGTGCGAGCGTGTAGGGTAATTCGACATACCCGGCGCGCCCGTTTCGCGCAGCGCCGGCGCGCTCGGGTCGGGCGACCCAAAACGGAAAAATCGTCTGGCAACCTTCCGGTTGCGGTTCGAACGGATCGGTGTCGAAGGTCGACCCGTCGTAGACCACGTCCAGATCGTGCAGCCAATCCAGCCGCCGGAGCATGAAGCCGGAACGAAATCCCACGGCGCCCCATTCCCGAAGGTAGTGATTGATCCGCTCCGCCCGCTTCGCAAAATCTGCGCGCGAGGAGTAGAGCCGTCCATCGTGATGCAAGTCGTGAACGCCGACTTCGAATCCGCGATCGGTGAGCCAGTGCCGCAGCTCGGGCGGCACGGTGTACGGCCCTTCCGGGATGAAATTGAACTGGGACCGGAAGCCATACTCCATTTCCAGCTCGGCCAATTGCTGCACCCGCTCCAGCCCGCGCTGGCTCTCGACATCATGGGTGAGCAGGAAGGCAAATTTCTTGCCTTCGGGCCAGCCCGGCCAATTCGCCGGCGGACGCTCGGACTCCTGCTTGATCGGCCAGACATCCCGCACCCGCTCCAGTTTCCGCAGGGCAAACCAACGGCGGATCTGCATCCGCGCAGCCTGCGGGATGAAGGGGCGCAGTCGGTAGTATAATTGATTGCGCAGCAAGGGAATGCCGGCCTGTGGTTGTCGAAAAGGCTTCACGCAGAGAGGCGGAGGGGTTCCGCTCTGTTTGAAATAGGGAAGCGTGGAGGGCTAGACGATTACAATTCGCCTTCCACCCACGCCGGCGCATACGAGCGCACCTTGTTGAAGACGACTGAGACTTTTGCCCGATTGGAGACGAGTTCCGAGTAGGTGCGTTTCACCTGATCGCGGCTGCAGCTTTCGGCCTCCGTGACAAAGAGCAGTTTGTCCATGAAGCCGGCCATCGCCGCGGTCGGGGTCGTTTGGCGCACCGGCGGGAAATCGAAAATGATGAAGTCGAAATCACTCGCCTGCAGGTGCGGCATCAATTTGTGCAGCCCACGCAGGCCCACGCGCGACTCCTGGTCGCCTTCCGTCGCGGATGCGAGGTACAGGTTTTCCGCTGCCGATGGAATCTCCGTCTCCGGCTCCAGCGCATCGCTCAGCGAGCACGCCGGGCGTCCTTGGAAAAATGGATGCACATCTCCGCGCGAAGCATTCATGTCGACGAGGAGCACCTTGCCGCCGCCGGTCTCCGACAGCGCCGCGGCCAGGCCGCCGGCCAGCGTCGAGGAGCCGGAGCCTTCGGTCAAGCCGGCGACGCCGATCAGCTTCGGCTTGTGGATGATCCCGTTGACTTCGAAATAGAGCCCCAGACGATCGCGGAGCGCCTCGGCGTACGGCCGGATGAAATGCTTCTCCTCCCAAGGCGCCACAGGCCCTTTGGATTTCGTCGTCGCCAATTGCTTTTGGCCGGATCGCGCGTCGCGCAGCTGCAATTGCCGGGCGACAGGGATCATCGGAATCGAGAGCATCAAGGGGATCTGCAGTTCCGCTTCGAGTTCCAACGGACGCTTCACGGATCGATCCAGCACCAGATCCTTGAGCAGCGCGAGGGCGATGCCCACGCCTACGCCGCCGCCGGCGAGCATCATCAGGGTCTTCTTGAGATCGCTCAGCACCCGTAAGGCCGGCGTGGGTTTCTCGACTTCACTGATGTTCGGGATCTTCGAGGGATCGAGCGCGCCGAGGGCTTCGTCGATGCGCGCCTTTTCGCCTGCGGAGGAGAAGTACTTATAGTTCGCCTCTTCCACAGCCTTGCGCCGCTCCAGCTTTTCGATCTGCGGCGCCGCCTCAGAGATGTCATCCGACTGCTTTCTCAGCGCGGCAAGCTGGCTTCGAAGAGTATCGACTTTCGCCTTGAGACCCGCCGCTCGCGCATTCTCGACCATGGGATCCGGGCGAACCGGGCCGCTGCTGATACTGCTGCTTCCGGACGAAGTCGTGGGCGCGGGCGCCGTGGCAATCAGCGAGGGATATTTAGATTCCAGACGGCGGCGCTGCACGTCCAGTTCGTCAATCTGCACCCGGTTTAGTCTTACCGACTGATTTTCCGGTGTGTATTTCGAAAGTAGATCCAGGCGCGTCTTGCGCAGATCCTCCAGCTTCCTCACCAGCACGGAATAGTCCTGCGCTTCACCGGCCGTCGGAAGGAGGGCCGGAGGCAGTTGCGTTGCCGTGGCCGTGAGCTTGCCTCCCGCCTCTTTCGGCGGGGTCGCCGCTTTGCTCTCCGCAGGAGCAGACTTACCCTCTCCCGCTGCTTGCTTGTTTTCCGCAGCCGCCGCTGCCGCCGCGCCCGTCAGCTTCAGCATCTCACCGGTTTGCGCCACCTGCTCCGCGAGTTCGGCCTCGGCAGCCGCCAATTCCGCTTCGACGCGAGCGGTGGAGGTGCGGAGGACGGTCGTGCTCTCCGCCAGCGAATCCACATTCACGCTTTTCTTCAGCCCTTTCAGCGCTGTTTCGATGCCACTGAGATCGACCTCCACCTTGGCGATTTGTGTGTTCACGAATTCCGAAGCCCCGGCCGAACGATGCACCTCCAGATGCTTGATGAAATAGCGGGTAATGATTTCGGTCAGCACCTGCGTGGCCAATTCCGGATCATGATCCTTGAAGGAGACGAGAATGACATTTGTCCCACGTCCCGGCTGAACGATCAGCCCGCTGACGATTTTATGCGCCGCCAGGGCCTTGATGTCGCCACCCTTCGCTTCCTTGACAAATTTCTCCGGGCCGATCTTTTCCGCGACCTCCACGGCCAGGTCCCAGCTCGTGAGGATTTCCATCTCGGAATTGATCACGCCTTCGAAATAGCGATTCACGCTGGCGCCCGCCGCGGAATCCGGATCGATGGCGCTCTTGTCCACGACATAGCGCACGAGCAATTTGGCGTCCGACTGATACATCGGCACGTTGAGATAGTAAGCCGTTCCCGCGGCGCCGAGTCCGATAATCGCGAAGATGATTATCATGATCCGGTGCTTGAACAGGATATAGAGGATGTCTGCGATGCCCATCCCTGACGACCGTATCTCCGGTGTACTTAGTTCTGACATATGGAGAACTCTGAGTGAGTTTACACTGTGTTAATCGAGGTGTGGATAAATCATGACCCCAGCCAGTCGATTGATGACCAAGGGCATTCGTTGAAATATTACTGCGGCCCGCCCGCCTTCCCGCGGCCCCTGCCGGCCCGTCCAGGTATTCTTCGCCATATCGAATTTAAAGTATTCGATCTTTGTTTCGCGGGCGCCCCATCCCGTCTTGAACCGCCGCAGCCCTTCGTTGCTCTCGGCCGTCCGCCCGAAACAGAGGCTGGCCGCGCCGCGCCGCCGTAGTTCTTTGATTCCGGCCCACATCGCGGCGTTGCTCGCGCGGTATTCCTGAAATGTTAAATCCGACGCGCCAAATTTATAGGCGCCATTCGCTCCGGATTGGAGAAACACCGCCGCCGCGATCACCTTGCCATCAAGATACGCCGAGGTCACGAATCCGAGCCCTCGTTCGATCATCTCCTCACAGATGTTCTCGAAAAAGGCGTACGGCTGCGGTGGGGCGCCGTGCCTTCGACGCGTAATCTCGTGCAGCCGATAGTAAGCAGCAATGGCTCCGCGAGACGCCTCGACCCGAAGCTCGAGTCCAGCTTTCTCCCCCTTCCGAAGCGCCCTGCGGACTGCAGAGTCGAAGCCGCCTAAAAGGCTCTCCTCGCTGCCGTGGAGATCCAGCTGGTGTCCGGCAAACACCTCCGATGGTTCAACATCCGCAGGCAGCCCTTGCCGCCCGCGAATTTCAAACGACTTCCAGCCGCGCTCCTGTGCGATCTGCCGGTAGCCCGGGGTGAGATCCGATCCCTCTGCCGAGCCAACAACAAGCGGCTCGCACACATCCGAAAAGGGAAGACACACCCCACGGCGGCCGGTGACAATGCTCCGCACTTCCATCAAGGGAGTCAGGGCGAAGGCGTCTCCGGAAAGCTGCTGCCGCAGATAGATCGGTTTGTGCCCGTAGGTCCGGCTCAACACCCGCGCCCAGCCCGCCCGGTGAAAGGCGTTCGCCTGCGGGTGGACAGAAACCGTTTCCTCCCACCGGCCATCCCGCCCCGGTTCAATGATTTCTGCATCCACGCGTCGCCGGCTTCCCGATGCGCCTCCAGCGCGCTTCCCCGCAAAGACCTCTGCGATTGCCGACGGCCGATCGAGCAATCCGCCGGGAAGCGCCGGGTGATTTACCATTTAGACCGATTGTTTTACCGCCTCGATGACCAGATCGATCTGCTCGTTGGTCAGCTCAGGGAACATCGGCAAAGAAACAAATTCACTCGCCGTCCGTTCCGCCACGGGGAACGAACCCGCGCCCTTGCCCAAGTGCGCGTAGGCTTCCTGCAAATGGATCGGGATCGGGTAATGGACCCCGCAGCCAATCCCGCGGTCGGTGAGCTTCTGCATCACGGCATCGCGATTCGCCACGCGGATCGCATAAATGTGGAAGACATGCTGAGCATAGTCCGCCGTTTCCGGCACGGTGATTCCGGCGACATCCCGGAGCCCGGCTGTATAACGACTCGCATGATCCCGGCGGAGCTGATTGCCCTTCTCCAGATGCGGCAGTTTCACGCTCAGCACGGCGCCCTGGATGCCGTCCATGCGGCCGTTCCAGCCGACCATCGTGTGGTGGTACTTCCTCACTTGGCCGTGATCGCGCAGAATGCGGATCTTCTCCGCGAGCGTGGGATTATTCGTCGTCACCGCGCCGCCTTCTCCGAAAGCGCCGAGATTCTTTCCTGGGTAAAAGCTGAAACAACCGGCATCACCGATCGCACCAACCCGGCGGCCCTTGTATTCCGCGCCGTGCGCCTGGCAGGCGTCTTCGATCACATGGAGTGAATGCTTCCGCGCGATCTCCAGAATGGGATCCATGTCCGCTGACTGCCCGAAAAGATGAATCGGGATGATCGCCTTCGTGCGCGGCGTGATGGCCGCCTCCAGCAGATTCGGATCGAGCGTATGCGTGCGCTCGTCCACATCGACGAAAACCGGCTGCGCGCCGCAGTAGCTGATCGCCTCCGCCGTTGCCATGAAGGTGCTCGGCGTGGTGATGACTTCATCCCCGGCTCCGACTCCAAAGCCGAGCAGCGCAAACCAAAGCGCATCCGTGCCGCTGGCCACGCCCAGCGCTTCCTTGCTCTGGCAAAAAGCCGCGAAGCTTTCTTCGAATTTCGCCACGTACGGTCCGCCCGCGAAAGCGCCGCAATCGATCACCTCACCGATCGCCCGGTCAAACTCCTGCCGCAAGGGCGCATGGTGTGCCTTAAGGTCGAGAAACGGTACTTTGGTCTGCATCTTATCGTTCAATGGTATTCAGAATTCTGGCTGGATTGCCCGCCACGGTCACATTGGGCGGCACGTCCTTCGTCACTACGCTTCCGGCGCCAATAATTGCATTTTCTCCCACGACTATTCCGCCGAGCAGGGTCACTCCCGAGCCAATCGAGGCGCCCGCCTTGATCCGTGTCCGCTCACACACCCAGTCCGCCTCCGTCTGCAGCTCGCCCGAGGCCGCTGTGGCCCGCGGGTAGCGATCGTTGACAAAGGTCACCCCATGTCCCACGAAAACGCCGTCTTCGATGGTCACGCCTTCGCAAATGAAGGTGTGGCTGGAAATCTTGCAGCGCGCCCCGATCACGGCGCCCTTCTGGATCTCCACAAAGGTCCCGATCTTCGTGTCATCCCCGATCGTGCAGCCATACAGATTCACGAAGGCGAAGATCCGCACGCCCTCGCCGAGTTTTACATCCGGGGCGATGCGCTGAAAATCGCCGCTCATACCGTGGCCGGCTCACGCGGAGCGGCTTTCTGTCCCGAGCGAAGGGCGCTGCGATTCGTGGGAATGAATTCCACCGGCGCTCCGCCCAGGCGCAGCGATTCCGACGAGGCCTCGAGGATTTTCACCAGTTCCATCCCCTCATAACCGCTCGTGAGGGGCTTCGTGCCTTTTGCGATGCTGTCCAGGAAATGCTGGCACTCGGACTTCAGCGGCTCTTCCTGCTGCAAGTGCGGAATGTAACTGTCGCCGTAGTGATAGGAGTAGTGGAACTCGGCAAAGGTATCATAGTGCGGCGGACGCTCCACGCGCACATCGTAGACCCGGATCTTTTCCAGCGTTTGCAGATCGTCATAAACGATCATGCGCCGCGTGCCGACGATGGTCATTTCCCGGACCTTGCGCGGTTCCAGCCAGCTGCTCTGGATCGTGGCGAAGCGGTTATTGCGGAAGGTCAGCGACATGTTCGTGACGTCCTCAATATTTGGCGTCACGTGGGCATTGCCCTGGCAGTTGACCGAAAGCGGCGTCTCCCCCAGCACGTGGAGAATGATCGAAATATCGTGCGGCGCGAGGTCCCAGGCGACATTGATGTCCTTCTGGAAGAGCCCGAGATTGAGCCGCCGGGAATTGATGTAGCGGATGTCCCCGATATCCCCGGCGCGCACGATGTCGACGATCTTCTTCACGGGCGCCGAGTAGAGGAAAGTGTGCCCAATCATCAGCGTTAGCCCCTTGACTTCCGCAATCGCGATCAGCTCCTCGCACTCCGCCGCGGAGGACGCCATCGGCTTCTCGATGAAGCAATGCTTGCCTGCCTCGAGCGCGGCTTTGGCCAGCGCGTGATGATACTTCACCGGCGTGGCCACGATCACCGCATCCAGATCCAAGTCGGACAGGAACCGCTGGTAATCCGTCACCCCTTCGACGTCCGAATAGAGGGTCCTCAAGTGCTTGAGGCGCGCCTCGTTCACGTCGCACATCGCCTTCAGGTGGCAGTTGGGCAGACTCTTGAAGTTCCGAACGAGGTTCGGCCCCCAATATCCGCAACCCACCACCCCGACCGTTGTCTGACTATTCTTCATAAATTCGTAAACTCCGTCTCAAAAGCGACCGGCAAACTGGCTGCCATGGTCTCGTTCTTCTTCTTTTCCGCGGCAGCCGCCGCGCGCTTCGCGAGGCGGTTTTCGAGCACCTGTCCGATCAGCGCCGGCGCGGTCTTGAGCATGATGAGCACATCGAGCGTGAACGACATCCGCCTCGCGTAGACCAGGTCCAGCGCGATCATGCGGGTGAAGGTCGTCTTGTTCTTGCCGTTCACCTGCCAATAGCCCGTCAAGCCGGGAGGCGCTTCCACACGCCGGGCTTGCCGCAGGGTGTACCGCTCAAATTCGAAAGGTGTGCAGGGACGGGGCCCGACCAGGCTCATTTCGCCCCGCAGCACGTTAAAAAGCTGCGGCAATTCATCCAGACCCATCGCCCGCAGCAACCGGAAGCCGGGAATCACCCGCGAGTCACCCTTGGCATCCAGTTTCGTCATCGGGCAATTCTTCTTCATCAACGATGCGAAGTGCTTTTCGTGCCCGCCCGTGTCCGCATTCACCGTCATGCTGCGAAATTTGAGAATCATGAAGCGCTTGCCGCGATGCCCGATCCGCTGCTGGCGGAAGATGATCGGTCCTGGCGAAACCAGCTTGATCCAGAGCGACATCGCCAGCATCACCGGCAGCCACAGCGGGAAAAGCAGTACGATGCAGGTGATATCCAGGGCGCGCTTCCAGGCCAGACTCGGCTCGGGCTTGGGTTCGGGCGCAGGATTTTCGTAGGTAGTATTCCCGATTGCCATCGGCACATTCGATGCTGCTTTTGGGGTGGATTGAAACCCTGTTGATGCATTCGTCGACGCCACCTTTGAATCTGCCCTCCGCGCATCGATCGATACGATTGCCGCGGATCGATGGTCCGCCCGTGGTGCATCATACTGCCCCGGAATCTCCGTCCCGGTTCGCCCGATGGGCGCGTCCAGAAGTTCCCGCGTAGTCCTCATAGTGGGTGAAAGGAGCCCCCAATTGCGTCGAAAATCGCCTGGGAACACCATTAGTTTTGTGGGTTGGATGGCTCTGGCCGAAATTTCATTTCGTTCACGCTTGGAGAAAAGTTCAGCTGCCGCCCTTGGTCATTCGGCCTGGATTTCGGCGAAACCATTGATCTTTTTATAAAATTATTAGAAATTCCGCGACGCGCTATATCGCACGCCGCAGATGCAACCCGTGCCCGTGGTTCCGAAGAATACGACCGGTCTTGCATTAAGTCACCGAGAGTACGGGACTACGGTTTCTATGGTCAATCAGCCCTTGGCTGAATGACGGCTCAGCAGAAACGGAGGGTTTGCCTCAGTGTTTGTCCTACACGGAGATAGGATCGAACCTACACCTCGGTCTCGATCAGGCCGTTTTCCATCACGTATCGCATCAGCTCCGCGTTGTGCCGCATCGACATCTTTTCCAGGATCCGCGTCCGATAGGTGCTGATCGTTTTCACACTGAGTGAGAGCTTGGAGCCGACTTCCTTGACCGTCTTTCCAGACCCCAGGAGACACATCACCTGGTACTCGCGATCCGACAGCGCCTCGTGCGGCGCCCCCTCGCTATCCTGCTCCAGGTGACTCGCCAGCTTCTGCGCTACGGTGGGCGTGATGTACTTGCCACCCTTCAGCACGGCCTCGACCCCCTGCACCAGCTCGCTCCCGGCGCTGTCTTTGCGAATGTAACTGGCCGCGCCCAGCTTCAGAGCACGGATCGCAAATTGCTCTTCCGGGTACATGCTCAGAATGATCACCGGCAGCTTCGGTCGCGTCCGCTTGAGTTCTCGCATGACTTCCAGCCCATTCCGGCCCGGCAGGTTGATATCGAGCAGCACCACATCCCACGGCTCGTTCCAGGCTTTCTCCAGTGTTTCCTGCTCATTCGCGGCATCGCCAAAGTACGCCGATGCGTATCGGTCCAAGAGGATCGATTTCAAACCCTGCCTCACGACAAAATGGTCGTCGACAACCAATATCCGCACTGGCACTGCCTGAGCAGAGCAACCGAGCGTTTTCATTTAAATGGTGGGCGCCCCACTCGGGACTGGTGCATCATGTAGGACAAGTTCCGACATGTCAATCTCTCCATTCCCTACCCCGTCCCGTCGGACCGTACAGGGCATTTCGGCCCATCGACTCGCGCCCTCCCAATTCCGCCCGGACGAGGTCCGCAGATTTTCTCGCGCAATGCCGGGCAAATTCCGGGCGCTTGCTTACCTTGGGATTTCTTCTACCTCTTGCCCCCGCCTGCTCCTTTTTTCCCATCCATCCTCACCGCCTGACTCCGGCGGCATGCGACCCACCCGGCCTTTCCGGCCTGCAAGCCCATTGTCCGTTCGATGACCCTCTCTCCCGATCAACTCGACCGCTTGGATTCTCCCGTCTGGTTTTGCCTCAAGGCTCGGCCGAAGCACGAGCACCTCGCCGCCATCACCCTCCGCCAGCGGCTGGCCGTCCCCTGCTTTGCCCCGCGGATCCGCTACCGCAAGGCCACCCAGCGAGGCGCCGTGTGGTTCGTCGAGGCCATGTTTCCCGGCTACCTTTTCGCCTGCTTCGCCTATCGCGAGTTGCATCGGCAGGTAAAGCATTCGCCCGGCATCACGAATATTGTACGCTTTGGCGACCGGGTGGCGGCGGTTTCGGAGTCCACCCTGGCCGCCCTCAAGGATTTCACCGGCGAAGAAGAACTCGTCGTTTTCAATCCGGATTTTGCCGTCGGCTCCTCCGTTCAGATCACCGACGGCGCCCTGAAAGGCCTCGAAGCAGTCGTGACCCAGTTCCTCCCGGCAAAGGAGCGGGTGAAGGTCCTGCTCGAGTTTCTCGGGCGGCGCCTGGAAATGGAAGTCGACTCCATGAAAGTCCTTCCCACCCGTCCTGCCTGGCAAAATGGCTCGCCATCGACGACCGGGCAGACTTAGGGCTTGTTTTTAAAATTGCTATCGCTGAGATCGCCGGAGGATTTTGGCGTTGGCCTGGGCGCAAGGAGCATTGCTCTTCGAAAGAAATAACGATGCGACGAGCAATGCCGGCCCATGTCAATAAGACCCGCGCGCTCAGCGATATGCATTTCAAAAACACGCCCTGAACAAGTCTTCCGGCCCCGATGAATAGACCTCAGAACCCACTTCCAGCGCCAATGTCGCTCACTTTTCGCGTCGGGTTCGGTCGCCCCTGGTCGGCATTCCGCAGAAATTGGGCCGGGCTGCTTTGTACGCTCTTCCTCCTTCCCCGGCTCCTGTCGGCGCAGACCGAGCTGCGCCCCTCCACCATCGGCGGGCTGCTCGACCCGCAGATCCCGCCGGTCAATCCTGACTACAACCTCAAGCTCGGCCCCGTTGACGTCCTCTTCACGGCCGGCCTGCAGACGCAGTTCAACGACAACATCAGCCTTACGCAGAACAACCCGACCTCCGACATCATCCTCACGCCGCAATTCACGATCGGCATGTTCTGGCAGTTGACCCCCTATAACTCGATCCGGCTCAATACGACAATCGGTTACATGCGGTACCTCAGCCATCCCGATTTTCGCGGCTCGAGCAATCCGATTACGATTTCGCCGGATTCCGAGATCTCGTATAACATTTTCCTCGGAGCCTTTGTCGTCAATTTCCACGACCGCTTCGAGTTTGCCCAGGATCCCGTCACGGAACCCAGCGTGGCAAATGTCACCAATCTTGGGCGCTTCATCAATACCGCTGGCCTGGGCATCACCTGGAATCCCAGCCAGGTCCTGTCCTTCAAAGTCGACTACGATCATACGGATCTCATCCCGCAAAGTTCCTCCGCCGACTTCGAGGCCTATTCGGAAGATCAGCTCTCCCTGTCTGCGCAAGCCGTGATCGAGCCATGGATTTCCGCCGGTCTGGAAGGCAGCGTCGCCTCGACGAGGTATCGCACCAGCGGAAGACCGGACGCCCTCAGCTCGAATGTGGGCCCTTTCATCGATCTCAGTCTCTCCAGTTTTACTCACCTCAGGCTTGCCGGCGGCTGGCAGGGGATTTTTTTCCAGGAGAATGGCGACACCCCCGAGGTCAACAGCGAGGCGCTGCAACTCGCACGTGCGCTCCAAAGCCTTTCTCCAGACCTGCAGGCGGCGTTGATCCGGATTGATCCGGCGCTCGCCGGTCTCGAGGCGCCACTCACGAACGCCACGCCGCAGGACCAAAACACCTACTATTTCAACGTAGAGCTCACCAACAACCTCACGACCCGCACCCGGCAATCCCTCAGCTTCGGCCGGGAAAGCCAGCTGGGCATCACCACCGCGTCAGAGAACGACTATTTTCTCCGCTACGACATCGGCACGAACCTCAATGACTTCGTATCGGTGCACCTCAGCGCATTCTTCACCCGCGGAACGACCTTCGGGCTCCTCGGGGAGCATTTCACTCAGGACGGCGTCGAACTCAGCTCGGCATTCCGGTTCAACAAGCACTTCAGCGGCGCCCTGAGCTACCGCTACGCGCACCGGACCTCCAACGTCGACTTGATGAGCTACGATCAAAACGTGGTGTCGCTCTCGCTGGATTACCATTTCTAAGCTTTGGCGGGGCGCTCCCCGGCCAGGAGCGCCCTTCGAAAGCAGGACGGAGCAGTGGTAGAGCTGGGAAAGCCGAGGTCCACCGAGATCCTCGCATAAGTCCCATTCTTCCTAGTCTTCCCATTCCGGTGGCGGCCCTACGCCTTCACCGCCTCCCTCGTGAGTTGCCCATTGACCAAACGCATGATCCCCCGCGGATTGTCATCATGCAGCTCCACCGGCAACAAGGCCGCCGGAAAGCCCTGGTAACAAACCGGCCGCGCCCAGCGCAGGATCGCCGCCGTGCCGACCGACGTGAAGCGTGCATCGCTCGTCGCCGGGTATGGGCCGCCATGATGCATGGCCGGACACACTTCCACACCGGTGGGAAACCCGTTGATGATGAGCCGACCCGCCTTCCGTTCCAGAATGGCCAGCAACTCTCCGGCGCCCGCGAGATCTTCCGGCGTGCCGTGTACGGTGGCGGTGAGCTGGCCTTCCAGGCGGCCAGCGAGTCGCGCGAGTGACTCGGTATCTTTGGCTGTCACCACCAGCGCATATGGGCCAAAGACCTCCTCGTGCAATTCCGCGCGGACGAAGAAATCGTCCCCATCGGTGGCAAAGATGACCGCTTCGCCCTGGGTTTTCGCCGCATCCGGCGCCGCATCCGACATCGCCAGAGCGACCACGCCCGGCGTCTTCTCCATCCGGTCCAGACTCGCGTGATAGGCGCGACTGATGCCGGCATGCAGCATCGTCGCCGGGGCCGCTCCCGCGATCGCTGTCGATAAATCCGCGACGAATTTCTGCAGATCCGGGCCGCCGATCCCGAAAACTAGACCCGGCTTCGTGCAAAATTGGCCGACTCCCATGGTTACTGAGGTTTTCAGCCCCTCCGCAATGCGGCCGCCGGATTGCCGCAAGGCGCCCGGCAGAATGAAAAGCGGATTGAGACTGCTCATCTCCGCAAAAACCGGAATCGGTTCGGGCCGGCGCACCGCTGCGTCGAAGAGTGCGCGCCCCGCTGTGTGCGATCCAGTGAAACCGGCCGCGCGCGTCAGCGGATGGCGCACGAGCGCCACGCCGATTTCTTCCCCGCTCCCGTGCAGCATGGAAAAAATGCCCGCCGGAAGCCCGCAACCCTCGACCGCCTTGGCGATCGCTCCCGCGACGAGTTCAGAAACTCCAGGATGCGCCGGGTGACCCTTGACGATCACCGGGCACCCCGCTGCCAAAGCCGACGCTGTGTCGCCGCCGGCTACGGAAAAGGCCAACGGAAAATTGCTCGCGCCAAAGACGATGACCGGCCCGAGTGGAACAAGCATGCGCCGCAAATCTGCGCGCGGCAGCGGCTTGCGCTCAGGCAGCGCGGTATCGATCCGTGCATCGCACCACGAGCCTTCGCGGAGGATCTCGGCAAAGAGCCGAAGTTGGCTGACGGTGCGCCCGCGTTCGCCGATAAGGCGATCCTTGGGCAGACCGGATTCGAGATGCGCTCGCTCGATGAGGGCATCGCCCAGCGCCAGGATTTCCTCGGCGATCTTCTCGATAAAAGCCGCGCGCGCCTCGGGCGTCGTACGTCGATAAATTGCAAAGGCCTCTTCCGCGCTGACCAGCGCGGCATCGACCGCTGCAACTGTGCATTCGTGAAATTCCGGATCGAGCGGTTGACTGTCGAGCGGACTGGTTGCCCGAAAAGCGCGGGCGTTTTCGTCGACGAGGACGCCGGCGACGGAGCTTTTACCGTGGAGAGTAGTGGTCATGGTAGAAATCAGGCAACCGGGTTCAGCAGCACGCCGACGCCCGCTATGGAAATGCGAATTTCATCCCCGGAGGCCAGAGTGAAATCATTCGGCGGAACGATGCCCGTACCCGTAAGGAGAAAGCAACCGGCGGGAAAATCATTGTCTCGGAAGAGATACTCCGCCAGTTCGGGCAGCTGGCGCTTCATCTGGTCGAGATTGATCGCTCCGTTAAAAACCCGAGCCCCGCCGCGGTCGATTTCGATCCGGATCTCCGTCTCCACCGGGAGCGGCTCACGCACCACGATGGCCGGCCCGAGCCCGCAGCATCGGCTGTAGACCTTGGCCTGCGGAAGGTAGAGCGGATTCTCTCCTTCGATATCCCGGGAGCTCATATCATTTCCCACGGTGTAGCCAAAAATCCGGCCCCGGCTATCGACTGCCAGCGCCAGCTCCGGTTCAGGCACATTCCATTTGGAGTCCGCGCGCAGCTTCACCCCTTCGCCCGGGCCGGAAACCCGGTGCGGCGTCGCCTTGAAGAAAAGCTCGGGCCGGGTCGCGTCATACACCCGGTCATAAAAACTGCCGCCGCCCGCCTCCTTCGACTCATCCATCCGCGCATCGCGCGAGCGCAGATACGTGACGCCCGCAGCCCAAACCTCCTGCGACCCGATGGGCGCGAGGAGTCGCCCCGGCGGGCGGATGACCTCGCCCTGCGAGAACTGCTCATCCAGCCAGGCTGCCGGCGCTTCCGCCGTGAAAAGGCTATCGAGACTGGCTGCCGAAAGTCGGCGAAACTCGCCGCCACGCTCGGCGACCAGGGCTTCCGGCGTGCGGTATACGGTGATGGGCAGGAGGTGCATGGCAGGGAGCATGAGTATCCCCGCCGCCGCATTCAAGTCCGCCCGTTTTTCTCTCGAAAGTGGGAGAACCCCGGCTACTTTTGCGCCCCATGTTCCTTTTCGGTCGCCTTTCGCTTGCGGTCACGCTCTTCGGCTGCCTGGCCATTTGTCGTTCAGCCCGCGGCCAGGGGACGCCAAATTTTCTCACCCCCGCGGAACAGGCGGCCGGCTGGAAACTGCTTTTCGACGGCAAAACCGTGACCGGCTTTCGCGGGCTCACGAATCCCGATTTTCTCAAGTCCGGCTGGGTCATTCGCGACGGCACGCTCGCCCTGCCAAAAACCATCGACGAGTCGGGCAGGGTCACGGGCGGCGATCTGGTCTCCGTAACGCCCTTCACCGATTTCGAATTCGCCTTCGAGTGGAAACTCTCGGTCTCCGGGGCCAGCGGCATCCTCTACTGTGCCCGCGCCGGTCTTGGCACGAATCCCCTCGGCTACGAATTCCAAATCATCGACGACGTCCATCACCCAGACGGCCTGAAGGGCGGCCCCATCCGCCGCACCGGCGCCCTTTACGCCATCCTCCCCCCCGGAGAGAACAAGCGGATCAACGACGCGGGCTGGAATTACGGGCGGATCGTCGTGAAAGGCGCTCACGTCGAGCACTGGGTGAATGACGCCAAGGTGCTGGAATACGATTTCGGCAGCCCGGCTCTCATCGCCGCCATCCGGGCGAGTAAACTGCGCAACGCCCCGCCTACGGGAGTAAAAGCCGGCGGCGCGATCATCTTGCGAGACAAAGGCGAAGAAGTCACGTACCGTAGCCTCAAGATCCACCCCCTCGCGTCTGCACCCGCGCCCGCAACCCCGCCCCCGGCGGCTCGCCCGCCCGCAGCGACACCCCGAGGCGGCGGCCCCACCCCTTTTAAATCGCTTATTCCCATCCCCGGTCAGTCGAATTAATGCGGCTGATTGACAACGCCTCCCCTCCGCACCGTAATTTTCAGCAAAATAAACTCCTCCATAGCGTTTGCGCCGGAGGTCTGCTATCGATTCCCCGCCATGGAAGACTCAGTCTCTTCTGCCCCCTGCCTTGAGAGCTCGACCGGCGAACGCATCCGCTTGGCCGGGAATTGCTCGTTTGGGCGGCTCTCGGAAAACACGATCAAGATCGCTTCCGAGCGGGCTTCGCGGCGCCACGCGACCATCCATGGGCAGGACGCGGGTGAGTTTTGGCTCATCGATCTCGGCAGTGTGAATGGCACTCACGTCAATGGACGGCGAGTGAGTCTACCGACCCGCCTGCAAGATGGCGACCGCATCGCCATTGCCGGTCACGAATTTGTTTACCACGCCGGGACTTACAACGTGGTCGAGACGGAGAGCATGTGTGACGCGACCGTCATGATGTCCCCGGAGATCCGCAACGAGCCCTGTTGGCTGCTCCTCGGCGACGTGGAGCAATTCACCCAGCTCAGTCAGCGGGTGAACCCCGAAACTCTGGCCATGATGATGGGCCGCTGGATCCGCTCGAGCAAGACGGTTGTCGAGGAGAGCGGCGGCACCATGAACAAATACCTCGGCGATGGCTACCTCGCCTTCTGGCGCGGCAAGGACGAAGTCGCAGGCCGGGTCGTAGCCGCGGCGCAGTCCTTCAAGCGCCTGCAAACCGGCGCGGAACCGCCCTTTCGCATCGTCATTCACCACGGCTTGGTGACCATCGGCGGCGCCGCCACGCTCGGCGAAGAATCGCTCATGGGCCCGGAGGTCAATTTCGTCTTCCGCATGGAAAAGTTCGCCGGATCCGCCAGCGTGCGCCTCTGTCTCAGTTCCAAGGCCAACGACATCCTCGCCCCGCTCCTCAGCACCACGCCCATCCCCGGCGAGCACGAACTGCGCGGCTTCGCCGGAATGCATCGGTTCTTCCAGGTCCAGTAGGCCGTCAGGAAAGCCTTTGAGGCGCCGACAAAGGACACAAATGCGGGTGTAATGCCGCGAGGTTTTGGTGCGGCAGTCCTGTGCCGCTTTCGGAAGGGGCACGTGAAAAAGAACTCAAGCCGGCTTGGCTCATGTCACCCCCCGCCCCATCGCCTTCACACTCCTGGCCGGCAAGGGGCGAGTTAACGAGTCCGCGATGAAACAAGATCCGACCCGAGCAACAGCATTCGCCTCGTCAAATACCGAGATGCGCCCAAGCCTCACCTGGGCGCACCCCAAATCAGTGATCTAAAAAACAGGAACAACAGCTATTGGCGCTATTGCCCTTCGCCCCCACCCTCCAGCGCCCGCAACTTCTCTGCATACACCCCATTCAACCGCTGGTGCATCGCCCAAAACGGCGGCAGCGTTGACTCGCTCAACAACGCAACAAGCAGCGCCAGATGCGTATGCCACCCCGACCCGACTCCGCTGTTATTCGGATTCAGCCGCTGGTGAACCAACTCCAAACGCACGTCATCCCCCTCCGGCGTGAGCCGCATCGTTACCTCGGATTCCGGCAGAGACCGATCATTCCCGAGCGGCATCGTAAAGCTCAGCAAATGCGGAGCCTCGCACCGCAACACCGTCGCTTGCATGAAAATCCCCGGATCATGCTTATCCAGATGCTCTTTTGGCGGCTGTTCATCCGGCGATAAGTTAGCATGGCGAAAATGAAACTGAATCTGCCCGCCCGCCCGCAACTCCATGGGGCCCCCGCCAAACCAGCGCCCGCGTTTCTCACTATCCGTCAAAAACTCCCACACCCGCTCGATCGGCCCCGGCAAGAGCCGCGTAAACCGGACCTCTGTCGGACTAACAAACTCTCCGGACACCCGATTCACCCCCGCTCGCTTCTCGCCAATCGCCGCCGCCAGTCCTTCCACAATCATCGTCCAGCCATCCTGTGTGCCCTTTGCATACTCGCTCCACTCCGGGTTCATCTCATGCGACAGCGTGAGTTCGCACCCATCTTCCCGCGCCGCAATCTCGACCTTCACTCGGTCGAAATGTTTCGCATACTTTGGCACGCCAAAGGTGAAAACCAGGCGGCGCGGGCGCTCGATTTCCAGATACTCCCCCGTATGCTCCACATCCTCGCCATTGCGGCGATCGGTAAAGGTAAATCGCCCGCCCACACGGGCGTCCACCTCCGACCGAACCATTTCCCCGGTCTCCGTCGCAAATAGCCAGCGCGCGGCCATCTTCGGGTCCAGCCAGGCATCAAAGACCCTCTCCGCAGGAAAAGGAAACCGACGGGTCACGGCAACAAGAGGAGCAGCTTTGGATTTCATGAATGGTTGTTTGTAGGTCTGAAACGGGCGCAATAATTCAGGCGACAACGGGGGCGATCACGAGCGCCCTCATTTCTTCTTCGCCGGCTTACGGAGATCCTCGGCATGCAGCTCGCGTTCGAGCGCATCCAGCCGATTTTCCCAGAAGGCTTTCGTCTGCCGAATCCAGGCCTCAATCTCATCGAGACCGGCGCGATTGAGCGAATGAATCCGTCGCTGCCCGTCGGCGCGGACAGAAACGAGCCGCGCGCGGCGTAAAACCTTGAGGTGCTGCGAGATAGCCGGCGCCGTCAGATCAAACCGCGCCACAATTTCCCCCGCGGTATGATCACGCGTGGCGAGCAGTTCGACGATCCGGCGTCGGGTAGGGTCGGCAAGAGCAGCAAGACTGAGCACAAAGTGAATAATAAAGCCATCTCTTAATTAAGCAACCACTAAAATACAATTTCTACACCCGCCTTACCGCATCCAATACGCGCGCTTGAGTCTGCCGACATGCAGTGGCAGATCTGCGGCTTAGGCCGAAGTGCTCCTGGCACGTCGCATCTCGCAAACTACAGCACGGCATGACCAACAGCGTCCATTGTTCTCGATCGCACAGGGAAAAATGCGCCGATTTGTTCCAGCAACCAGCAACTGCCCTGCAAAAATTGCCAGATCATAGGTTCCCGGGTCGCCCCGTTTTCGATCTCTATTCCATCCCAAATTCTTCAGGTGGAAAAACGGCACCCCCTGTGCAATCGACAGCGATCAATGTATCTACCACATCTTGTCAAAGAAATGACGTTAGGCGCATTGTTTCACAACATGAATATTGGTGATCCTTCCAGACGATCTTCGATGGTGCATAGCCGCTCGAACGATTCAATATCATCATCTCTAACAACCGCCTTGGACGGCCGGTCGCATTCGAACCGCGCCTATCCAAGCCCAAATTTTTCGGGTGGGAAAAACAACATGCCCGTGCAATTACTATTCATCAATGACTCCGCCACGTCTTGCCGAAAAAAGAGAAGATGGACACCAATGCTCGGAAGCACAAACACAGGCGAACCGTCAAGCCGATCACCAATGAGCTTCAAACGCTCAAAGGAAAATATCAAACCATACTTAACTATTGCCTCCGACGCCTCATAATCCAAACAATCACACCTATGGAGCACATTACAAATGAAATACTTTTCCATACCGCGACGCCCTTTGATCTGAAACGAAACAAACTCGATGCTATTAACATCATTCTCGAATCGAGAAATCACCAGATATGCCTTTTCGCTGATAAATATATAACTTCTAAACTTTATAAAATCCTATAACTTATCGCGAGACGAAAAGCGAAACAGCGTCTCTTTATCCGCGATCGGCCGCCCTCGCTCATATCGAAATCCACCAAATCCAACCTCATCGAGGATCTTCAAACGAGGCTCATTATCCCATCTGTACCACATCACAAAATATCTCATTTTGATAGTCATTTTTACGGCCAACCGGCCTTGTGAAGGTGAATCCTGCCAGCAAGAAGATTGTTGCGCAATCTGTTTTCGACCGCCGTCAATTCGGCCGTGATTTACGGATCCGTTAGACCGCCAGTTTTGTATGCCTCCTCCACCGCCTCCAGCCTGGCTTCAACAATTCGAAAATACGAATCCAGATGCCCGCCATTGTGGAGCGGTAATTTTTTGACGAAGGACTCTTCGACTGTCCTTGGCAAAGCAATCCCATTATTTTTACGATTTATATTGTATCCAAGCTCTGCAGCTCTCTTCAAGACATCAAAATTTGCGACCGATGAGACGGCAATCAGATGATGCGCCGCATATCCCAACGGGATGTACCCCATCGCTTTCTTTAATGCATACTGGCTCCGCTTCAACGCTGGATGGACACCAGTCGCACCGGGTTTGCTTCCGCGTTGGGAAAATCGAATTTCGCCTCCACTTGGATCGACATCGTCCAACGTGTTCGCCTTGCCGATCGAGCGATGAAGCAACGTCCGCAGATCGTTGTCGTTCCACACGAGATTTGGGCAAAACTGGCGCAGTTGAGCCCTCATCCAAGCAATCGCCCGCCGAATCGGACCCGGCGCCGTAGCATACTTCTCGTTGAAGCGACTCAAGCATTCTTCCGTCGCTCGCGCTCGCCCTTCTATCGTTGACGGATCAAACCCGTAGCCGCATTCGTCTCGAGGCTGGGTGATCTCGTCCAGATCTGCCGGAGCAAACCGCCACGCGTGCTCCAGCACGCCTCGCGCAATGTGGTCGAACTGGCGGAGATCCCCTCCCGCTAAAAAAATTGACCGCCCCGCCGCTGCGATCCACGGCGTCGTGCACTACCTCGTGTTGCCCCAATTCACCAAGACGAGCGCCAAGCGAGATCCCCTTGCCCGCCGCGACGGCTTGCGCTTCTTCGAGCATCACCACCGTTCGCCTGAGGCGTGGACTATAAAAGCCGTCAACAAGCGATCCCTTCCCTTTCTGCGCCTCATACTCTGCGGCCAACTCAGGCGGCAATTCATCCGCAATGAAATTCGATGCGGAATCGCAGCGTTACGCTCCACACAGGCTCCTTGCCAACTCACCGAGCGTCGAGTACGCAATTGCAACGGACAATACAATTAACGACCATGTCCTCCGACTTCATCGACTTCTCCAAGCGAAGCGTATCGCTACCCTCGGGCTGCAAGGATTTGGCCGACGTCTTGGCGAAAAAAGGAGTCCGACAAAGAGAGGGGAGTCTTGAACGCCAAAGCCCCATCTCGGAAGGCAATTTTTCCACCTCGTCTTGGAAAAAGGTCAGCGGCAATCTGGCAGATTTGGAGACCTATTGCGCCAGGCTCTTTGCCAATCAGACCTGCCAGGTATCAATTAAATCAAACGACAAACCCTTCGAGATCCATCTTTATCGCGTGCTGCCGGACGCCGACGTGACGGCAAACATCGAATATCGCGCGGAAGCTGATCTGGAAGCTGCGGTCTCGAGCTTCCTGGAACGCCACGACCTTCTGCCGCAGGCGGTCTCGGATCTTTCCCTCTTTCCTTCGCTCTTCTTTTCTTGGGTTCCAGTACAGAACATTCACGAGATGGCGCCTCTTCCTTCGAGTGCGCTGGAGCTATCGATTCTCCTAAGAAATTTCTTCCGCGAAGTCTGCGGCATGGAGGAAGAAAACATGGTGCAATATACCTATCGGAAAAGCCCTGAACTCACGCCCGGTGACGAGCCACTTGGAACGCTGGCGGATCTCGGAAACTATTGCGCCAGAATACTCTCAAGTGGCAGTCAGGGCGCTTTCATCCACATCCGGCTGCCTGAAATGCAATTCGCAGCGCTACTCTTCCGCGCTGTCGCACGCCGGATCGCCGTGTCCATCAATTTTCCAATGGACCACGACCTGAAAGCCAAAGTGTCGAAATTTCTGGAGCGCCACGGTCTTTCTTCGCATATCGGCTCTTTTTCTCCGCGATCTGCGTCGGGCATTTTTCCGATTCCTTCAAAAGCTTACATTTGCCAGATCTCGCCAGCGCCTCCGAATGCAGCAGAACTGACCTCCTTCCTGAAGGGCTTCTTTCGTGAAGTATGCAACGCAAACGAGCAGACTCCCGCCTACTATCGTTCCCAAGGAACCTGATTCCCATTCGACGACTTGTTGCTCAGACGGCTTTTGACGAGGCGCCGCCTGTCGAATAAATCCGTCGCCCCTTTTGATTCGAATGCACATCATGGAAGCAGACGACACATTTCTCACCGCCTTCGAAGACGGCTCGTTCCCATTCGCCGAATGGCGCCACCGGGCTCACATAAAAGTCGCGTATCTCTACCTCACCCGCTTCGACTTCACCACCGCTCGCGAGCGCGTGCGCGCCGGTATCCAGACCTACAATCGAGCCCACAAGGTGCCGGAAGGCCCGGACCGAGGCTATCACGACACCGTGACTGTCGCCTGGATGCACCTCGTGCACGTCACCCTACAACAGCATGGCGGCGCCGCGACGGCCGACGCCTTCCTCGACGCACATCCGGAGCTGCTGGAAAAGAAAGTCCTACGCTTCTTTTACTCAGCCTCGCGCATCACTTCACCGGAAGCGAAAGCGCGCTTCATCGAGCCGGATCTGACAAACTTCCCGCGCTGGAGCAATCCCGTTCCCCACTCCGAATCGTGATCGACCTTTACGAACGTCTTCGCATTACCGATGGCGGTCGCGATACTCGCGCGGCGACATCTGGTAGAAGCTGCGAAACGCCCGGGTGAAAGCGCTATGCTCCGAAAAGCCAAGTTTCGCCGCAATGGCTGAGATACCCATGCGCGACGAACGCAGGAAGCGGGCGCCTTCCTCCAGGCGAATGCGCCGCAGCACCTGCCCCGGCGGTTCTTTCCATTGCTCACGCAATTTATGTGAAAGATAGGAGCGCGAGTAGCCCATCTGCCGGGCGAAGTGTTTGATCGTGCCCAGCGTCGGCGGCATGGCGCGAGAGCGGCTGTCGACGAGCTTTTGCAGCGTCGGCGCCGACGGGTTCGCGCGCTCGGCGCATTCCCACCAGGCATTGAGCCACTCGAAGGTTTTCTGCGACCAGAAATGCGGCGAGCGGCGCGGTTGTTTCTCGCAAAGGCGGATCAGCGCGCGGGCGTTGCGCACAGCTTCGCTATTCACCGGCAGCTTCTGAAGTACGCCATATCTCTCGTGGAGATGCGCGAAAAGCGTGAGCGCCTGTTCGCCGATAAGATTGATCCACAGATAGTGAAAGGGCAGACCTTCCTCCACTCGGACGAATTTGCCCTGGCAGGGCTTGAGCAGCGCCAGCGCCGTTCCCGGCTGCACCAGATGCCGGTGACCGTTCACCTCATAGTAGCTGTATCCACTCAGCGGATAAATCCACGCGCCCTCCGCGCCGATCGCATCGAGCCACAAAACATGCGGCGGCCGCATTTCATAGTTCCACTCGTCGCCACATTTGCTGGGGTGAAAGAATGGGCCGTCCCAGTGCGGAGCCTGGAAAAAATGAGTCTCGGGAGGAGAAGGCATGGACCCGTGGGAAAGGCACACGATGTCAAGAATGTGTCACAATGTCAATTGCTCCGGATCGGCCCGAATGGCTCACTTGATCTCGCCGCCCGACGTTTGCCGGCCGCGGCTCCCCCAATCCTCCGAACTCGCTATGCAACCCTCCCAGAACTCACTGCTTCGCACTACCCTTCCGCGACCCTCGAGCGCCCTTCGCGCGTTGCGCGCCGGGCTTCTCGCCGCAGGCTTCACAGCCTGCTCGCTCGCCCACCTCCACGCGCAAACCAGTTGGAATCTCGTCTTCGAGGACGATTTCAACGGCACATCTGTCGATACCACTCAATGGAGCCTCTACAATGGCACCGGAAATGGCGGCTTTGGCCTGCGCAGCCCGAGCGCCTTTTCCGTCTCCGGTGGCAATCTCGTGGTCACGGCGCAAATGGTGAATGGAAATCTCGTCTCCGGCGGTATGGCCCACAAATTGAATTACAAATACGGGAAATTCGAGTTCCGTGTGCGCACCGAGGCCGATCCCAGTACCGCCACCAGCGGCGTGGTGCTCACCTGGCCGCAATCCGGCAATTGGCCGATCGACGGCGAAAACGACATGTACGAGACGGGCACAGGCTCGAGTCGAAATCCCTTCCACACCTATATTCACTACGGCGCGAATAACAGCCAGCACAGCTTCACCCACAATGCCGATGGCACGCAGTGGCATATCATGGCCATGGAGTGGAGCCCCACGGCGATTAAGATGTACCGCGACGACGCCTTAGTCTGGACCATGACTGATACAAACGCCATCCCGGACGTCTACCACCATCTCTGCATCCAACTGGACGCCTTCAAATCCACCATGACCGGTGTGGTGCACATGTACGTCGACTGGGTGAAAATCTACCAGGCATGCTACGAAGCGGAAAATCTCACCGTGGCCGGCTCCTCCGGTGACACAGTGCGGGTTTTCTCTGATCCTAACATGAGCAACCGCGCCGGCAGCATCATCGACGCCACGGCCACCGGCGACTATGTCACTTATACCTTGCCCGGTGTCGCCGCGGGAAGCTACGACGTCCGCGTCGGCGTAAAGAAATATAACACCCGCGGCATCTTTCAGCTCTCCGTCTCCGGCGTTGGCACGGGGTCGTCAAATGTCGGGGCGACGCAGGATCTGTATTCGTCCGTGGAGGCTTACACCGAACTGGACCTCGGCGCCTGGTCGCCTGGCTCTACGAGCGACAAGTATTTCAAATTTGCGGTCACGGGTAAAAACGCAAATAGCAGCGGCTACACCATCGCCGTAGACTACATCAAGCTTCTGCCGCAGTGAGCTGAAAATCAACCATCCTCCAGACGCCCGGGCCGCAAGCGCCCGGGCGTTTTCATTTGTTTCGTGCCGTGGACAAATCCGCGGTAGATTGGCGCCATGCCTTCGCGCTTCTGCGTCCTATTCTTCGCCGCCTTTTCCTGTGCGTTATCGGCCCAGTCCTTCGCCGCCGGCCTGACTGATCCGGCATCGCTCCAAAGCGATCTCGAAAAACTCACCGGGAACTTCGATGGGCGCGTCGGCATTTGCGTTCGCGACCAGGAGCACAAGAGTGTCAGCATCAATGGAGTTGCGCGGTTTCCCATGCAAAGCGTGGTCAAGCTGATCATTGCCGCGGCGGCATTCGATGCCATGAACCGTAGCGGAGGCAGCCTGGACGAGCCGGTCATCGTCCACCACGAAGATCTCAGCCTGGCCCACCAGCCCATGGCCAAGCTCGTGGACGCAAATGGCTTTCACACCACGCTGGGCGACCTCGCGCGGCGCGCGATCATGGACAGCGACTGCGCAGCCTCCGACATCGTCTTCCGCCGTATCGGCGGCGTGGAACCGATCGCCGACTTCCTCGCCCGCAGCGGATGCAGCGGCATCCGGGCCGACCGGGACGAACGCCACCTCCAGACCGAAATCGTCGGCCTGGAATGGACGCCGGAATACGTGGATGCCGACACCCTGCAGAAGGCCGAAGACGGCGTTCCCGAAGATCGTCGCACCGCGGCGTTTGAAGCCTACGCAAACGATCCGCGAGACACCGCGACGCCGGAAGGCATGACAGTCTTTCTGGAAGCGCTGGCGACAGGAAAACTGCTCTCCAGCGCCTCCACGGCGCAGATTCTAAATGTCATGGATCAGACGGTCACAGGACCGGATCGCCTCATGGCGGGAATTCCCGCGGACTGGAAAATCGGCCACAAGACCGGCACGAGCGGCGACTGGCACGGGGTCACTGCGGCGACCAATGACGTCGGGATCTTACGTTCCCCACGCGGAGACACTCTGTTCGTCTCGGTCTTCATCGCTGGCTCCCGGCGCACGGATCAAAAACGCGCGGCTTTAATTGCCGAGGTGGCGCGAAGGGCGACTGCGGCCTGTCATTGAGCGGATCTCTCGTTGGAAATTGCACGATATGCGGCATATTTTGGCGCTACTTCATGCGAGCTGGCGCTTACGTCATTTGCCATCCCCTTTTTCTTTCTCGTTCTCAGCTCTATGTCCGAAACTTTTCAATTTGTAAAATGGGCGCTGGAGCAAGGGTGCAAACTGAGGAGCGCAACCTATCCCTTGGACATTAATGACGATCGGCTTGGCATACTTGAACTCACCCATCACTTCGCTTTTACCCTCCGGAATCCTGACCTTAGGCATGAAGACGTAGCAATTATCAGTCATCGGCTGGTAGGCGATTTCAAAATCAATTGGGAAGACATGAACGGGCCATTCATCGGCGGCGCGCAAATTCCGTCCACTGGCATTCTTCTCTCGAAAACATTTGGGCCGTACGGCGGTCTGGACGCGATTTTGGAAATGTGTAAAGGCTGCCCTGCAAATACACTCCGGGCCGAACCGGCCGGTTGCACGGGATATCTCAATCGCGATCCGGATAGCGAATATACAGAAAAGCAGCTACAGCGGATCGTCGCGCGGCTCGGGATCCGCGAGCAATTGAACGGCATTCTCCCCAACACTAAACCCATGTGGCACGGTCTTTGGATCGAGTCGCCTATCCCGAAGAAAGCGCTGCCGCTTTTTCATCGAATCTTCACGGAATTCCACGCGGAAACTCAGCTCGAAACGCCAAAATCGGCCCGCAAGCATGAGGAACGCCTGCGTTGTTTTTCGAAATTCAAGCGCGCCATCGAACTGGCCTTGAAGCACGACCTGCGGCTGCACGTCTCGTTGCCGCCGCCGGGCCACATGGGCTATGGATACTACACGACTTTTTCGCACTGCCCGCGGTGCAAGGCAGACGCCTGGGCGAAGCGGTGGCAGCGTAAATACTCGAGCGAACCGCAGACCTGCCGCGTCTGTGGCGCATCGTTCACCCTTGCAGATACTGCGAAAAGGAGGCGGATGCGCGACCAGGATGATGAAGCCGAGCTCGAAAAACTTCTCGGGCCTGAACGCTATCGAAAGTTCGTTATCGACTACCTGCAATCACGAGGAGCGACACTCGAATCTGCGGAAGCCACAATGAAGGAGGTGGAGGCCACGGATGCTAGAGGCGCGGAAAACCGGGCGCGACACAAAGAGAAAGGGACCGCCTGGAGGCGATTCCTGAGAGAGAAGATTTATGCGGGGCTCACTCGCATCCCGCCGCCTCCGGAGGAGTGCGAAGATATACAAGACAAACCTGATCCGGAAGACCCGTATCACTTCTGGTTCGAGGGACTAGCGCTCGAGGAAGCGTTGAAACGAGCATCGGCGCTCGGAATTGAGTGCAGCTACATAGTTCATGCGTCCACCAATCTCGAGTTGGATCGAAACGTATCTATAGAGAACTCGTCTCCGCTGGACGTGCTGACGAGCATGCAAACCGAAGGCTGTGGGGAGAAATTTCATGCGTTTTTTAAGCCGACAGCCGAATATTACTGACGCACAGTAGCGAACAAGGAGCCATCCCCCCTTCCCCGAATGTCCGCCCGATTCGCCATCCTGCTCCTGCGGCTGATCACCGTTGGCTTTGGCCTGCATCTTCGGGCCGAAACACCCCAACCCATCACCACTGCCAAAGCCCTGCGTGAGCTGCCAAAAGACCAATCTGCGCGCGGGCTTCCCGTGAAAATCCACGGCATCGTGACTTACCACGAGCCGGCGCGCTTTCTCACGTTCCTGACGGATGGAACGGACGGCGTATACATATCGGCGTGGAAAAGCGCGTTGCGGCCAGGCGATGAAGTCGAGGTCGAAGGAGTTTCCTATCCCGGCGCCATCACTTCCTATGTTGCCGATCAGCCCACCGAGCCCGGCGGGGGCATTCCCGTCCAGGTGCTTCGCCACGGGCCTTTGCCGGCGGCGCCGCTCATTGCCGCCGCAGATCTCGCGGACGATAAATGTTATCTGCAATGGATCGCGCTCCATGGAGAAGTGCGCTCCGTCAGCCTGAGCGAGGCTCGCAGCGTACTGGAGCTCTCGACCGATGATGGAGTGATCCGCTGCGTCATTCCCGGTTTTCTTCGCGCTGAGGCGCTGCCCGCCTATCTGAGAGGTTTGCCGGTCACCGTCAGCGGCGTCTGGGGTCTGGAGCGGCCGCAAATGCCCTCCTCCGCGCGCTGCCTCTTTGTACCGTCGACGGAAAGCATCGTGATCGATCCTGAAAAGACAGCAACGCTCTTTGCCCGCCCACCGCAGAGTTATCCGCGATTCTTTCAGCCGCGGTTAACCGAGGAAGACGACCGCGCCCTGTTCCACGGACAGACACTCGCCGTCATTCCGGGACGTGGTTTTTTCCTCAGCGTGCTGGAACCGGATCACTGGAACAGCAGCGTCTGGGTGCAAAGCACTGCGGCAGGTGATTTACGGCGGGGACAATGGGTGAAGGCCGTGGGCCGACCGGAACTCGTGGAGCGCCACGCGGTGCTGAAGGATGCGCTCTTCCAGCCGGAGGCCGGCGTGGACCCGCTCGAAATCCCGCGTTGGTCGTCAAAGGAAGCCTTTGCCCCCGGCAGCCACGGCTACCTGGGCGAAGTCGAGGGGGACTTACTCGAGGCGCCAACCATGCCCGGTCAGTCGTCGCTCCTTTTGCAGACAACCCACGGCGTGATCTTTGCGCGCCTCCTGCAACATGGTGGCGCCGAGCGAATGCCACAGTGGGCGCCGGGCAGCCTCCTGCGCGTGAAAGGGCTGTGCCTGAACAGCCCCACCCCAGCCATCGATGCGCCGCCCATCGAGAACTCCGTAGAATTCATCGTCGACGATCCGCGGGATATCACGCTGGTCCGAAGCACGCCCTGGTGGACCTTTCGCCGCTTTCTCTGGACGCTCGCCGCCACCGCGACGCTGGCCTTCGGCGCCGTGTGCTGGGCGGCGATGCTGCGCAGACAGGTTTCCGCTCAGACCGAATCGATCCGGCAACACTTGGAAAAGGAGACTCGCCACGAGGAACGCATCCGCATCTCGCGCGAATGGCACGACACGCTGGAGCAACATCTCGCGGGCCTCTCCCTGCAACTTCAGGCCGCGGGGGCCGCTCTCCCGGCAGCGCCGGCTCGGGCGCAGACTCTGCTCGATCGCGCCTGCGCCATCACCCAGTACAGCCGGGACGAAGCGCGCCGGGCCATCTGGGATCTGCGCGCCCCCACAGCCCCGGGCGGCCTCTCCGGGCGTCTAGAACAGCTCTGCCGCGATGTCGCGGAAACCTCGACCGTGCCCGTCCGATGCGAAGCCGACGCCGGGACACGGCTCGACGCCGCGACCGAGAGCCATGTCTACCGGGTGGCCCAGGAAGCCCTCACCAACGCCCTCAAGCACGGACACGCCACGCGGATTGATGTGACGCTCCAAACCACTCCCGACGGCATTCGCCTTTCCATCCGGGACAACGGCGGCGGCTTCGATCCGGAAGCCGCCTTCCGCTCGCCTTCCGCTCGCTTTGGCCTGCTTGGAATGCGCGAGCGCGCGGACAAGATCAATGCCGAGTTAAAGATCGACGCCCAGCCGGGCGCCGGCGCGACCATTTCCTTGGAAATTCCGCGCAATGCCGCAAGCTAAGGACTCCTAAGACCGATGCTCTCACCCCCCGCGCTCCGTGTTCTGCTCGTGGACGACCATTTCGTCGTCCGCATGGGGCTGGCCGCGGCGCTGCAGAGCGAAGCCGGCCTGGAAATCATCGGCGAAGCCGGTTCCGGTCGGCAGGCGCTCGCGCTTCTGCGCACGACCCCGGCCGACATCGTCCTCATGGACTGGCGTTTGCCCGATCAAACCGGCGCCGAAGCCGCCCAAGCCATTCGCGCGGAATTTCCGGAGACCAAGGTCATCATCGTCTCCGCCTACGACGGCAAGGAAGACATCGCCGTGGCCGTGGAGGCCGGCGTCGACGGCTATCTCACGAAAAGCACCGAGCGTCAGGAGATCATCCAGGCGATCTTCGCCGTCCACGCCGGCGAAACATATTTTCCGCCGGCCATCGCGGCCAAGATGGCGATCCGCATGCGTCGCGAGCCGCTCAGCGACCGCGAGCGCGAAGTCCTCATCGAAATCGTCAAAGGCCGGAGTAACAAAGAAATCGCCACCGCGCTCGGGATCGCGCCGGGAACGGTGAAGCTGCACGTAGTGCATCTGCTATCGAAACTCGGCGTGCGCGATCGCACCCAGGCGGCGGGGGTGGCCATTCAGCGCGGGCTGGTCCGGCTCGAGTAAGCCCTGATTCATCTCCACGAGATGATGCGCAGAACGAGAACAGCTGCTGAGGCCGAATTGTTGGGAACGGCTTGGTAACGAGAAAAACAAGCAAGGCCACGGCGGCGGCCTTCCAGAGGAGGCGGTTGCCCAGCTTGAAGAAACGGTCGGCCAGTTCAAAGTCGCAGCGTGAGAGGTCGTCGGCTCTCGGGTTTGGCTCTTCGGACGACTGCGGAACCACCGCTCGTCGGCGTGAAATCGCGGCCGCAGACGCAGCGCCGCCACATTTCCCATTGCTGAGTTGCACCGCAGTCGGGGCAAATTCTTGTTTCGTCCACGGGCATCGTTACCGGGAAGGCGCCCGCAAGGCAATTTCGAAGGCCTCGCTACGCGCAAATGTGTCCCGTCGAAGCTCGACACCGTAAGAATTCCCGCTATCAACGGTCGTGAGTAGGAGGACCCGTGACTGCCTCGCGCCATTGCCTTCACACTGCAAAAAGCGGTTCGCGCCGATTTGCCGTCGCCGGTCACTTTGGTCCCCTTGGAACGTAAAAATGTGTCGAAGCGAATTACCGAACTGTCTCACCGATGAATTCTGCAACGCCTGAAACATCCAAGTCCACGCCTGCGCCGGCGGCCGAACCATCTCCCGCCCCTGCGCCCGCAGCGGCCCACCCGACACCCGCCCCGACGAAACCCGTCCAACACCGGCCGCCGCTCCGCGTCATCATCGGCCTCCTGCTCGCCGCAATCGTCGTCTTTTACGGCATCCCCTGGTTTCTGCATTCGCTCCACACCGTTTCGACTGATGACGCCTACGTCAACAGCTACGTCACGTTCGTGGCGCCACGGGTCGCCGGCCAGGTCGCGCGGGTGCTCGTCGAGGATAATAACCGCGTGAAGAAAGGCGACGTCCTCGTCGAACTCGATCCGGAGCCAAATCGTGTGCAACTCGAGATCAAAAGGGCTGCGCTGGAAGCAGCCAAGGCCGATCTCGTGGTCACCCAGGCCAGCGTGCGCAGCGGTGTCGCCCAGGCGCGCGCCATGCGCTTCGCCCTCGTGCGGTCGATCCAGGACGTCGACAATCAGGTCGCGCTCATCCGCTCGCGCGTCGCGACCTGGGAGCAGGCCAAGGCCACCCAGGTGCTCGCGCAGGCGGAATTTGAACGCGCCAAGCAGCTCCTCGCCACGAAAGTGACGAGCGCTGAGGAGTACGACCAGAAACGTGAGGCGCTCGATGTCTCCCGCGCCCAAGTGACCCAGGCGCTGGAAAATGTCTACCAGGCCCGTGTCGCTCTCGGCTTGCCGACACAACCCGCTGCCGGCGGCAGCCTCACCGATGTCCCTCCCGATCTGGATCAAACTTTTTCCTCGGTGCGGCAGGCGACGGCCAATCTTTTGGAAAAGGCCGCCCAGCTCGGCATCATTCCTTCCTCGTACGACCTTACACCGCAACAAATCCTCGAAGAATTCTACCGGCGCGACCCGGGCGGCGACATCGACCGCATCTACGCGGAAGTGATCAAGAATGCGCCCGCTCTCAAAAAGGCCGAAACCGCCGTGACCCAGGCGCAGCGGGATGTCGATCAGGCCGCTCTGAATCTCCGCTACTGCACCATCGTCTCGGAAATCGACGGCGCGGTGAGCCGCCGCAACGTCAATCCCGGCAACAATGTCCAGGTCGGCCAGAGCCTCATGACCGTGCGGTCGCTGCACGACATCTGGATCGACGCCAATTTCAAGGAAACGCAATTGCGCGACCTGCGCATCGGCCAGCGGGTGGACCTTGATGTCGACCTGTACGGGAGCCGGCATAAGTTCGAGGGCCGCATCTCCGGCTTCACCATCGGCACCGGCTCCACCCTCGCGCTCCTGCCACCGCAGAATGCCACGGGCAATTTCGTCAAAGTCGTCCAGCGCCTGCCCGTCCGCATCGACGTGCTGAATTACAATCCGGACGAGGCGCCGCTCTTCGTGGGCCTCTCCGTGACCCCCGTCGTCGACCTGCAGTCAGAGCTCACCGGCCCCAACGCCGGCCATTTCCTGCAGGAGCCCACGCCAAACCCCGCCGCCAAGGCGCCAGCCCCCGGCGAACCGGCCGCGCCGACGCCTGGGCAACCTTGAGGGGAAGCCCCGCGCCAAGAAACGCGGCGCCAAAGTAGGCGCGAGCACATTTATGTACGCTCGTGCGAAGCCCCAGCTTCGTCACGGGTCGAGGAGGGAAGCTCCTGCTCCCCAGGCAGGGTGTCTGCGGGCAGGAGTGGAACGTCCCCAGGGTGGGACCGGTGGGTCTGCGGGGCCGACTTCCCGGTTAAATGGGCGCTCCTGCGTTCGCTCTATGAAAATTGGCCGCTCGATACCCGAAAACCTCGCCTTCTTTGAGTCGCATTTCGTCGCGGGCCTCTCATCCTACCCAAAACCAACACCCTCCTTTACATACCACGCTCGTGCACCGCGCTGGTCTCGCGCTTCGCCTCTTCAAAGCGCTTGCCCGCCTTGTGAAACGCATGCACGGCATACACGACCGAGATGGCCGTCAGCGTCGCGGCCGCCGCGATGCCAATTGACCTCCCGCTCAGCGGGGTAAGCAGCCGACCGCAAAAGGGGCACGTCGCAGATCGGCCGCGCGCCCGCTTTCCGCAATCGGGACATGTCGTAAACACCATCGGTAAGTCATGACCGCTCCCGTGGACCTTGTCAAATCCCTCGGCGGCGGCCTTCGCGGCTACGGGACGCAACGGATTTTATCGAAAAAACGAGGGCGTATTGGTAAAATCCATATGGGCTTTTACCAACACGGCTAGGTCCCGCCAATAGCGACACCGGTAGCGCGCGAAACGACAGTCCTGCTCGGAGAGCCTCACATGAATATCACATCCTGGCTCGATTGCGCCGTTTGCCGCCCCCTCGGCATTCTCCTCCTCTCCCGGCGCTGTCTGGTCGTCTCCGTGTGACGATCCCCCCGCACAGCGCCATCCCCTCCGAACACAGACTTCACGGTTCGCCATGCTATACATACCCCAGTTTTCCAAAGAGCGCGGTCCACAATCGATCCCCGCCCGCTTGCGCAAAGCCTCGTCTTTCTTCGCCTATGTTGCGGCCGGCCTTGCCCTTGTCCAAGTCCCCGCGACAACCGCGGCTCCTTACCTCAAAAATCGCGCTCCGCTCGTGCAAACGCCCTTTGTGCCACTGCCTATCGGATCCGTCACGGCCTCCGGCTGGTTGCTTAACCAATTGCAACTGCTCCGCGACGGCGCCACCGGCAATTCCGAGCAGCTCTACTCGGAACTCGGGAGCAACGCAGCCTGGCTCGGCGCCAGTCAAAGCGCCGCGGCGGCCAATTCCGACTGGGAGCGCCCGACCTACTATGTCAAAGGTCTGGTGGCCTCGGCCTATGTCCAAAACGATTCCGGGCTGAAATCCAAAGCCCAAAAATGGCTCAACTGGACGCTCGGCAGCCAACAATCCAGCGGCGCTTTTGGACCGGCCTGGAATTACACGGATTGGTGGCCGCGCATGCCCATGATCTATGCGCTCAAGGATTTCTACGAGGCCACGAACGACTCCCGCGTGCTGCCGTTTCTGACCAACTATTTCCATTTTCAGGCGAACAATCTGGCCGCGCATCCGCTCACGGAATGGGCCAAAGCCCGCGCCGGTGATAACATCGACGTAATCCTCTGGCTGTACAATCGCACCGGCGAAGCTTCGCTGCTCACGCTGGCAAATACGCTGAAGTCGCAGGCCTACGATTGGACCAGTATCTATACGAATAACAACTTCACCGTCGACTCCTATACCACCCACAACGTCAACGTCTCGCAGGCCATCAAGATGCCGGCGGTCTTCAGCCTTAACTCCAATGCCGCCGCGGATCGCAACGCCTTTTCCGCCGGCAATCGCAACCTGCTTACCTACGATGGCCAGGTCATGGGCATGAGCAGCGGCACCGAACGGCTCCGCGGCACGAGTTCCATTCAGGGAGTGGAACTCTGCGCCGTGGTTGAGCGCATGCAATGCAATGAAGAAGCCCAGATGATCCTGGGAGATCCCAGCATCGGCGATCAGCTCGAGGCCATTGCTTTCAATTCGCTGCCCGCGGCCATGGATAAGGCGAACAAAATTCATCAGTACTACACCCTGCCCAACCAGGTCCAAAGCATTCACGGCTCGCATGGTTTTGAGCAGGACTACGCGAATGGCCTCACTCCATCCGCCTTTTCGGGTTTTCCTTGTTGCCGCTTCAATTTGCACATGGGGTGGCCTTACTATGTAAAAAACATGTGGGCGGGAACCAATGACAACGGACTCGCCGCCATGGCTTACGGCCCCAGCCAGGTCACTTCCACGCTCGGCGCGGTCAATGTCACGATTGCCGAAAACACCAACTATCCCTTCGAGTCGCAGATCCGTTTCACGGTAACCACGCCTTCCGCCGCCGCATTTCCCTTGAAACTCCGCATCCCCGCCTGGGCTTACACGGCCTCGGTATTGGTCAATGGAACGGCGCAAACCGGCGTGCAGGCCGGGACTTTCTATACCATCAATCGAACCTGGCAAAATAACGATGCGGTCACGCTGAACTTGCCCATGATCATCCGCGCCACGAGCCAGCGCAACCAATCGGTGGCCATCGAGCGCGGGCCGCTGCTCTACTCGCTGATGATGACGGAAAACTGGAAACAAACCTCCTCCGGACCGCTCAATTTCAACGAATATGAAGTCACTCCGAGCAATGCCTGGAACTACGGACTCGTGCTCGATCGCAACAATCCCGGCTCCTCCATCTCCGTGCAAACGAGCGCCATGCCGACGAATCCCTTTGTGACCGCAACGACCCCCGTGCGCCTGACCGCCACGGCCAAACAAGTCACCTGGGGAATGGCGCCCAATGGCATCGATGCCGCCGAGGTGCAGGCCAGCCCGATCGCGGTGAGCGCCTCCAATTCTCAGGTCACCCTCATTCCCTTTGGCGCGCAGAATACCCGCGTAACCTATTTTCCGGAGGTCACGGGTAGCGCGGTGCTGCCACCCTTCAGTGATAACTTCGACGATGGCAATGCCAATGGCTGGACCACCTATGGAGGCGCGTGGACGGCGGCCAATGGCCAGTATGGCGTGAATTCCGGCCCGGGCTATACGTCCGTGGCCGCCGGGACGAATTTCTCCAGTCTCACTTACGAGGCGGATGTGACGCCAAATGGCGGAGATGCCGGGCTTGTCTTTCGCGGGAGTAATTTCGCCACAGGCGCGAATGCTCTCACCGGTTACTATGCCGGACTCAATACCAGCGGCAGCGTCGTGCTTGGGGTGATGAATTACACCTACACGCAAATCACTTCGACTTCGATGACCATTGGCAATCAGGTCTCGCACCATATGAAAATCGTGGCTTCGGGCACGCTGATCCAAGTCTACGTCGACGATCTCACTACGCCAAGGATCACCGTGAACGACGGCTCCTATGCCGGCGGAGCGATCGGGCTGCGCAGCTATAACTCCCAGACGCTTTTCGATAATGTTTCGGTGAAGCGGACCTTCGCCGACGCCTTTGATCACGGCTCGGGAAATTGGACGCCGATCAGCGGCGCGTGGACCGTCTCGAATAGCCAGTATGGCGTCAATTCCGGCTCCGGCTACGAATCCATCGCCCACGATACCAACTTCGCCGATTTGACCTATGAGGGCAACGTTTCGCTCAGCGGAAGCAATTGCGGCCTGATCTTCCGCGCCGGAAATTTCGAGAATACGACCAATGGGCTGAGCGGCTACTATGCCGGCGTGGACACGGGCGGCAGCGTGATCCTGGGCAAAATGACGGGCGGAAGCTATACGCAGCTCGCCTCGGCGGCCATGTCGATCCCGGCAAATACCTGGTTGCACGTAAAAGTAACAGCCAGCAGCTCGGCGCTGAAGGTATACGTCACGGATATGAACACGCCGAAAATCTCGATCACGGATGGCTCCTACACCGTAGGCAGCATCGGGCTGCGCGCCTACAACGCAGCCGCCGGCTTCGATTCCATCAATGTCTATTGATGCCAGCTTGCATCTCTTGGCGGTTTCTCCGCTAGCCGAATTGTATCATCGCCCCGGCAACACCGATTGACTCCACCCGACAATCCGCGAAATACTCCTTCGGTGCCCCCCTCCCGCCACACCCTCCAGCAGATGCCGGAAAAGCTCGTGATCGGCCGGCGCACGCATGAGCTCAAGAAATGCCGCAGCCCGGAATTGACGGACGTCGGCATTCTGGTTGCGGGCATCACTGCGGCGCGTCCGCCCTACGCCGTCACCCGGCATTGCCTGCGTGATGGGCACGTCATCGGCACCATCGAAGGCGAAGGCGAGATCTGGCGGGATGGCCAGTGGCAGCGCTGTCGCGCGGGCTCAGTTTTCATCAATCCGCCAAATTCCGCCGAAGCCTTTCGCGCCATTCGCGGCTCGACGTGGACCTTCTGCTGGCTGCACACCTTTCCGGAATTTTTCGCCGCCGATCCGGCTGGCGAGACCCGCATTATCGAAGCGGATCTTCGCCTTTTTCAACTCGCGATCGAAGGCTATCTCCACTCGAGCCGCTCGATCGAAACCCGCCAGATGTCCGGCCTCTGGGCGGATCTCGTGCGCGCCTATTCCCTGCGCCTGTTACATCCGTCGGGCGGCGCGCGGGAACGCCCGCGTCGCTTGTCCCGTAGAGACGGCGCCCGACGCCCACTCAGCGATCTGGCGGGTCTGCAGGCGATGACGGGACTGAATTGCAAACAGCTCCGCCGCTATCTGGGAGCCTTCGTTCACCGTCCCGTCCCCCACGCTGCGCTGGCAACCCTTACGCCGCGGGAACGGAACACGCTCGATTTGCTGGCCGCCGGCTGCCTCTACAAAGAGATCGCGGACCAACTCGGCATCAGCCTCGACACGGTGCGGAGTCATTTGAAGAGCATCTACGGAAAGCTGCACGTGCATTCGCGGGAGGAAGCGGTGCAGTGCCTCCAGGATGGCGCGCGGGTTCCGCAGCCGTCACAGGGTTGACCAGAGCCGCGAATCGGGCGTTCGGCTGCCATGCCAGTAAATTTTGCGTGAGGGGGAGAGCTTGCTGTTGTCATACATTTCTGGCACCTTATTTGCGAACTCTTTTCCCCGTCCCGTCCCATGAACAAAATCATTCTTTCTGCAACGATCGCTCTCGTCTCGGCGACCGCCGTCACCGGCCTGCTGACGAAAAACAAGATTTCTGGTCTCCAGCAAAACCTGAGCGCCATGAAACTCGACGTCGCTTCTTCGCGGAAGACCGCCGCAGACTCGAAACTCGCTCTGACCAAAGTCAGCGACGAACTCCGCTCCGCGACGACTGCGGTTGAAGAAGGGAAGGCCAAGCTGGCCGACGCCGCGAAGGAAAAGGACGACGCGGTCGCCAACGAAAAGAAGGCGGAGGAATTGAGTGGGACGCAGACGAAGCGGATTGCCGAACTCGAAGAGCAACTGAAAAACAACCCATCGAAGCCGGGCGATCCCAATATCGACGAAAAATACGCGGCGCTGCAAACCGAACGTGACACCCTGAAGACGGCGCTGGCCGAAGCGCAACAGGCGGTCGACACGCAGGCCAAGAAGACCACTGAAACGCAGCAGCAACTGGCCGCCGCCACGGAAAAGATCCGGCACTACGAGAAGAACGTCGCCAAGATGGGCCTGACGGGCCGCGTGGTCTCGGTCAATCCCGGCTGGAATTTCATGGTGATCGACCTGGGTGACAAGCAAGGCGCCGCGCCAAACTCGCAGGTCTACATCTCGCGCAATGGCCAGAGCATCGCCCGGGCGACCATCACGTCGGTCGAACCGACCGCTTCGGTGGCCAGCGTGGTCCCGTCTTCGCTGCCGCGCGGGGAAGCCGTTCAGCCGGGAGATCAGGTGATTTTTGGGCGGATGTAATTCCGGGCGTGTCAGAGCCTGAAGTTTTCGAAAATCGCCGCGTGCGCCACCAAGCGTACGCGGCGATTTCGTTTAAAAATGCGCACATCAAGATTTCGCGCATATGGCATGGTTCACGCTTCTCCGAGAGTGCCACACCCATTGAAGTAGAAGTTTCGATCGCTCATTTGTGCGTTTGAGATTCTCATTCACGCGAATTTTCCGATCGATGGATGGCGGAGCAGCTCGTTTCAGAGGGTGAAAAAGGCGGTTCTTCGCCCTTTTTTCGGCGAAAAACGGGGTTTGTTTTACAATCGTCATTTTTGGCACTCTGGATGCTTCAATAGTCATCATGCTCACCGCCGCCCTCTTCGCCGTTGTTGCCGCATCCATCACTGGAGCCGTAATCCTCGTTCACGGGCTGATGACTGCCCCGGAAGGCTGTGAAACCGAGAATGGTTTCGAGATGGTGTGGTGCAACAACCGCCCCGATCTCAAGGACGTGGTTTGCATCTGGGCTCAGCCCACGATGTGAGTTTTCCAGGCGGTTGTAAGCGATCCACCCGGCGCCTGCGCAATAAACGGTTGGCGCATTTGCCGTGACTTTGGTTGAATGTGAAGGATTGCGGAATGCCGCCAGGTTTTTGGAGCGCGGATGCTTGCTTCCGCTTTGTCAGCGTCAATTTCACGCACAGGAGTGTGCGTCTCCAGTTCGAGTGAACTGCATCTTCTGATTTGCTGGAAGATTTCGTCTTGAGTAGCGCGAACGCCTCACTCGGAACTTTCGCTTACAAAGCGGGAGCACCCACCCGCTCCAAAAAACCGCCCCCCCTATTGCCCGGTCGCCTCCGGCACCGCCAGTTTCTTCAGCAGCCGATCAATCTCGACGTGTGTCTCGATCATCGTCTGGATCTTATCGATCTTCTCCACATCTCCCGGCAGCGTCTTCACCGTCATGGAGTGAATCCCGCTGGCCACTGAGTACGAATCCTGAGGCGACGTGATCACTGGCAGATTCGAGTGCCGAACCAGCTCCAGCAACGGTTTGCTCGGCGTGAGATCGCCGGAAAGCACCAGGCCCGCAATGGCCTGCCCATCCATCTCCGCAATCGAGCTGGTCGAAAGCGCGGCCAGGATCACGTCTTCCCGGTCGCCCGGCGTGATCACCAGGGTCCCCGGCTTGAAGTGCTCCATCACATGCGAGGAATTCATCGCGCCGATGATCACCTTCTTCACCCGGCGCCGCGACCGTTCGCGGGCATTGAGGAAGGCGCCTTTGATCGTCTTGCAGATTTGCCCCAGCGTGGGATTTGCGAGGATCGGCTCCGAAGGCAGGCAGCCCAGCAAATCGATGCCCAGACGATCGAAACCACGGCGGGCAAAGTCGCGCACCGTCTCGAATTTATCCGGCAGCACCTTGTTCAGGATCACCCCCATCAACTCGACGCCTTCGCGATCGAAGAGCGCCTTGTTGAGCGCCACTTCATCGATCGGCTTCCCGATGCCGCCCTTTGTGACCAGGATGACCTTGCTGCCGAGGAGCTTGGCAACCCGCGCATTCGAGAGATCGAAAACCGAGCCGACTCCCGCGTGGCCCGTCCCCTCGATGATCACGAAATCCTTCTCCCAGGCCGCCCGGTCGAACGAATTCTGAATCCGCCGCACGAGCACGTCGTTATTCGCCTGTTCGATGTACTTGCGGGTAAAATCCGGCTCGACCGCGATCGGACTCATCGCCTCCAGAGGCGTGTGCACGCCAAAGGTCTCGTCGATCAGGACGGTATCTTCGTCGATCCTTTTCCCGTCGACTTCCTCGAAGCGCTGCCCCACCGGCTTGATGAAGCCGATCCGCCCGATTCGCTTGCGCAACGCGGCGAACAATCCGAGCGCCGTCGTGGTCTTGCCATCGTTTTGCTGAGTGGCGGCAACGAAGAGTCGGGGGGTAACGAGATTCACGGGGGTCAGGCTTGGGTCGGGTAAAGCTTGCGGTATTCGATGGCTTGAAGCCCTACGATGGCCGCTACGCCGAGGATGTCGTCCTCGGTGGCGCCGCGCGACATATCGGCGCAGGGCTTGGAAAGTCCCAGGAGCAATTGCCCGTACGTCTCGGCTCCGGCGAGGAATTGCACGAGCTTCACCGCGATGTTGCCGGCGTTGAGGTCTGGAAAGATGAGAACGTTGGCCCGGCCGGCGACGAGGCTTTGCGGGGCCTTGCGTTCCGCCAGGTCCGGCAGGAGCGCGGCGTCGACCTGCATTTCACCGTCGATCTCCATCTCCAGGCGCTGGGCGTCGATGCGCTGGCGCGCCAGCGCGGTCGCGGCCGCGATCTTTTCCGTCTGCGGGAGACGCGCGCTGCCCTTCGTGGAGAAGGAAAGCATCGCGATGCGCGGCTTGTTTCCCGTCAACTGACGGCAGAGCGAACCCGTCTGCAAAGCAATGGTCGCCAGCTGATCGATGGTCGGATCCGGGATCACGGCGCAGTCCGCAAAGAACATCACGCCCTTCTCGCCGTAGCGCTTGTTCGAGAGATCCAGCATCATGCACGAGGAGATGCTCTTCGTCTCGGGCTGGGGCTTGATGAGCTGGATGAGCGGCCGCAGGGACGAGGCCGCCGTGGCCTTGGCGCCCGTGACGAGCGCATCCACCTGGCCGTACTGCACCATCATGGCCCCGAAATAGTTCGGGCTGGCCATCAGCTCCTGTGTCTGCTTCGGACCGAGATCCCGGTAGCGCTTCAGCTTCTCCAAGCGCTCGCAAAAGGTCGGCAATTCGGAAGACGTCGCCGGATCGATGATGCCGACATGGTCGAGGGAAATATTTTCCGCCGTCGCGCAGGCTTCGATTTCGTCCTTATTGCCCAGAACCACCGCCGGCCCGAGCTGCAGCTTGGCATAGCGCGAGGCTGCGCGCAGGACGCGCGGCTCGGCTCCCTCCGGGAAGACGATTCGCTTCGGGTGGCGCTTTAGTTTTTGATACACGGATTCGATGAATCTCATGGCGGGCGGAGTGTTGAGCGAGAGAGCGACTCTGACGAGTGAAAAGTTTGAGTTGGGGGATGCCGGCCCTCCTTGGGCGGGCGGGAGTGGGAAAGTACAGAGTCCGAAGCAATTTGCGAACTCGTTTAGCGTCACATTTGGGCATTTTCGGCGCAAAGCGGCGTCGATTTCACGAGCGGGAGCCGCGAGCCGCGCATTGTCTTTTCCGACGGCCTGTGCCAAACCGGGACGACCATGAATCGCCGCCAATTCCTCCAGACCAGCGCCGCGGCTCTCGCGGCCTCCTCCCTCCGCAGTCTCGCCGTCGATGTCGGCGACACGCACAAGCGCGTCGGCCTCATCGGCTGCGGCTGGTACGGCAAGTGTGATCTTTTCCGGCTCATCCAGGTCGCGCCCGTCGAGGTGGTCTCCCTCTGCGACGTGGATAAAACGATGCTGGCGAATTGCGCCGACCTGGTCGCGACTCGGCAGCTTTCCAAAAAACAGCCCCGGCTCTATGCGGACTATCGCGAGATGCTCAAGGAGAAGGATCTCGACGTGGTCCTCATTGCCACGCCGGATCATTGGCATGCCTTGACCATGATCGAAGCCGTGAAATCCGGCGCCGACGTCTATGTCCAGAAGCCCACCGGCGTGGACGTGACCGAAAGCGCCGCCATGCTCGCCGCCGCGCGGAAGTACAATCGCGTCGTGCAGGTAGGCACCCAGCGGCGCAGCACGCCGCATCTCATCGAGGCCCGAGACCAGGTCGTGCGCGCCGGCAAACTGGGCAAAGTAGGCATGGTCGAAATCTGTTGTTATTACCACATGCGGGCGACGGAGAATCCGCCGGATACCGCGCCGCCGGCCAATCTCGACTACGAGATGTGGACCGGGCCTGCCCCCATGCGCCCCTATAACAAACTCGTGCATCCGCGCGGCTGGCGCGCCTTTATGGAGTATGGCAATGGCATCGTCGGCGACATGGCCGTGCACATGTTCGACATGACCCGCTGGATGCTCGATCTGGGCTGGCCCAAGCGCATCGGCTCCAGCGGCGGCATCCTCATCGACAAGGCGAGCAAAGCCGATATCACCGACACCCAGACGGCGACCTTCGAATACGACGATCTGCGTGTGGTCTGGACGCACCGCAGCTGGGGCGAGGCCGCCGACCCAAAGTATCCTTGGTCGGCCACGCTCTTCGGAGATAAAGGCACGCTCAAGGCCGGCGTCTATGGTTACGACTTCATCCCGCAGGGCAAAGGCGAGGCCGTGCATCGCGATGTCGCTTACGAATTCGAGCAGTACCCTGAAGACAAGACGGAGAAGGATCTCGAGACGCATGTCGCTCCAGCCATCCGCGGGCATATGAAGAATTTCCTCACCTCCATCGCCGAGCGCAGCCGCCCGGTGGCAGATATCGAGCAGGGCCACATCTCCAGTTCCTCCTGCATCCTGGCCAACGTCGCCATGAAACTCGGCCGCACGCTCACCTGGGACAGCGCCGCCGGCAAAGTCGTCGGCGATGACGAAGCCAATGCGCTACTTGCCAGGCCGTACCGGGCGCCTTGGGTGCACCCGACTCCGGAATCCGTCTGAGTCGATAACTATAATTTGCGACACATGTCCAGCGCCGCCTGCAGATGCCCGGCCACAACATCCCCCACCTCACGCACGTCAATCTCCCGCCCGCACTCCCGTGAAAGACTCGTCATCTCCACGCCGGCGATGCCACAAGGCGTGATCTCAGAAAACGGCGCGAGATCTCCGCACACATTGAGCGCAAAGCCATGCATGCTGATCCAGCGCCTCACGCCGACCCCAATCGAAGCAATCTTTCGCTGATCGACCCAAACCCCTGTCAATCCTTCCCGCGATTCCGCCTGCACGCCATAGGTGCGCACGGTCGCAATGAGCGCCTCTTCAATCACGCGCAGATGCCGGTGTAAATCCCGGCCATAGCGATTGAGATCGAGCAACGGATAGCCCACGAGTTGCCCCGGTCCATGATAGGTCGCCTGCCCTCCGCGATTCGTGTGCACGACGGCAAAAGGCAATTGTCCAATGTCACGCAGACTCGACTGATCCGGCGTGCGTCCCATCGTGTACACCGGCTCGTGCTCCAGCAGCAGAAATTCGTCCGGGGCCAGCGGGTCCTGCATTTTCGTCGCCACGATCGCCTCCTGCGCGGCTAGCGCTTCCTGATAGGAAATGCGCCCAAGCCACCGCACGACCATCGGCGAATCGAGCTTGGCGGCGTCGCCGCTCACGACTGTGCGGGCTGCGGCGCAGCCTTGCGCTTTTCTTCCTGAAATCCGGCAATGAAGAAAAGGCCCACGGCCACACAGATACAGCTATCCGCCACATTGAATGCCGGCCACGGGTCGGCGTGCGGCACATGGAGATTGAAGACGAGAAAATCCACCACGTGGTGGCGCGTGAGCCGGTCGGTGAGATTTCCCAAGATTCCGCCGAGCAACAACCCAATGCCCCAGCGGTAAAGTGGCTCGCGAAAAATCCCGCGCGACCAGGCAATCAGCAACCCGGCGAAAGTCGCCACGGAAAGCGCGATAAAGGGCAAATTGTTATCGCGAAACATGCTGAAGGCCGCGCCGGTGTTTCCCCAGTGCACCAGGTAGAAAAATCCCGGGATGACCGGGTGCTCAAACGGCGGCCCTTCGAAGTTTATCCGATGCTCAGCGATCCATTTTGTCGCCTGATCGAGCGCCCACAACGGGACGGCGATGAGCAGCGGATGCTTTTTCCACATAGCGCTTAAGCTTGGGCGGTCGCGGCGCCGGCCACAGCTTCCGCACAGCGATCACAAAGTTCCGGTTGGCCAGCCATTTGTCCGACCGTGGGCCGGTGACGCCAGCAGCGGCCGCAACGACCAAACGTGCTCGCCACGAGGCCGGCTTTGTTTTCTGCGCCTTTCACGATATGCACCTCGCTAAGGATGAAAAACTCTTCGAGTTCAGCGATGTGGCTCTGGGCTTCGGCGCATTGCGTTTCGTCGGCGACTTCCAGCGTCACGGCGACTTCCAACGCTTTGCCAATGAGCTTTTGCTGGCGCGCAGCCTCGACCGCTTTGCCGATGACGGCCCGCAGATCGAGCCAGCCTTTGACGGTTTGCTCGAGCGCTGGATCCCGAAGGCTTTCTTCCACGGTCGGGAAAGTCTCGATGTGAACAGACTTCGCGTGGCCGCCAAACTCCCAAGCTTCATCCGCCGTGAAAGCAAGGATCGGAGCCAGCAACTGGCAGAGCGCCTCGAAAACGCGGCGCATCGTTTCCTGCGTGGCGCGACGCCGCGGTGTCGCCACCGCATCGCAATACAGGCGATCCTTGGTGATATCGACGTACAGCGCGCTGACATCGACGGTCACAAACTGGTTCAGCGTCTGGAAAACCTTGCGGAAATCATATTCCGCGTAGGCTGAGCGGCACTCTGCGATTACTCCTTGCAGGCGGCTCAACATCCAGCGATCCACCAAAGTCGCGCCCGCCAAGGCGTCGGGCGAAAGCGTGTAATCGGAAAGATTCGCCAGCAGGATGCGCACGATGTTGCGGAATTGCCGATAGGCTTCGGTCAATCCGGCGAAGGATTCTTCCGAAAACGGCACTTCATTCGTAAACTCCACACTCGCCGCCCAGAGGCGCACGACGTCGGCGCCGTACTTGTTGACGAAATGCTGCGCATCCGTCGGCTTCGCATAAGTGCCCTGCTCGGACTTCGAAACTTTCTTTTTCGTATTCCGGTCGACCACAAAGCCGTGCGTGATCACCGTCTGATACGGGGCTTGGCCGCCATGCAGCGGCACACTTGTCATCAGCGACGACTGAAACCAGCCGCGATGTTGGTCGGTCGCCTCGAGATACATATCCGCGGGGCGGAAGGGATATACTCCAGCCGCGTCGGGTTGGGCGCCGTCCGGCTGCAATTCCGATCGTCTCTGCATGACGGCGACATGCGACGTGCCCGAGTCGAGCCAGACGTCGAGCGTATCGTTGCGGCGCGTCGTCCCGGCGGGCAAATCAAGCGCTTGCGTCCACCAGGTGTCGTCGCGTTCGAACCAGATGTTGGTTCCTTCCTTTTCCACCAGATCGGCGACCCGGCGAGCCAGCGCGCCGTCGAGGATCGGCGTGCCCTTGGCATCGTAGAAGATCGGCAACGGCACGCCCCAGGAGCGCTGGCGCGAGATGCACCAATCCGGCCGCGATTCGACCGTGCCGTAGATGCGATTTCGACCCCACTTCGGGATCCACTGAACCTTGTCGATCGCCGTGAGCGCTTCGCCGCGGATCTGATTGACCCGGATGAAAAATTGCTCCACCGCGCGGAAGACGACGGGCGTCTTCGAGCGCCAGCAATGCGGATACGAGTGCTTATACACCTGCTCGCCGAGCAAGGCGCCGCGTTCGCGCAGGTGCGCGATGACTTCCTTGTTCGCATCGAAAACGTATTTGCCCGACCAGACCGGCACGCCCACCTCTTCGGTGAAGCGGCCATTTTCGTCGACGGGCGAAAGGATCGGCAGCCCATTCTCCACGCCCGCGACGTAGTCGTCCGCGCCGTGGCCCGGAGCGATGTGCACCTGCCCGGTGCCGGTGTCCATCGTGACAAACTCGGCCGTGATGATGCGCGAATTGCGCTCGAGAAAGGGATGCCGCGCTTCGCTGCCCACGAGTTCCGCGCCGGTGAAGCCGCTCAGCACATGTTCGCCGGCGGCGTTCACGAGTTGCTCCTCGAGTTCCGGCCGAGCGAAGCCGACTTCTTCAAAGCCGGCGGCTTGGGTGAATGCTTCCACCAGAGCTTCCGCGATGACGTAGACTTCCGAAGGCTTGGCTTCGCCAACAGAGTCCACTCCATCCAGCTTTGGCCGGAAGGATTTGACGACATAGCGTTGCCGCGGATGCACCGCGATGGCGACGTTCGCCGGCAGCGTCCAGGGCGTCGTGGTCCAGATGACCATATTGGCCAATCCAGCCAGCGGCCCGGTGGCCAGAGGAAATTTGACGAAGATCGCCGGATCCTCGCGGTCCGCGTACTCCACCTCGGCTTCGGCCAGCGCGGTCTGCGCGCCAGTGCTCCAGTAGACCGGCTTCTTCGATTGATAGACGAGGCCTTTTTCGACGAAGCCCGCAAAGGACCGGATGATGTCGGCTTCGTAGCCGGGATCGAGCGTCAGATACGGCTTTGCCCACTCACCCAGAACGCCGAGGCGCTTGAACTGCGCCCGCTGGATATCGATGTACTTGCGGGCGTATTCGTCCGAGCGCTTCCGGACTTCGGCCGGCGCCAGCCCGCGCGATTCCTTCACGACTTTGAATTCAATCGGCAGACCGTGGCAATCCCAGCCCGGGACATACGGCGCGCGATAGCCGAGCATCGATCGAGATTTCACGACGATGTCCTTGAGCACCTTATTCAGCGCGGTGCCCATGTGCACATCGCCATTCGCAAAGGGCGGGCCGTCGTGCAGGACAAAAAGGTCCCGTCCGGCGCGCGCTTCCTGGATCTGTCCGTACAGGTCCGAAGCTTCCCATTTGGCAAGGCGTTCCGGTTCCCGCTTCACCAAATCCGCCTTCATGGGGAATTCGGTTTTGGGCAAATTCAGGCTGTCTTTATAATTCTGGCTCATCGCGTCGCAGGAAAAGGAGGGCGAAACTATCTGCCGCCCGGGTCATGGTCAAATGACATCGCCCGCCGGTCCAGGCGGGCCGCGGGCGATGTCTCGAGGGTCTGTGCGCCGGGCGGCGATCTAGGGTTTTTAAGCGGGCAGACTATCGTCCAAAGCCGCAATCAGCTCCGTGATCGTGGCCGGCGTTTCGTCGCCCATATTCGAGATACGGAAGGTCTTGCCCTTGAGCTTGCCATAGCCGCCGTCGAGGACGATGGAGTGGCGCTCCTTCAGGTTCTTGAGCAGCTGCGGCACGTCGATGTTCCGATTGTTGGCCACGCAGGTCAGCGACTTGGAGCGGTAGCCTTCCGGTGCGAAGAAATCGAAGCCGTGGCGCTTCACCCAGTCGTGGATTTGTCCGTTGGTTTCGGAGTGGCGTTGGTGCCGGACGGCGACGCCTTCGGTGAAGATGTCGTCGAGCTTCGATTGTAGCGCATAGATGTGCGAAATCGAGGGCGTGCTCGGGGTCATGTCTTCCGCCTGGTTCTTCTTGAATTCCAGGAAGTCGAAGTAGTAGCCGCGGCCCTTCACCTTTTCCGCGCGAGCCATGGCGCGCTCGGAAGCGCTGAAAAGGGCGAGGCCAGGAGGCATGGCGAGCGCTTTCTGCGAACCGGTCAGGAGCACGTCAATGCCCAATTCATCCATCGGAAGAGGCACCACGGAGAAAGACGACACCGTGTCGACGATCAACATCACTTCGGGGAACTCGCGCACGACTTCGGCGATCTCGGCGATTGGGCTCATCACCCCGGTCGAAGTTTCATTGTGGATCACGGTCACGGCCTCGAAGCCGCCGGCCTTGAGCTTTTCCCGGATCTGCTCACCGCGGATCGGCTGGCCCCACTCGACCTGCAACGCTTCCGGCTGCTTGCCGCACTTCTTGGAGACGTCGAACCATTTGTCCGAAAAGGCGCCGCACATGCAGTTGAGCACTTTGCCTTCGCCCACGAGGTTGCGGATCGAACCTTCCATCACGCCCCAGGCAGAGGAAGTCGACAGAAACACGGGCTGCTTCGTGACGAACAGTTCCTGCAATCGCGGATGGATGGCGCCGTAGAGCTTTTTGAAGTCGTTGCTGCGATGGCCGATCATCGGCTGGCAAAAGGCCGCGAAAGTCTTCGGCGAAACCTGGACGGGACCAGGGATGAAAAGTTTGTTGGGCATGTGACGAGTAGGCTGACTTGGGAAATCGTAGGGCGGACAAGGAACAGCAAAGCGGCAAAGGGAGCAACCTTGGATTGCAATGCGTCGGCTGAGCAGGAAAGAATGAGGGAAAAGACCGGAGAACGAACTGGCGAGAACGACTTCGGCATGGAGCATGCTGCGGGCGTTTTGGCGAGATCTCGAGCTCTTCAGGCCCTGAGCGGCGCGACTTGTCGTTTAATTCCAATCACTACAGCTTCTTTCCAACGCATCCTGTGGAACTCGAACAAACGGCCATCGCACCCCTCGATCTGGAGCCGCCTCCTCCGGCGCAAACTTCGGTCGATCTCCCAACTCACCAAAATAGCTTTACCGCGATACGGCTCGGTTTGGCGTTGATGGTCGTTTACGGACATTCCTACGTGATGGCGGGCTTCGGACCGGAACCGCTGGAACGGCTGACGAAAGGCGCGTTTTCCGCTCGTGGGTGCGCGGTGGACGGATTTTTTATTCTGAGCAGCTATCTGCTTTGCCTGTCGCTGGAGCGCAGTCCTTCGCTCTTGCGGTTCACGATTCGACGCAGCTTCCGCATTTTGCCCGGCTATTGGGCCTGTCTCCTTTTCACCGCTTTCGTCGTGGTCCCAGCATCCTTTGCGATTTTTTACGGCGGCCAATTGAGCTACTGGCAAAGCGTTACCTTTGCCAATCACAACGCACTCAGCTATCTGGCCACGAATGCAACGGTTTTTGTCCGCGATACCTATATCATGGGAGTGTTCGACCGCAATCCGCTGCGCTCCGCGATGAATGCCTCCCTTTGGACGATTCGCTGGGAGGTGATTTGTTATATCGCTCTCGGCTTGGGCGCGCTCTTCAGTCTGCAAAAACGCCGTTGGGCGACGACCGGGCTTTTTGCCTTCCTCTACGCGCGTGAAGTCTTCGCCCTTCTTCCTGCGCCGTTTGAGCGCTGGTTATTTCTAGGAACACTCGGCAAGACCGAACCTGAAAACTTGATCCTGGCTTTCTCCGCCGGGGCGCTGCTCTACTCCTATGCGCGTGGGCGAAAACTTTGGAGCGCTCGTTGGTTTTGGGGCGCGACTGCGGCTCTTGGCGCGTCGCTCTTCACGGGATTTTCGACTCTCGTTTGGCCACTGACCCTTCCGTATCTGCTCGTCTGTCTCGCCGAGAAACTTCCCTTCCAGGCTCTGGAAAAGCGCGGGGACATTTCCTACGGAGTCTATTTGTACTCTTTTCTTCTCCAGCAGTGCCTCGTCGCCTTCGACCTGCATCACGCAGGCTGGCTCGTGTTTTTCGCGACATCCGTCGTGGTCTCCGTCGTCGCCGGTTGTTTCAGTTGGCTTCTGGTAGAGCGGCCATCGATTGCTTGCGGAGCACGACTCGTTGGGCGGTTGGGCAAGGCCAAGGCTTGATTGAAAGATATTCGGATGCGTCCGGGAAGCCGCTCGATTCAGAAAACAAACCGAAAGCGCCTCCCAAGATGATGCCGAAAACGCCGATCTCAAATGATGAGCCAATTCGGGCGGCCCACCGGTATTGGGCGGCTGGCAAACTCGCAGAAGCGGAAGCGGTCTGCCGGTCCATTTTGGTCGATGCCCCGGAGCACACGCTCGCGCTCCAGTTGCTGGGCGCGATTGCCGAGCAGGTCGGAAGACTCGATGTCGCCTGCAATTTGTTTGGCCGCGCTGCTGCCTTAAATCCATCTTGCGCTGAAACCCAGAGCAACTTTAGCTATGTGTTGAATCAGGAAGGGAGATTCGACGAAGCCATCTCCGTCGCGAACGAAGCCATCCGACTGAATCCTTGTTTTGCGCCGGCGTACAACAATCTCGGCCGGGCGCTCCTTGCGCTGGGGCACACGCCCGCGGCCATTGAAGCCTGCCAGCGCGCACTGATGCTGGATCCGAATTCTGCGTTCGCTGCGGTCAATCTTGGCAACGCCCTTGCTCGTGCGGGTCGCTCGGATGAGGCGATCGACTCCTATCACCAAGCGCTTCGAATCGAACCGAGGCTCCCAGCTGCACACAATAATCTTGGAGTCGCGCTCACCGAGCGAGGTCAAGTGGACCAAGCCATCGACTGCTTTCAGCGCGCGCTCTCGGCGCAACCCGCCGACGCCGATACCCACCTGAACCTTGGCGGCGCGCTTTTCGACTGCGGGAGACTTGACGAAGCCATGGACGCCTACCGGCGAGCCATGGTGCTCAACCCGGGCGATTCAACGAGGCACAGCAACCTTATTTCCGCGATGCACTTTCACCCCGCGTGCGATGCGGCCGCGATCCGACGAGAAACTTCTCTATGGAACGAGCGATTTGCCAAACCCTTGCGGGGCCTGCGGCGGCCCCACACTAACACCCGCGATCCCGAACGCCGCCTGCGCGTCGGCTATGTCTCGCCAAACTTCTACGACCATGTCGTGGTGCATGCTATCCTTCCCCTTCTGCGCAACCACGATCGCGCTAACTTTGAGGTTTTTTGTTACTCGAATACACCGCGTGCGGATACACGCACTGAAGAGGTTCGCTCTCTGGTCAACGGCTTCCGTGACATTTACTGCATGGATGACGAGCACGCAGCAGAGATGATTCGAGCAGACAGAATTGACATCCTCGTGGATCTCGTCGTCCACGGAGGGGGTAATCGGCTGCTTGTATTCGCTCGAAAGCCAGCCCCGGTCCAGGTCACCTGCCTGGGCGACTTTGGCGGCACGGGATTGGAAACCATGGATTATCGCCTAAGTGATCCATATTTGGATCCGCCCGATTCGGCGCCAGGCGCGTACAGCGAAGAAACCATTCGCCTGCCACGCTGCACGTGGTGTTACGAACCCGCGGGCCCAACGCCTGAAGTCTCGCCATTGCCTGCCCTCAAGGCTGGCTTTATCACCTTTGCCTGTCGAAATCGCTTCACGAAGATATCCACGCCAACTCTGGATCTGTGGTGGAGGATCCTTCGGGAAGTGCCGGGCTCTCGGCTGGTCCTGAATGCCCCCGCGGGTTCGTGCCGAGAGAAACTCCTCGATCAGGCGGAGCGAAACGATGTCTCACCCGAGCGGCTGCGCTTCCCGGGCCGGGAGTCTTGGCGGGAATTCGTGCAAAGCTACGAGGCCGTCGATCTGGCGCTCGACCCATTCCCCTATAACGGCTGGCTCACGACGTGCGACGCACTCTGGATGGGAGTTCCGGTCATCAGCCTCATCGGCCAAAGAACAATTGCCCGCGGAGGATTAAGTATTCTCTCCAATGCCGGCCTGCCGGAACTTGCTGCGAAAACGCCGGAGGAGTATTTCAAAATTGCGGTTTCACTTGCCGGCGACCTGCCACGATTGAGCGCACTGCGCTCCAGCCTACGCGACCGCATGAAACATTCGCCTCTGCGAGACGCCCCAGGGATTACACGCGACCTCGAAAACGTTTATCGTGAAATGTGGAGCCGGTGGTGCAATGCTCCAAGGTGATCCAACGAATTCCCATGCGGTTCCCCGCCCCGCCACTTTTCCGGCGCACCGCGCGAGGTTGAAAACCTCGCCTACTTTGGCGGCGCGCTCGCCAACCACGCGCCTTCGGGAACCAAGGTGAGAGACGTAGGCGCAAAAAAAGAGCCTGACTCAGCGTTAGCTGAATCAGGCTCGTAACTCTGGCAACGTCCTACT
>OUNM010159890.1_pt1 | contig 114042 bp, 88 predicted proteins | sample 1769961 | NCBI WGS metagenome assembly OUNM01 (sample SAMEA3914820, study PRJEB12502) | metagenome | biome: forest; material: soil | place: USA | collected 2012-03-12 | depth 0.3 m
CACCCACCCACCCACCCACACACACCCGGCGAGGCGACGCACATCGTGACGACACTCAGCACCGTCGATCGCTGCAAAAGTGCGCATGTTCAGTCTGTATGTCTGTGATGAGAACGACAGGTTGTCAGGACCCCTCTGTAGTGCTGATATACAGACGCATAACCTCACGTCACGGTGTGGGAATTGGCTTCTGAAACTTTGAGGAGAACGTCGACGCTCAAAGTTGTCAACGTCTGGCAGCCATGGTTCAGGGGCACTGATTACCTTGACAAGATCAAATAGCCACCCACGGTCGAAATTAGGAGAGATGCTTGTTCAGACATCGCCCTCCACCTTTCTCATGGTTTCACAAACTCGTCTCTGTCGCAGAGCACATAGAGAGCAACGGAGAGAGCTGGTGATATCCACTGCGTGTCGTATTGCGTGGTGTTGATGAAGAAGGGTGCGAAAAGGAGAAGACTTCTTGCCCAAACATAAGAGGAAGACAGAGATGGTGAGGGTATGGGCGTGTCGGCATGGCAAGCTTATGCCGCAACCTGAAGTTGTCGAAGGACCTGATGAAACCTCAGACTGAGCAGGTCTCAAACATGCTGACGCTGTTTCTGCCGCTGCCATGTCTTAAATGTCTAATACTTGGCCAAGACCAAGTGCCAGCAGGAACGGTTCTAGGAACCCAAGGCCGTCAAATGACCTGACGAGACCCCAGACCAGGCAAGCTTGAAACACGCTCAATGATGTTCTGGCACTCTGCCCGGTAGGAGGTTGTCAAGTAACAAAAACAGTCGGTATTCGTGTCCATGCTGAGATGCTAGGAGTCTAGAAAAACCCATAATCCGTGTGCGCCATCCCGAATGCCGCTACCGTCCCGAATGCCGCTACCGTCCCGAATGCCGCGACCCTACTCGCCCTTCCGAAATGCGTCTGAAGTCAAGACCGAAAAATACAGAGAAATAGCAAGGAAAAACGGGCGGCGATGATAACAAGGACCGGCCGGAGTACCTAAACGCAAAACCACTCTGCGCCACATGTCGAATGGCGGGTATCAAAGAACTCCACGGGCACCACACAACACAGCCAACGCCCCCTCAAAAGATCAGCAACTCCTCCTCCCCTCCTCCCCTCGCAACATCGTACATCAGAATGGTATGATCCTTGTAATGCAAAATCAGCCGGTACACCACCGCGGCGGCCCTGCTCGCCTCATTCTCAGGCCGCAGCTTGAGCCCCCCGCCCGGGCGGCACGGCACGGGCGAAACGGCGACGCCGATAAGGGTGCACGCCGGACGAACCCGCCTGTCGTCCTCCTCCTTGCGCGGCAGGACGCAGTCGACGCGGAACCCGTACCGCACGCGGGTCAGGTGCAGCCGCTTGGCCGTCTTGGTCAGGGTGAGCAGCGCGACGCGCCCCGTAGGAGAGCCGGCGACGACGAGGTTCAGCTCGGGCACGTGCAGGAGCATGCTGACGCGCTCCGAGTAGGTCGGGTGGAGGTCCCAGGGCGTGGCGGCGCCCGTGTGGTTGTGGTAGGTGAGCAGGTACTTGCACTCGACGCAGGGCGCGTCACGGTCAAAGGGCTGCAGCTCGATATCGGTGGGCGAGGTGCGGAGGAGGCAGAAGTCCTTGACAAGATGAGTGGGCAAGTCGGCGGCCGAGAAGGTGACGTTCTTCATCCTGCCGCGCCGGTCGGCGTACATCCTGCTGAAGAGTGTGTGCTGGGCCGTGTTTCCGTCCAGCAGAGGCGTCTCGCCAAAACTAGGGATGATGCCTCGCATCAGCTGGGTCTCGTCGGACAGGTCGTGAAATTTGGGCTCTAGTCGGACTGTGCCCCTGGTAATCATGGACCACGGTTCCTTGCCCGAGCCAGTCGTCGCCGGGTACAGCAGCCTCTCCCCAAACGGATATGGCGCAGGGGCCACGTCGGTGTCACCATCGTCAGAGTCACTCTCGCTCTCCCAGACGTCCGAGAGGTCGTCCTCTTGACACTCTGGCTTGGTTGCATGCGTCTTCGCATAGTCGACGCGGGTATGGCGTTGCCGGAATAGGCTTTCGGGATTGGACGAAAACCCCTTGATGTAGTACAGACTGCACGTGGTGTCCAACCAGACTCTGTTTTCCTCCGCTTTCGTGACAGCAAGGACCTCGCCTCCAGGCACACCGAGTGATTCGCGGATCGTCTTGACGGGCTTGAAGTTGCTGTATGGAAGCACCAACACGCCCCAGCCCCTCGTACTGCAGCACCGTTAGCTCTGTATCCATACGACGTTTCAAAGTGAAGATGGCATACCCGTGCATCATCTGCTGGTCCCTCGCATTGGTGTCGGGCCAGCGGATAGGCAGCGCACCAATCTTCCAAATGTCAAGAAGCCAAGCGTTGCCGACAATATCAACGGCGACGACCTTTTCTGCCTCCCCGGTCTCGTCATCAGCAAATGAGATATTGGGGATGTTATTGGCGGCTCGCCCCAGTGGCAAGATGACCCTCCACGTCCTCGTCCTTGACAGGAAGTGCCGCTGGAGCGCAAAGGCAGTCTGACCGCAGCCGAGGCCGGGAGAGTCGTCAACCTCCGGGAATCTGACGGGGACGTTGGCGTGGCTGAGCGCAAAGGCGAACACGGTAACCTCGTGGAGGTTGGAACTGACGGCAATCAGGCGAGATTGCCCGTGGATGGCAAGCCCCCATGCCGATTTGCCGACGTTTTCGTGGAAAAAGGGCTTCGGATGGGCGACCTGGCGGATGGGCGATGCGCATGGGCCACGGGTCTGGTCACCATGCACCTTGATACAGCGCACGATTGCGTGTGTGTAGTACGCGACAACGTCGCCGTCGTCATAGGCAAACAACACAATCTCCAGGTCGCCGAGGTCTCCCACGATGATATGGTTGATCTGATGCGGAAAGCGGTGGTCCAAGGCCCCGCCGCAGTCTGCCGCCATCTTGGACGGCCGGGGGTGAAGGATCAACGAGGGAGCCGGCAGAATCTGGGGTCCGGCCCTCCGAGGCTGGTAGACATAGATCCGATCCTGGTATGCGGCGAAGTACAGCTACATCGGAAAAACGTCAGCACAGCTCTCCAGACGCACCGGCTTCCCATTCCACAGAGGCCCTACATTGTACCGCTGCGAGAGGGCCGTGAGGTTGTTTCTCGTAGTGGCAATCCTCGGGAAGCCATGCTGGGCGTGATTCGGATCGGTCTCGAGCTCGGAACCCCCGAGTATGGCGTCCCACTCATACAGCTCGCCAAATGCACCGTCCGGGCCAAGCAGATCGTCCTCCTCTTCATCCTCCTCCGGGTCGTCATCGTCGTCGTCGAAAACTATGTCGTTGTCGTGTTGCGTTTCGAGCACAAATGCCTTGAGCTCTTCGAGAACATCAGCGCCGAACTAGGGAGAGCGGGTCGGGTCAGCCAGAGTCCGGACGGCTAGAGTGCCAGGTCCCCAGGAAGTCTCTCCCTCGAGACCGACGGTACTCACCCTGCTCTCGGCGGTCTGGACGAAGCAAGTCGGGCTCACGTAGAGCTCGTCGTGGCCCTGGCCCAAGGGCGCGTCCGTCGGCGAAGCCATTCTCAGGTTGCGTTGACCGATCCGAGAATAACCACGAGGGCGGGGGACATTGTTTGCGGAAGTGTCTTGGGCAGCGGGGTGGTAAAACGATAGAATTTTAGGTAGTCGAGGGCCCGGGCATCAGCTTTGGAATCGCGCATGTGTTGGTGAGCCGGGTTGACTGCAGTGTGTGTTGGTGAGTGTTGGTGACGTGGAACAGATCGGCTGTTGGTTGATGCTCGGGAGGAGGCGCCCTGTCGACAGCCCGGTATCGATAACGTTCATGCAGTGTAGCCTGAGGCGGGGAAAGTGGGGCTTGGGCGACGTCAGAGCTTCTCGTCAGTTGGGGAACTGCAGCATTGGGCAGAATACGTACTGTAATTACCAATACTCAATCTGGAAGTTATCATTACCGTTACGAAGAGGTATCATTCCACCAGCCCGACCGACTCACACCACGGGACAGTCCGGCACATGGTCTGCACTGAAGGGAGGGCCAGAAAGAGGGCCACAGTTCCAACGGGGACAAAGGGATGACTCTCCCGAAAGAACAACGGCTTTTAAAAATGCAACCCAAAGGACAGTGCTCCCGCCAAACAGTGCTAAGCCAACCAACCCAACGCCATATCTAATATCGCCTGACTGACACACAAAGAAGAGTCCCGCCCGCACGCCCGCACGCCCGCTCACCGCCTGCGAGCCCGAATCAGCTCAGTCATGTCCTTCATCCGGTAGTCCAGCACGGGCGTGGCCCAGTCGTCCTCGACGAGCGAGTACGTCTCCTTCTCGTCGTCCTTGGGCTTGCGCGGGTTGATGGCCCAGTAGCCAAAGTCGGCATCGATGGCCTTGAGATACCGCAGCAGGTTCTTCCAGTAGTTGGCGTCGCCCTGGCCCGGGTGCGCGGGGGCGCCGAACTCGCCGATCCACACGGGCGCGACGTCGCCCTCGACCAGGTACGCCCAATTCTTGCGCATCGCTGCTACGAAGCTTGGGTACGTGCGCTTGGCGTACCGCCCGCCTAGGCTCCCCCAGCCGCTCCACGAGTAGACGTGCGCCGAGTAGACGACGCGGTGCGGCACGTCCAGCACCACCGGCCGCTGCGCCACCCCGGTAAGGTCGTTGCCGGACTCGGTGCCGCCCACGACGATCAGCCAGTGCGGGTTCATCTTGAGCAACCGGTTGCCGGCCCTCTCGGCCGCCGTCGCCCAGCGGTCCCACTTCATGGTCCCCCACACGCCGCGCACCTCGTTCCGCAGGTCCGCGCCCACCACCAGGCTGTTGTTCGCGAACCGCCCCATCACCTCCTCCCAGTGCTCGATCCACTCGTCCTCGGTCTGCCGGACCCGGCACATGGCCGTGGGCAGGTGGTCGTTGGCCCAGCCGGCGTCGCACGGGTCCGCGCCGCAGCACCATGTCGAGGTGGTGATGTGGTTGTTCACAATCACGGCGATCCCCTCCTTCGTCAGGGCCTCGACGACGGCCTGGAACACGTCCAAGGCGCGCAGCCCCGCCAGGTCCGGGTTGGCGGTCAGCAGGTGCGGCAGCACCACCGGGTTGGCGACGACCATCTCGTCGCTGTAGGGCATGCGCACCGAGTTGAAGCCCATGCGGCGCACGGTGCGCGCAATGTCGTCGCGGTGCCGCACGTCCAGCCCGCCCGGGATGAAGAGCTCGTCCGAGGCGCCATACCAGTTCACGCTGGCCAGCTTGAAGCGGCGGCCGTTGGCGTCGACCACGTCGCGGCCCTTGGCGCGCAGCGGGAGGGTGAATTTGGGCGAGGAGAGGAAGGTGTCGTCGAGGGGCGGGGGCAGCGGCCGCTGGGCGAAGAGGCGCGCCGAGGCATCGGGGATCCAGGGAATCGAGAGGAGGGACTCGGAGCGGTAGAGGTGGACGATGACCACCCCTAGCAGGATGCCAAGGATGATGAGGAACATTGGTCGTCGGCGGAGTGCGTTGGTGCGTGGTGTTCGCCGAGGGGTATCATCTGACAGGGGTGGCGGCGGCGGCGGGGAGTCTGGGAGGAAGATTCCCTTTCTTGGTGTTGAGGGAAGGCAGAGCATGCTGATGACGGCGGGCGGCGCCCCGGCGCGCCGTTGGAGCTGAAAAAAGAGTGGGTCGGCTCTGTGGAGAGCCGGTGGTATTCTGTATTCTGTATTGGAGCACGGGTACGAGCTCCCCGCGAGGGCGTATCGTTATGTATGTCGATACCAAAGCCCAAGGCCACGGTGGTAAGCTGACTGGCGCTGGATGCGATCAATTGCGGTCATGAGTTGCGACTATACTGGTCTTCATGAACCAGGCATCAGCTTCGGCATTCCTGTCGTCAAGATATGTCAAACTCGAGGGGCAGTCGACATGGCATGGCGATGGATGGTCGTCTTCAATCCGAAGGTAACCCTCCACCCATTGGCTGGATCGGATACGCCCTTATGTAGAACGTGGGCGTTGACGTGAATCTGACAGCCAGTTTGCAAGGCCGAGGCAGAGAGAGGGGCACGGCAGTCCTGCATGAACGAAGCATGAAAAAAGAAGAAGAAAAGAGAGCATCGGATGAACAGGCGAGGTTGATGAATGCAAGGGAAACCCAGGGAAGCAGGAATCTGACGAGACCAGATGCTTACTCAAAGCCGACCTGCGCGCGCTGTTTGCGGTATGCGCAGGCGGTTTGTCCCGCTTACACAGTCTGTACAACACAGCGCCGGTCTGCGCGGTTCGTTCGGGCGCCGGCAGTCGAGTGGGGTGTGTCCAGCACAGGGCTGCAGCTGACGGGAGTTGCGTCTTCCCCACTGCTCGTTTGACTCGGAATGGCCTGTCAATGGAACTGAATGCCGTTCCCGGAATTCGCTTTGATCGGAAACGGCACGGCACGGCTCGACACGACAAGAGCACAAGACAAATGCTGGACTCGGGCGACCAGACACAGGCGGAGAAGAACAGCAGAGATGGAATGGAACTTGAAACTACAGAATGAATGTTGTCGATCAGATAGTGGTATCTAAAAAGAACTTGCGACCGCCGTCTAGCATTTCCCCATGACATCTTATAGAAATGATTAGGTAGGGTACCTAGGTAGGTGAGGTAGTGAGGGTGATGAGGTGGTGGTAGGTAGATGCATGTCGCAAAAATCCACCGAAAAGAAAACCGGCGCCGGCGTGACCCCGAGCCCGATCTGCCCGTTCCGGCCTGTCCGGGCCTTCACCGTCTTATCCTTTTAGAAATGATGCCGGGCTTCCCTCATGGCGCCATCGGGACCGGAATCGTCGGATGGCAAGTTTATGCCTCCTCGCCGCCGCCAATCAGAGTCCGGCATCGACGACATCGAGAATTTTCCGAACTGGCGCTTTGGTGGTGTTCACCGTCCGAACCGAGACTGGTTTGTCCACGATAAGACAGAAAAGTCGAGGCGGGAGGTTGGGACGGTGCCGGACGGGAGCCACTCACGGGATGGGTGGCACCAATCCCGTCCCACCCACACCCGGCCGTTCCGAGACATCCGTCGATCCCGCCGGTTTGGTTTCTGATATAAATGCCCAGATAACCATCCCGGATGCGCCATTCAAGCCTCGGATGCCCGATCTGATTCACATGCCCAGATTTTTGGGTCCGCCCCGCCCCGCCCCGCCGGAAATTTTCCTGACGCCAGCCCCCGATCACCAGATCGACCCAAATCTATCCAGCCCCCAATCCAAAACCCTAGGAGGCTAAACTGAATTTCCTCAAAAGGTCAACAGTTGCCGCAGCCGTCGCTGGTGATGATGATAACATGCACCGGCTCCCATCTCTCTGTCGAGATGCCGTCGCCAAATATACAGTGGTCAAGTATGTCGGGTGAATCCAAGTTTCCGTTGGAGGTCCCTTCGGTTGCGTGATGGTATGGTTGTATGGTTGAGTGGTGGTATTATCGAAGCGAAGTAAAAGAACAAAGAAGGTGGGTAGGTTGTTGTTTCGCATCTCGTCATTACTTTCATATCCTGTTCATCCCTAGCGGGTTGACGTATCGGTCTTCGGCTTGCGGCGATGTGGCGCGCGCGTACGTCTCCCGCGAGTCCCACGTGACCGTCTGGGGCGGTCGTGGGCTCGAGAAGGACCTCGCAGGAGTGTGGTACCTGGCGGTATTGCCAAAACTGGCGGCATTGCCAAAGTAGTCAGGAGTCCGGCGCCCGTCGCTGCTGGGCATGTGCATGTAGTCATGGGCGATCGGGCTCCCCACCGACCTGTTGTGTATCGGGGAGAGGGGCGTCACTACGTAGGGTGTTACTGAATCGTCCATCTCCTTCCCGGTGTCCCGGGAGAGCATCTCGTACGAACGTGTGTCTTTCTTGAAGTCGTCCAGCCGCGCGTCGACTGAGACGAACTCCCGCTTGCCCCGGTTCGGCACCGAGATGAACAGGTCGCGCCAGCCGGTCACCATAGTCCAGCGGCCGAGGAGGAGGAGAAGCCAAATTCCGTTTATCTAGACGCACAATCAAAGTCAGCACCAGCACATCTTGTGGAGAACCCGGGAGAAGGGGTGGGGGCGGGGCCGGCGTTTACCCCTAGAAGGAACAGCACGGCGCCGATGGTTGGCATGCCGACGGCGAGCTTGCTGGCCTCGCTCAGACACGGCACCTTGTCTCCCTGGTTCAGGGCCAAGCACACGATCCAGGGTTGCGCGATGCTTGCGTCGTGCTTGGTGGCTTCGACCGTGGTGTCCTGGAAGACGAAGACGAGGGAGAAGAAGATGACGTCGGCAACGATGATGAGAACGATGGTGATGCCTCTCCACTGGAGAGCGATGACGCGCCGCACACGGCGGTAGGCCTGCTTCGGGGTCATGGTCCGGATGCTGTTGGTGTACGAGGGCATGCCCGAGCCTTCGGTCGAGGCGCTGTTGTCGGCCAGCGAGGCGAGGTAGACCTTGATGCAGTAGCCAAACGTGGCGAACTGGATGATGATGGTCATGCCGGCGAAGACCAGCAGGGGAATCCAGAGGACCGCCAGGCTGTTCTTGTGGTTGATGTGGCACGTCTGCCCGAACCGGAACGACACGCCGCTGAGAATAAAGGCAAGGATGACGCCGATGCTGGGAATACCCCAACCAAAGGCCTGAGCAAACCACATAAAGTTCCGTCCAACGACCAGCTGCCAGCAGATCTGGAGGTGGAGAGACACGGCGCGCAAGAAAACCCACGTCACACCCGACCAGCCGCCCAAGACGAGGAAGAAGCCCGAGGCGCCGCACATGGTGGTCGTCTGCATCGAATTCGGCGTGATGGCATCGAAGCATTGATCCGGGTTACCGGCGAGGGGAATGACAAAGCCGAGCTGGGAGCGCATTAGTGCCTTGTACGAAGCGCGGGCAAGAGGTGTGTCGTCAAGACATACGTTCATGAAGATGACGCCAATGGTAAGGCAGATGCTCAGATAGTGCCTGTATGTCTTGTCGACGGGCAGGGCGGCCCAGGAGACCAGGAGAAACACGCAGCACACTGTGCTGGCGACTGCGACCCAGTCCGCCGCCGCGCTCATGGTCTGGAAGCTGTCGGGGTACGCCCAGTCCGTCAGGGGGCACGGCAGGCAGCAGGTGAGGGTATCGCTGAGCGCCTGACATATCCTGCCATCCGTGACTGAGATTGCCTGGTTAGCAGCAGTTGCTTCACACGTGGCCGTCCGGCTCCAGCGTCGTTGACTTACAGCCGCCACCCGTAAACATGGTGTCCTGGAGGAAGGGCGTGGGGCAGTTGTTGGTCGCGTTGTTCGCCATCTTGCTGTCGTTTCGGCTCGCGGCCTATAATCTGAATATGTACTGGACTCGCCCACCCGTCCGCCTGATCTCGGCGTCCACAATCCGTTGCCTCCCTAAACCCGTTCCCTCGAAATCCAGCTCCGAAGTCTTCGTCTCGTGTCGATTCGGCGGGCGGATGCCAGTCGGACGGAGCCAAGATCGGTCTGCGTGGCCAGAGGTGTCAAGTGTGCGCGCACACGCCGAGCTAGGAATCCATCGGGTGTTGGATGCCGGTCCTGGGTGGTTTCGCGCGGGGTTTTTGGTAATATTAATACAAAGGAGCACGGATACCGGTGTCGAGCCGGTGTCTTTGGGCGACGAGAACGCGGGCGGATTCTGCTGGCAAGCGTGGTCCGAGGGCGTAGTCCGTGGTGAGTCGGGCGCCGGGGTATCGAGGTCAAGCCGGATCTCAAATAAGGAAGGGATTCGAGATGGCCGCCACTGACGTGAGAAGTGAACCAAAAAAAGGGGGAGATCTCCAAGGAGAGGGAACGAGAGACAGGGAAGCGCAGTCGAAGGGGGTGTGGGACAATATGTACAATGGATCCTGTCAAAGATCTGCTCGTCTTTTCTCTCACCCTCTCTGCCTCGCGCTCTTGTCTGGGGGGGCCCAGGGTCTGGGGCCGGGGTGGTAGTGGGGGTGGAGGGTGGAAGGGGGCGTGGTGCGGCCGGGGGGAGGCGAGGACTCGAGGAGCAAGGAGCCAGGCGTGCCAGGAGAGCCTGAGCAAGGGCATCATCTCGCCGGTCGCGATGCAACGACAGATGGAACCTGGCACGGTCGGTCTGCCATTTCGCAGGGTGGAGCGGTCGGCGAGGCAGGGGACTGAGGGGACCAACCATGGCGGCCGGCGTGCTCTGGAGCGGGCTGGGCGGGGCCCTGTTCCATCAAGAAGCCCCCCCGGAGTGGATGCGACTGGGTGGACGAAAAGGTGCAACTGTCCCGAGGTTGGATGCACGACGGCAGGCTCGCCAGTCGGTGGCTGCACTGGCGAGACTGGCTGCAGGGCCCGCCAAGGGCCCAGCCAGGGGTCGTCCGGCCCTGATGGAGGGGCGGGGCTGACCGGGGCCGCTGGGCCTTGCCCTGGGCCCTGGATCCCAGGCGTGGGCCGGCCCACCCGTCTCTCCCATTTCTGCAGGGAGGGTGCTTGGCTCTTCAGGTCGCTTCGCCCGCCTGGAGCCGGTCCTGGGGGTGACGCATTCGCACTGTCTGGCGTTCTCGACTTTCTGCACAAATCTTGGCAGTTGGGAGCTGCGGGTTGGGAGAGCGAAGCCAATCTCAATCTGCCGCCCCTCAACGCATGACGGTCGACGCTATCACACGACCGAAGATCAACGCCTTCTCCCGCGCATATCCCAGGACCAACACAGCACGCCCAAGACCCAAACACTGCCGTGACTGCGCTCCTCGCTGCCCCCATGCAGCAACGCCGTCCGTGGCCGTTGGCCGGGCGGCCAGTCACTCACCTCATGCGCCAGGAGGCCGTCGCCTTGTGGAACGTTACAGCCCGCCCGGATTCCCAGCAATCACTGCCGCGACCGAGACGGGCCTCGGGGGCTGAAGAGTTTCCGCTGACTCTCGAGCAGAAGACAGGATACACCGTCTTTGCGGTTCGGAACTTGTCAACTGACTGACTGAAGAACGCGGTGCAACCCTCCAAGGGTTCGGCTGTCGCCTGTTTTCGCCTGACATGCGCATGGACCTGTCCATCTCGACGGCTGCGACATGGCGTCGTAGGCGAGTTGCTGCTTAAGACTATGGACACAGCCGGGTGGAGCTCAGATGGCAGAGGGTCGTCGAGGCGGCTGTGGATTTGTGGTTGATGAGATGAAAGGGCTTGCCGTCTCGGACCATTCCGAGGCCAACAATGCGCCTCTAGACGCAGCACAAGTACTGTGTGCTAGGACAGAAGACTGTTCACTAACACCGGAACCAGCAATCGGCCCTGTGTTTAGGCGACCGAGGTGGCCAGTTCAGGATAGCGCCTGCTAGCACGGGGTGATCAGACGGCGTCGCGTCTGCCGAAGGCGGGATACCCCAGCAGCCGGCGCTGTGAGAGACTCCGGAGCCGGCCCTGCTCGCCGTGCAACGATATGGAGATCGACCAACGACAGAGCCGTGATGCCGCCTCATGCCGTGCAATGCTGACGTTATTGTGTGGCATCGCTTCGCGGCGCACGCACTCGGCACTCACCAGTCGAAGCAGAAATCTGAGCGTGGCCTTGGCCGGGCAAGGACACACACCACACACTGCACAGCACACACCGTCTCCCATCACGCTGTGCGAGGTAAGCGACTGCCTGGCGGTCCACGGCGGTGGAGGCGAAAAGCGACCGGTTGGAAGGGGGTTGGAAGTCAGACGGGCTGGACGGGTCGCACCGCCTCGCACTGATTCCGACACCGACAGTTCGTAGAGACGGGTGGGTGTGTTGGGTGTGCCCATCTACCGCGCTCCCAGAATAGCGGTGTTGCAATATGGACAGATTAAGGAGAAATTGGCACTCCAGACGGGACACACGGCAGCAAGCCTGATGACATATGGCAACACATAGTCATAGCTGTGACTTTGTCGGCTCCTTTCTCTTCCATACTATGTGACCGCAAACGAGATGACCGGCCGCATTACTGCAGTACTATGTAGAGAGACGCCGTGCTCTATTCCCAACGACTAGCAACATCCACGTATGTACTTGCAGTGTGATGATAAGAACAGGAGCAAAAGTCATGACGCCGAACTGTGCTTGCTTGGTTTGGAAGGTCCCAAAGCCTGTTATACAGTGTGCGCCGTCTCCCTGCACTGGCCACACCAAAACGGCCAATCGGCATGGGCCTTGGGACCCTCGTCTGCAGCGATCGTTGATTCCGCATGACCTTGCATTTTTACTGGCCCCTGGCAGCCCTAGCAGCCCGGGATTCCATTCACAAGGCCATTGATCGCGGCAAGGACTCGAGCCCTTGACCCGTTGCTGAGGAATGGCGGATTGCTTGGCCTGGATATCCTGCTCTTATTCTGTACGTGTACCTCTCCTGGACAGATACAACAGCACTGTGAAATAAAGTACCGCGGCCAGACGGCGGGGTAATCTTTTTGCGCCAAACTACTACACCGTTGCATCCCATGCCTTCCCATGCCGATCTTGCTTCGTCCTGGTGGCCGGGTGGATGGCATGATGCCGCCCAAGAGGGTGTGAATCTCTCCGGGTCGCTTGCATCACCTGGAGGGTGGCGGGAGAGCTTCATTGGTCAATTTCCCGGCATGCCCTGGCTCGCCTGCTGTGAATTTTGCGGTCCAGCCGTCATGTTGGTCCTGGAGCACTCGGAACCAAGCTGTGTCGCTCCCTTTGAAACCGCTTGGTATGTATGTACGTACGCGGAGCACGGCAAGTACATGCGGCTGCCAAAAGTGAAAGCTTCCAACCCGCCCGGCACTGCGCATCACCAAAGCCGTTTTCTGGACTGGACAGATCAGATGGCGTCCACGGCGGGCGGCAGCGAGACAGCTCAGAAGCACACCCCTCTCGCTGCCGGAAATGCGGGGTGGCCCGGGTCGTGGGAAGCCAACCCCGCTAAAGCAGGCAAGCAACCGCACTAAAACTCCTCTGCAGAGCCTCTCCAACCCCATCCATCCGCATGTGCTATTCACAAGACACCCAACTTGGCCGATCGAAACACATGTGAAGCCGAAATCAGACCTCCCCGCCGCTGCAGTCTGCACATCATCGCCTCTTTCTGGGGCCGCACCACGGGAGCGGCGGGGTAGCGACCCGATGACCATTGACAGATGCCCTTCCCCAGATTCCCCGCAATCAAGCACCAGACCAATTTGACTAATTTTGATGGATGGATGGATGCTCCCGGGAGTTCTGGACCAGCTGTGATACCGCGGGGCTCCCAGCTTCCCTCAGCCCGGCCGTTGTCGTCGTGGACAGAAAGCGGGAGACCGCCTCGTCGACCTTGATAATCGGCCCGCGGGCGGCCGTTGTGAGAGATACCGTTCGAGACAGGGCCAACAAACTCGGAACCATGGCATTGTGCGGCTGGTTCGGTCGGCACCCAGGGCGCACGCCACCAACAGCACGAACGCCACGCACTGGCAGCCGGCAGATGGACAGATCCAGCCTCATCGGTGACGGATCGCGGTCTCGACAGCAACGACGGTTGTCAGACGGGACGGGCGTCGACCAATCGCCGCCTCCTCGTGGCGTGGCGCAGGCTTGCATGTCGTGCAGCACTGCCTCCTCCTCGCGGCACAGTGTTTGGCAACTCCCCTCCATGGGACGTTTGTGCTCTTCGCAGGAGTTAGTCGGCCGTCTCGGGCGCAACCTTGCACCAACAATGAAGGAACAGGACAAAAACAAAACGTAAACTCAGCACTCAGGCTTGCTTCTGCCGCCTGACAGCGCCGATCCGGGAGACAGCCGGGCGCACGGCCAGAGCGCATGGATGCTCGCCAAACTTCCACTTCCGCCACCAGCTGCTCATTCCGGCTCCCATCCGCCCTAAGGATTCTAGAAGACGTAACGAACATCGCGTCACTCCCTCCTGAGACACTCGGCCAAACCAGGGCGGTTCGGTAACCCCAAGCGAGCGCCCAGGACCCCCCTTGGAAATCATCGCCAAGTCGCCCCCCTCCGGCAACCAAGCCCGCAATCGGGACCCCGGCACGATGCAGCCTGGCCTAGTGTAAACAATCAACGGGTTTTGCGAAACCTGCCAAGTATGTATTCTGTACACACACAGTACTGTGTCGTAAACGCAGCGGGCTTCTCCAGCGGTTTCCTCGGGGCGATACCAGCAACCCGGGCTTCCTCTCTCACGTTTCAGAGTAACACCACAACGGGCCGAAGGGAACACAGTCCCGCGCACACAGTAAGCCAGGAATGGCTAGAGTCTTCGGGACGCACCTCGAGCCCCCCTGCAGGCTGCAAAGAAAACATGCGAACCGCGCAGCGCCAAAAAAGCTGCAAATTTGCCCCTGTCGAACGGCTGACTGATGGCTGACCGGTGCTCATACTCCGGACACAGCACGAGAGACAACACAAGAATACTCAACATCATACCAGGGGGGAAAGGAAACACTGCAACGGTTCGAAGTACATACAACAGGCACGACAGGATCGGCCCGTCTGTCGAAAGCAGTTGTACACTTGCACTAGCACACACGCGGACCAGAAGTTGTTACAAAAGCAGAACCCTGATATGTCTGTTCCCCCCATCCGGCCCTTGCTTGACACCTCGTCCAACTCCAGGACGGGATCCCACCATGTCTCAGCACGGACAGCCATATCTGTCCGTGCAGCACGCCAACCTTTCCGGGATGCGACCGCATTTCATGCCAACGAACCTGGGAGACAAGGCGGTTGGGAAGGGGCGGGCAGGCAGGTCATTATGCTAATTATGCCCACGGCCGGGAGAGTTGCAGTGCATCTGGTTCCTGCAGATCACATTATCTATGCCTAGACGCCAGCCGGAGATTGCGAAGCGACGGACAAGGACGCGCGCGCGCGCTTGGTGTTTTCTACCTCCGTAGCGACGACGTGTCGTTACACAATAGTCCCTCTGGTTTGTGGAGCTCTCTCCTGCGGTAGCAACCAAGTGGGTGGCACATCGAAACCAGTCTGATACGCAAACAGCACACTTCTTGCTGTTGAGCTTGTAGTGAGAGTGCCACTCGGCAGTCAGGAGCCCCTCCCCTTATCCATCGTCCCATCTCTCTCGACACTCGACGTTTCTGCTTCTGCTATCTGCCCCCGACGCCAAAAGACGCCACACCGCAGCTCACCAAGAGAAGACCGACGCAGCGCAGCAGCCCCCTTTCCGACGACGTCCGCGCTGCGCAGGAAATCACCGATTCTGCAAGCCAGCACCCCACGGTCAGATTCCGAGACACAAAGCAGCTAGCACCACAACGGCCGAAGCTGTTAGGTTCGCGCAATAACACCAGAATGGTGCGGGACGGGAGGTGCTAACGGCTTTCGGCTGCATCCCCGACGCGTAGGGCTCTCGGCATCCAAGCCTTCCAGGGGGGCGGGTGGCAGGGGGTGCCGCGACCAGCTTCTTTGCTCTCGATTTCCGATTTGCCAAGCCGGCCCTTTTTGTTGGCCTGCTCTTTTTTTCCATGGTCCTTCCCAACAGGGTCCCCGGCACCTCGTGGACTTCGCGTACACGTGTAGGGGTAGCGCAAGCCTCGGCGGGGGGTTGAGGGGCCCCGTCCCGCCCGAGGGGGACGCGGTCGGTGACAGTGTCATTGGCGTCTGCTCGGACGAAACGACGGGTTTGTCTTGGGACTGGCCTTCTCCCACCTTGGGGCCACTTCTGCTCCACTTCTGACAGACGTCTCTGTGGACTTTTTATGGGACCTGTGAGCGCGTTCCCGTGCTCCGGCCTCCCCACAGCTTGTCATCCGTCTCGGGACACTGGACAGGACAGGGATAGGGGCAAGGCTTCCCAGGATGTGGCGCCGTGGTGATGGAAGAACTTCCCTTTGCGGAAGTGGTTCTCTTCTGCTGGGCGATCTGCATCGCTGCCATCTCCGGCAGCGTCTCCCCCCATCTCCGGTAGCTTGCTGGGCATGGACGGCGTGCTCCCGAGGCCAAGCACCGACGGCGCGATGCGAGTACATAGGACCTACGTGTTCCAGAGCGGTGTTGTGAATCTGGCCTGCACTTGGTACACTACTGCGCGCAAAGACTCGGTTGTGTTTGGGACCGATGCCCTCTGGAGGTTGGACTGGCGCTGGTCTTGCCTGCCAACGCTGGGTCCTCATCAAACTCCAACGGGCCGGGTAGCATCGCGCATGCAAGTGGTGATGCCGCGCCGTTTCGGGACTTGATCATGTTTGGGCGAGCTCGGGACTAGTTGACATTAGCTCGACTGCTCGACCCGGACTCCGCGAGGCTGGTATCCAGTCTCGCTTTGCCCGTTTTGTGTCGGATGGCACAGCCGACTCCCGAGGGGAGGTTCGAGCGTTGAGAGGGACGGTTTGCCGAACCATGGACCCGGATTTGCGTTCACCATTGCCCCAAACTGGCGACGTCGCAGGCCGTTTGATTTGGTCCCGGTCATGGCTAAATGATATCAGAGACCAATGCAACCAAGAAGTGTGCCTGGGTTTCACCGGTTTCGGTTGGCAGTCGATGGGCAGCCAATGTTGCATCATGCTTCGTCGAGGAAGGATGGCTCGAACGATTCTGTGTCGCCGAGCAGGTCGGTGACAGGAAGCAAGGCAACGCTGTCCTCTCGCACGTTCATCATCTGTAGCTGGGACCAGGGCAGATACAGGCCACAGGGGATGCACAGTACAGAGTTCTTCTTCATATCCGAACGGCGGGTCCCTCCCGCGTCGGCGTTACAACCTCTCAGAACCCCCATGAGCTTGAATTTTTCCTGCCCTGGAGGGGGGAGGTGCTTCGGAAGGCACACAGTCGCAGCCGAAGAGGGTCCTCATACTGTGTGCTGGTATGTCGCTCACCTTTCGCCTCAAGGGACTCACCATGGTCGATCAAGGGACGATCAGCTTCCTCGTCGGTTGGAGGATGTCCGGCGCAGGCACCTAAGAAGGAAAGATATCCGCCCCAGGCCCAAAATGGCCATCAACAGTGCTCCACTGCAGAATTGCATCCCCTTGCTGGCCGAAAACCTGGGGTTGTGGGCCGCGGGAGAGGCATCCGCAAGAATCCGGGGTGCGTCATGACCGCGTAGTACTGTGTATGCCGTGCGGCGTTGAAGAAACAGCAAGTGGTGGTGGCCGAATCACAAGCAGAAATGCTGCTGCTGCAGCACATGAGGGTCGCAGACATGATGGATGCCGAGGTCACGCATGCCATCCCTTGGCTGCGGGTCTTACGTGTGGTGGAGATCTGATGATGGAGGGTATCCTCTCCTCCACACTCTTGTGCCGATTCGGCAACCTGAAGATGCAGGTCGAGAGAAGGAGAGGAGAGGTCACCAGGTCGTCTCGACGTTTGAGCACCAAGACGCTTAGCTTCTTCCATAACTCCGTCAGCAGCACGCGTTTGGAGACCTTGACCGCCAACCCGAGGCCGAAGGGAGAGGACTTGCACGTGGAAGACAAGACGGGACGCCATCATGTCAGTGAGCCGAGATCGGGAGCATCGTTGCGTGCCGGGAGCGCTTCGTTGACCAGGGCGAGGGAGCAGGAGTCCCCGTCGGGTTGCCGCGATTCCGGTAGGGAATGCTGGAAATCCGTGAGACACTATGTCTCACGGGTCGGTCCGCTGAACGAAGGATGGCATTCCTTTTACACTGTGCGCGACGAAAGTTGGGCTTGAAAAGGGTGTCTAGGAGTCCCAAACGATGTCTGAGGTTGTTGGTGTGGCGTTCAACCTGGAACCGCCTCCATCTCCTGTGGCATGTGCGTTGCTGTCCTCCCTAATTCAAGAACGCGGGTGGCACAATGGCCGCGAAAACAGCGTGCCGGACACACCTGCTCCAACACATGTGCCTCCTAAACTTGACCTGGATGGGCGGGTCAGTTGTGCTCTCAAAGATCGAGACCGACGGTGGACACGGTTGGGTGGTCTGCTGGGGACCAACTCCTCGCCCTCTCCTGGAGGATAAAAAGGAGATCAACTCTGTAAAGCTCCAACCAAACCTTCGAGTCAGTCAATCTCAGCTACCAGCCGTCTGGCATCATCCAAGGTACAGTCCTCCGCGTACTGCATGACGACGCTTTGACACCGCGCTCTTCCCATCAGTATCCCCTGCGTCCAGAGTGTCGGAAAGGTCCACATCGTTTACACGTCAGACAAGCCCTACCTATACCTGGTGGGAAGGCAACAGTAGCGAGGCGCCGGATACATGGCTGCGAGAGGATCGTGGACAAAGAGCCGAGATTCGAGTCAAGCATCTCATTCTTCCATCGGATGACTGGCACTTGAGCAACGCGCATGGCCAGGATGCATCGAACGACCACTGCAGTATCCCTCACTGTCAAAACCTCGCCCCCTTTTGGATTTCCTCTGGCGGACAGCAACGCGTCTCCTAAGTCAAGCTCCCACATTTGTCGCTCCTCGTCTGTAAGTTTCCAGGCCGGCGTCTCCGTTACGTGAGTCTCCAGAGGATGCGGCTTGACAGCGGTTTTGTAGGCAGTGTCGAAAGTCTCACTGGTCTTTTGAGACATGGCTTCCATTCTGCGAGGCGTCTCCCAACCCCGGACACGGCCTCTAGGATTTCGCGAAGGTTAATATATCGGTGAGTAGTGAATGCGGCCCACTTGGGTGCTCAGCCGGAGTCTCGTTTCAGCCTCTTGTAGGGCATATGGCTTGCGCATACGTCTCGAATACCTTGAACTTCTCCTCGTCTGTGTTCTCAGATAAGAGGTCATTACGTAGTTGATGAGGTCATGGTTGATGCGCCCCTCGAGATCTACGCCGCCCACAACAAAGACAACGGCCTCGACGAGGAGACTGCTGGCCTGATGGACGAGACCTCCAAACGCAATCCTGGCAACGGCGCGGCCAGCCTTGATGGCGCTCAGCACTTCGTCGCTGGCGTAGATACCGTTGACCCAAAAGTTGTTCTCGGCAAACGGGACACGACTAAAGGCAATGCTTTTCGCCGTGGTGGAACCAAGACTGCAGGGCGGCACCGGATCGGCCCAGTGCGGCCGGAAGGACAGCCTGATCTTGGGCGGCGGGGTTTTCCCGCTAATTCCGAGCGACGAGCCAGAGGTGTTTAGAACCCTGATATCTTGCGTAAAGTCGCTGCTCTCAAGTGGCATGCCCAGAATGGTGGCGAGAGCCATGGTCTCAGACACCGATACCGATACACAAGCTATATGGACAACCCACGGCTTCTCATCTCGCACGTTGCTACTCGAGTTTCTAGTCTGCTGGTGGTTATCGTGTGCTCCTGTATGTTGAGAGACCGAAAGCATCTCACGAGCCGGCGACCCTCGGGATGATACATGCCAGCATCGCTATGGGCTGGACAACGTTGCTTCCTGACCCCTTTCACGTAAATGAGCACGTCTTCGCGAAGACCCATCTCTTGGAGAGCCGAGTCTTCTAGCCGCTCTACGTTTCAGAGCGTTGTCTCAGCCAGGGCGGCTCGCTCACTTGTTGTTGTCTCGCTGCGGCGTAATTGGATATGGGTGAAGGCCCCCGAGGTCCACAGGCCAGCTTCACCGACTGATGAGCCCGCCAACACTCGGCACGGAAGGAAGCGTTGTGCTTGAGCCAAGGAGGGTTTGCCAGTACGAGGGCTTCTCGGTCACGAAGATGCCCATCTTCCCGGCGTCGGCGGCGTCCTGGGCCATGTCATTATCGCGAACCGTGACCCGAGAGAAGCATTGATCTGACAACTGTGTGAGATTGGTCATGGGAGAGACCAAATCTCAGACATTGAGCCGAGGGCAAGACAGCCCATCATCACATGCTCTGCTCAAGAACTCGGGCATCACCCCTCGGTGCGCCAACAAATGACGCACAGAGGCTTTTTGGCACACTATAACTCAGGCTAAGTCGAGGCATTCTTCGTTAGCGACGTAGTCTTCAACACACAGGAGAGTGTCATCACACCAACCTTAACACCAGATAGTGAGTTGGTTGAGGGTATACAAGAAGCTTCTGAGTCAGGATAAGACAGTGGAGATAGGAGGGTTAGACAATGTTCCTCGATGGCTACTGAAAGTGTCTTGGGACGACGAATGAAGAGCAAGACATCACGGAGTGACGAAGTAACACGCAAAAGAGATACTCCGTCAGGTTTCGATGCCATCGGTGGCACTATTCTCATTACTCGTTCTTGACTTTGAGTGGCCCCTGCTGTTTTGGCCTTTCCCAACCGGCATGCACATCGAGGCACTGTTCATGTCTGTCTACAAACTCTCCAATGTCCCCATGGTTCATCAGCGCCCCAGTCAATGTAACACAGTAGACCTGGACGCAAAAAATCACGGAAGAGGGAGGTAAGGTATCTATCATTTTACCATGAATTAAGCCTCCATCCTGCCCCCCCATCACGAACATGTTCCAGGGAAGGACGAGGGCAGCGAGTATGAAACGAAACCGATGGCTGCGCGACTACAAGCTGATCATACCTACCCAAAAGGGGCATCTCATCGGCAGTGGAGGCATGGATGTGACGCAAAGGGGATTTGAAACGAGGCAAGCAAAGCGAGAACTCAGGAGTCTTTCGCACGATCTGTGTCTCATGCCCCCACGTGTACGAAAGAGAAAGCGTTTGAGTGCGTGTGTGTCTAAGTAGCTGCACATTTACCCCTTAACCACAACCATCGAAAGATCAGATATGCCATGACCCGGCTTGAACTTTCGGGTCTCAACGCCATCCCGATTTACCTACCTAGCCGTTTGCGTAGTGCTCAGGACTTCAAGCAACGCAACCGAGACACGCGAACACCGAGATTGTACCGAGCCACACGAGGCACGCCCCAAACACCTCAGACGCCGTCCGAAGCTGTGATGTTGGCAGCTATATGCCGAGCCAGAGAAACGGGAGGAGACAGAGAGCAAAGCCGAGCCGTAATCTGACCGACATGCTCCGTGTGATATGTGATAGGTCCCATCAGGAAGGACGACCCTCCCACCGGGGCTGTTTTCCAGAACGCACCAACTCGCACGGGGCAACGCAACATGCATCAGCACGTCTCAATAACCTCACCATCACCACCACTGCCGGCAGTAGCTGATCAAGTGGAAGCATCTCCCGTCCTGCGGTTCCCGCCTAAACCGGAAACCGACTGATCACATCCAAGATCGAACGACGACCTGACTGCCAGCCCCTGCACCCCATCGGTCAGCCTCACCCGCTGATTGGGTCGGGGTTGATGTTCCCACCCGGAAGGGAAATGCCGGTGAACCGTCAAGCAAGAGTACAGTAGCCGATGTCCATATCAAGTAACGTTATGTCCTGGCCAACATCACCTGCTTGCGGTGGTCGGCGATGTTGTTGAGTCGGAACCAGCGAAGCATGCGCCATGACCCCCTCTCCAAACAGGAAATGCCGAGCCCCCGAAGGTCGCTTGCTGATCGAGATCCTGCAGCGCATCGGACGCCTCTTACATACAAAGCAGTCTTCGTGCAGCATGTACTTCTGTAGTCCGTTTATGAAAGAGGGGACGAGGGCCCGAGCGCACTCCCGAGGCTGGCTGCGGGTGATGAAGCTCGGTGTCACCATCGGCCCGCTGGTGGTGGTGGTGTTTGCAGCCAGAGATCGTGCAGCGCGGCGTGTCTCACAGCCCACACGGTTGGCTTGTGAAACCCGAGAGGAAGCCGGGTTTGCCGTTCTTGGGCAAGCCAAACGCTCGACCGCCACCCACGGCACTCTCCCAAACCAAACATTTGCTTACCGAGCTCCCATCAAACACCAACGACGCTCCGTCGCCAAACTGCTTTGCAGGTAGTGTGTGTGAGGGAGGGGGGGCAAGCGAAGCGAGGGCAGCCATCAATACACAACCATGCCCCCTTCTCACCCGCAGGCAAACATATGTGCCGTGCATCCTCCCGCGGCTTGTCGACCCACGAGGTGGCTTCGGAGTCAAACGTCCGAGCAGGGCAGCGAGGAGGCACAAGGAGCAGCCGATGCAGGAAGCAAAACCATCCGGCTTCGTGAGCTATGAGATGTGAGAGACACGGTCCGTAGCAAAAAAGCAAAACCCCAGTCTCCCATCGACACGACGCCACCGCGCGCCATAGGTATGCTGTAGTAATCTTTCCACATCCACATCGACTTCCATGGGCATGGATGGCCACACACAAACGGCCGATCGGCAGCAGCCCGCGGAAACCAGGCAAGTCGCTCTCTCGCGTCGTACGGGGACGAGTCAAACATCTGCCGTCCATGCGTGCTGCCGTCGCCGGCGGGATGAGGCGGTGTGACATGCACCGGGTGGTTGCGCGCTCTCGGTCTGCAGCAGTGGGCGGTCGTGGTGGTGTGTGGTCAGTCCCGTCCGTCTCTTTGCAGTGTCCGGGGTGGTGTGAGGGTGTGAAGGTGGTGTTGGGCGTGCGCAAGAATTCGAAGGTTACGGCGGCCGGGATGGCATTTCTATTTGTCCCCCGGTCCGGCTCAAAGCTGGCCAAGGCGCGGCGCAGGCATGATACAAGCACCCGCGGGATGCCCAAGCTGGCGCTCTCCCTCACCGCTGGTTCGGTTCGGGCGCCCGCTCCGAAGCCCAGACGACCCGCTTCCCTGGTCCCTGGGCCCTCCCCGAGCCAGAGGATGCAGCGGGTCATCCGCCGTACCAGGCTGCTGGGAATGCGATCGATCGCATCCCACGCTGCCGGGGCCGGAATGGCGAACTTTGGCAGAGCCGCAGAGCGGAGAGCAGTCCGGCTCGGAGAATAACAACCAACGTCAACAACGTACGTCAGCGTCGACGTCAGCATTCACGTTTTTTTATAGTAAGGTACCTACTGGCCGTTGTTGTTCGGCCCGCCAAAGACCGGCGAACGGCCTTCTGCAGAGAGAGAGATGCAGGAACCCTAACGGCACGGCACCCCCCCAAAACAGCCAGCAAACAAACCCGCAGCGCAACCCAGCACGCAACGCCCACCTCTCCGCGCGCGCGTCCCGATCGCCTGCAGATTGACAAAAGCCACGCAGGAGAAATCCGAGTGACTGAGGCGCGCATATCTGAGTGAGGAAGGAGGGAGGGTTGCGGGTTGAGACAGACAGAGCGCGCAACAGGCCCCAGGCAACAGGCAACAGGCAACAGGCCACTGGCAACAGGGCAAGGTGAAGGTGGCCGATCGGCAGAGCATGCTCCACCTCCGGCAATCGAGAGGTTGCGATTGGAAGTGGTCTGGGCGCGGCTGTCCTTTTCGGACGACCAAGCCCGGCCCCTCATGACCCACCCCGAGATCCGGCCGGGGGATGCAACATCGGAGGTGGAGAGGGAGAAGCCCCACGCGGGCCACGACCCCTGTGATCACCATCACACCTTCAGTATTCTGGACAGAATACATCCACAGGAGCAGGAGGCCGGCGGCCTTTGCGTCGTGCGTCGCGCGGCGTGTTGGGCCCAAGAAACCAGACCATTCCGCATCCAGCAACACGGCATTCGAGCTGGGGCAAAACAACTCTCCGGGCTGGTGGGGCCGCATAGTGCTTATTCTGCGCCTGCTGCTGAACGTGGTTAACAAGTGCCCGTTGAGATGTGGCAGGGCCCATGTCCAGCTGCAGTCCATCACTAGCCCGCTGGAACCTGCACGGATTTACCAAACTGACGCCGGAACCGGCTTGCAGGCAGCACGTCTTCCCACATCCCGCTGCAATGCCATGTCGGCACGGGCACTTCAGCAAGGACATGCCCATGGTCTTGTCACATTTCACATCTTCTGCGCAGAAGGCACTGCAAGCCATGGCCGCCAAGTAATGTCAATTGGCCGACTCTCAACAAACAGGCGCCCATCAGAGATCGTGCCATGCGGCAGCCATCAGCCTCGTGGGGTAACATGAAAAAGGAAGAAAAAAGCAAAACCGACCAGCAATGAAACCTGTAGTCCGTGTCCCTCTCCGTTTTTGTTTTGTCTTCCTCCCGCCCAGTCCGTCATGCTCCGTCATGATCCATAATAAAACCGACAGTCAGAAACGAAATTGTCTGGTAATAGCAAATGTCGAGCCAATAAAAACGCCGTTTGTCCTTCCTGTTCCCTTTTCCCGGCCACCCTTTATTTCGACAAACGCCTCGAATGCAGCGAGAACCGTGGGGCGTAAGCCATCTTCAATATGAAGCACAAGCGCCACGAGCAGCTTCCTGTTCCTGTCGTGGGGGCCCCGCCCGAGCCGGCCTGGGTGGCCTAGTTGGGCTGGAGGCGCATGGGGAAGAAGTAGACGGGCATCGGCTCCACGTGCCAGTGCTTGACACCTTGCTTCTTGAAGGCGTCGTCCCACTCCGCTGACAGTTCCGTGGGAATCCGCCACCCCTGCTCGGCGCTGCGGAGGCGCATGCGCACCAAGTGACGCTTCTCCAGAGGCGCCGCTCCGTTGGCGAAGCCCTCGCGACGGTGGAGGACCGCCAGGTTGTTGATGAAGTGCATGTCTCCGGCCTGCGTCTGGATCTCGAGCTGCGTGGCCTGGGCAATGGCCTCGATGGCGTCCAGCGCCTCCACCTGGCGAGCCGTCAACGAGGGCAGGTGCTGCGCCCGGGGATGCGCCTCGCTGCCCAGGAGGGCGGCGCGGCCAAAGTTCATGACGAGTCTCGAGTCCTGGTAGAAGATGACCGGCCGGCATTGGAATCGCGGCCTGTGACAAGTTAGCCCACAGACTTTTTCAGTCCTCGCACACCAGCCGTGGCTTACATGGCGAACGGCCAGTCGGACCGGGCCAGAGTTCGAATCACATCGGGCCGAGTCGCAGCCAGAACGTTGTAAACCGTGTAGGCAGAGGCAATGATGCACTTGCCGCCCACCGCAGCGGTGCTGCGCGTCAACCAGCTGACGACGTCGCCGGCCTCCTCGTTGTGGAATGTCTAAATGGTCACTCGTGGTCAGCTGCATGGATCCGCGGGAGACAAGATGGCTCGGGAGGCCAGTACTGACAATCGCCTTGGTCGAGTGGCGGTGGTGCTCCGCCGCCTGCTTGGTGCTGTTGTCGGCAACAATGTGCACTGTTCTGGCTGTTAGCAAACCGTGGCCCGGGCCCAAGACATGTATCCCGACTGACCGAGCATGTTTCCACGCTTGTCCTGCCGGCCGCGCTGCTCGGCAATATATGACTGAACACCGAGGTAGACCAGAGTCAGGTCCTCGACGGCGAAGGCGGCAGGGTTGAGGCCCCGGATGACGCAGAACCCCCTGCCGTTGTGGACATCACGGCTGAGCTCGTCGAGCTTCGCGCCGAGCGTCGGGAGAGGGAAGTTGGTCGGTTCCACGAGGTCTCCATCCTGATCGAGGGCTGCCAACCAGAGTTAGCGAGACAAGACCGCAGAAAACGGAGCTTGGGGGACACTCACATTTGTAACTCGCAAGGGCAGCCTTGATCTCGGCGTGGTGAGTGTCGTTCAGGACCAAGATATGGTCCGACGTCTTGCTGAAATCAGGGCCGGTCCATGCCAACTCGGCCTCGAGGTGAGTCGGGAAGCCAGGCGGGAGGGCCGGGACGTCGGTTTTTGCCTTGGTCGGCAGGGCCAAGTTGGTGGTGTCCACAATGGGAGCAGTTGCCGCAGCAAGAACGGGGCCAGCAATGATCGTCGACATTGTGACTGCGGAGTGTCTGTCTGCGGCTCAACACCCGCTCTGCATCGGATCCCAGGCAGGCAACGAGAGACTCACCTCGAAGGGGAAAGCTGATTTCGAAAGGAGCTAGGCAAAGGGAGACGCGGTTGGTTGGCAAAATCAAAGAGATCCTGTGCTGTGGTCTGATACCTCGCAAGCACCAGAGAACTGTTGGGAACGAAAGACGAGAGACGTGTTGGAGGGAATGCAAGACTCGATGTCTCATGGCTGGGAAGGAGGGGATCCAAGGTGGCTTATATAGATGCTCAAGCCCTCGATGGCAACCACCACCGCCGCCGCCAGGATGACCTCCTAGGGGGGCAGGACGACCACAGTCCCGACGTTGGACAGGCAACTGCCTGCCAGAATCCGATATTCTCCTGCCCGTGGCTGGCAAGGGAGACTGCAGACTCGGCAGGCAAGGTGGAAGACAGAGAAGATGCTGCTGTGCGCGGTAGGAGGGAGGCCGGCAGAGAGATGGAGCGAGTGACGACGAGGCAGGTGGTGACACTGGATGGACCACGGCAGCAAGCACCCAGCGAGACGGGATCGAGAAACAGAGAGTCGGGTTGTTGGCATGTCAGGTACCTTCCTTGCGGGTCGACACCCTTCCGCTCCTGTCTCGGCGATGATGAATGTGCAAGACGAGGGCAAGAGAGAAGCAGAGCAGGGCAGCCGGGCAGCAAGTGGTTGCAAGAAAGGAAAGAGGCGTGCTTCGGCAGACAGGGGGCAGTGACGACGGCTGCTTCCGTGACCGGGTGTCAGAAGGACGGCAAGAGACACGGAAGGACCCAACATCCTCTTGATAAGGGCGGCTAACCACCTCCAGCTTGGATTCGATCGCACTTGGCAGCGGTGTCAGAGTGCCGATAGGTAACGGAGAGGTAGAACGGGAGCTGCCAGTGGTGCAAGGAAGGAAGATGCTCAAGGATCTGGATGCAAGCCCGGCGCGTTTGGGAAGCATCCCCCGGATGGGTAGGTAGGTACCGGGTGGGTTTGGCAGGGGTTGGCGAGGGTGTGTGGACTTGGCCCGAAGCAGCCACCCACCGGGTCACTTCCGGGCGACTCCGGGCGACTCCGGGGCAGGCACAAAGATGCTGTGGCAGAATCGGGGTATGGGACCTCCCTATCCACGATGGGGAAAGGAAAAGGGCGAGAAACCGAAAAACAGGAAATGAGACAGAGAGAGAGAGAGAGTGTGTGTGTGTGTGCCACAACTGGCAACAGCATGAGATGGGCGGCGGCTATGGAAGCGCAGCCGGCCGGTTTTTTTCTTGTACAACACCGGCCACATCACCAACCAAAAAAAAGGTCAACAAGCCAAGACCGGGAATGGAGGACATCCGGTGGAAGCCGGCGAAGCATGGATAAGAGCAGCGATGTCGTGCCCTGCTTGCAGCAGGGTCGAGCTTTGGGCCGCAGGCGACACGAGGGCGAGACGGGAAGGAAGCGCATGTGTGTTTGTGTGTGTGTGTATGTGTGTGTATGTCTGCGTATGCCCGTGTATGAACGTGTGAAACAACGGCAAGGGCCGGTCGGCTTCGACGACGGGATCGGATCATGCCACGATGCTCATCCAGTCAGTCGGTGAGCATGCACGGCCGGGAAACGGAAACAAGAAATGCGCCGAGGGAGGGTGCTCGAGAACCCGCGAGATCAGAGACAGACAGGGTTTGGAGTACCATGCAGAAAGGAAAGAGGTAGGTTGGCAGACCAAAGCGCCTCTCGCGCCTCTCCCGCTTCCTGCTGCTCCTGCCAGATGTCGAACACGGGCCGGGGCAGGGAACAGCTGCGTTCGCGCTACAGGCGGTCGGCCTGCTCCGCGTACGACAGAGACTGTGAGATTGTCTCTGTGGCACACCACCACCACCGCATCATCCCACCCCGAGTGGCTCCCGCGGCGTTCCGGTCGCGGTCGCGCCGTGGCGCCGCCATGGTTCAGGTTGCGGTCGTGATTCAAGGTTTGCGGTCGCGGCCTCCCGCCGACCTCAGGCAGCCCCAGAACCACACGAGCGCACGCCGCGTGTCCAGATCGGTGCTCTCCCGCATCGCCAAGCCCGCGTTGTGTCCAGTCCTCGGGGAAAAGAAAGGGGCACGAAGTGAAGAGGCCAATTTCCGCCAGAGGGTAGGAGACCGGTCTGGGAGTCGACATACGCGTGGCTTGGCCGGTGAAGAGGGCGGTGGGCAAGGGGGGATGGGGGATGGGGGATGGACCGAGAGAAAAGAAGACCCAAAACTCAGCGCCTGTTTCTTTCTGCTGCCACCCGTTTCCCACTTCGTAAAATAGCCCAGATGCGACGTGCCAGCCAACCACCGGCAGAGAGGATTGGATCGGGCAAAAAAGATCTCTGTTCCATATTTGGCTGGCCCCTGGCTCGGCCTGCGTGCTGTTTGGCCCAGCGCCGTGTTACTGATTCAATCTCGGGAGGTTGGCGGGAGGTGGGGAGCAAGAACATGGGGATCTGCGGTGGAACCCAGTCGGCCGGCACTGAGCGCTTTTCCGCGATTGGCTAGCTGTGGCTTGTCAGACTGCGATGTGAGATGCATCTCGATGAACCAGACCTCGAGCTGCAGCGCTTGCAGGCCAGGCTGGCCAGGCGAGCCAGGGTATGACTGTGGGCGCGCGTTAGGGCGGGCCTGGCCTCGGCGACCATCTTTTCACAAACCGGCAATCAACAGGCTCGAAATGGCCAACAACGCCTGGACAGGCAAGCTGGAAGCCTGACAAAAATATAATATGAACTCTGCTTCAGATGGCCCGGTCACCTCAGCCCTTCAAGATCGCATCACTGTGCAACACGAGACAACGCCTGTTCGCCGGCCCGTCCCACCCGGTCCCCCCAAAAGGATCCTTTGGACCACCTCGCTCCTCCAGCTTCCTATTTCCCCCTTTTCGTACGCCTGCATGACGCACTCCCCACACCTCGAGATGTGACCCCCCACAAGCCGCACCAAGCACCAAAGTCGTGAGATCCCGTCCCAAAAACGCTCTAGGCCATGGTCCGGGGTTGCCAGTTGGGCTCAAACAGCTGGCTCACGTAGTAGTGCTCGTGTTCGTAGGCATCATGGAGCCACAGGTCCTCCCATTCCTTCTCTGCAACACTTGCGCGTTAGAAGGGCCGTTCCCATGCCGTGCGAGTGTCCAAGGTACTCACTATGCCTAGCGGCCATCTGCCGGGTGTCATGTACGAACTTGATGGCGTCGTCGTCGAGCTCTGCTAGCGTCTGAAGGTCCTGATCCTTGCATTCGGCGGAAAAAGGATAGATTGCCTTGTTGCAGTAGTGGAAGTACGCGAGAAGGGTGCTCGCACCTAGCCGTCTGTTAGTCTGGTACTGCCGCGCAAACACCCGTTGCTGTGCGAGCTCACCCAGGTTGTACTCCTTGACATTGGCTTCCCGTGCAAATCGCGTCTGTGGCATTCATCGTCAGTCTCGGCTCCTTGCCCCCGGCCTCGAATGTGTGTATCGAGAGGAGCTCTTTTACTCACCGGCATGCCGTGCTTCTTGGCATAGTCCGCATCGTGCTTCGTGATCAGGGCAATGTTGTGCAGTAGGATAAACGTCACCAGGTACGTCGTGAGCCATGTCTTTTGTTTCTTCTCTTGCGTCATCTTTTGCAGCTCCTCGAGCGCCTGTCGGCGAAGTCGGGGTTGGATCTGGTGGATCAGGACCGAGTCGATCTGCGCTCCCATCACGGGCGGAAGCGGGATTTTCCCGTGCAGCGCGTTGTCCTTGTCGCTGATGATGTCCTTTGCCATGCCCAGCGTTTCGTTGCCCACAATCTCGAACGACTTGGTTGTCAGCCGGACCGACATCCAGAGGTCAAGAGTGGAAACGAGCAGGCTCCTCTCCGCCAGCGGTGTTGACGAGTCCCTCGCGGTTTTGATGGCAAGAGAATACGTCCGCCAGAGCATCTCATCCCTGGAACCCAGCAGGTGGTGACAACAGTCGACTAGGCCGAGCTTGATGTACTGATTGAACTCGGCCTTGGCGTCGTCCAAGTTAACAATGGCAAAGGCCGGAATCTTGACCTCGTGCCTATCGCCGCTCTTCGAGACCCATGATCTCTTGAGCTTGTCGCCTTCTTGCGGCCTGAATTGCCGGACCTGCAGCTTGACCGACTGCCCCGTGTAACCCTCGGTGACCTGAATCGTCCGCACCTGGGACGACTCCCAGTTACCAATGTCGTCCATCACGCTGTCTTTCCAGCGATTCGTCCATTCCTGGCCCTTGACCTGGCCGGGCTTAAATAGCTTCACGTCCGTGATCTTCAGTCGCAAACAGTTCAGCCGATACACCTTGGCGCCGCTGGCTATCTTCTTGCACGAGATACACGGGCCCCTTTCGTTCTCCGGGTCCAGGTTGCACTGTCACGACACTGTTAGGTTGGCTTCATGAAACCCAAAACGATAAAGGAGGGAGACCACCACTGACCCGGATCCGCTGCATCCGACATCGGATGCAGCTGCCCATCTTCCTCGTGAACGCCGTCTTCTCTCTCAAGTCTGCGTCCTTGAAGGGCCCTCGCTTGGCAGGAGTCGTCCGGTGAGCGGGCAAGAAATCCAGAACCGCCGACTCGTCCCGGACGCCCGCGTTCTCCGGCCCATGTCCCGCATCAAAGTCGTGAACTGAATGCAAGTGTGATGGCAGGCTCACGACAACGCCGTGCCCGTCAAAAGGCGAAATTTCGCCTCCGCCAGCGTATGTGACAGGCATGGCAGCCGCGTGGACGGAAGTGTCCACCAAATAAGGCAGAGATTGAGCGCCGAGGCCTGAGGCGCCGTGAGGGCTAGGTGTGTTGCTCTCATACTTGACAGCAGGCGAGATGTTCGGGTAGACCATTTCCTCCCTGCTCATCATGGCAGGCTGGAGACCCACAGCTCGCTCCGGCTGCAGCGGGGGATAGCCCGACAGATACTGCGCCATCAAGGCCGGAGCATCACAGGAGAACAGTGCAGTGGGACTTGCGGTGACGGGCGAAGGGAATAGAGATGTAGGACCCTGTGGTTGGATAGAGATCACAGCAGTTTCCAGGGCGGACGGGCGGTGGCTGTCGTAGTCATAGGGCGTGGATGTAAGGAGCGGTTGGTACGCTGACGAAGCGTTAGTGTCCCCTTGGGTTCTCTCGAGACGCAGGGACATCAGTGGTATGGGCACATACAAGGTTGGGACTCAAAAGGCGGGCACATGGAGAAGCTCGCGAAGCAGTCGGCCAGCCGCGTGCCAGTCCAGCCCGATGAGAGGGTCTTCTCCGGGAACAGTGCGTAGGGCTTGCGGCTGTCATTCACGGCGGCAGCCGGCTCGCCGCCGAGAGGAGCCTTCTCGTGGCCATCTTCTGGGGAGAAGCTGCTGGAGAACAATGCCGGCATCTGGATATCCGCCCCCGTGTCCAGGCGAGGTCTTTTGTGAAAGTGAGGGTGGTCGTTCAATTCCAAGTGTGGCTGGTTGCTGAAATCCAAGAGGGCGTCTAAAGGCCGGTTCAAAATCAAGGCGGCTTGCTCGAGGACGTGCTGGTTGTCTAGAGTGAGGTCGACGAAGCCAGATGGGGGAAGCATATAAGGCAGAGGACCCTGGTCGAGTATATACTGGTAGCCGGTAGACACGGGTACCGTGTCGAGGACAGCTGGGGAGGAATAAGGTAGGCCATGGAACCCCGGCTCGACAGGGGGGTCCTCGTGGCCGTAAGCCCTCCGTTTCCTGATATTGGTATTCTAGACAAGCATCGTCAATTCACCGCACCTTTGGCGAATAGAAAGAGAGCTGAGCGATGGGGCGCGGGCCGGTGAGGCAGGCCATGACAAGGCAGAACAGGGGAAAGCTGAAGTAGGAATGCGTGTAAGTGACACGAGGGAGTGGGGGGGGGGTGTGGACGGTGGGAGTGACAGCCGGAAGACATGGCTTGGAGCAGCCACGAGGATGATCGGTGTTTGCCGCCATGCACGCTGCCGCCCAGCCCTGTATGAAAGACAGACGAGACGAGATTCTTACCATGATGAAGACGAGCCGGGGTGAGGGGGGTGGTCAGTTGGGTAGTTCCGAGAGAAGCTTCGACCCGGGGTGCGCTTGGCGCAGAGGCACCCGGTATGCAAGGGGGAGACAGGGTGAGGGGAGGGAGGGGGTGCAAGCCCAGGGCCCCAACATCTCACAGATGCGCCATGGGCACGAGGGGCGAGAAACAGCCCGGACGGAAGCGTGGTGAGCAGCGCTGCGGGTGCACCTGGAACCGGCACCCGATGCAGCTGCGGGGCGGTGGAGGGAGAAAGCCGTGACCGGGGCGGCGAGGAAGGTTGGAAGAAGGAGGGGGGGCTGACAGATCGGGAGGAGGGTTTGATGAGGCAGGGGAGGGGGCGGAGGTGGGAGGGACAAGCCAAGGAAACCGGCGAGACTCAAGTAGCACAAAGTCGCTGCTTGACTACCACCACCCCTAGGGCCGTTTCACGATGTTGGAGGCTCTGGTTGCCTTTCGGCTAGTGCAGGCTCTGGTCCCTTTGCGTGCCGGAGAGGCGCCGCCGAGGTGGTCGGAGCTGGGTGGGAACCGAGCCGGGCGGTCGCGGCGGGAGAAGGCTGAGGCCGACCGGTAAAGCGGTAATGCGCTGCACGCTGACGGACAGCAGCAACGCCCGACGCTTGGCAGAGCAGCCGAGTTGGGAAGTTTGACTCGAGAGAGAGTGAGTGAGGTTCGCAGCCCCTGCGGGTGCTGCTGGCGTTCGCTTTGAGTTGATCCTGGCTGCTGCTGCTGCTGCTGCTGCTTGCTGGCTGCTGGCTGCTGGCTGCTGGACACTGCGGCCGCTGCTGCTGCTGCCGATGCTGCTGCTGCAATCGACGCGAGATGCGACGCCGTCTCCGCCGCTGGGTGGTGCCCAATCCAGTCCAATCCGGTGGTGGCTGGGTCCTGGGTCCTCTGCGACGCAAAGGCAAGGGCTGGTAATACGGGCGGTGTCTCACGGCACACCGAGATGGGCCCGTGATTGTTGCGCGGTGGAGTCCGGGGCGGCCGGTGAAGAATGCTATTGTCTCGTTTGCTGGCGAGGGGAGGAATCGGTGAAGCGCTGGAGGAGATGAAGTGAGAGAGAGATTCACCGGTCGCGGGGAGAGGCGCGGCCTGACCACTTGTCGCCCCCATACCCTTGCTCCCCTTCGCTCCTCCCTGGTTGAGCCAGTGGGCACGAGCGGCCTTGCGGCCTGGAGCGCATCCAATCCGGGCAGGGGGCGAGCCGGGGCAGCCTGGACGGCAGCCAGGCTTGCAAAGCGTGGAAGGAGCCCAGAAGGTCAGGCGACGGGCGACGGGCGACGGGCGACTGGACTCGTTTCTCCCGCTTCGCTCGTCTTCCTCTTGGCTTCGCGTCGCATCGCATTGCATCGCACGCTTGCGCCGGCAGCGGCTGGCCTCTTTTCTTCCATCCCATCTCCCATCGCCCGAACTCTCTCGACTGGATCGAGTGCGCAACCTACATAGTGGCTTTGCTTGACTTCCGGCAGAATCCGGACGGTGGCACTGTGTATTATAGTTGCCGTCAGCTATACCCACCCTTCACTTCCTTCATCCTTCTCGCACGTTCGCGCGTCATGCCTCGCAAACCCTGGCCCTGCAGCGCCGGCAGCACGGCAGCACGCGAGACCCTCCATTTTGGCAGCCAATCACACGTTTCGGAAGCAGCGGGGAAAGTTCTAGAGGGAGAACGCTCCCGCTAGCGCCCGGATGGTGTGCCTGAGGGCTGTCCGAGGGAGCTCATCTCCGGGGGTCTGAGCGGTCTGGCGGTGTTCGAGTGGGCTTGCTTTGCATGACGCCAACGAAATGCACTTTTGTGCTTGCATTCTGTAGTGTATTCTGTCGTCTGTGTTCTGTATTTGATGGGCCAATCGAAACAAAGCAAGGCGTTCTCTTTCTCCTCTTCCGAGGCCCAGCTGCCAGCCATGCCAAGCGCCCCATCCGCCGACCCCAGTTTATCACAAAATCCCACACCGTTGAGGAGCGGACCGAGGCGGAGCTGTTGGGATGACGGCAGCCGACAACGTCACTTGGGACGAGTCCACACGGAACATCAGTTTGCGCCATCGCCGACCCAATAGTTCGCCTCCTTTGTCACCCGGGCTCCGCCCAGGTTTGGACGACCATAATGTGGTCGTTTCACTATGCCGCCTCGCTGCCAAAACAACCTGGGCGATCGCGTGGTAAACACATGGAAAATGGGATTTGGTGAAGATTCGCCGACATCTCATGTGGCAGCCACTTCGCTTTCTCACGCCCTGGACCATGGAAGTGCTCCCGGCTCCCGACAATACGGTAACATGATACCGTACTTGTAACGCTATTCTGTGCGAGTCCATCGAATCGGTCTGATCAACGTCGAGACCGCATCGCATGAGCGCTAATGCAAGGCAGCAAAGGGATCTTCCGCCTTCTTGATGCACATGAGCCAGAAGCCCAACCCTTGTCTACCCATCAACGGCCAGGCCGCTCGCTGTTCACGACCGGCTGGCGAGCCAGGGCGCGGGTCGGGTTGAGAGAGCGGAGGCACACGTCGCCGTATCCACGTCTTGCCAGGGTGTTCGGCACACACACCCTCATCGAGAATTTGACACCATCTCTTCAATCCTTGTCATGGCCTGTCACCGTCGCGCCTCACTTTTTGTGGAAGCGTCCAGATCCGCCAGAATCCCACGAATGCCTCTCCTGCGAGCGGAGCAGACACCATACCAGCGATTTCGGCATTCTAGTTCATCTAGGGCGGTTGCTTCCCGCGCCTTGCAACCCGCCCGAGGCCATTGTATTCGCTCAAAGGGGGACCGCAGGACCGCAGGACCGGGACTCGTACCCGTGCCTGTTTTCAGGGTCCTTAGACTGAACACCGCACGTCATACCCTCGACATCCCTTGAGGACCACTCAAGATCGCCCGAAGTCTGGGCGGTCTGTATTCAGAGCCAAGATCCCGGGTCCATGCAACCGACATCATCGCACCTGACAGAAAAGAACAGGCTGCCTTTGGCGGAGGTGAGAGCGGGAGGGGGTGAGAAAAAGGAGGGGGACAAGGGCAGGGTGAAAGGTCGAGCCTGGGACCGGATCCGGTGCCAAAACTACACCGACTATCGTCAATTTGCTCGATCCGACTGCCCGGACCGATGAGAGATGCGGCTAGAAGTCCTGTATTGGAGTCTGTTTGTCGTTATTTCCCAATCCACTGAACTGGCGGCTGACCTCACCCCCCTGCTCACCGGTCAATATAAGCTTGCAGATATAGCGGGTCCCGGAAACCAAGGGGGAGACCTTGGGTCTGCACCCGACGCAGCACCACCAGCTTCACCGGGACTCCGAATCCGAATCCAGCATGCTGGGAAAGGACGAGAGCAGCACTGCAGGGCTCTCAAGCTAGTCAGCGGAAGATGCCTTGATGGTGGCGCAATTATTGACCGGGACGTGACCGAACATGCATCGTCCTACCCTCGTTCAAGCTCCAGCACCTGCAGCTCCCTGTTTCCGGTTCTTGGGTTGCGGTCTTGGGTATAGACCCGCCGCGCTCCGGATGTACTGTACCTACCACGGGCTTGGTTTGGAAAACTCTCTGATCAGACTTTGAACTCCCTGTTGCGCTTACTCACAATGGAGGGATACCTCCGCGAAAGCAGATGATAACTACATAGTTAGCTTGCCACCTCTGGGCCCGGGCTATGCCTTGGTATGTATAAGGAACCTGGAAGTTTTTCCTATCTTGCATGGGAGAGTGTGGGAGGTCTGGCTGACTTTGTTCATACTGTACAGAGTACCCCGACTCGACGAATTGACCGATTGGGTCTGATCGTACGAGGTCCAGCGAAGGCCGGCAGGCTATGGACGGATACGGACGCCCCCAAGGTCCACCCTCCTTGTGCCTTGGGTCTCAAAGCAACAAACTGACAGCATTCGGGCCTGTAACGACTCTCGATGGCGCCAGCCACTGCCTCCAAAGCCAGAGTCTGGCCGAACTCGCAAACTCTCGGCCCATGCACTCGATCTCGACCCGCCCCTTATTTTTGATGCCCGCGGGCTCGGGGGTCATCACAGTTGGGCTTCTTTGCACATCAAGTGCACCATGCATGACGAGGACTGCGGCTTTAGAGCGTGCACGGAGTAGGTCCTTAGTAGGCCTGAGTTGGCCGAGCTGCGCGCCGCTGTGAGCTTACTTGGTAGATCCCCTCTGGAATCCCCACCATCTTCACCACATGTTCAGGAGCAATTCGTTTACTGTCGATGCCCGAACCTCGGATGACTCGGACGCCAGGAAAGCGTGAGCGCCGATCTCTCTTACAAACTCTCCGAGCCATGAACATCCAACGGTTGGCCGGCGAGATTCTCGACGGTCTACCCCAAGATGTCCCATGCTAAAGTTGAGCACGCGAGCGGGAGGCTTTTCAAACACAGGACGTATCCTGGCCAGCCTGCGAGCCCCCATGTCACGCCTCCTAAAACGTGGGTGTCTCTGCCGGCTTAAATTGAAGCCGTCTTCCTCCGCTCAGGTTGACCGAGGACCCAGACCACCGTCAGTCTCCTCATAAACCCGAGCCTTTGCCCTCCACTTCTTGCCCCAGTTCTCTCGACTCTTGGGCTCGACCTTCTTTTGCATCCCTCGTAAAAGCCGAAGCCCAATCGCCAGCTCGGTCTTTCAAGCTGGCTCCCGGGAAGATGCAAAAGCGATGCAACTCGCGGGCCGGACCCGGACTTGGCTGCCCAACGGGGCCCTTGTTCAAATCTCTATTATGCGAGCAATGTGGAGCGTTACCGCCAACATGATTTCTTTGCTACATTAGTGCGCTCCTCGGAGAAGCGAACGCGAAACAGCCAACCGCCAGCGGCCAGCGGCCCCCCGCCGGTTGATCCATCATGTTGACCCGCGACACCAGCACGCATCCAACCTTGGTCGGAACAGCCGCCCTTCTCCGACGCCACAGCGAGCTTCCCGGCTTCCCCCTGTGTCGAGCACCCGGACCGATGAGCTAGCTCATCTGTCCCCAACGCGGGTATCCGAACGGCGAGCGAGCAAAAACGACCACAGCCAATCAGAGGCTCAAATACCTCAAGAGCTGCTGTTTCGTGCAGCGAAGTGGTTCTCGGGTCTCGCGCCTGCGTTCCGTCGACCGAATCCCCATCCCAGGCACCACTCGACGTGAGCCCAACGGTCCTGCCGGCGCCCGCCGTCTGCACAAACCCGGCCGAACGGCGAGCGGAAAGTACTGCGCATACTCGGCAGGCGGTTATTTCCGCCGTCGCAACCCGTCGGGTCGAGAAAACTCGGACCCTTGAAGGAGGCCTGGGGCGTACGGCGCCGCCCGGAAGGCACGCTGCGTCCGCAAGCACCCGCCCGCCGGTTTCGACTTCCAGGTTGCCTCCGGCTCGGAGTGAAATGAAAATTGTGACGCCGCGGGAAGCCGCAGCCGGCGAGTATTCGAAGAAGCGCGGCCAACCGAGGGACTTGAGCAGCGCCTGCCTCACCGCCGCCCCTGACGACGCCCTCGAGGTCCGGGCGAGCTGTTGGCAAACCACGTTCTGGCCTGTCCGGCCTGCTCTCAGTTTCAGTTTGGCAACCAGCGGTACGACCGGGTCGCGCAAACTGTCTCATCTCCTGTCTCGCGCGGAAATAAGCCCTTCAAGGCTGGGAGACTTTGTTGCTTCTGTCGTCTCGCTCCCACAGTCCCCCGCCACAACTCGTTGCCCCTCTCGAAGCACTGCTCGGCCTGGCCTCGTATGCTCTGCCCACCATGGAGCTCAACTCGACGTCCATCCACGATGTCATCCATCCCACAGCCGCCTTCTCTCAGAACCGGCCGCCGCCAACCGAGTCTCGACCTTCGGCACTCTCGGATGTCTCCTGGGAGGCCTCCCAGCTCAACCCCAAGAACAGGCTCGACAGCCTCGACCTCCCCGCCAACCCGCTGTGGAGAATCGACGGGTGTACCGGCCTAGGTACCCAGTACTATGCCGTGCCGCTCTTCGCCTCGGACATGTCTCCGATGCGCTTCGATGTCTTCATTCCGGAAGAGGCCGTTGCCTCCCCACTTCTTCGCGAGCTGCTGGATTTGAATGTCGCCTTCCACACCAAAGACGCCACGAGACTCCGGCGCCTCGGCATTTCTAGCTACATTGTGCGGGCGTTGCAAGCCTGGATCGCCGAAAGCGGCCCCGACAAGTATGCGACACTGTGCGAAGCATTGCCTTTCGGCTCCCGCATCATCTTCGAGGCCCTCCACTTTGACGTCCACAAGACAAAGATCTCGGTCGTGCCGACTTATTACGTGGAGAGGCAGCTGCTTGGGCTGGCAAAACTGGATGAGAGTCTCGGGCTTGCCCCGGAACTCCTCCCCGAGCCTGTCGACATCTCACGTCTGAAGATTGTCCAGGAGTTGCATGACAGCGTGTGCCTTGTGCGCGTGCGAGACTTGGACACGGGAGAGGACGAGCACGGCGACCTGTGGATTCTCAAGGCTCTGTCAAGCAGCACCAAGTACCTGTTCCTGGAGCTGCGGAATCTGCTGCTGATGGAGCCGCACCCAAACGTCATTTCTCGGCCTCGGTACATCGTCACCAAACGATGCCTGTTTGGAGGCAAGACGGCAGTGGTCGGCTTCATCTTGCCGTACCACCAACCCGGCAGTCTCCGTGACACGCTGCCGCTGTTGCGGATCCACGGCCGCCTCGAGCTGCAACAGCAGCTGAAATGGGCCGCGCAGCTCACCTCGGCCGTCTCGCACGTTCACGAGCGGGGCCGCATGTTCTACCCTGACTTGCGTCTCGACAACATTCTCCTGTCGGCCTCTCAAGACATTGTCATGGTGGATTTTGAACAGCGCGGCGTGTGGTGTGAGTTTGCCGCGCCCGAGGTCAACGCTGTCGAGTACTTGCGCCTCCTGGCCAGCGACGAGACCGGCGAGGGCGGCCCCGGACCGAGTTTCATTCCTGTGGAAACCCGCGCCCACTTCGCCGCCATCCTCGACCGGCTTCTCCCCAACTGGGACACCCTGCAGGCCTGTGAAGACTACTCTACTCCGCGACCACACGGTTACCCCAATTACAACATCCCGTGGCTCGCCCTCGACGAGGAGGAGCATGAAGCGGCCATGGTTTACATGCTCGGTCGAGTCCTGTGGTGTATCTTCGAAGGCCAAAGCGCGCCACAGAAAGCCGCCGTGTGGCAGTCGTACCGCCACGAGCCGGACCTTGAGTTCCCGGCCTTCCGCCTCACCCCGCCGGGGCTGCGGAGCCTCATCGACCGGTGTACGAGAGGCAGACGCGACGTGCTCTCGAGCGTGATTGTAAGACAGGGGAGCCGACTTGTTTTGCGTGGCGAAGAATACAGCAGCGCCGAGACGGTGCTCAACGCTTCTCGAGACTGGTGGGAGAATGAGGTTCATGCTGCGAAGGAGTTCTTGTCGATGCGGGAACATGAGAAGAAGAAAGGAAGGTGGACTGGCAATTTCTTTTTACGACCCACGCTGACCGAGATTTCGGCCGAGCTGGAGCAGTTCCGCAAGTAGTTTGGCGCCTCTGCCATGCTGGCTTCTCTTGTCCGGGCTCCCTGCAGATCTAGACTTGGTGTGGATGGTGATAGAGATGTGTAAGGTGGCTTTGGAGCCACGCAGCCAGGGTGTCATGGGCATCCAGAACCAACTGGGCTGCATCGTTCATGTTTGGCAGGTCTGTCGGGCTACATATCATAGAGAGCAGGAGGGATAGAGAGATGGCTTTCAGATGGAATGCAACCTGGCCCAAGCCTTGCTGCAGCATCCCTCTCACGGTGGGAGATGTTGGCAGCGGCTGATCAAGGAACACATCGAACATGGGTCATCAAGCTGGAAAGGCTCCTCCTGTTGGGAGGACCAGGTTGTTGTCGCTCACATTACGTTACTGTAGATCTACACACCCATGCTAGATGAGATCAGAAAAATATACCCAGTGCATCTCCCATCCCGAAAGTTCCTCTCATCACCAACTACCCCCCTCCGCCCTCTCTCCCTCTCCTTCCTCCACCCCGCCACCGCCGCCGAATACCCCGCGCCGAGCATTCCTAACCTCCCACTCAAACTCTTTCAGCGCCCTGAGCTCGCTGCTGAAGAAGAGAAGCGCCATCAGCCCGTCGATGGTGCCCGCCGTCAGGCCCAGCGTGCTGACGAGCACGAGGATGAAGGAGATGTAGTTCTTTCCGTCGGGAGTGAACCACACGCCGACGAGGCATGCGACGGTGACGAGCACAGAGGCGAAGAAGTGCCGGCCGCGCCAGGTCTGTTGGCTCCGTTCGCGGGCGGTGTAGGATTGGATCTGGGCGAGGATGGTGTCGTATGCCGAGGGGGCGAGGGCGCTGGTGGACGGCGAAGGGTGGAGGAAGGAGTGCAGTTGGGAGGTGTAGGTTGTGTCCGGGAGGTGGGTTGAGCTTGGTGGCGGGGATTGGAGTTGGAGGTAGGCGCCGTTGTGGAGGGCGGAGTCGGTTTGGGACGACTTTTCGGGGTTGGTCGTCGGGCTGGAGGTTGGGTGGAGGGTGGTGGTTGCTGTTGGGGAGGAGCCGTCTTTGGAGGCGGCGGCGGTGGTGGCGTCGGACTCGGGAGCGGGCGAGAGGGAGGCTGGTTGGTGAGGGTGGAAGGCGAGGGTGGCTTCGACGGAGAAGTGGTCGCTGAGGGAGCAACCGAGCTCGGGGTGCCGCATCATCATGCCGACTCGGGCCTGCTTGACGACCCAGCCGCCTCCGTGGGTGTGAATGTCGCCTGCGTTGGCGAAGATGTAGTCCAAACGCTTGCCCAGAGGGTCTTTGTCATGGAAGTATCAGTTAGTACTGGTTGGGGAAATTGGTTGGGAGAGGCGACATACCGGGAGTATCTGGGGCAACCGGCACTGGGGGCTTTCCCTTTCCGAGCAGCTTCTGCTGCGATTTGGACCAACGCCAGGTGCTGTACGGGGTATCGGACGCGGCGCCATTTTCCTGGACGTTGAACTCGACCGTCGGGACAGGGCGGCGGCGGGCCTGCTCGGCCGGCTGGTGGGAGGCTCCGACTGAGCTGTCCGGGTGCAAGACCCGCCAGGTGTCGCGCACGGGGGCAAGCGCCGTGATGAGCTGGTGTTCGAGCGACATCGGGGTCATGTTGAAGTCGCCCATGGCCAGCACGAGGTGGCCCCGCTCGGCGGCTCCTCGGAGCAGCTTGGCCATCTCCCAGGACTGGGCGATGCGGTGGCAGAGGTACGAGTCGTTCGGTTTCCCGCCCTCATAAGGGGCGTGGGTGTGCGTGTTGAAGACTTCAATGACCTGCTTCGCGGCCGGACCGTAACGAATCTTGGCAGTCGCAACGCCCTTCCCGACGTACCAGTCTCCGCGCCAGAAAGCGGTTGGCCGGCTGTTTAGCGGGTAGCGGTACATGGAACTCTCTTCAATGGGCCAGCGCGACAGGATGGCCAGGCCGCCGCCGAAGGCAGCGCTGTGGTAGAACTTGCCATAGGGCAAGATGAAGCGGGTTTGGCGGCGGATGCTCTGGTAGTCCTCCTGGGTGAAGCACTCCTGAAGGGTGACGATATGGGGCTGTGGACTGGCGATGGAGAGCTGGCGGCCGATCTCCGTTAGCCGCTCTCGCCGGAGCTTGGAGATGTACTTGAGTCCCCAGCAGTTGAGGGTCACGAGGTTGATTTCATCCGGCGGGCCCTCCATTGCGGTGTCTCTGCTGTGGACTGGTGGATAGGGTGTCTGGATGGTGGTGAGCGAGTGGCGGCCATGGTTATCAGGGATGTAGTTGACTTACTGTGCTAGTCTGAAGAATTTACAGAATACACCGCCGTGAGACGGTGAGATGGTGAGATGGCGATCTGTTTCTGGGGCGGTTCTGATCGTCTCGTCGTCCACGGGCTGATCGCCGGATCCACCCACTGTAAATAACGTCCAGTCGACGAGGGGAGGAACCCGGCTTCAAGGTCAAATATTTGTATGAGTGCAACGTTACGTACAGTCAGTTAACTATTGGTATGCATAGCAAGAAGACGTCTCGTCTCAGATGTATTTGTCAGGGGGTGGGAGACATTCAGACGAACGCTGCGGAAGAGATGGAAGACGGGGGCTCAAGGACTGCTCCCGTCTGGGTTGCCCCTGTGGGTTATGCATTGGCAGCATTGGCAGCCCGCCCCAGTGGCCAGGCCTGCGCTAGTGAGGCTAGACTGCTAGTGCCGGATGCCTGAAACCCGGGGTGATTGGTGATGAATTGCCCAATCGCTATGGAGAGGGGAGCGGCACTGCGGCAGGCAACTCCCCCACTTAAATTTAGACCCTGTCGCTCAGCGCTGACGCGCCCACCGCGACGACCTTGCTGGTCAGGTCGCATGCTTCCTGCAAGCCGGGGCTGTGAGAACTCCCGACTCAGCCATTGTCGCGCAGCCATCCATCGCTCAACGCCCATTATGTCGGAGCTCGACTCGGAAGCAGCAACGCCTGCTACGGAACCGCCGTCAAAGAGGCGCAGGGTGCACGATGACAGCCTCGATTCCACGCCGCGCTACGGATCGCCCGACGCCGCAACCCAGAGCTCCCCGCCAAACACCGGCCACCCTCCCGATCAGAGCCTCTCCATACGGCGCGCTCCCCGAAGCAGCCGCTCCCGCAGCAGGAGCAGAGGCGGGAGCCCCATGATGGACGGCGACGACGACGACGAGGATGCCAGAAACCGATACCGCTCCTCACCATCCCCATCAGCCTCTCGGTCAAGATCCCGCTCCCGCTCTCGGTCGCGACGACGCACTCGCTCTCGCAGCGCCTCGTACTCCCGCTCGCGTTCCGTGTCCGGCAGTCGCAACCGTAGCCAAAGCCAAAGCCGCAGCCGCAGCAACTCCCGAAGTCGAAGCCTCTCTTCCACTTCCCGCCCCCAACCAACCACACCCGGCCAACCACACCACCACGACGACAAACCACCCATCCGTCCCAACTACCGCCCCGACCTCCTCCTGCAAGGCCACACCCGCGCCATCTCCCAAGCGCGCATCTCCCCGGACGGCCGGTGGATCGCCTCGGCCTCGGCCGACGGCACCGCCAAGATCTGGGACGCCAGCACGGGCGCCCACCTCGAGACCCTCGTCGGCCACATGGCCGGCGTGTCGTGTTTGGCCTGGGCGCCCGACAGCAACACGCTGGCGACCGGGTCGGACGACAAGGCGATCCGCCTGTGGGACCGCATCACGGGCAGCCCGGCCCACGCCGTGGGGCGGCGGGACAACACGATGGAGACCGGCGGGACGATGCCGCGGGCGATGCGAGGGAAGGCGGGCCGCAGCGCCCGCGTCGGCGTGCCCGGAGAGGGCGTCCGGGGCGGCAGGACGGGACGCGGCCCGCTGCTGGGCCATCACAACTATGTGTATTGCCTGGCGTTCTCGCCCAAGGGGAACATCCTGGTCAGCGGGAGCTACGATGAGGCGGTCTTCCTGTGGGATGTCAGGGCGGGCAGGCTGATGAGGAGTCTACCGGCGCATAGCGACCCCGTAAGCGGGGTGGGCTTTTGCCGGGATGGGACGTTGGTCGTGAGTTGCTCTACGGACGGGTTGATGTGAGTGTGCTGGCGCTTTTTCTCTCCGCGCTTGCCCTTTCTACAAGCTAGGTGACTAATGATCTACTCGCAGCCGTATATGGGACACCTCCACTGGCCAGTGCCTGCGCACTCTGGTGCACGAGGACAACCCCGCCGTCACCAACGTCTGCTTCAGCCCCAACGGTCGGTTTGTGCTCGCTTTCAGCCTCGATAACTCGATCCGGCTGTGGGACTACGTCTCGGGCTCCGTCAAGAAGACATACCAGGGCCACACAAACAAGGGATTCTCGATCGGTGGTTGTTTTGGCGTGCTTTCGGACGCCGACGACGGGATTGGAGAAGAAGCCGCGGACCAAGACGGCGGCGGACGCCGGGCGTTCATCGCGTCGGCTAGCGAGGACGGCGACATTGTGATGTGGGACGTCAAGAGCAAGCAAGTGATCCAGCGCATCGAGGGCGCGCACAAGGGGGTGTGTTTCTCGGTCGACGTCCACGGTAGAACCATGGTGAGCGCCGGGCAGGATGGCCTGATCAAGGTTTTTAGGCACCGCCCGAGGGGTCTCGCTTTCAAGCAGGAGAATGGCGGGGTGAATGGGGTGAATGGGCATGCGGGGAATGATGCTTTGGACGCTGCGGCGGCGGCGGACGAGGAGCTGCAACGGCAGATTGAGGCCGAAGCAGAATCTCCTGGGCAGCACGTCAAGAAGGAGCAACTATAAGCTGGGGGCCGGGAATGAAGATACTGCTCGGATGACATGATCTGTCGCGAGCTAAAAGACACCTGGATCATGATGCCTGTAGATCCCTCTTGAACTTGGCACAATAGTTGGGCGCCGGCGTCGGCGTCGGCGTCGCGTTACCAATTCTTGTGGCCCAGGCAGCTCTGGCTCTTGCATTGATACCGACTCCATCACCATCTCGTATCCCGCCCCGTGGCCTCTCGAGGGCTTCTCGAAGCCGGCGGCATAGGCTCGTGGATACGGAGTCAGGCTGTTGCAGCCTAATATGTGCGATCGATGGATGATCCACGAAGGGCTCAACCACTGTTTCCTTGAGACTGTCGTGCCTCCACAACATCTACATCTAGTTCTTCCTGGACTTCCAGCACCAAAGCAAGGCTATCGAGAAAAGAGTTGACGGCGACGCGGAGCATGCGGTTCGTAGCGGCTTTGTAGTCGACTCGCAGAACGGTTGGATCCGAAGACCCTGTCGTAGACACAACCGAGAGGTCACGCTTTACCAGTGACGAGAGCTCCTTATCGACGCGCAGCGCCTGGAGGGCGACGGATGCCAGGCGCGCATCGGGGAAGGGGACGTCGAGGGTCCTGCGATGGAGTTGGAAGCGATTAGTTAGCGGGGTAAATTCTGGTTGCGCAGCTGGGCGTTTGCCGAAACAAAACAATCATGTCTTCTGGTTGTAACGTACAGCGCGCAAGGAAACCCAGCTGCCGGGGTGGTCGCCATAGCTGCGCGATACCGACAAGTCTGATGGTCACGGTCGGTTTCGGAGTGGTGATGGATGACGATGTTCAGATTTCAGTTCCATGAGTGCAGGCCGCAAACAGTGGATGGTGGGGCAGCGGTGCTCGATAAGATACCGCTGGCGGACAGCGGCCCAGAATTGCGGTGCCTAACAACGGCCGCTTCTGGCGGGCCGACCCCTGCTCAGTGGGCTGCACCGCGGAGGGCTGGCCCCAGGAGCGAGTTGCCATGGCGACCCGGCCCCAAAAATAGAGCGCACAGCGCTGATTGGCTGCCAACTGGCATCGCTGGGGGTCCCTGAACCAAGGCCATAACAACAACCCCAGAGCCAAAAACATCGGCCGCCATTACAAAACCTCGTGCTGCAGCATTGCTTGCTCGCATCTTCCCCTTCCTAACTGCATCCTCCATTGACGTCGACTGCCATCTCCGCAGCTTCGGGTTCTGAGTTTGCACGCACCGGCATCCCCGACAGCCAACTGCCAATCGCTCCCCCCTTGCCACCATCGCGCGTGTCAGACCAGCCCTTTTCTCGTCTTTGCCTTCCGGAGCAAACAACCACAACAAAGCAGCCCGCCTGCATCTTGCCATTCTTGCAGAACCGACCTCACGTGCTCGCAGTCTCACGAGTCGCACATCCATCTTGGCAAGCTTCATCGCACGGTACATGCCAGCTCGCGCACCAGCAATCCCTTCCCCGATTTTCGACGCCGGCGCAGCGCCTCGACGGCATGGCTCCTTCTGCCCGCCACAGCGGCTTGGGGCAGGTTATTGAGTATATCCCAGGTATGTTACAGCGCCGAGGAGTCCTTACCTTCCGGATCCGCCCCCTCATCACTCGACGATGCCCTCGCATGTCTGTTATGGTGATGGTTGTTGTCGTTGTTGTTGTTTTTGTTGTCTTCGACAATGCGACACAACGGCATACCCATCAAATACCCCGATTCTCTCAACCATCCGACCACCCCGCTGACCGTCACAGACCGCCTCTATCTCGCGTCCTACGTCGAAACCCCCGATGCCAACACAGTCTTCCCCTACCCTGATCCGGCTCCGCGCTCGCCGAGCAAGAGGTCGCAGCGGGCCGTCGAGTCCTCGGTTTCCACATCACACCAGAAGCAGCCCTTCTACTTTACCGTAGACGACACTCTGCTCTACAATGCATTCCACCACGACTTTGGCCCGCTACACATCGGCCACCTCTACCGTTTCGCGCTGCAGTTCCACGAGATCTTGGGCGCCAAGGAAAACAAGGATCGGCCCATTGTCTTCTGGAGCCGGGCAGACCCGCGCAGTAGGTTTCCTGTTCAGTCGGAGATTGCCTGCTCGATTTGTGTTGCTGACAACCACGGATAGGCCGCGCCAATGCCTCCTGCCTGCTGGCATGCTACATGGTTCTGATCCAATCATGGCCTCCCCACCTCGCTCTGGCACCAGTCGCTCAAGTCGACCCGCCGCTGATGCCCTTCAGAGACGCTGGCTATAGTCAAGCAGACTACGGCATCACCGTGCAGGATATTGTGTATGGTGTTTGGAAGGCCAAGGAAGAGGGCTGCTGTGTCTTGGAGACATTTGACCTCGACGAGTACGAGCGCTTCGAGCGGGTCGAGCAGGGTGACTTCAACTGGATCACTCCCCACTTTCTCGCCTTTGCATCGCCCCAGAGCACACCCTCTGCTCGCACTCCCGAGGGAACCGAGGCATGGAAAGCCCTGCCAAAGACTCTACCCGCCGTCGATGCCCATCCCACGCTGGCGCAGCCGTTCAAGAACGTTCTGAACCACTTTACCGAGAGGGACATCGGGCTTGTGGTGCGACTCAACTCGGTTCTCTACGATGCCTCGTACTTTGAGGCGCTCGGCATCCAGCACATCGACATGATCTTCGAGGACGGCACCTGCCCGCCCTTGTCCATGGTGCGCAAGTTCATCCGAATGGCCCATGAGATGATCACTGTCAAGAAGAAGGGCATTGCGGTCCACTGCAAGGCTGGCCTGGGCCGCACGGGATGCTTGATTGGCGCCTACCTGATCTACAGACACGGCTTCACCGCCAACGAGATCATCTCCTACATGCGCTTCATGCGCCCCGGCATGGTCGTCGGTCCTCAACAGCATTGGCTCCATCTGAACCAGGGCACGTTCCGGGAATGGTGGGTTGAGGAGCGTCTGGAGCGCAAGCTGCGCAAGGAGGCTGCCGTCGCTGCCGCCGCCGCCCAGTCAAATGGCAACCTTCAGCCCAGCACACCCATCCGTGCCATGCAAAAGACTCACCTTGGGCGGAGCTCGAGCAAGAACGGCACATCAACGCCCCCCAACAGGGGCTCTGTCCGGACACCGCTTGGGGAGATTGAACAGGACCGTGCTCGTGATAACACCATCGGTGTGCAAGAAGACTATCTCCCAGCGCCCACACCAGGCCAACCACGCAAGACGCAGCGAAACGCCACTGACCGCCACCACCCGTACAGTCGCAGCACAACCGCGGTGCCAACTGTGGAGGAAGAGAGCGGCGCAGACCAAGAGATCAAGACAGAAGCCCCCTCGGTCCGCCGCTCGCACGGAATCGAGTCGGACGAGGAACGGCACCTGCGCATGCGCTCGCGCAAGGCCTCTGCCTCCGTTTCGCCCGATCGCCGCGAACGGGCTGTCAGCCACCAGATCATCGACAACGACGCGTCCAACGACATCGAGAATCTCGGCACGGCCACCGCCAAGACAAAATCCTACGAACAGGCCCAGCGGGCCAGCTCGGCCTCGGGCGTCCTGACCAAGGTCCGCGGTGGCAGCGCTTCTCCCAAGCGTGCCGCCGCCAGCGGCAGCATCCGGGAGGCCGGTGTCCGCAAGACCAGCGGGCGCGTCGGCAGCGTGGGCAACGTCTCGCCCGTCGCAGCCACCGCGCGGAAGATCAGCGGGGTGCACTAATTCGGCGAGATCACACGCTGCTGGTGCCGTTGATTTGCGCGACGCTTTCCCTGCGACGCGCCCAATGTCCTGAAGTTGACGAGTTATGACGATACGACACACCGCACTCCTCGAATTGTCATTGTGGGTTTACACTGACGAGCTGCTTGCTACATGCATGCCTGGCGTTGATTACAAGGAGATCATGGGTTTTCAGGGGCTGTCTTTCGGAGCGGAGCGTCCATTATATCGCATATAGTGCATGCATCTTCTGGCAGGGATTTGTCCTTCATCCATACCCCTTTTTCCCTCCCCCCTCTTTTTTTCTCTTCTTCTTGGTCTCTTCAGGCCCCTTGGTGTTATCCAGGCGACCCTCCTGCCTGCTTTTCTCGGACCCTCACCTCCAGCGGTGATTCGCAGTGTGGTGGTGGGACTGTGGCGGGATGAGGGAGGGTTACTTTGGCCACTGGGCGAGACGGGCAAGAACAGTGAAGGGATGGGGATTCACTTGGCGTGGTTGGGGTTATGAAGGAAGTCGATGTTGGCGTTATGGGTTTGGTTTTGGCTCTTGGTTGTTTGGTCTTGGGTTGTCGCGATGATGCCTGTTTGGTGTTACTGTTTGATTACAGTGCAATTCCGATGTCTTTGTGTGTGTGTTGGGGACCTATACAGTATAGCATTTGGTTGTTTACAGTAGCTCTTCTCTTGGGTTGTAGCAATACAAGAGTATGAGGTCAATTGCTTTTTTGTGTCTTGTGATTGTGTGCCGGAGCATCCAGTCGGACCAGCAGCTTTCCATTTGGGCAGACATCAACACCAAGAGGTGCAGGACTGAGTCATGGGCAGTCACATGTTGCTTGAGTCGAATAGATTGTCATGGAGAAGAAGCGGGCTGTGCTCTGTGTGCTGCCTGGGCAACCCGGCCTCTGCCTCATTCTTCGGCCGTGTCTGTTGCCTGGGCGAGGCTTGGGATGCCTGCGCCGGGAAGAGAGAGTTGCAGCAAAGAAGCAAGACAAGAACGAAGAAAACGGTGACGTAGGCCGGTTCCGCCCGGATGTGAGATTGTGGTTGGGCACCAATGCCCGAATCGGAGGAGAACGCACAGCCTCAGATTCCATCACCAACAACAGAATATTAGAATTACAAGGCGTGCAATTGTTCCTTGCCCAAGGGTGGACACCGGAGAGATCCGCCCGGTCCCGAACTGGAGGTCGCCGGCATAAAGCCACCCCGGGCGACGGGAAATCAGGTGAGTTGAGAAACAGGCAGGATGTGTTCTTGGTGGCCCGCAGGAGAACGGGGGAGATGAGTTGGTTAATGCGCTAGGTTCCCCAGATCTACCTATATCTGGTGTGATATTCTATGTCTTACCGTTCAAAAGTAAAGCTATCACATTCTGATGGCTTCGGCTCCTTGTCTGTCCTCGACCCGACTTGCCTTGCCACGTCCAAAGTGAGGCACGGGCAAAGCACCAGCAGCAGCGCTAGCACTCATTCGGGAGTTTGCAGACAAATCCCTCCACCGATCAGGCGCCAGGGGCGCTCCAACTGGATGTACTTTACAGAATACAGAAAGTATTTAGGTTGCAATGGGTTGTTCCGACGATGGTTATCTTCGAATAGTGAAGCACCGCCGCCGCTTTGACCCCGTAGCACCCTCGGCCGTCCGGTACCGTAGCCCCGGGACCGATGCTGTCAAGGCCGAGCAACCGGATTGGAGGCAGCCCCTTGATGTTTCCAGCCTATCAAACACAGTCCCCATTCGCGAGGCTGAACCTTCATGACAAATTGCTGGTAGCATGGGGCCAAGGGTGTTTCTTGCGGAGCTACAGCATCTTTGAACAGGGCTGCCTCCCAAATGACTAGGAAAGTTTGTGATGCCCGGTGTGATGTGCTCGAAGGCCATCCTATCATTACTCGTTGTCACACAAGAGTCGCCCTGACGTCAGGTCAGGGCCATCCCGCCCGTCCTCGTCCCTGCAAACACGGGGAATTCGGGCGCTCCCGTGAGGCACAGACAGGGGACGACACGGCCTGGCCAGTGGCCCGAGGAGGAGGACATGAGACCGAAACGTCATCGGCCCCCATGTTCAACGGTTTCTGGCATGTGATGCGGGAGATGAAGAGACGATATGCCAACCAGATGTGGTGCACCCTTCTCGGGGTGATGCTCGGTGGCCCCGATCTGGGAGCTGCCTTCCGGGTGTCTGGTTGGAAGCTTTCATTGGTTCTGCGGGTTCCGGAATTCCAGATGACTCGTATTTCGTCTGCACAGTTCTTGCGGCACAGGGCCTTTCTCATCCCACTGAGCGGGCGGGTAAAAGGGGGTCGGTCGCGAGCACTACGTCTCGTGGCCTCGATTGGCACAAACCCACGCGCGGCTGTTTTGTGTCACCCCTGACTCCTGAGTCGAGACAGCCGCCCCCCAGCTGCCTAGGATGCGGATCGTGGCTTCGTGGGGGCTCCAGAAAGCCCATAATAGCGCTTCCAAAAACGGCCGATTCCATGTAGGCACCGGGACTAGCCCAACTGAATCACTTGGGGCGAGGTGCTGCGGAAGCAACCGTTGGCGTCCGAAGGCGCCAACGGTTGGCCATGCTCGAAGCTCGCGCCTCGGCGAGGCGAGGTTGCCTGGCCAGGAGGTATGTATACTGTACAACTTGGTAGTTAGAGCCCATGGACTGTACAAGTGCTGTACGAACCCATCTCGACGGCGAGGCCACAATAACGGCACGAACTGCGAAGGCCGCGGGGGCAGGGGCCCGTTGCCGACGCAGCGCACCGATCGTCACTTGACCAGAATGTTCTGCAGTCCGCCAAAATTGGGCAGCTGGCTATCACTGCGTGCTTCTCGAAGGCTTTGGATCGCGGCAGAGGGCGAATGAGCGGGAAGGGCGGAGAGGGCGGAGATGGCGGAGAGGGGCCCATTCTGCGGCCGACAGGGCGGTCAAGCGGGCGTTGTGACTCGTGGGCGATGCAACTCGGGAAAAGGAGCGAAAAGAACAGGAAACAAGCAAAACCGGGACCTGGCCGCAGAAAAGCGGCCGCATCCACATCTTATATGATGGACCAGAATAGCCAATCCAGGATGGTGCAAGGCTTTCCGGCACCCGCGATGGCAAGGCGGATCAGGATCGTTCTTGGAGGTGAGGTCGGATGCGGTTGAGGTTGGAGGACGGAACGGGTAGCACAGGCAGGGCTGAGGCTCCACAGGGCATCGAAGCCAATCGAGGCCCCCTGTGATCCGTGGCGGAGTGGATGCTCGGGCCAATCTGGGGAGAGCTGGTGGAGCTGGTGGCCTGGGAAACGGGCCTGGCTGTGTGTGGCAGCCTCTCTTAGCACCGTCGGCAGCAGGCAAGCAACCTGCAACATGCAACCTCTCTGAATCAGACTTTTCGTTGCGCAGAGCCGGTGAATACAGCATCACCGCCTCGGGGCTCCGTACATCGACCAAGCCCTGTTTTTGAGCGGTTAGGCAGGTACCCAAACTAGTGAGGCAGTTAGCTGGGACTGCTTCGCCATCATCCCGGGCCCTTGCTGGGGCCGCTTCCAAATTGTTCGAGGGCATGACTGAGCCACGAGCCGCCGAGATGGCGGCGACGCCATGACGTGAATGACAAATGAATGCTGGCGCTTTTCCTGACCGCATGCTACCTTGTCTCTCCCAACAGGCACCCACGCAGCCGATTCCCAGTGCTTCGCCCGGGCGTGGCTTGCCGGCCGTTTTCGTGTCTCGTTTCTCGTCTCTCGACCCGCAACCTCGACGTCTCATCTCGTCACGGGCCAATCTGCGTGTTTGGGCGGCGAGAGGGTGGTGCCGCAGAATGCAGGACGAAGGGGCGTTGGAAATGACCGAGGCCATCGATACGTCCCCGATTTCCGGTTGCAATTCGATCTGGCGATCGCTTGCCGAGCCATCACCCTCCCTTCTCCTTTTCCCCCAGGCCCCAGCCGCGGCCTGCCTGCCCTCTCCCGTCCCCTTTCCTGCGAGGTCTGCATGCAGGGTGCTGCGGAAATAGGGGCTCGGACCAGAGATGCCTCACGTTTTCAACGTCCGTGGACAGGCTGAGGACCTGCTGGCCCTTCTTCTGGCCCGGCATCGCTGCGGATCGCCCCGGCCGAGTGTCCAGGCCAGCATCCCTGAGGAAGTCCTCTCCCCTACCTCTCCAGCCAAGACAAGCAACAACCAACAGCCCGGTGCCCTGGTTAGACCCAGTGCCTCCGCCCAACCCGTTGGGCCGGCCATGGCCCTGGACCGCTTGTCACGGCTCCCGGGGTGCCTAATCGGGGACCTCACGAGTCACATAAAGACCGGACGACTCCATTCTCGCACCCCGGGAGCTGCTTCACATACACCCGCTTCACTTGGTCCCTTCTCTTGTGCTGACCTTGTCTACATTTCTGGCTCCTCTCCCAGTCACACTGCCTCTGCTTCCCTCTCGGGCCCCAATGTCCTTGTCGCCAACCACGGGAATGAGCAGGCTTTCATTAGAGTGCACCTCGGCCACCTCACAAGACCAAGGCCGGGTGCAGCCGGTACGCCCGAGTCCTCCAATGGCTCCTTCTGAGCACTCGGACGCGAGCGACTGGGAGGTTGAAGAAGAGGACGACGACGAGGATGGCACACAAAGCGTATCTTCGTCGACGGGATTCAAGTACAACATCTCCAAACTCTCGCCGCGAACTCGCCAAGTGGTCAAAGGACTCTTCAGCCAAACATCCTCCAGCGAGCCGCCGCAGATATCGCTGGAGCTCTGTGGCATGAGAGAGGAGGATCCCGGTGGCGGCGGCGGGCTCTTCTACGCCTTCCAAATGCATGAAGTTGTACCCTGCTCGGTCCGAATCGGCGCCCGGGACAGCACACGATTCTCGGCCCCGAAGTGCGAATGTCCCGACACCCGATACCGACACGTGAGGCCTTGCAAGCACCTCATCTGGCTCTTTGACAAGATCTCGAAACAAACCCTGTTTGATCACGATCCCGACTCGGAACTCACCTTGACCGAGCTCGGCTACCCTGAAGAGATTGGAGACCCCTTCCACCGCATATCTCAAGTAGGCCTCGACATTCTCACCGACGACTTGCGTTGCGACACATCCGAGCCCGACAGCGACCTGGTCGCTCCGAATCCCGCCCGCATCAGGGAAGCCAGGGAGATGGTCGCCGCGGTGGCCGGAATCCAGCCCTACGAGCTCGATGACTACAGGCCCGACCTCGAAGCCTCGTATGACCGTAACTCCTTGATCCGGCGCGGCGACCTTGGAGCGACTCTATTCTCTCTTCTCCTTGCCTCCCATTCCCTCGCCGAGTGGGTCCGCTCGCAACTTGGCCCATCCGACCTGGCTGTTGACCCCTTTCGAAGGATCCAGCAACGGGTGTCACTTATCATACAAAATTTAAACGCACATTCGGCAGCGGAGCAAGACTCATCGGCAGAAGATGCCTACCAAGTGCGATACAAAGGCGTGGGAGGTCCACGGGATGCCAGCTGGGCCACCACTCAGATCCAGCACTGCGTGAGAAAGATCGAGAAGCTTGTCTCTCGCGGCTCCAGCCCGCTTTCCGACTGGACACGGTCGTCCGCCGCCCGGTCTCTCATCAGCATCCTCAAGGCCGTAGTCGACCACCGAGACCTGTACGCACCCCTGGTCGGGGACCACGACACGGGCTTCGTCCACTCGGCCCTCGACATGCTTGCCGACCAAAGCCAGTTCATCGACGAGCTCGAAGAAATCATGGAAAAGATTGGCGTGCACGGCGCACCGCCTTCTTACGTGGCCAATATGCGCCATCTCATTGCGCGCATGCGCAGTCACAAAACCGACGACTCGAGCGTCTCGGGCGGGAGCGGCATCCCACGGAGCGAAACGCCTCCGCTGACCGAGCTGTCTCCAGCGCCGCCCGTCCAAAGCCCCGGTCCAAGCGGATCGGGCAGCGCACAGTTTCTCACCCCAGAGCTGCCGGCCAGCGCCATGGGGCGCGGAAGAGGCGGCAGGGGAAGTGGGAGGGGCTCGAAACGATCCGTCTCCCGGAGCAGCTCGCAGGGCAATCCGCGAGGCTCCAGGAAGAGAGCGCGAGGAGTGTGAGACCTACCCGTTCCAACTCCTCATGACTTGAGCACTCCTCCATCAGTTGTGGCTGGCCCACGGATGGATAACGACATGGAAATAACGACGATGTGTGTTTTAACTCTTTCGTAATATCATTTTACTTACAAGACAAGACCTGCGGCTCAACGCTACGGCTGGAACAACATACCATGGCAGTCACTCCAGAGTCTCTTGGTCGGAGTGGGAGAGAGGTTAGGCACCACGTTGAGTGGGGGACCAAGGGTTGCATCTCTGGATAGATGGATGTCTTACGGCAGGCTAGTTAGTTTGGATAGTAATGTCAAGGAATTCCGGTTCCAACAAAGTTATCGTGACTCCCTCTTGTCCTTTTCTCCTGACATTGACAAAGCTGCGAGGGCGGAAGGGAATGTGCGTGCAAAGTCAACATGGACACGTAGGAGAATGCTGAAACACAAAATCTCTTTGCAGTGCCTGCTCTATGGGGTATTCTCAACACGATGCAAAGCCCAATCCAAACCCTTAATGCAAACCATGCCAAACTCATGCGTCCCAAGACCGTCATCCAGAAATTAAACATGAAATCAACCGATGACCCTCGCCGCAAACGCCCGATGCTCCCTCAAATGTTAATCCCAGCATCCCCTCTCACTGCCTGCTACCATCCGTCTCCTCGCTGCCCTTGTTCCCACCACCGACACCACCAGCAGCCTCCACATCCTCCTCCGTCCGCGCCTCAACGTTGGCGATGGCGCTCTGCAGCGCACTCGTCAAGTCGACATGGAACAGCGGCCGGTTGATGCCGTGCACCGCCACCGTGCGCCCGCTGTTGAGCGCCGGCGCGGGAGCCGCCGTCGTGGTGGTGGCGCCCGTCTTGGACTGCGTCACGGGCGCGCCGCCGATCTCGCCGGCCGTGCTGCCCTGCTCGGCACCCTTGCTGTGGGTGTTGCTGGAGGTGAGCGCGGCCTCGAGGTCGGCCGGCTGTTGGCTGGCGTGCAGCTCCTTCTCGTTGTCCTCGAATTCGGCGGCGGCGGCGGCGCTCTGGGAGCCGCCGATCTCGGCCACGGAGAAGATGCTCTTCCACCGGAGGTGCGGCACGTCGGGCCGCGCGGTCGGGTAGCCGAAGCCGGCGGCCGCGAGCGCGCGCTTGGCCCAGCGGTTGCTGATGCACGCGATGTGCCAGTCGACGGTGTCCGGGGACGCGTAGCGGTCGAGCTGATTGCGCACGTCGATGAGTTGCTGCACCGAGGTGATGTCGACATGGTTGACGGAGCTGAAGTCGAGGATGATGGCTTTGAGGGTGGGCAGGTTGGGGTCGATATCAAGGGCGCCGGCTTCGGCGCCGTCGGCGGCGGCGGCGGCGGCCTTGAGCTTGCGGCGGGACGGGCCTGGGTCGTTCCAGGGACGGTCGCCGGGGCGGTCGAAGTGCGTCAGGTTGGTCTGACGGGTATGGGCGAAGATGTGCTGGGTCATGTACTCCAGGCTGTGGCTGGCGTTGGTGTAGTTGAAGCCCTCGGCGAAGCGGTAGATGAAGATGCCCGGGTAGGGGTTGTCGAGTTCCACCTCCGGGTTGGAGCCGTCTGCGTGGGTGATGGGGAGGAAGACGTTGCGGAAGGGCGCCTCAGGAGAGCCGGTAAACGTGCCGTACTCCGGGGCCTGGCGAGATTGGTCGCCTACAACATAGTTGCCGAGCATCGATGCCACCCGCACGCGGCCCAGGAACCGCCCCTTGGCCCTCAGAATGCGGTAGAGAAGCATCGCAGCGGAGAGACAGACGGTGGCGTAAATGCCGTTCTCGATCGTCGAGAAAACAGTGACGAGGACACCGACAAAGAAGATGAACACTTCCAGGGGCGAGACGAGCCAAAACTGGTAGACGGTGTTTGGCGGAGTGATCAAGTCGCCGACGGCGTGAATGATGACGGCAGCAAGCGAGGCGTTCGGGATGTAGTAGAAGACGGCAGGGAGGGCGTAGATGGCGAGGAGGACGACGCAGGCGGTAATTACACCGGCAAACGGGGTCCGGACGCCGGCCTTGGATTTGATGGCAGTACGGCTGAAGGAGCCGGTCGCGGCGTATCCGCCCAGGAACGGGCCGAGAACGTTGGTGACGCCAATGGCCACCATCTCTTGGGAGGGGTTGATGCTGTAGTTGTTGACCCGCCCGAACGACTTCGAAATGGCGATGTGCTCGATGAGCAAGACGATGACGGTGGCGGGGAGGTAGCCGACGAGGCCGCTGGCGATGCGCTCGTTGAGCACAGGGACCGCCGCGTTTTGGAAGCCTCTAGGGACGTCCAGCAGAATCTTGAACTTGACCTTATCCTTGGGCAGGCCCCTGTTGACTAGCCAGCTGATCATGGTGTAGAGGAGGATGACGAAGACAGTCCTCAGGGTCGAGAGGAAGAAGGCGAGCCGCTGGTGCTTCGGCCACCGCTTCGCGGCGTATGAGCAAGCAGCCCTGATCAGATACAGCATCGCCAGAGCGGTCAGGCCCATGGCCGCGTCCAAGGTCGTGCGGGGAAGGCCTTGGAGGGTGTGGATGAAAACGATGTAGGGCGCCTCGCGGGTCGAGAAGCCGGTGATTCCCATCATGGTAGGAATCTGGCCGCAGACAATGTTGAGGGCTGAGCCCGTCATGAAGGCCGAGAGGGCAGTGAGTGAGATGACGTCGACGATCCACCCGCAGCGGATGAGGCCGATGAAGAGGACGATGGAGCCGGCAAGAATCGCAAGAGCGGAGGCAATAACGTGACCGGGAACGTCGGGCATGGCGACGGCCAAGTCGGCAACGATGCCGCCGGTAAGTTGTGACATGACGGCAACAGGCTATGGCGCTGTCAGTTTTGCATATCTGCATCCACCAGGAAGCCAACTTACACCAATGGTGATGTCCTTGGACGTCGCAAAAAACCAATAGATGAGCACACCCATAAAGGACGAGTACAGGCCAAACTGGACCTCGAGATTAGCGAGCTTGGCATAAGCCATGCCCTGAGGGACAACGACGGCGCCGATGGTAATGCCTATGCGTAGATGTGAGCAGGTGGCTTCGCTAGACCGAGCAGAGGGCAGTCATTTCTTACCAGCCACGAGATCTCCGATGAGCCATTGCAAGTTGTAATGACCGATCCAGGCGAGGAAGGGAAATAGGGAGACGAGATAGTTGTAGAGTTGATTTCCCGAAGGGATGAGGTTGTTCAGGTAGTCCAGGACCTCGGGGGGTTCCTCCACAAAGCTCTGGTCTGTCTGGTCGGACATCATGGAAGCCCCCGGCCTGTCGAGTTCATGGAAGGGGTCATGTTCCTGAAGTTTGATGCCCAGCGCCTTGGCCACGACGTGGCGGGCTTTGGGAGCCATTTTGTGGTCGCAGCTGTGCTGTCCAGGAAACAGGGAGGCTGACGGGGAAAGGTCGTGGGTGAGCCGGACGTGTGCCGCGAAGTTGAGAGTGGACGAGGTTGGGAGACCGCGTCGTGTCAATGACAGAAATGCAGGGTGATGTCTCGGGCCACAAGTTTCGGGAGAGACCGAGAATGCGTGGGTGATGCAGAAACTAAAAAGCAGATGCAGATGCAGGCTGTCCCAAAACCCAACAAGACGAGAGATGCGAGACAAAAGACAAAATGGCCAACGTCAGACCCAAAGGCGAGAAGCCACAATGCAGGGAAAATCCAGGTTGACCAGAAGAAAAAGAGCCCAACTCCTGGGAAACAAGAATTATAAGGAAGTCGAATACCCCTCAGTCATGGTCAGAAAGTAAGACATAAAAGGTTGACAAGCGATTTTGTATCGACGTCTGAGATGCAGCGAAGCGGATCCCGGAAGATGCGGAGGGCGGGCACCAGCTGGATGGCGCAATCGCTCCCTTGCCTATCACAGCTAGCATCGGGAGTTTCCAGTGGAACGGGGTGAGGATCCTGAACAGACAGGATATTGCCTGACGAGGGTTGACGAATAGGCAACCTAACAGAGAAGGGATGTGCTGCCCCAGCGAGCCCAGGAACGAGACGAGGGGCGACCGGACCGCAGCCAGGGCAAGGCATCCCGGGCCAACGGTCTTGTTTCTGGCGTCCAAGTCTTGCACGGGAAGAAACAACCACGAAATTCATCGGTGAAGCTGTTCCCAGCGATGAACAAGCACGACAATTCCTCGTTACACAGCCCAGACTGAGGCAGAGCTGACTGTGTGGTGTGCAGACCGCTGACGACATCCAACGCACATTGTAACAATCCCATATCGTGCCGTGCTGCATATTCTAGAGGGAGTGCCCCGAGATTCAGCGCCGAGACCAACCCCCAGAGAGCTTGGGTCCCATCGACGGGGCGTCACGGTGGGAGACATGTTGCGGGCAGCGAATAGGACTGCCGGGGTGGCGATGATGCAATGGCGCGCCAAGATTGCGAGTTGAAGCCGCAAAAGCTTAACCCCCACGCTGGGCCAGAAACAGAGGTCATGCCCAGGGCTCACGCCCAAGAAAGCACGTAATGCGTTCGGGGATTTCGACGCCCGCGTTGTCCCGCTGGCGCGTTCTCGAATCTCGATGCGCCGCGGCGGCGAGGCTTCAGCTGGCGCATGTCAACGCATGCAAGCCATGCAAGCCTCGCTGCAGGAAGTCTTGTTTGTGCGCCCTGCCTTGGCAGCGCTGCATCAGCAGAGGGCAGCAGGGCAGGGCAACCGGGGCGGGCTTGGCTTAGCTAATCCGATGGGGATGGCATCATGGCACAGCATGGCAAGGCCTCGTCGTGGACTCCGAGATTCCTCGTGAGAACTCGCCCCATTCCCTCCTCGCTTCGGGGTATTGGTCTGGCCCATGGCGAGCGCGCTTCCAGGCCCGTCAACCCAACCTTAGGCGCCGGACCGATGATGGGCTGGAGTGGAGACATGATCGGAGATCGGGCTGAAAACCTGAAGTCGAACCAGGTGACGGACCTCTGCAGGCATCCCATCCCCGGGTGGTTGCTCGCACCATCACACCGCCGCGACCCTCGGATGCAAGGAGTGCATGTGACGACACACGGCCATGTCGGTGTCTTGTGCTGGGAGTCCCACGTGGGTAGCAACGAGCGACCGCCGGCCACGGTGGACAGAGCAGCTGCCCATGCTCGAGCCATGGGGGCGTGGGCAGGGCGTGGAGATGCCAACCAATCCCCGCCCACCTGGCATCCTATTCGGGAAACTGGAGACAAAAGGGAATCGCTCACGATGGCCCCTGATGGGCGATGGACGTGATAGGCCGGGACGCCATCGGCTTGGTTGAGCGCAATCAATTTCTCACACGGAGCGAGGGAGACGGCCGCTCCGGAAAGAGGGGTAATGTTGGGGCAAAGCTCGCTCGATGCTCGAGATTCTGGAAGCGTTTTGGTAACGTCCGGGACAGCTTTGAGAAAGCGAGCCTGAGGACCATGGCTTGAAAGAGTTGGCCGACCGACGGTCTCAACGGCTGTGTGTATGTTTGTTCTGGAAAGTCACTGTGTGATTTGTTCTGGAAAGTCGAGCCGATCCGCCCGATTTTGTGCAGAAGGGGATTCGGCTTCGATTGCTTCGATTCCTTCCACAAAGAAGCAAGCGGGGCAGGCCACTGGGGCTGGTGGTGCGCCATAACGTGGCTGCACCGCCAGATCGGGCCAGCCACGTTGGGCTCCATCCATTCCATTCATTCCATGGAAGAACGAGGCCACCCAGGAATCAACCAGCCTCGATCAAGACGAAAGATCCAGGTCCGCGATGCCAACTGGGGGACAAAAAGGGGCAACAGTCTGCAAACCGTAAATCCTACTCCGTTCTTCCGTGCAGAGGACAGAACCCCCCCCAAGGCAATGCGACTCATTGGCTGCGGGCTGACGCGTTGTCGCGAAATGAACACGAGGCTTGGGGCTGCCATAGGGCACCGGCAGCCCGCATTCAGGCGCTCACTCGCCCAGCCCTGCCCCAACCTCGTGCCAGGTTTTGGTCAACCTCCCGCCAACTCCCTGATACCTGGTATTCCGTACACGCAACCCAACAACACTCGTTAGAAGACGCAAGCGACGCCGCCATCAAAATCCCGAATCGTCCTGAAAAAAATCGGTCCAATCGCTCTCAAGTGTCGAAGTCGACTTGCAATGACGCTCCGAGATTTGAATCACTTCGACAGGATGCCGAGTCCCACCAAGCCCGAGCCCCAGAGCCAAACTCCGCTAGGCCCTCTTCCGCCGGCGATGCAGCTCCACCCGCCTCCCTCTCCTGGGTCTCATCGAACGCTCAGGAGATTGCAGTCGGCCCACAGCCTGGGAGCGAAGGCCGCGGCCCAGCCGTCGCTCATTTCGCAGCAGAGGCTACAGCTGCAGCAGCGGCAGCAGATCCAGCAGATCCAGCAGCACCAGCAGCCGCAGTTCCAGAACCCGAACCAGCACCTCCAGAGGCCCCCTCCTCCCCTCCCGACCCAGCCGAGAAGACATGCGAGCACCAACCGCTCGCCCCAACGAGGACGCGCCAACAGCGACGCACCGCCCATCCCGAACGCGGCCCAGTTCAACCCCGCCGTCATGACTGCAGCAACAACCACCAGACGCTCCGCCTTGAGCAAGCGGTCCCTTGCCGCCGACGCCATGTCCCTCGAGAGGCTGCTGCGTGATGGCCCCCCCGACGGCGACGTTGAGGGTGCTCTCGAGAGCACGCGTCTCAAGATACTCGACCAGGGCATCAGGTCCGACGGCGATGGCATGGTGAGCAATACCTGGCCGTCACTGGGTCCTAAGAGCCTACAAGTGTCCCCGTCACTAACTCGAAAGCACAGTCGTCCCTCCGCATCTATGTGTGGCTCATCCTGCTCAACGCCCCTATGCTCGAGACCGATTCCTACCTCGCCCTGATCCACCGCGGCGCGTCGCCCGCCTACTCCAAGATCCGCAACGACACCTTCCGCACGCTCTCGACCGATCCTCTCTTCCGTCGCCGCGTTAGCGAGGCTAGTCTGATACGCCTCCTCAATGCCTTTGCCTGGACTCTCCACGATGCCCGCGAGGTGCGGCTCCGGGACTCGAGCGTCGCCAGCAGCACGCGCCAGTCCCTGGACCAATCGAGCAGCCGCCCGGGAACGGGCTACGGGAGCGACTACGGGAGCCCGGCTTCCTCGCCCGCAGCGAAGCGGGCGCGTGCGCTGACGCTGACCACCGAGGGTTCTGTCATCAGCGTGACTGCGGAGCCAGGCACCTACGTGCAGGGCATGAACGTGCTGGCGGCCCCATTTCTCTATGCCGCGCGCAGCGAGGCCGAGGCGTACGCCGCCTTCCACCAGCTGCTGACCAAGGAATGCCCCGGCTACATCCGCGGTGCCATGGACGGGGTGCACAAGGGGCTGGCGCTGGTCGACAAGGTCCTGGCCATCGTGGATCCGAAGCTCAGCTTGTACCTGCTCTCCAAGAATCTGTCAGCTGAGATTTACGCCTTCCCGTCCGTCCTGACGCTTTGCGCTTGCACGCCGCCGCTGCCCGAGGTCCTGCGGCTGTGGGACTTTCTCTTTGCGTATGGGCCGCATCTTAATATCCTGTGCATTGTCGCGCAACTGGTCATGATCCGGACCAAGATCATGGAGTCTCCCAGGTATGCCGTGCAGCAGCATCTCCGCCGCTACCCTTTTGTTCATGCGGGTAGTCTGAACTAACACGCCATCCATCTAGTCCCAACAAGCTGCTCAGGTCCTTCCCTGCTCTCCAAGCCGACCAGATCAAACGGACGACCCTCGCTATCATTAGGATGATTCCCGATGATGTCTACGCCGAAATCATCTCCCACGCTCGGTAAACCATATCAGGCCTGCAAGTGAGCGACAACGGCCCGGCATGTTCCTTTTTGCAAGCATGTCGGACGGAGCTAGCCGGTATTTGCGCGTCGACATCTCGCGGCGAGCGGCGGTCGAGATGAGATGTCGCATGCCTCGCCGGAATCACACCTCGGCTCCAGCAAATCCATCTCGATGCATCCCGCTGGCCACGACGGGGAGCGGAGCCCACTATGTACCCCAGGTTTGATCCCCGGTCTTGCCTCCGCACAGCAGACGAATCCCGGTTTCAGCCGCCCTGCCGATCCCCTTCTCACCCTCCGGCGCCAAGACGGAAGGGGAGCGAAGGGAAGTCGTGCTCCGTGCGCATTTATCCGGAAACTGGCGGAGGGTTGGTCTCGGCGTAATGTGTAAAGAGGCTCTTCAGGGCAGACGCGGGCTCTGAAAAGCTGGCAGCGGCGGTGGATAATGACCTTGGAGAGGTCGATCACTCGGTCGGCTGTGGCCAGGGTTAATGAGCTGTTTGCGCATCCATTCCAGCAGCGCGCCAGCACCCCCTCGCTCCGCGGCTGCGCCGATTGGTCACGCGATGCCCGGCACCCCTTACAAGACGCGCGGTCGCTCCGCCAGTTCGCAGCATCGCCCCGGCTCACGGATCCGTCTGCTTGAATCCGTGCGGTGACATCGCAGGCTGCCTGCCGATATCATCTGGGTATGCATGTTACCCGATGTGACGGTCGGTGATGGACCGGTTGGTGGATAGTTCGAGATGACACGAGGGACAGCGGCGGCAATGGGGGTTTGTTTCCCGGGGCTGTTTCCCTCGGTGCCATGCCCTCGGGAAAGCGGCCGGCCGGGTGCGCGGTAGAAGATGATGGGCGCCTGGATTGCCGGTATTAGCCGTGGTGTGATTCGCAGATTGGAGTTTCAATGTTCCCTCGACGAGTTGCACAACGTCTTCGTCTAATTGTCCTTGGTGCCGAGTGGGGGTATACCCCGGAACTTGCTCTCTCGTCTCGCCCGTCGAGCGGAGGGTGCAGCCGCTGCGGTAAGTAATATCTCAACCCAAGGATTCCAAGGCCCCCTCAGCGCGAGTTTCCCACAGCACCGTGGTATTCCTCCGGAAGCCATTCCCGACCTCGCCCGGTTTGGTACGTAAGGTGACGTGCCGTGATGCGACGGTAGATCGAGTGTTCCAGACCAGGGCGTTTCCTCGCTCCCCGTGCTCCCCGTTTCACGGACCCTTGCATGAACGCCTCTGCGGTGCGCAGGGGGGAAACAGGGGGAAAACCAGAGTTTCGCCCTTCGGATCTTGGGTTTTGGCCCGGCCGTTGATGAAGGTCAAGGCTGGGAGCGCGCGCTGCAAGCACCCATCCGCCTCCTGTATTATGTTCCTGATTTACCCTGCCGGCATGGCCTGACTTCTACCGACGCAGCCAAGTGGTGGTGGCGCTTGTCCCGCTTCCGTATCCGTCCTATTCATCAATCAATCCGGCAGTCGAATCACACCAGCATGGGCAAAAAGAGAGGGGTATAGCAAACAAGGAACAAAGAACGACCCAGCAGCCATGGCATGGATGGGCAAGGGCATGGGCATTCACCACACACTTGCTCCACCCGAGGCACGGAGCGAAGGGAGGGTTAATATCCATGAATACCACGGCAGCTTTGCAATATTTGCAATATGCCGCGACCCTTGAACAGATGTGTTGTGCCGTGCTCTCCTCTCCCTTGGTGAATCACACCTCGCTACCCCCATCATTGCACGCGTGAAACAGTGGTCGTGACACGTGGTTGGACGTCTTTCTGGGCGCGCCGCGCTCTGCAGAAGTTGCTGGTGTTTCCCGTTTCCTGTGGGATCCTCACGGGGAGGCGAATGGAATGAACATGTTGATATTATATAAATGTATGGCGGACCCCAAAATGCATGCACACGCTGTGTGATCTAGTGTACTGTACCGGTACCCCTACCCCCCCCATCTCGCTATGCTCTCTTGACCCTCTCTCGTCTTGCGCTCTAACCTATCCAATCACTGTATTAATTACTTTTCGGGACTCAACGCTGGGGTTTGTCCGCTGGTCCACCATTCACCGTCCACCGTCCACCATCCACACTCCATCTTGCCGTCTAAGTCGTACCCCGGAAAACCCGAGCGGCGACCGCAACGCGCTGGGTTCGCCATTCCAGCACGGGCAATTTTTATATTTTCGTCATCCCGCATGCCACATCCTCCGGGCATCTCTTCCTGAAGGCCCACTTGTCTCTCTCGTCACCTCCGTGGTGGCTGGCTCGACTAAACCCGCTCGGGGCCTGAATAGAGCCCCGCCCTTCGACCGGAACACAAACACCTTTGTTTGCCACGACTCGAAGCTCGAGGGTCACAGCCCTCCCAGAAGACAATAAAACAGCGCAACTTTTCGTGTCCAGTCCAGAAAACCGCCGTCGCTTTCTCTTTTTATCGAGTATCCGATCTTTCAAGTTGGAGGCGCAACGGAGCGAGCAAAAGTCCTGCAAGATGCACCAGAGCCTCGTCCTATCGTTGATAGCCGCCGGCAGCGGCGGCGCGCTGGGGCTGGTGGCGCCAGGGACAGACAGGCAACAGAAGCTGCTAGGTCCCCCCTCCAAGCAGCTGTCGAGCACTCCACGGCAGTACCTGTCGTGTGCGGAGACGTACGGTGGCGGGTGGGAGACCTGCGGAGACCAGGTACGTCATGCTGCTTGCTCCGGCGTGGAGGGAAAGGTGTTGGGGTTTTGCTGACTCGTGCGCGTGTAGAACACAAGCAGGCTCTGCTATAGCCCGGCGTCGGGGCATGTAAGGCTTCCCCTCCCGGGACGAGACTCGACAAGGTGCTGACCAGCGGTGCAGTCATGTTGTGAGGTCGACAACAGCTACTGCGGCAAAGGCACGTGGTGCGCGCCAGTCGCCGGGTATTGTTGCTTGGATGTGAGGACCACCATGGCCCCTGATGAATGTGGCAGCAAAAGCTGACTGACAGCGCAGAGCGAAGACCTGGAAGCGTGCGCGAGGAACGCAGGGTTTCGGTTGCCAGGTGATGAGACGGCGAGGGATCTCAAGAAGAGGGACGTCGTCCAAAGCTCGACACCACCGAGGTCGCGGCCAGAGACACTGGCAGTCGCAGCAACTACCCTGTCCAACAGGGACGCCGATTCAATACCCACGACGGGAGACTCGAATCCCATGGCAGCACGAAGCCAGGATGTCCAGACGTCGGCAGCCAGAAAAGAGCAGTCGACCCTGGGATTGATGGGAATGGGGATGGGTGCTGTCGGCTTGTTCATGGTGTGTTGCTGAGAAACAATGCTGTGGGCATCGTGACCGGCGATACCCCCTGTGACCAGCCAGATGGCGGATAAGCAGGAGCCGGGGCACTGCCGCGTTGAATAGAGTCCGAATACTAGGCAATTATTGTGTGTGGCTTCGGGAACGTCCCACGGTTCCGGAAGGGGTGTGAATGGTCCTGATCTGCTCGGCTGGCCGGGCCCGCCCAGCAGCTGAGCTTAGTACGCAGTGCAACCGTCCATGGCGAGTCTGAAGGCGTGCGAGAAGAAGGTCTGCATAGCTGAGTAATGGAAGAGGATGCCCCCAAGGACGGCCACGTGCCACAGGTTGTGACTGCCTCCAACATAATCGAACATGCCCGGGCACCAGCGCTCAGGCACCTTGCTGGCGTAGACGACGGCGCCGAGGAGATAGACCAAGAGGGACTTGGCAATCGGGGTGTAGAACTCAAAAGCAGCATCGGGGCCGCGTGTGAGGGAGAGCTGGAGGACCGGCAGGAAGCCCGTTGCCGAGAGAGCGACGTAGAACGCGACTCTTACCCAGGCCATGTCCTGGCCATTAAACCGTGGGTGCCAGGGAAGGACGACGCCGCCAAGTCCCAAGAGGGCCGTCGTGACCATGTAAATCCAGCGGCTCACGGGCTCGCAGTAGAAGGCGGTGTACTCGGTCGTCATGATGGATGCCGCGATCAGCAACGAAATCCCCGTGTAGTCGACGCAGGCGAACATGGAGATGAGGCTGACGTCGGCGACCGAGTTCATCGTGTGCCAGATGATGCTGCAGAGCAGACACTGGCAGGCGGCGAAGAAGAAGACGGCGGCGATGAAGATATCAGCGCCCGAGCTCAAAGAAAAGTTGGCGCTCGTGGGATAGAAGTAGAAGGCAACGGCGAGGACGAGGATGAGGCCGATGGCATGCGACCAGATGTTGACGAGCTCGTTGGAGAAACCGAAGGCCGACCTCACGCAGGCCAGCTTCGTCTCGGAGAAACGATATCCTTTGGTGATGTGCGGGTTGGTCCTCCAGGGAATTGGCAGGTCCTCGTAGCGGAGGAGACCATGCTCCCTGGCATGGGCAATGGCACGTTGGACATGGTCCTCGAGCGACTCGGCGGCGCGGATGGCCCTCTCGATGCCCCCATCGACGACACGGTGAGCCTCGTCCATGAGGCTCTCGGCCGCATTCGCCAACCCCTTTTCCCGAAACTTGGAGGCCTGGTCTTCCATCTCCTGCAGCATCTCGTCAAGCAGCTCGATACCGACCTTGGCCTTTTCGTTGAGCGAGCCTGCGGCGGCCATGGCATCGTGGTAGCCAGACTCGAGGGTTTCCACCATGACGTGCAGCCTCCTACGCCCGGCGCCCATGACTTCCCCCGAGACCTGAGAGCATCGCGTCCGGACCGCCTGGAGCGTCTCGAAGGCGGCCGAGAGGCTCGAGTCCACGGTGAGCTCTCGATAGTTCTCCCAAGACTCGAGGCGCCGCTCGAGCTCGGTCAAGAACAGGTCCAGCTTGAGGAGCAGGCCCTCCTCGCCGTCCATGAACTGGTTGACGATGGACTTTCTCCTCTGCATAAACTGGGAATGGCGCCGCCTCTGGACGGGAGGCTGGCCCTGGACGCGGGCGCCCGACGAGTGGCCGTCAGGGGCATTGTCGCAGGAACCGAAGGAGAAGGGGGCCGGACAGCCCATGTTGGACGAAACGTCCATGGCGGGCGGACAAAGCAGGTACAAGCAGGAGCAAGGAGAGCGCTGCGCAGGCCGAAGAGACACCCTAGGGTCGTACCCGTGTAACAGGAAGAGCCGTGCCGGGGAGGAAGGCAAGGAACGGCACTCGGGCGGGACTGTTACAGACGGGAGGTGTCGGGCGGCTGTGTTCGCGGGATCGGTGATCGGGATCGACGGCTGGGAGACGGGAGTGGGAGTGGGAGACGTTTAAAGGTGAGGGAAAAAGTTGGTTTTGTTTGGTCGCCACTGGATCCGGGGGCTCGAAGGGAAGGACCTAGGAGAAAGGACCGCCGAGAGGAATCATTAACTCGGAAACAGCCCACAGCCAAGAAATCAGGAGTCAATCGGACACGCCGGAAACCCGTCTCGGACTACCAGAGGAACCGCCAGTCAGAGAATGCCAGGTTTTGGTGGTGATCGGGGAGTAAATAAGAGAGGGGAGCCAGCGGCTCGGAGAGTCGCTAACACCCGCGCTATTATGGGCGGGCGCTGGCGCCCACAGCGGGCACCAAGCCCAACCCAGGGAGCCAGGACCCCGAAGACGCCCGCATAGGGGTCCATGTGTCGACATCAATGGCCAATTGATTCCGTCATGGCGGCCCGCCGCCCCACCGAGCTCAACACCAGACGAAACAAGCGATCCAATGAAGCCCACCCAGCTGGAGGTCTTTGCTCTTTGCTTGTGACAACGCCTGTTGCTTTTCGCCCGCCTTTCCGCCGAAGGAATCGCGAATCCGGAAACCCGCCAATTCTCACAACGCCTCCCAACAATTGGCGGCAGCTTGCACTCTTAGCATTATCCACATCACAAACAAACGCCGCCCAACCGTCGGCCCCACCCGAAACCGACTGTTTCCAGGTTGCTTTGCTTGCTGCAATCTCACGTGCATTTCTGGTTGCACCGCGCATCAACCGCGATCCACCGTTCCGATCCGGCGGGCCGACCTGCCTGTCAGCCTGCGAGACTGCGTACCTGCATCCCGAACACATCAACCTCGACGTTGTCACGTCCACCCCAGCCAGCACTTCCGCCATGACCATCGACGCGCACATCGCCGACCCCTCGCTGGCCTCGGTGGTCGAGACGTCGAGCGCGGCGCGGGAGCAGGCCCAGGCCCTCGTCGACCTGATCGCGCAGGCAACCGCTGCCAACCCCAACGCGCCGATTCCCGCCGACACGCTGACCGAGATCTCGCGGCAGCAGAAGCTGCTCAACACCAACCTCGCCCACCTGCGCGGGCTGCACCGCGCCGCCCATTTCCGCGCGCGGGAGACCAAGAGCCAGACGGCCGAGGCGCGGCATGAGGTTGACGTGCTGCACCTGCAGCTGCAGAACCTGTACTATGAGCAGCGGCACTTGGAAGGGGAGATTTCGGCCTGCGAAGGGTTTGAGTGCGTGGCACCCTCATTCTTTCTCATCTGTTTTATGGGACGCTGCTAACCAGTGCCAAACAGTCACACTTACCAACTCCTCCCGCTGATTCCCGTTGAGGAGTTTCTCGCCCAGCAGCCCGAACATGCCGACGCCGACGAGAATGCGCTGATGGTGGCGCGCATCACCCACGAGCGGGCGGAGCGCGAGGCCCTGGAGCAGCAGCGGCTGGAGCTGCAGAAGAGGAAGCAGAAGCTCATTGCCGAGAACAAGAAGCGCAGGGACGACCTGGCCAACTTGGACAAGGACTTGGAAAAGTTCATTGATGTGAGTTTGGGGTTGCTATCATGCTTGGCTGTGTTGTTTGCTGACGGTTTGCGCTGCAGGCTGCCAAACCGATTCAGAAGATGTTCGAGAAGGTGGTTTGAGAGGCCGGCTCGGAGCCCGGACTCGGTTCTCCAAATGCTTGGGCTCGGATCGAGGATCCGGGTTGGAGAGCCCACGAGAGCTTGTTTTGTAGGGACACTGGATTTTGAGCTGCGAGTGGAAGACTGTGGGGCTGCACGATTGCAGATACATTCGCCTCCCCAGCCACTCCTCGCTGAGGGGTGTCGCGAGAAGTACGGCGGAGCCACGGAACGAATGCTTCAGGCCCGCCCGTCCCAAACCCGATATTCTACAGGTACCATGGCTTCACGGTTGGACAGGAGGATCATGGTTTCTTGGGATGAAAAGGGGGTGGGGGCTTGATGACGAGATGCACCCAAGAAAGCAGTGTCAATGGCGGAAATACGGGATACCCCGTTGGGAAACAGCACGAGCAGAGCAGGGCCGCAACCCAAGGCAATGGTCCATGGGCCGGCCCGTTGAGCACGGCCGTCTCCGGAGGCCGCGTGGAGCAGGCTCGGGTCCATTCCGAGGCCTCAATCCGCGCCACCCGGCCGCGTGGAGAGATCGGATTGCATGATCAGGTGTCGATAGTTACCTGATTTGGACAGGAGCCAGTCAACGCCTGCGAGCCCCTGAGACTCGCCTGGCGTGGGGGATGCAGATGTATTTCGAAGTGCAGCTGACGTGGTCGGCTCTGGGAACTGGCATCGCTGATTTCGGTTCGGCAATGTGTAACTCTCTGAGTGGACGTTTGCTCTCGGCCTCGGCCACAGGGACACGACAGTCGGCAACTTGCATAGGCTCATCATCGTTGCCAACAGAGACAGAAAGACTTTTGTCGGCGGTCATGCATTGAATTGAAATGGAAAGCAGCATGACATGCAATCACTGGAGAGCCCCGGGAAACGCGGTTGGCGGCGCGATTGCTCGCTGCAATTTCGTGAGCCTCTCCTATTGGCCTCGGAAAGTGCCCGACATCTCGGACCCCTGACGACGGAGCCGGCACGGGAGACGACGGCGTGGAGCTTTTTAACGCCGGCCCCGAGGTCTGCCACCGCAGCAGCCTTCCCGCTCCTCCGCTGGAGGATCGGCCTCATGATCAAGCCATGTTTCGAAACGTCTTCCTTTTCCTTCTTCTGCAGGAAATCTGGTCGCACGGATGATGTGTCCGTGTTGCTGTACCTGCGTTTTCCAACGGCTCTCAACGCAGCCTGCCGGTTCCTGCGGCGATGTCGCGGAACCCCGAGCCTCCACTCGACATGTCCCGTGTCTCAGTCCCAGCGTTCAGAACGGAAAACGCACCGAGCCGCCAGGTCGGATTACCAACAAAGTCACGACCTTTCCGCGCGGATTCGAGGTTTTGCCCGGTCGGCGCCCCCTTCCAGCGTATCGGGATCCCAGCAAGCGAAATGATTTCCCACGCCAGCCAGGGCTGTCAGAGCAAAAAAAAGCTTGAAAAAGAAAGTTTGCTAGGGAACCTTGCCCATTGGGGAAAGTCTCGAAGATGACTTGTCACGCTGCGCGAGCCAATCAGCGCCCGTCACATCCCCCGATTAAAATGAGACGGGTGATCGTGCAGGACCCAGCCAAGCCCGAGAGGCCTCTCGGGCAACCCGCATACGCGTAATTTCGCGTACCGGGCGTAAGCGTAAGGGCGGCGGGAAGGTATGGTACCTATTATCGGGGTGCCTTATTTTAGGAGCCGAGCCAGGCAGCAAGCAATTGACAGATGAAGAATGTGAGCTTCCGTCAAGGGCGAAATGCTAGGCCAACTGACGCTGGTGCCGCGGGGCGGACCGGCCAAGACCCAGCGTCGCGAGACCCTCAGCCGAGACATGCTGTGCCAGCGCGAACAGACGATTGGCGTCAATGGCAGGCTTGTCAGCCCGAGGCTGTGCGCGATAACGTGGACGTTGACGTGAGATGGCCTCTTGGTCGCATGCCGACTAGTCTCATCTAGAATACAGAATACACAGGACGGTTACGCGGATGCGGGACAGAAGAACGGGTATCAGGTAACGTCAAGTTCTGGCGTTACGATTCTGCCGACAGGTGTGGGGTGACTTTGCGTGCTTTTGCCCCGGCCCAATCACGAGTCGGGGGTCTCCGCCAACAGCGAGCGAGCTCCTATCATAATTTCCCCAAAGTGGCATCGACCCACCAACTGGAGGATGGCCCAGAACCCCAGGCGGGAAAGGAGGAGAGGAGCACGAACAAGTGGTCAGAGAGCGGATAATTCAAATACTATGGACAACCAGCTTTCCACCGCTGCCTGAAATTCCAGTCCCTGTTTGTGGAACAGAAGCATGGACGGCATGACAGACGGCGTGTGCCGGCTTGCCGACTCGTTTCCCACCGCAACAGTGCCACCAGCCCGACGAATGTTTCTCGACCTGCAGGGCCAAGGGACGTGTGGCTTGGGCCGATGCGGGTCATGCTGCAAGCCCCAGACAGCGAGCCCCGCAGCCTGGGGTCCTCTCGGCATCCCCCAAACTCTATTGGCTGCCTGGGGATGACACCCAGAAAATGCCTTCATGTTCGACCCAGTCCCGCCTCTCGGCCACACGGCTGGAGGGGGCGAAGGGGCGGCGAAGGAGGCAATGGCAGAATTGGATGCTATGGAGCTCTCGTGAGCGCGCAACACCCCGAAGTCCCGGCACACGCCGGCTCCGGCCTCGACAGCGACGCTTGCAAACGCGCAAGCATCGTGGTTCTTGGGGAGGGTCCACCGCCGCCACCTTGGCGGAGGTGATCTCCACGCGTGTCTGGACGGGGCCGTGTGGTTGGCTGGCGGGCGGTCAGCATCTTTCCCAATGCTGTTAGGCAGGGCCACTCAGAGGTTGCAAGCGACGAGCCAGCCAGAGCCCGCTCGATGACTGCCGCGAGTCGCAAGCCCCAGACTGCATCGTGTGAGCTGTGGAAAAGGGACGTCGTGACCTCGAGCCGCCGTTGCGGTGGTGCGAGTCGCCAGAAACGGACGACCCGAGGGCCTCGAGGCGAGAGGTGCTCCAAGCTCCCAGCCTCTTCCCCGCGGATTGTCATTTTCCATGTGAGAGAGAGGTGTGGCGGCGGTCCCCTGCCCCACGCCGAACCCGCCGACAAGCAGTCGACACCGACGGGCTCAGCCCCAAGTCGCGAGTCGGCGAGGTGGCTGCTCGCCACGGCGGCCGAGGGCAACTTGTTGATCGTCAACAGGAAACATGGGCATCCTGTAGTTATCGTACACAGCCGTGTATTCTGTGCTATGTATTCTGTAGTTGCTACAGTAATGGCGGACAGGATCCCGACATCGCAGAAATCGCAGAAAAACGTTTGCCAGGCCCCTGGGCAGTCCCAGGCAGGCCCAGGCTTGCTCTCTGCCGCTCAGCCTTGGGGCGCGCGGGAAATTTGCTGCCCAAAAGCGCCAAGCGCAGGATGATTGATGTGCGAGCCGAGTCTCACTCTGCCGGTTGCGCCCCTGTCCCTGGCCCTGGCCAGCCGGCCTAGCCCCAAAGGTAGCACCCTAGCACTGCACATCGCGGGTTGGCGCTCAACGCGCGGGCTGGATCCCCCCTTTTTTTTTCCTCTGCGCGGCGGGCGGCGGTGGTGGTCCTGGTCCTGGTCCTGGTCCTGCCTCTGCGTGGGTTCCATCGACGGCAACCCCAGCGACCCTCAGCTTGTGGCACGTTCCCCCTGCGAGCCCCAGCGCACCACCAGTCCACCACCCACTCTGCGCCGCTCGACGGTTATCATTCCACCCCAATTTTCTCTCTCTTTCCCCTTCTTCTCTTTTCCCTCTCCTCCCGCAGTCCCTCCTTCCTCCATCTCGACCGTGTTGCGCCTGTGGACCCGTGGAAGCACCGCCATCGACGCCGAGTGCATTCGGACTCGCGTTCCCTCTGCGTCCACACGGGCCTCCACTGCCCTCCCTCGACCTGCCCCCCGACTCGTCGCTCGCCTCAGCCTCAGCCGCTCGCCCTGCCTGTGCGCCTGCCCGGAAAGCCTTTCCGCCGTTTCTCGGTCTGCTCTCCGCGGCGCCTCTCCTCCGCCAGTGCGAAACTCCGGCAACCAGCCCTCGATCGCCTCCGTCTTGTCGCCCTCGCAGCCGCTGCAATGTCAATCTTCCGGTGGTGCAGCCGGCGCGCCGGCGGTCTGGCCATGCTGGTCACCATTGCGCTCTCATACTGGGTCATCTCGAACGAACTCGCGGCCCGCCGACATGACTACAAGTATCAGTCAACCGCCAGTCTTAGTGCGCCGCCGCCCTACGACCCGAACCGGGGCGGGAACTGGGTCAAGATCTTCTCATACTACTGCCTGCTCATCCACTTCCTCGTCTTCGTCTTCCCGCTCCGCTCGTGCTGGGCCGTCTTCACCATCACCCGCAGCCTTCGCAAGGCTGCGCGCACTCGGGCCCTGAGGGACATCAAGTTCGGCCACCGCCGCCGCGGCTCGTCGACCTCGCTCTCCAGCTCCGAGACGTTGACCTCGTCGCGGGACATCAGCTCCACTTCGAGCAGCGAAGCCGGCGACCTGGACCCCGAGGCCTACGCCGACGCCGACATCGCTCCCGACCGCATCATCCATGCGATTGTCATCCCGAACTACAAGGAGGAGAACGACACGCTGAGGGAGACGCTCGAGGTCCTGGCCTCGCACCCGCAGGCCCGCAACACCTACGATGTGAGTTGCTGTTCTCTGACATCCCCGCGGTGTCCACCTGCCAGCTTTTGTTTCCCCCTGGGTTCCGCTCTCAATCCTTGGTTGAAGTGGCCACCCGTGGAGACGCGATCTTCAGGGGAACACTTTTCCGGTTTTTGCGTGGGTGGCTCCATAATTCTCAGAAACTGACATCCTTGATTCAGGTCTACCTTGCCATGGAGCAGCGGGAGCACAACGCCGAGACCAAGGCCGCCCGGTTCGCCAACGAGTTCGCCAAGAAGTTCCGCTCAATTGACTTCACCGTCCACCCCGCCGACATTCCGGGCGAGCTCGCCGGCAAGGGCAGCAACATGGCGTGGGCCGCACGCAAGCTCAGCGAGAAGTACAATCTTGGGCAGCGAAAGGACGTGATCGTCACTGGTATTGATGGTGGGTCCCCCTGCTTCCCACCCCTTCCACCGACCGGGCCTGGATCTGGGTCTCGGGATGCACGTCAGGATTCGCTAACCAATCTTGTCCAATGCAGCCGACAGCCATTTGTCGTCCAATTACTTTTCCCTGGTCACGACCATGCATATGACCTACCCCGATACGGCTACCACGACGCTGTACTCGGCCCCCATCATCTTCGACCGCAACGCTCACAATGTCCCCGCTATCGTCCGTGTCGCTGACGTCCTGTGGTCCGCGGCGGGCATGTCCGGCCTCTACAAGGGCTCCTCGGTGGCTCCGCCCACGTCGGTCTACTCCGTGCCCCTTGAGCTGGTCGATCGCGTCGGCGGCTGGGATTGCGACTCGGAGGCGATTGGCGAGGATCTGCACATGTACCTCAAGTGCTTCTTCGCGCTCAACGGTAACCTGACGGTGCGGACGGTCCTCAGCCCCGTCAGTCAGACGAACGTCACGGGCGGCGGTCGCGGCAAGGGTCTCCCTGGCGTCGTTACGGACGTGCGCGCTCGCTACAAGCAGGCGCTCAGGCACATGTGGGGCGCTCTCGATACCGGCTTCGCCTTGAGGAAGGTCGTTGAGGTCTGGAAGGAGAGGAAGCACACGTCGAGGGCTTTCCGGCCTCTGCACACGTCTTTGTAAGTGTCTCACGATATCCTTGGATTTCATTCAATACGGCTTGCTAACCCGGCTCGTAGGAACGATGCTTCTGACAGCTATGTTCCGGACTCCCAGATTGACGGTGTGGATGCCGAGGCCACCCCCGAGAGCGGCATCTTCTCCGATGTTGTGACGGAGGATATCGGCGGCCCCGACTGGGAGCGCATCATCATCCTGTTCCACCGCCTGTTCGAAGCGCACTTCCTCCCCGTCCAAATGACCATCCTCGTTGTCGCCTCGACCCTCTACATGTGGGCCGTCGATGGCACTCCCGACACGCACGGCGTCGCTTGGATTTTCACCATCTGCAACGTCCTCCGGACCCTCGGCTTCATGGAAGTCGCCTTCTACCTCTTCCTCTACGAGGGCTTCCACAAGATCTGCGTCGAGTCGCGCGAGAAGGAGATGGGCGACGCCGGCCTGCTGAAGGGCATGCACTTCTCTCGGAGAGAAGTCAAGACCAACTTCATCGACTACGTCATGGTCCCGCTGGTTGCGCCCATCTTCGGCTCGATCCCGTGCGCGCAGGCGCAAATATACCACTTCTGGACGCTCGACCTGGTGTACACGGTCAGCAAGAAGGTCACCCGCCGGAGAGCGAAATCGGTCTCGGCGGATGCCCTGGTATAATCATAATTACCCGCATGGCTCACGACATTTCGCTTCTCTCCTCCGGAACTCGGTGCCGCCCGCCGTTCCCTGGACGACGGGCTCGTGGCGACTCCGCTGCCCTGGCTCAGCATCCCCGCCACCAACATCCGAGCGCCGGACCCGCTATTTTTCGCTTCTTGGGAAATGTTTTGTGTCCGACGAGGGCGACTGGCGCGTGTTCCCGTCGTTTCGGCCTCTGTTGCCTTTTCAACACGCGTTTCGACCAGGCGCACGTGTTGTGAATCCAGAGGACATGTTGATATGCATGGCACGGCATCGGCATTTGGCATCTAGATATGGGGGCTCGACTTGTTATCTTGTTTTATTTTTTGTCCCGCTTGCTCTTTTTTCCCATCTTTTTTGGTGGCAGGGGGCCTTTCACTGGAGTTCTTGGAGCAGGAGAGGAGAGAAATCATTATACCGGCAGGAATATTTTGGGGGGGAGGGGAAGGGGAAAGGAGGGAATCAAAGACGGACGATATCCCGCCTGCTGGCGCCACTCGCTTAGAGACAGGGAGGAAGAGACGGAAAGACATGGCAACCAGAGAAGTGGCGCAGGCACACAGCAACATCTACGACAAGAGCCAAGTCGAAAGGATCACGACAACCCACGGAGGGAGGGCGTTTTTCGAGGTTGTTTACCGGCTAGGATGGGCTAGGCCTGGCGCGGAAACAGCAAGAGAGAGGAGAGATGATGGTAATGGGGGCCCTGTGAGATCCGTGACTGGGGCCGGACGAAAGCGCCGCTGCCCCAGGGGGTCCCCCTAATATCTCACTTCTAGCCCACTAATATTTAATGTTACAAACCATGTACATAGGTAGCGGAGAGAGACGACGACGTGGGAGAGGAGGGAGGCATCACGGCATCCGGCACTTTGGAGGCGGATGGGGGTGTGGTGTTTTCCCTCAATTGGGTGGAAGGAGGACGAAAGGCGTGGCGCCATGCTTGGAAGGATTATCATCATGTATCAACTTTGATATGGGATTGCTGTTCTTGAGATGGCATGGGGTGGAGAGAGGAAGAAGAAGAAGAAGAATACAAATTCACCACGCTCGCTTTGGCCTGCACGCAACTGTCCCTATCTTCGCTGGACTGTCTTGTGATTATGCCACTTGGTTTCTCGTTTTCATTGATGGAGCAGACACTCCCAGAAGCTCACCCACAGCGCAGCCAAGCTGATAAGACACATTCTGACACATGATCCTGTCCCCGCAGGGTTAGGTTGACTCGGGCTGCTTGCTGTATCGGAAATGCAACGCAATGCTGTCACAGCCCCAGATGCAAGACCAATGTGGGGACCGTGTGCGCAATCTCTCCATATTCCCAAGCCCAGCCAAGTCACGTTGATCCCAATCCAGGTTTTGGCGTCACAACAAGGTGTGGCGGAGCGGAGCGGATTGTCCCGCTCCGTGTTCTCGCTTTGGCTGAGCGAGGCTTTGTCATCTGTACACAGTACGATGACGGCAGGTTTAGGCGGGAGAAGTTGGCTTAGACCTGAGGGTCCAGACTCTTGTTGGTTATTCCACTTCCTCGCCTCGACTCGCTCTCTCAAAGGGGCGAGTTGGGCGTGGAGTCTGCACGTATGCCGCCGGGCAGGGTGCGGGAATAGGGTGCTTGCCTCGAGCTTGCGCGGCTTGGGCTGACTGACTTGTTTCTTGTGTGTGGAGTTGTTGGGATGTGCTGGTCGTGGCTGTGCTGGGTGGATGAATTGGCGTTCTGCAGCCATTGGACGGTGAAGCGAGAGGGAGGATATTGTTAGGGAGATACTTCTGTCCCTTCTGATGCGTTTGTGGTGGAGCGGGACGAAGCGGATGAAACAAGAGCTCCAGGTGTCAAGATGAGATGGAGACAAGCTTGGTGATCCTGTCAGTGTGTGTGTGGGGTGGTTCCACCGATGAGGCCCGAGACTGCCTGTTTTCAATACAATACATGCACAGTCCGAGACGCCGTATGTGCCAAGCAGAAACCATCTCGAGGCCTCGGTGCAAAGAGTACGCCGATGATCTCCAATGCCCGAATCCCGCCGGAGTCATCTCCGCTATGTGATGGATCGCGCCAGCTTGGACTGGCCTTGTGGTTGTAAAGTTTTGTCCCGACCTCGTTCGGATCTTGAGATGGCCACAGCCAATCAGCGCGTGGACACGGCGCCACCCCCGACCACCAGACAAGGCGCCGGCGCCGGCCGAGCTTTGCGCGTCGGGGCCGAGACTCCGGTAGCCCTCGGAGGGCGCGTTCTCAAAAAGGGTTGACGGTCATCATTCATGCTTAAAAGACAACTGCAATGTGCCTTGCGCTGCCAGAGTTGATCCAGGGTATCAAGGTGTAGTCTAGTGTAGCACATCAGCAACTGAGCAAACCGAATCATCCACCATGACGGCCACAGACTCGCGCAAGACCATCCGCATCGGGGTCTTCATCCCGGCAGACAGCCAGCTCCTCGATTTGGCTTGCATTGACATCTTCGGGACCATGAGCTACGAGTACCTCTCTTTGTTGGGGGACCTCTCTCCCGCCCCGATCGTCAACCTGAGCCCAAGCGTCCAGATCTTTTGTACTGACCCCGACCTGCCCTCTTGTCTATTCAGGTGTACCACTGACACCCACTGCTAGACATATCCATGGTCCAGCCAGGCGAGCCCATCCCGCTCACCGCCTCCGCCAAGCTCACCTGCACCCACCACCTCTCCGACCCCGCCGTCCAGCCCGGCCGGCTGGACGTCGTCCTGGTCCCCGGCCCGGACCCGAACATCAGCTGGGACGACAAGAAGGAGGCGACCGACTGGCTGGCGGCACACGCGGCAAGGCCCGAAACGGACATCCTGAGTGTCTGCACGGGTATTTATCTGTGCGGCGCCGCGGGTCTGCTCAAGGGGAAGAAGGCGTGCGGGCCGAGGGGGCTACAGGGGCAGCTGGCGCAGAAGTTTGAGGGCGTGGAGTGGGTTGGGGAAAAGTTCAGGTGGGTAAGGGATGGGAATTTTTGGAGCAGTGGTGAGTTTTGTTCTTCTTCTCTTTTCTTTCTTCTTTCTTTTCTCCCTCCAGCCCCACGGTCTTAACTGACAACAACCAAGGCGGCGTCACCAATGGAAATGATCTGGTCGCGGCATATGCCAGACAGAGCGGCCGGTTTGCCGGTCCAGTGGCCGAGTTCGGTCTGATGTTGACGGACACGGGCGATCGGCCGCAGGTGTACGGGACCGGGACGGGGCTGTTCACGATCGGGATTGTGTGGCAGGTTCTGAAGGCTGCCGTCATGGGAATCGGGAAGCAGAAGGCTGCTTGAACGAGACGCGGAGTAGAAATTGTAGGATAGAAGCAGATCGACTGTACACCCATAATCAAGACATCTCCCTGTTCAATTCTCATCAGCCCACGATACTTCCATGCTTGCATGAAGTGCTTGTGCTGCGTCTGGTTTCATGGCCGTTATTCTGCCATTGATGGCTCTGATTGGCCGTCGCAATCCGAAGGGTCCGGGTCTCAGATTCGAGAAAAGAGACGGCAGAAAAAAGCAGGGTCCCAGCGCAACGTCAGTTTCCTGCTCCAAAACCCGCTGCCCAAACAACGGTTGCGGAGACCCTAAGCCTGGGCCGGCAGGCGGTGAGCTCTCTAGCGGGATCCACTGTGGTTGGCCGGGGAGCCGGCGGGGCGATAGCGTCTTATCCGCCAGAACTGTGGGGGCGGCTCCAAATTTTTCTGGCCTCGCGAGCTCCATGCAGCCTTGGGAGTATTTCTGCGGAACCGACTCTGGAACCACGCCAGCTCCCCGACGTTTTCTTCGCGTCTTCACTCACTCCTCTCTCTGCGACTCTGTAACTGAAATTTTCAGAGTATATTTGTTGCGGATCTAGTTTCTATTTCGGTCGATTTCAAAACAACAACACATCACACCCGCATTCAAGATGTCGCCGCTTCTGCCCGTCGCCGTCTACGGCCTGGAGGTGCCCGCGGGGGAGGTCTTGGTTCCCGCCGAGATCGAGTTCCCGGCCACGGTATGTCGCCTTTACGCTTCCGGAGATGCGCCTGCTTGCTAACATGCCCAGATCCGCATCACCATGGCGGCCATTGACCCCACTGCTGCCCCCGAGACCGACGGTCAGGGCAACGTCCCGTCGATCCCTCGCTCCACTCTGAAGATCTACAAGGCGAACCTTGATGATGACGAGGACGAGGAGGACTATCTCGAGTCGCTCCTGGGCGGTGGTGATGATGACGAGGAGGAGTCGGACGAGGAGGATGAGGAGGCCAACGGCGGCCCCAGCGACCCGTCCAAGTCCAAGAAGGCCCGCCGCGAGGCCGCCATCAAGAAGCTCCTGGCCGCTACTCAGGAGGACTCGGACGACGAGATGGAGGATGCTAAGCCCAATGGTTCCAAGAGCAAGAAGGGCAAGGCCAAGGCCAGCGAGGATGAGGAGGAGAGCGAGGAGGAGGACGAGGATGACCTCGACCTCAACATGGACGAGTACATCGTCTGCACTCTCGACACCGAGCGCGTACGTCTGCACTCTTCGACATTCCCAAACCACCCGTTCTCGCCGGCTAACTTGTTTTCCAGACCTACCAACAACCCATCGACATCACCATTGGCGAGGGCGAGAAGATCTTCTTCAGCGTCAAGGGCACCCACACCGTCTACCTCACCGGCAACTATGTCGTTCCCCAAGACGAGGAAGAGTCTGACGACGAGGACGACGAGGATGACGAGTACGACCTCCCTCCCGGCATCGATATGCTCGAGGACGACTCGGATGAGATGAGCGATGAGCTGGACGACCTTGAGGGCCTCACTCGCATCAAGGAGGTCGATACCGACGAGGAGGAGGCTCCCAAGCTCGTCGCGACCAAGAAGGGCAAGAACAAGCGCGCTGCCGAGGAGGAGGCCGAGGGCCTCGACGAGATCATCGCCAAGGATAACAAGAAGCTCAGCAAGAAGCAGCAGAAGAAGCTCAAGAACAACCAGGGAGAGCCCGTCGTCGCCGAGGCCAAGGCCAAGGAGTCGCCGGCTGCCGCCAAGGGTGACAAGAAGGTTCAGTTCGCCAAGAACCTCGAGCAAGGCCCGACCGGCCCTGCCAAGGACAAGGCCGAGGCTAAGGGCGAGAAGAAGGGCGCCCTCGGCGTGAAGGTTGTCCAGGGCGTCACCATTGACGACCGCAAGGCCGGCACTGGCCGTTCCGTCAAGTCCGGCGATCGCGTCGGCATGCGCTACATCGGCAAGCTCCAGAACGGCAAGGTGTTTGATTGTAAGTCCCCGCAGCTGCATGGTATCGAAACCGGCCCGAAGCTAACAAATACCGCACAGCCAACAAGAAGGGCGCGCCTTTCTCCTTCAAGATCGGCAAGGGCGAGGTCATCAAGGGCTGGGACATCGGCATCATCGGCATGACGGTCGGTGGTGAGCGCCGCCTGACCATCCCGGCCCACCTCGCCTACGGCAGCCGGGCCATTCCTGGCATCCCGGCGAACAGCACGCTCATCTTCGACGTGAAGCTCCTCGAAATCAAGTGAGCAACTGCCCGTGAGGCAGCCTGCACTTGCTCGGGGCGAAACCCGGTCTGTCTGCGCCATCTCTCGGTATGCTGAGCGCGGCGTCGGTCGTTGTGGGTTCCATTGTACTTTACGGCGGTTTCCAATTTCTCTTGCTTCCTGCCACCTCGAAATCCGAGGCGCTTAATTTCCTTTGGCTTGGCTGTCCCCGCAGCGGGTTAACGCACAGCGCACCATCGAGACTTCTGACCTGGCGCGGTCTGCGAGGATCCTTGCTCCCTGGGGAGCAGACGGACGGTTTGACGGGATGACGAGGTCTACACTGCATCGGGTCGGCGAACTGAAAAGTCTTTCGGACGGTTATTTCCTTTGTGTGTCTGGTTTTTTGTCTTGTCCATAGGCGCAATGATATATCTCGGCAACTTTGACGATACACTCGGTCAGCTGTCTTCGGACTTGCGTGCTGCTCGTGTTTGGTGTTGATAGTGGCCTCCATCGTCCTGATCTTGGGCAAGTCTACCTATTGAAGTCGGCTCCGACAGTCACGCCTGCTGCCACACTGCGGCTTCCAGACTCTACGATGGTAGGGGTGCGAGCGGAGAACACAAAGGCAAGAACACTCGCAGTGTTACTCGATCCTACCCCGAACCAACTCGCGCTCCAGTCTTGCCGAACCGCTCTTAGCCACCGACCCAAGACACTGGAAGCCTCTCTTGGTTGCTTCTTACATCCCCCGACTCTCGTTAGCTTTAGGGGCTCACCATTGACAAACAGCAGTATTTCATCGGCCTCTTCATGGACTGGACACCGACATGAACGAGCATCGCGTCCAGGATCCAGGTCAGACGGGCGACTTGTCTCCGGGGCTGGAGAACACGCTCGGCCTGGTCATCGGCGACTGCTCTCCTGCTCCGTCGAAACCCGGGACTGCGTTCTCTGACAAGCTTCGCTGGCACGGAGTCAAGGCTGTTTCGGCCCTCAAATCGTTGACCAACAGCTGTACGTACTTGCAGAAACCGATACCCAAGTATCCGTACTGATCTTGCCATGTCAGCCTCCGACCAGCCCACCGCCTCCGAGCAGGCCAGCCCGACATCCACGGGACAAAAGACCAAATCAGCCTTTACCCTGGGCATACACAAGATGTCAAACGCCATCTTCCGCCCTCCCCTGGAGCCGACAGTTGTCCGCAGGACGTCCCCAAAAAGCCGGCCCTTGTTGAAGGGAACGGTCTTCCAGACCGCAGAATCCAGGCTCGTCATATCACCCGGTGCGTCCAGCCCCTGCCACACGGCAGACTCCAACACCACCTCTAGCAGGACCAGCGCCTCCAACAGCAACTCGCCCACCACGACGAGCAAGTCGACGAGCAGGAGTCTCGCCGAGTCAACATTCAGAGACAAAGACCCCAACACAGTGGGCCGTGGGCGGGGATCGCCCCTCAGTCCACTCCGCACCCGGCACAGTCCGGGTCCCAACGCCAGCGGAACCACCCCTTCTTCGTCTCCCTCATCTCCCAGAAGTGGCAACCTCGACCCGATCCATGAAAACTCCCCTTTTAACCAATTCACACCGGGAATCGCCACAGTCGAGCGGGCAGCAGCGGCCAAGATCTACCTCGAGACGTACTTCAACGAGCTGCTGGCGTCAGGCCCGTCGCCGCGGCAGATGCGGCAGCAGATCCTTGAGACGGATCTGTTCAACCGCGCGCGGGACCGCGGCGCGCCGCTGAGCGCTGCCGAGATGCAGGGTGCGCGCGCCCGCTTCTGCCGCCGCGAGAGCGAGTACCTGCGGGACTCGCGCGTCATGAAGGCGAGGAATCTTGAGATTATTGCGGGCGCGCGGGGCAGAGCGGCGGCGGCGCGGGGTCCTGCCGGTGAGTACGAGACGGTCAAGGTGCTGGGAAAGGGGAGCTTTGGCGTGGTGAGGCTGGTCAGGGATTGTCGGCGGGGACAGGTGTATGCGATGAAGGTGATCAAGAAGGGGAAGATGCTCAAGACGAGTCAGGAGGGGCATCTGAGGGCCGAGAGGGATATGCTGGTGGCGAGTGAGGGATCGAGATGGTGAGCCTCATCCATTGCGTTTCTATGGTGAGGGATGGTTTGTTGTTGACCGCGCCATCTCCGCCTTAGGATCGTGCCTCTCGTGGCCAGCTTCCAGGACATGTCGAACCTGTACCTGGTGATGGAGTACATGCCCGGCGGCGACTTTCTCAGCCTCCTGATCCGCGAGAACATCCTGCACGAGTCGGTGGCGCGCTTCTACGTGGCCGAGATCATCCTGTGCGTCGAGGCGGCGCACTCGCTCAAGTGCATCCACCGCGACATCAAGCCGGACAACTTCCTCGTCTCGGCGTCGGGCCACCTCAAGATCAGCGACTTTGGCCTCGCCTTTGACGGGCACTGGTCGCACGACACGACCTACTACAACAGCCACCGGTAGAGCCTGGTGAAGAAGCTGGGCATCTGCGTCAACGGCGACGACGAAGACCAGGACCAGGACGAGAGCCGCGGCCCCGAGCCCGGAAAGCGGGCCAGCGGCGTGACGGCGGGCATTGAGAAGCACGAGAGAAAGGACATGGACGACGGCGAGCCCCTGCTGGCGTGGCGCAACCGCTGCGGCACGCGCAAGTCGGCGCGGAGCATTGTGGGCACGAGCCAGTACATGGCCCCCGAGGTGATAGAGGGGCGACGGTACGATGCCCGGTGCGACTGGTGGAGCGTCGGGGTCATTTTGTTTGAGTGCATCTACGGCCACACCCCCTTTTTGTCGGAGGAGGGCCGGCAGCAGACCAAGGAGAACATCCTGCGGCACAACGAGACGTTCGGGTTTCCGCCGCGGCCGGCCGTGTCCCGGCGCTGCCAGCATCTCATGCTCTCGCTCATCACGGCCAGAGAGTACCGGCTCTGCTCAGAGCGCTACCGCATGAAGGACCTGGTGACGTCGTCGTCGGCCCCGTCTTCGGGCCCCAAGGCGGGCTCTCGGGTGCGCGACTTTGCCGGCCGTTATGTGTTTCCTTACGACGCCGAGGACATCAAGGCGCACAAGTGGTTCCGTAACATGCCATGGGAGCGGCTCCACGAGCTGGAGCCGCCGCTGGTGCCCAAGCTGCGCTCGGTCGAGGACACGTACTACTTTGAAGACGGCGGCTCCATAAGCGACGACCCGAGCGAGACCGAGGCGGACGACGAGGGCGCCCACATCATGGCAGACGCCAACGACGGCGCGGCCGAGCGCGTGCCCGACCTCGTCTTCCCCTCGGCATCCTGCCTCCTTCCGGCGGCATCCAACTGGCCTCTTGCGTCCTACCCTCCGCCAGACCACGGCGACAGTTATTTCCCCCCCTGCATGCCATCAACCACCACCAACGCCGCCGCTACCACCAACAGCCCCCAAGAGAACACCTCCACTCCCCTCCCTTATCTCCCGTCCCTTGAATCCCCGATCACAACCCACCATCCACCCATCATCTTTCCGTCACCCACCGCCATGACCATGACCACCAACCAGCAAGAGCAGCTAGCCTTTCTCCGTCCGCTACGCCCTCAACTCCAAACCCTCGCCATGGCGGCCCTCGCCACCCCGCCGCCACACAACACACTGGAAGGGCAGCTTTGTGCTCTGGAGAGGGGACTGGAGAAGTTGCCTGGCGGGGTGAGCGAGTTGGAGAGAACGTGCCTGAGAGAGTTTCTGAGGCGGTTCGGTGGGCCGATTGGCATTCCCGGTCTTCTCGGTGGCGCGCTTGGCGGTGCTGGTTTTGGTGGCGGGAGTGAGAAGAAGAGGGGGAGGGAGCGCAAGAGGCCGAGGGATCGGCTGCTGCGGGACGGGGTGACCAAGGCGGCTTGTTTGGAGGTGCGGAAGAGGACTGCGTTTTTGGGGTATGAGTGGACGAGGATGAGACGGGAGGCGTCGTCTGGTGTGGGTGTGGAGGGGCGCGGGTTTTATCCCGGTTTGGACGGGGAGACGGGAGAGGAGAATGGGTTTGATGAGAGGGGTGGGGTTGGGAATGTTGGGTGGGAGGAGGAGCATGGCGTGAGGGTGCCGTTTGGGGATCGCGGGCCTGTGGTCCCTCGCCAGCCGAGGGGGTTTCAGGGGTGGGGAGACGATGTGGCGGTGATGCGGGCCATGTATAGCGGTCCGTGGAGTCTGCGGTGAGCATGCCCTGTGCTGAACGCGAAGGAAGTCATTCAAAGAAGGGATCATGTTTTCGGGAGGCGGTGATTGTGAGGAGGAGGCGAGGAGTGACGTTGCATCGATAGAGCGAGTAATTCGATATTGGGTAGTGAGTCGGAATAGCAATAGAGAAGTATCAACAACCATATCAAACGCTCGCTTATTTTCCGTTCTTTCGCTCCTTCTCCTCGTACTCCCGATCTCTCTCTCGCTCGTCGGCGTCCTCGACGAGCGCGTCTCTCAGTCTCGCCAGCGCTTCGAGCACCGTCGCCTCGCGCACCCTCTCCCTCGGCCCGGGAAACAGAAACGGGCCACACGCCTTCGCCCCCGTCGGCGACGCAATGCCAATGTACACGGTCCCGACGGGCTTGCCGTCCTGCTGGTCCGGCCCGGCCACGCCCGTCGTGCCGATCCCCCACGTCGCCGCCACCGTCACGTCCCCCGTAGCCTCACTCGCGATGCCCGTCGCCCGCCGCGCCCCGGAGGCCATCTGCTCCGCCACGTCCGGGTGGACGACGCCCTCGCGCGCGATCAGGCCCTCGTCGACGCCCAGCAGCGTCTGCTTGAGCGGCGTCGCGTACGAGACGACGCCCCCGCGGAAGGCGGCGCTCGCGCCGGGCACCGAGACCAGTGCTGCCATGACGAGGCCGGCGGTCAGGGACTCGGCTACGCCGACGGTCTGGTTGGCCTCGCGGAGGAGGTGGATCACGTCTGTTGCCAGGTCGTGGACGGTTTCGGTGCTGCGGGGGGTGTGGGTTGTCATGGTGCGGGTGGTGGGGTGGGTGAGAGGAGGTGAGGTTTGGTGGTGGTGCTTGCAGGTGTGGCCCAGGGGTCGGATGAGACTCAGAGTGGGAATGGGTGTTGATCTGGATAGTCTGAAGCTGGGAGAGAGGGTATGAGGGCGAGAGAGAAGCTTGAGAGGTGTGCCGGTCTTCATTTCTCTTCTTATGTGTGTGACTTGAGTCACTCGCCGGGCGCCAGCCTTGCGACCCGAACCAGGCATCCAGACGCCCAGCTCGATGTAAGTCCGACGTGGCGCATGAAGATGGGCCATTCAGGGTTCAAGATGACATGCCGTCACCAGGGGACGCCACTCGCCAAGCACTGACACCTGGTTGGGACGGCTTTCAACGACCATTTTGGTTCTTGATAGGAAGTATCAACAAAGCACCGGAAGCACCAACAGCGTCGACGCCGCCGTTAGACCGCCTAGTGTAATTAGCAACGACGAAATACCCCAGAGGCAAGCTTACGCGACGCCGAGTTTTCTCACCAACCCTCTTGAATCTGAGAGCCCGCCAGCAAGAGGCTTCTCCACAACCCCAAAAGATGAAAGTCCATGGTGAAACAGCGCCGTGTTCATGGCAATGCGTGCTTGGCCGACATGGTTGGCCATGCTGGACTTGACTTCGAGTGCGCACCTGGCTTCTCAGAGACGCCGATTCAAGACAGCATATCCTGTCCCTGCCGGAAAAGAGTGATGGCAACAAGGCTATCCAGACGATTACTGGTGCTCGAGCTCCAGGAGATACTGCTCCGCTTTGTCCGCATCCAACCCGAAGGCAAGGCGCACCATCTCACGGAGCAAGCCTTTATCAGACTCCTGTAAGCGGCCTAGGCTATTGAAGCAAGCGTAGACCCTCGATGCTGGACTGTTCAGGGTGTCTGCAAAAGACCCGACGAGAGGCCGGCCCTCCTCCTTCAACATCCGCTCCGTCTCTTGGAACTTTTGGTGGTATAGTCGTCGAGAGACGTCTTGCCGTAACACATTCCTGTAGGCGAGATGGCCAGGGTCTTTGAGGATGTCCTCGATGTCCGATTCCAACAAAGGGAACGGCATAGGGTAGTGGTTGACTTGCCATGGAGCAGTCTGCGCGAACTCCCAGTCGATGATGGCAATGAAATTGAACTTCTCGTCGACGAGGATATTCTGAGTTCCGAGATCCATATGGTTAAGGGGAAATTGCTCGACGGTGTCTCTGTCTCCGAACAGGGCGGTCTTAGCCAAAATGTCGCGAAAGACTCGAGCACCAAGCCTCACAGATGAATCTGGCTTGCTGGCCGCAACCTATGCCATGGCGGCGAAATACTCGACCGCTCTGGAGAACGGACCGGCGTCTCTGAGCTCGGCAGCGGAAGAAGCTAAACCGCCGATGACTGGCTCTCCTGAGGGGGAAATGGCGCAGATGGAGCCTATTTGAGGAGAGATAAGAGTGGCTAGCTCTGCCTGAACTTTTGCCCACTGTGTCATGATGTGTCCTTGTGTTGCAACCTGAACCGAGTGAGTAGACTTTCGTTCAATTGTAGCGGCGGAACGGAATGAGATTGAATCCGGAGATGACTTAGCCTTACTTACTGGCAACTTGCAAATATCGAACTCGACATCTTGCAAGGTATTTCCACGGAAGCCTTCGAGCAACATATACACAGCACCAGCGTCAGCGGCAAGCTGAGACCCGGAGCCTTCACACGCGTATACGCAAGGAACAGGAACCGCAGGCACTCGTTGCCTGACAAACTCCATCGTAGCAACCTCGCACGCGATGCTGTATGATTCATCTTCTTCCCTCACGGTAGCCGGCAGGTCGGGATGGCGGGGCAAGCGAACCCTCGCAATGATCAGGCTGTGGTCCTCGGCAACCATCTCAAAGCAGATCCAGTACTGGCCGGCCGAGAATGGCTCGCTCATGACCACTTTCTGCCCTTTAATACGCTCGGCGTGGTGCAGAAGCGCAGGCCTGTTGATCCTCTCCAGCGCCGCCTGCAACCGTTCCTTCATGCCGTTGTAGTCCCACCCGTCGAAGGAAGTCCATCGCCTGCTCGGCAGGCTCATCGAGATGTGCATTGCTGGGGTCAACAGTGAGTCCTCGGCAGTCATTGCAAAGCCTAAAAATATCAGATGCGGGCAGTGGTGGGAATTGTTGACAAATCGTGGCGGAAGATGGTTGGCAGTCGTGCTTGTTGATGTTGTCGAAGACACCAGGCGTCTGCCTGCGTGGATCCACCCTCATATTTTGAGATTTGGGCGTTCTCATTCATCCAATGGTCCGCTGGCTCAATGGCAGAGCGTCTGACTACGAATCAGGAGGTTCCAGGTTCGACCCCTGGGTGGATCGTTTACTTTTGACCTTTTGTCACATTTTCTTCACAGTTTTTTGGCCTTTTGGTAGTTAATCTGACCTCGACGAGCTCCAGACTAATAAAACATATTGTTCCAGAATCCACGCGCAGCCTTTATGTTTTGAGACATACTTCTTTTACGACGAAGTGTAGAGATCCCTTTCAAGTCTCCCGCCTGCGCGCTCAACCCCTTCGACCCATCCAGCCCAACCCATGACAAACCTCGAGCCACCCAGCCAAAATCATAGATTTTGCAACTCAAACTCTATGATTCCCATGATTACAGCAGTGTATGGAATACATCATTCACCCAGCGACACGGAAGATCACAACAGCACAGCTGGGTCACTGACAGCAATCTGTACACCTCGTCTCGGTCTCTCCGTCTACCAAAACCACTAGCATCCCATTCTGTATGTAGCATGTAAAGTCATGTCGTCTTTTATCATCGCAAGCAGAAAAACAAAGAGAAAAAAGTCACTGCCCCTCCCTTGGCGCGACCAACCACCCCTTGCTATGTAACAAAACCAAAGATGCATTCCCCCATGCCAATACAAACCACCCCCAAAACAACAACACACTATATAGTCTCCCACCCCCCATTATTGATATCCCCCTCGAGCTTCCGGGCAATGTAGCTGGGCACGCCGTGGCCGAGCCACAGGTTGCGCAGCATCGAGTCGTAGCGCTTCTGATGCAGGAACAGCTGCCGGCCGTAGCGCAGCATCATGTCCACCTCGCCGTACTTGTCGATGTAGGGCGCGTTGCTAAAGGACCCCGAGCGGTGCGACACGTAGAAGACGCAGCACTTGCGCACGTTGATGAAGAGGCCGATGTTCTTTTGGCATCTTTGCGAAGGAAGGATTAGCGACCAGCTCCGAGGAGGGAGCAAAGAAGGGCGGATGACTTACTTTTGCATGTGCTGCTGCGCGCCGCCAATGCGGAGCTCTTTGTTCCGGCCGTCCCTGATGGTCTTGGTGCAGCAGACGGCCTGGGCGCAAAAGATGTCGCCACAGAACAGGCAGATCATGGGGTCCGCGAGGTCCTTACCCTTGGTCGGGCACCGCCGCCGGGTGCACTCCTCGATGAGCGTGTCGTAGTTCTTAGGCAAGCCGACGAGCTCAAAGATGCCCGGATGGCTGAGCACGGCCGACTGCGGCAGGCTCAACGCGTCGCCGTGATACGGCCACGTCGCCTGGTGCCGCACCCACCCCTCCACGAGCCGCGGCGTGTCGGCCGCCCACCCGTGCTGCACGCCCAGCCCCGGCGTGAGCGCCGTGAACATCTCGTCGAGCGACGGCAGCCGGAGCGCCTCGGTGAGCCGCTCGAGCTCGCGCTGCTCCGGGTTGGGGCTCACGCGGCTGTTGAAGTCGACGCCGTACTTGACGTGCAGGAGGATGACGCACTTTCGGAGGAAGGCCAGCGCGTACTTGCGCACGAAGACGTACCACGCCTCCCACGTGTCCAGCCCGGGCTGCTCAAACGCCTTGTTGTCCCACGCGGGCCGGTCCATATCCGCCGCCATGGGATCCGAGGCGCACTGGACGTCCATCTGGCAGAGCGCCTCGCAGAAGGCGACGAAATTGGCCGTGGACGGGTCCATATCCTCGCGGTGCGACAGGTACCGGAACCAGAGCGACGCGGGCGTGTTGCGGGCGAGGTGGTACGCTACCTTTGTGATCTCGGCCAGGTAGCAGAGCCGCACTACGTGCGCAATCTCAAACTGCTGCGCGGGGATGACGCCAAAGACGCACTCGCACAGGAAGACGAAGGAATCCTGGCTCAGGAGCGGAGGGTACGCGCCGGTCGGCAACCGCGTGTTCTCCGTCTCCTCGCCCAGATACTGCGCTATGAACAGCTGGCAGTGCTGCCGCTCGCTGTCCCGGCGGTACTCGGTGTCGATTTTGTTCTCGCCCGACTCGCGCAGGCCCCCGACGGCGATGAACGAGGTCACCGTCTCGCCGAGGATGCGGAGCTGCGTCAGCACCTGGTCGGGAATCTTCTCGAGGAACGTCATGCCGTAATCCGCCTCGACACCGCGCTGCTGGATCTCGACGGCCGAGATGGAGAATCCCACCGAGCGTGCCAGCGCGTCGCTTCCGTAGAGCTCGTTCGGCTCCTGCTCTGGCGGCTCGGACTGATGCCTCGACTCGATGCCGTTTTTCCCCAGCGTGTCCCGCAGCCGACGATAGACGTTGGCGAGCTCCTTCATCGCGCTGTTAACGTCGGGAGTGGGACCTCGGGAGCCTTGATCTGGGGCCGAGACCAGCGTGAACGTCTCGCTAAACGGCGTCCCCGTCGAGGTCGACTGGGCTCCGAGGTCGACCCAGGCATCGTCCAGTAGCTGCGAAGATTTCTCCGCGAGGTTGTTGATCATGTGGTTGGCCGTGTAACAGGCGAAGCTGTTTTGTACCTGATCCGGCGGGCGCGTTGCTCCGAGCGTGTAGTGGGCAGAGTGAAGCTGGGCGTCGAGGAAGGACGAGAACCCAGTGGACGGCACCAGCGGCCCAGGATACGACTCTTCCTGGCCCCTCCAGATGATGGGAAGAAACGCGTTTCCAAGTGCCTTGCACAGCGGACACACAAACTCGAGCTTGGCGGTCCTCTCCGGAGGGTGTCGTGCAATTTGCTGGTTGTGCCGCCGCACCGTAGCGTCAAAGTAGGCTTCAAAACAATGGTAGTGCATGATGTGACCGCAGCCGATCGAGACCGGCCCGGACCGAGACAGGTTGGCTGGAAACCCCTTGCCGATGACTTGGCGCTCCGCCTCAAATGTCTCGCCCTCTCGATTCACCTTGTGGACCGTTTGGCGGTTCTCGTGGGCAACGCCAAAGGGCCGAATGGCTTCTGCGGACCGATCGAGGTTGTCAGGGCTATTGAATGCTTCCCTGACAAAGTCGGGATCCTGGAAGTCTGTCTGCCGAAGGATAGTGCTCTCGGTGAAATAGGAAAATGCCCCGTACAGCCGGCGTTCATCCGTATCCTCCTGGCACAGAATGCAAGTGCCAGTCGGGTACTTCCAGGATTTGCTGTGCTCCTCCATCGGCGGCGCGACCTCGTCCTCGTCTTCGAGGTCGTCCATCTCTCCCCAGTTGATGTCCCCCTGGTTCTCCATGAAGCTCTTCTGCTGAGCCTGGAACTGCGCCATCACACGAGCCTGGCGGTCCAACGCTGCTCGCTTCTTCCGCTCCCGCTCTTCGTCGACGCTACTGGCCGCGGGCGAGGCTGTGCCCATGCGATCCACTGACAGGCCGAGACGGTAATAGCTGACCTCGAAGGCCTTGGGCCGTTTCTGCCTCATCCTCTTGAGAATTGTAGCAACCTTTGGATGGCACACCTTGAACTCGTCCTTGGACGCTATCAGATTTAGCAGGGCCACAATGGTCTTGGCTTGCGGCACGTCGGGCATGAAGTTGCTACGGGCATGCTGTGTGAGCGCGTTGGCAATGAAGGACTCGTGCGACTGGTCCTCGTCCGACTGGTCCTCGGCAATGGCAACGAGGATCAGGTGCAGCACGACCTGCAGGAACGTCTCGACCCGTGTCGACGGGACTTGGGGCGTCAGATCAGGATAGAGAAGGGTGTAGAGTAGCGAGTAATACGTGATCTGCGCGAACATGCCGGTGCTGGTGAAGCCAGCCAAGCCGGCAAACACCCCCGACGGGATGGGCCGCAGTTTTGGCTCGTAGACGACGTCCTCGACCAGTTTCCCGGTCTTTTTGGCCACGCATTTTCGCCACGCCATCTCGGCTTCTTCGCGCTGGTTCTTGTTGTAGTGCGCGATGTACGGATCGACGTTCTCGACATACTGCGGCTTGAGCTCGAAGGTGCCAATGTCAGTCAGGCCCTCCGGGGCCTTGAAAGTCGTCAGCTCGTCCAGGATGGCGTGGAAATCCTCCTGCTCCGGGAACTTGTCCGGGAGCTTGAGGCAGATATCCGAGAACGACAGGGGCTTGAAGCAGAGGACGTGGGTGATGTCGCGGCGCATGGACGCTAGGTGCGGGCCCTGATCATCGTCGGTGGGAATGAGCGAGGTCCTGTCGCTGAGGAGGACAATGAGGAGCTGGATCATGTCTTCGACGACGTCCAGATGCTGGATATCATCCTGGGCCTTGGACTTTTGCTCGAAAATACCCTTGACCCACTTCTCCATTCCGAAGCGATCAACGATAGACGCGAGCACGCGGCTGGGATCGCAGATGACCAGGGCCGTCTGTAGCAAAAAGATGTCGCGATGGTGTGAGACATCCCTCTGGGTGACACCACGGTAAGTGCCGGCCTGGTGGCGCAGACTCAGACCGTTCCTAACCCACATGCCCGCCTTCATCTGGGCGAGCCAGGCGCACACACGGAGCGGGAAGTCAAACGCCGCCATCAGATAGTCCTCCGGGCCGTACTCGTCGTACCGTGGCATCGTCTTCTTGCCCATGGAGCGCGGCTTCATCATGAGCTCCTGGGTCGTAAAGCTGAGAAGAGCACGAAGTTGCTCGACAGGCATCGCCTTGCCGCACTCGATCAGCCACGAGAGCGTATAGTGGAGAGCGTGGTGGAAGCTGATGGGCTCCTCTTCCACAACGAACTTGACAACTTTGAGATCACGGCCCGGCGCTTCGAATTCAAAGTCATCGAGCGTCTTAAAGCGGACTTCGTCCTTGATCTCTGATTGCCCGAACCGGCTGCGCTCGGCCCCGATCGAGTTGACGATGACCGTCTTGGCAGCGAGACGGATCGCCCGCGACACGTAGAGCCAGTCTTGTTCCTTGACGTTGCGGAACGACTCGGCGAACTGGCGGCAGAGTCTGTTAATCTCTCGCGTGACCAGAGAAGCGCTAATCCAGCTGTCCATTTCGTATTCGACATGCTCGCCGACAGCCCGCACATTGGGGCAGATACCCTGATGCAGCTTGACGAGATCCAGGAATTGCATCATGTACCGTTCCTCCGTCCTGAGGCGCTCCTGGACATGGGGAGAACCGAAGAGATACTTCAGATCAAGGAAGAAGTGGTACATTCTCCGGTTCGTCACAGAACCGCTGTCAAAGGACAGGACGGCATTGGACGCAACATCCCACGGGTGCCCAACTTGCCGAGTAGTGAGAAAGGTGTAAAGAATAGCCATCAGGCTGGTGAGGAAGTTACCGCGCTCGACAATTTCGGCGGTGATGGAGGCGGTGGTCAGCATCTGGAGCGAAATATTGATAATCGAGTGATCAGGCTCCCGGTCGCCGATGAGGTACAGCTGGGCGAGAGTGGTGTACAGACCGGCGAACCGCAAGCCGAGCACGCGCTTAAACTCGGGGATGGTGACGACGGTTGAGATATAGAGCGACCGCAGGTCGTTGCGGACCTTCTTCCACATCCTCAGGTCAAAGAGAATCATCCAGTCGAGACGGACTCGCTCAAAAAGGTCCTCAGCGACTGGGATATTCTCATGCTCCACGTAACCGGCCGGAGTAGCAAGCCAGTAGTGACCGGGCTTGGGAGGTGGCAAGGCCTGGGCCCCAAGCTGGCCGGGGGTCTTGGGGACTTCGAGGTGGGCTTTTGCATACACAGTGGGAGCAATGAGGGGCTCTGCGGTGTCAGAATCCGAGGGCGTGAGTTCACGTTCGCGCGCAGCCCGGCGGGGAACCGGAGGTGGGGGGGGAGGAGGCGGGTAACCGGCGACTGTGGCTTCGTCCTCCTCCAGCGCCGTGTCTTGACGCCAGTCTTGCATGGGCATGTCGCCCTCATCGCGAGCATCGAGCATCATGACATCGTCGTCGTCCTCGCCCTCCTCATCCATGTCACTCCCGGCGGGCATATCCTCCCCCATGTACTCGTCATCGTCTTCGTCGTCATCGCTGGCATCGCCTGCGACAGCCTCCCGACGAGCCGCCCGGGCCGCCTGGCGGGCCTGAAGCAGAATCCGGCTCTGCTGGATATAAAAGTCATTGGCATCGCGGTCTTCCTGCTCTATCAGATCTTCGTCGTCGATGCCCCCCTTGCCGACGATGGCATGCGTAGCCGGGCTTCCCTTGCGCCACGGCTTGAGCATTTCTTCGCACACAATCTGCCTCAAAAGGTGCGCGTCCTGGCCGATGCTGCACCCGGAGATGTCCCTGAGCCACTCGACCATGGTCCCGCACATCTGCTCCCTGAAGGTGTCCCGAGCGGAGCGGATCGTCACGGTGACCCTAATCCGCTCGAGGGTGTTGGCAACCTCGATCAGCTTCTCGATGCTCTGGTCGTACATCAAGAGGCTCCTGCCGATGGCGTCTGTCTCGTAGGCCTTGGCCAGGCCGTTGGACAGCGTGGTGCTGCAGGCGCGAGCGACCTGATCCCGGACATCAGTCACCGTGTGCTTCTCATCGTTCCACAGCAGCACGGCGTATTCCCCGGGCGACTCGGTGTCACCGCCGCAGTACGTGGGCGACAGCCTCGACATCCTCTCGTCCTGCTCGATGGACTCGACCGTCTTGGTCTGGCGCAGCTGCTCGGGCGAGCACGAGATGACGTCGCACAGATAGTCGAAAACGCGGCCGATGGTCATGCGTGTGTTGGCGACCAGGTCTTCGGGCAGGGCGGGCGCCTGCCTGGCCTTTCCCTTCCCCTTGCCCTCCCATACCGAGTGTATGGTGCAGAACATGGGCCGGTTCCAGGCCTCCGGGTCGCCGCAATCACAGCACCCGCTGTTGCCCGGCGAGATGCTGATCCGGACCTGGTGGCCGGTGTGATCGGTGGCGTCGAAGCATCGGCTGCACAGGCAGCAGGTGTCGTCGGCGCTGCATGTCCTGCACGCATACGTGGCCTCGCCCTGCCGAAAGATGTGCCCGCAGGCCTGGCCGCGAGCGGCCTCGGTGTACTCGGCGCCCTCGACGGTGCCCTGGGCCTCCCGGAGCTTGAGGGTGCCGTTGCGCGCGGGACCGCCGGTCGGGAAGAAGAGGTTCATGTAGTCGGACTTGCCGGCGGCCATGCACCAGAACAGTGCGGTCTGCAGCTCGCGGGAGGCATCTTCGGTGTAGCGGTAGCTGTGGCGGGCAGGGAGCTCCAGCAAAAGCTGGCAGAGCTGCTGCTCCTGCGTCGACATGGGCGTCTCCATCGTGATCGTGGTCGACCGGTGAGAAACGCTACCGTGCGGTCATGTGTGCAATGTCTGGGAGGTCGGTGTCGATGATTGTGATACAGGTACGACGGGAACGTTAAGAGTCGACAGTCCTAAGAAACTAGAGGAGTCGGGATGTATGGTTGGCTGGCTGGCTGGCTGGGAGGGTGGTTGGTTGGGTTCCGAGGCTGCCAGAGCGGCTGATGGAGATGTTTCGAGGAGGAGGGGCCAAACGGATCGTGGGGTTGCCAGTGGTTCGCGGCGGCCAGGCAAGCACGGGCGCAGTTGAGGGTGGCGTGGTCCAGGCGGTCGACTTCGTCACTGGCAGCCCTGCAGTGGATGGAAGCGCTGAAGAAATGGAAGGGTTCTAGGTGTTCCGGGTGTTCTGTATCAGGGGTCCGCAGATACCCGAGTGCTCGGGCTCGACAACAAAGCAGCCTCTTTCCCGGCAGCATGCCTGGGTCACGAGAGTATGCGGATCTGCTCTGTGAGATAACTTTCTGCATTCCATAATTTTCAGTTTGACAAAATTGCCCGGCTGGAACGTGGTTGTGCCCGTCTTGCATGGCAGCAACTCGCAGCCTCAAGGGACCCCTCCTGAAGCGCGTTGCTGCAGTGGAACCAGTGCACCGGGCGCCGCTGCAGGGGTCTCTTCCCTCGACTTAGCGCCCGACGGCGGGCACACCTGCAGCACGTCAGGCCGTCTGGTGGAGTGGAAACCTGGAAAGCCGTGGTGATTCATCCAACTCCCGACTCGGGCAACGACGTCCACACGTCCACATAACACAAATATTAGGTCATACCTCCCCCGGGCGCTAGGTTAGGAGGAAATACGGGCTTCAGATGGTTCCATATCGTCGGGCAAGAAAAGGGTGCTCAGAGGTGCTCTCTCCAGCCCCAACGGACTGTCAATCCGGAACTTTCTTGGCCCTCCCTGGAATGCCCCTTCTGTCTCGGCGAAGTGAGCTTCTATTCTCTACAACGATCCTCGTAATCAAATGTACACGGCCGAAGCCTCCGCGAGTCTGCCTCGCAGCCGTTTTCTCGTCCTTTCCGTGGCGTCGTCCCGAGCTTGGACCCTGCTCATCATTCGTCATCCGCAGCCTCGATGTACTTGTGCCGGATGTCCTTCCATTGGCGCTGTTCCCTGTCGTCAGTATTTGCCTGGCGGAAGAGAAATTTTGGTATATCGTACCCCGCGGTTGTTGCTGTCCCAGACCTTGTTCATGATGTTGTCGTAGCCCCTGCACAGAATACTTAGCATGACAATCCCACCCCGATCCCCAGGTCTCCCGCGGCAACGCACATCTCGAAAGCAAAGGCACCGGCGAAGACGAGGCCGAGCATGGTGTAGTTCTTCCGGAACAGGGCACTGGCGACGGGCATTAGTCTCGACTGTGGCGGATCGCGGGTGCTCGGAAGGGGACTTGCTTGTAGATTGCGTTGGCCTGCGAACTCGCCGTCAGTGATCAATCCCCCATCGCCGGCCCGGGTGCCGCAACTTGCTCCAAACTCACCATTTTGACGGTATTTTGGGATCCCAATTGGAAGGTCGGGTGCCGGGACTGACGTCGTGCTGGGGTCGGGCGAGCGAGGCTGTTGTCGGCGCTGGGAGCGAGCGAGCAAAAACGGACCACTGAGTTGAGGCCGGAAAGGGCGCACGGAAGTATCCGGACGGCGTCTTGATTGGCCCGAGCTCACACAGAGCCCAAAATCTTGGCGCTGCTGCCGATCGCCTGAGCCCCGCTAACTTTAACCTAAGCTCTGGGGGAGGCTTCATCAATTCCAGGTTGCTTTGAGCACGCGAACGACTCCAAACTCTCAACCAGAACTACCCTCCAAAGTGTGCTAGAAAAATCAACTCGCTGCACACGAGCCCAGCCAATTTTGCCATAGTCGTCAAATCACAACCATTTCCTGCCGCAGCTTGCTGCGACTGCACCACACCTCAATCACCGCTCGCGAGGACTCGGGCCGGCCTCTCTTACTCCAGACAACCGCTTGCCCAGCCATGTCTTCAACACCAACCGCCTCGGGCATCGTCACCGACGAGAGCGGCGAGAGACACATCCCCGCTTCAAAACGAGCCGACGGCACCACCAGAAAAGCCATCAAGATCCGCCCCGGCTACCGCCCCCCCGAAGATGTCGAGGTCTACAAGAACCGCACCGCCGAGAACTTCCGCAACCGCGGCAAGGGACCCGTCCCCGGCGCCGAAGGCTTGAAAGAGGACAAGCAGGCGCAGTCGTCCTCTGCGTCCGGCAACAAAAACGCCAAGCGGCGCGAGGCGCGTAAGAAGGCCAAGGCCGCTGGCGAGGTTGAGGACGCAGCGCCAGCGCCTGCAGAGGAGGCCGGGAAGGAAGAGGTGGCGGACTCAGAGGCAGAAAAGGAGAAGAAAGTGCGGACCCTGAAGAAGAAGATCAGGCAGGCCAAGGAGCTGAAGGAGAAGAAGGAGACGGGCGAGTCCCTGCTGCCGGAACAGATCGCCAAGGTCATCAAGATCAACGAGCTCATCCGGGAGCTGGATGCACTGGGATTTGATGCGGATGGCGAGCCCAAGGCCGAGGCGACGGCTGCCGGAGCCGCCGAGGCCACCAGCTGAACGATGATGGAACGTTGGGGAACAGCATTGGAACCATCGCCGCCAACGTCACTGGCGATTGGATTGCAATCACGGCCTCAACCTTTCTCTGCCCCGACCACTCGGGAGACGGCCAAAGCCCGGATGCTAGGGATAGCTGCCTTGGAATTGACACTCTATTTGCGGGACTTCAGACCGGCCCGTTTTGGTTTCGGGCCCCGGCAAGACCCCGAAGCCGAGCAAGGCCGGCTGCAAAACTTGTCCGGCGCCAAAAGATTCACACCCAAGTTCAGGAGTTGATCACTCCTAGAGCACGCGAAGAGCTTGGAGATCGACGTTTAGATCGGTTTCTAAACTCGGAGGGGGTACACCGCTTGGTTGCGTGGAATGGATGACGCGGGACGGTGGTGTCTACATCGGGGAAACGTGCTCCCGAAGGGTGTGCCGAGCTTTCGTCAGGTGGCGATAGAGCGTTGCAGATAGCTATGAACCTTGAATGGCACTTTTGCGGCCTGGGAGGAGCATTTGGGGAAAGTCGAACATCATGCGATGCCGACAGTACATCTGCAATGCGAGTGATGTACATGGGTATCAGACGGTCTATATCATGACGAGATGATACAATGTCATCGTACAGTAATATACAACTCCTCGCGCCACTCACGCCGGAGCTTTGATCGTCCCCTCGGCTGGCGGCTCCTCGGGCTCAAATGTCCGGGGAATCAACGCCTCGGCCGTCTTGATCGCGCCCTCCATATCACCCTTGTTAAACTGGAAGAGACCTTGGATGGCCGCGGTGGACGTGTGCCGTTTTGGCACGTTCGGGTCCCTCCCGTCGCCGTTGAACAAACCCAGCTCGTCCAGCCGCTGCAGGAACCGCTTCCGGCCGGAGCGGTCCTCGTCGATATCGCCGTAATAGCGATCCCACATCTGGGCCGCCTGGTACCGCGTGGCCTCGCCAATGCGCACCATCATGTCGACGCGGCCGGGACGGATCAGCGCGGGATCCAACCGATCGATATGGTTCGTGGTGAGGAACGCAATCCGGTCCTCACCAGCAGCCAAGCCATCCAGGGCATTCAGCAGACCTGATGCCGTGACTGTTCGCCCGCTGTAACCATCCGGGTCCCTCTGTCGCCGGTTCACCAGCGCCGCGTCAACATCCTCCAGCAAGAGAATGCTCTTCTCCGGCAGCTGCGTCAGCAGCTGCGCAAGCAGGTCGTCCGTCATGCCGACCTCGCTCAGGTTGATCATGGCCACGCTGTAATCCAGCTCGCCCGCCAGCGCCTGGATAAACGACGTTTTGCCCGTCCCGGGCGGACCATACAATAGATACCCCCTGCGGTACGGCACCCCGCGGTCCGTATACCACTGCTGTGCCTTTAAGAACTCCTTGACGTCCCCCACCAAGCCCTCGGCAACCCCCTCGTCTAGCACCACGCTCCCCAGCGGCCGCTTCAGCCGCGGCTTGCCCAGCACGGCCCACTCCATCTTGCGCGCCGTGTACACGACCGTCTTGCCCTGCTGGAAGCTCTGCGCTAGCGCGTGCGCCTGCGTGAACACGTCGCCCAGCACGTGCCGGTGCATCCACAGCAGCGTCAGCGTCAGCGTCTCGTGCGGCTCGCCCGTCGCCGTCGTCGCCGTGCCCGCCTTCTCGCGGTTCACTGCGATATACACGCCCGGTGCGTGCCGCACGATGTGTTTCCCGAACCCGGGCTGCACGCGGAAGTCGGCGTGGATCTTGGCCGCGCCCGCCTCCTCCGGGGCAGCCCCGCGGGGACTGAGTGACTTGGTCGCGGTGGTGATGGAGAGGTTGCGCAGGCGGGTCAGGCGCTGCGCGAGGACGCCCGTGTTGTCGCGCGGCTGGGCGAGCCAGGCCAGGACCCAGTTGTAGGAGGGATCGCGCTTGCTGATCTCGATGTTGACGAGCAGCTGGCGGCGGAGGAGTGCGCCGCCGGAGATGAGGGCGCGCCGGCCGAAGGCGGCGGCTGCGCCGAGACCGGCCAGGCCAATGCCGCCTGCAAAAACCGGGTTGGTGAAGAGCGCATCGAGGCCGAGGATGGAGGGTGTTGGTGTTGCCGTGGGCGGTGATGCCGCGGCTGGGGTTGCGAGTGCAGGTGAGGTGGGAGCTGTCGCCGAGGCAGCCGCCGGGAATGGAAGCGCCGGGTTAATGGTCGTTGTTGTCGGGGTCGTTGGCGACATTGTGGTTGAGTGCTACATGGCTTTGCGCGGTAAAGGTGTCGAGGGGTAGGTCCCGGCGTAGGTGGACGGTGATGCTGGATGGTGGGGAGCTTCAGAGCGGCAGCGATCACTGCAAGACGACCACAAATTTTTAGTGGGTCCAGTGACACCGGCCGGCAACTCGGGGCTGGTTCTCGGGCATCTGAGCCCCGAGTGCCGGGATAAGTTGAGGGCGCCGATGGGAGGGCCACAGCTGCCGTTGGATACGGAGTTTGTAAGAAAGTTAGAAGTTAAGAGCCCGTTGACATACAAGCTCCACTTCTCATGATATCTTGCAGAAACCCCAGCTGTTCGTTGTGTTGTACAATATTCGGAATACATAGACCAACACCAAACCAAGTCCGGTTGACAGATCCGTGACCTTGAAGCCCATGCCTCGCTTCCTGTCCCCCAAACTCCATCGACCGCCCACCAGAAGAGCCCCTTAACCCAATCTCCTGATTCTCGGACTCCGAGTACCACCGAACTTGAGCCTCGTTGAGTCTGCCACCCGCGTGATCTTGGTCCGCAGCATTTTGCCCTCATTGCCCATCAGCACCTTGACAACCGCTTCCCTGCCTTGCCCAAACCCGCGCAAAACCACCTCCAGGCTGCCGATCTTGTTGACCAGGTTCTTCTGGTGCATCTTGTCGATCACGTACGCGCCGAGCTGGTACGCGGAGTCGTAGTGCTTGCGCCCCGCCTTCCTGAACCCCAGGTTGCCACACGACAGCGAGAGTATCACCTCGCGGTTCGGCTTGGTGAGAGTGATGTGTGTGTTGTGCTTGTGGCTGTATACGTGGAAGTGGTAGGGTTCGTTGCTGAAGTCCTGCTCTGGCGGTGCAAGCGAGTCGACCTCTGTATCTGGGTTCTGGCTTCCCCGGAGAATGCTGCCCATGATTTTCATGGTGCTATCGTTCTGAGGCACGGTCTGCTGCCGCGCGGCTTGTTGGGAGAAGAGCCGGGTCCATTGTGGGACGGCCGTGGTCGTCGGGCGGGCTGTCTGGGTGAGCGGTCGGACCAGCTGTGGCGCCAAAAGGCGGCTTATCGTAAATCGGCTCATGTCTGGGAGATAACGTTCATCCGAAAGACTTCAATGGCGGCGGCGCGAGTCGGGACCGGGGTTCGTGGTTTGCGTCGGGCGTGTATACGCGAAAAGACCAGAGGTGTGCGCCGACCGCAGACTCAAGACAGCTTCAAGTCGATGCCGCTGGAAATTTTGGGGTCGGAACTTGCCGGCTGTAGCACAGGGGTCAACGAGTCTGCGGGGCCCGAACCGGGATTTTGCCGGCTCTTGGCAGAGATTCTGGCGGGCAAAAGAAATGCTTGGACTCGGGATTGCCATCGCGCGCAAAATCCTCGTCACCCAAAACCATTGCGCCGCCGCCGCCGCCGCCGCAGCCCCCTCCCGCTACCTTCCTCTTCATTCCTTACCCTCTACGACCGCTATAATCTTTGTAGAGGTTGATCCGGGTTGCACAGAATCATGAACTCGGCACGGCAGATCCAACGGCTCTCGCCCGGTGCAGGGGCCTCGTTGAGGGCATCCGGCCTGCGGAGCTCCCACTGCACGCCACCCTCGCAGTACCGCTTCCTCTCTTCGAGAACAACACAGTTCGCCGTCTCCGAGAGCCCGGCATGCTCCACATACGCACCCCTCCAACCGCAACCCCTCCTACGTTCCACGCTCTCCGCCCGTGCCATCAGGCTAGACACATCATCACAGCTCAACACACGCTCGTTCCACGTCTCTACCCGGACACGACAGAAGGAAGCTGAAAAGAAGGACGTCAAGGCGCCATCAGAAACCAAGCTGGGTGAAGAAACAAAGGAATCAGAGGTCAAGGAGGAAGCCACGAAGGAGGCCAAGGAGGAGGCCAAAGACGAGGCGAAGGAAGAAAAGGAAGGCGAGGAAAAGGCCGAGGGCAAGGAGAAGGAGAAGGCGGAAGACCTCCCTCCCCCACCGCCCCATGGAGACAAGACCCCGTGGCAGGTGTTCCTGGACACCATGAACACCGAGCTCAAGCAGTCGAAGGAGTGGAACGAGTCCACCAAGGCCCTCGCGTCCTCGGCGACCGAGTTCGTCGAGAGCGACTCCGTCCGGAAGGCACGCCAAGCATACGAGGCCACCCACGGTGCCGTCACGTCGACGGCTGCGAAGGCCGTCAAGACGACGGCCGGCGCCATCGGCAAGGGTGCCACGTGGACCTGGGAAACTCCCGTCATGAAGGGCGTGCGGAAGGGCGCCAACATCACGGGAGAGGCGTTGGACAAGGCGACCAAGCCAATCAGGGAAACCGAGGCGTACAAGAACGTCAAGGATGTCATCGACGACGGGAGCAGCTCCAGGTACGGCGGGTGGGTCGACAAGGCGGAGCGCAAGAGGCGACGGGAGCTGCGGGAGCAGCAGAACGGCGAGAACATCATCCATGACGAGGACCCAAAGTAAGATCAATGCCCAGGAAAATACGGACTTGGAACGCACCGACTAACCTTGACAGTGCTGGAACCAATGTCACGCTCCACAAGGATGCCGCGTGGAAGGAGGCGTGGAGGGATTTCAGGGACCAAAACAAGGTCGTCCAGGGCATCTTTGGGATGAAGACGGTTTACCAAGAGTCGGAGAACCCCCTGATTTCGACCGCTCGGAGCATCACCGACAAGGTCGCCGGCTTCTTCGCCGAGAACGAGACGGCCATGGTCATCAAAAAGCTCCGGTCCATGGACCCAGCGTTCAAGCTGGAGCCCTTCCTGCAGGAGCTCCGCGAGTACATCCTTCCGGAGGTCCTGGACGCCTACGTCAAGGGCGACATCGAGACGTTGAAGTTGTGGCTGTCCGAGGCGCAGTATTCCGTCTACGAGGCTCTGACCAAGCAGTACCTCCAAAACGGCCTCAAATCCGACGGCAAGATTCTCGACATCCGGGGAGTCGACATCCTCCGCGCCCGCATGCTCGACCCCGGCGAGATTCCCGTCTTCATCGTGACCTGCCGGACCCAGGAGGTCCACGTCTACCGCAACGCCAAGACGAACGAGCTGGCAGCCGGCATGGAGGACAAGGTTCAGCTGGTCACGTACGCAATTGGCATCACGCGCATCGCCGAGGATGTCAGCAACCCCGAGACGAGGGGATGGCGGTTGATCGAGATGCAAAAGAGCGGCCGCGATTACATCTAAACCACGTGTACTATTTTACCGATCCGGCGAGCGCGCGACCAGGCTTTTGGCTTGAACCGCCGGTTTCTTCTTCATTCACTGTGTTCTATTGTCACAACAACAACAAACTGTATCATATCATACGGCATCTGGGAGCTTGCCGCCTGAGGTTGCGGGAGTTTGGGTTTTTGATGGTATAGACCAAACGGGAGCAGGCGCCTTGATACATTTCCAACGACCAACACCACTCTGCTGGGGGCCCATCGGAGACGGGCGGGTGCACGAAAAGTCTACATGTACAATATTGTGGTCTAAGATGCGAGGAAGGACAAATGGGAGAATCTGCAGGGGCATCGAGGACGAGAGAAAAAGAATACCCATCCCATCACGTCGACGCTGACAATTTTGCCTTACGATGCCGAAGAAAGACATTGAAACCCCGGCTGCCATTCAGCACTCTTATTCTTCTCCTTTCCCTTCTTCTCCTCCTTTCTCCCCTGCTCCTCCTTCTCCGTCTAAACCTCCTCTTCCTTCTCCTCCACCCCCTTTTCTCCCTCCTTCTCCTCCACCCCCTTTTCTCCCTCCTTCTCCACGTTCCTTTCGACCTCCTTCCCCTCCCCCTTCTCCTTCGCATCAGCCTCCCGCAACTCCCCCCTCACAACCATCAACGCCTTGCCCAGCAAATTCAACCCCCACTTCTGCCTCCCCACAGTCCCGGCCTTGGCCTCCCCAAACCCAATCCCCCAAATCCGATCCATCGGGCTGGCCTCCACCAGCTCCCTCTCCCCAGTCCCTAGCAGCATCGCCTTCAGGTCCTGCCCCTCCTGCCCAACCCACCACCCGTCCTCCCGGTCGACGGGGCGTGTGAACTTGAGCAGGCTACCCTTACGCACGATGGCCTCGCGGTGCGCGTGCCAGAGCGGCTCCGAGAAGTTATGGACTTGCCGGCCGAGGTATTTGACCTCGCGCGGGTGGCTGGCGAGGAGGATCTTGGCGGCCACGTCCGGGTCGGAGAAGAGGAGGGCTTTTTGGTACATCATGTAGCTACGTTTCGGAGTTAGTTTACGGGTTGGGCAGGATATACGAGGGGTAAGGGAGCAGTTACTGCTCGGCGGTTGGGTAGATGATGGACGGGTCGGCGTCGTCGGAAAAGGCGCAGGGATACCACTGGGAGAGGTAGCCTGTCGAGGGCTCCGAGTCACGCCAGAAGTAGACTGGGGCGGAAGGATTGGTGTCGGCCATCTTTGGGAGCTGGGTCTTGGGAGCTGTGGGTTTGGACCGGGTGCGTTTGGTTACTCTGTGCTGGGGCTTGGATCTCTTGGCTGGCATGTTCGTGGTGTTGATGTGAGAGTAAGATGAGAAGGTGATGAGACACAAAGCTGGTTGACAGGAAGTTGTCTGGTTGATCAATATGTATGTATTCTGTGCATCTGGACAGTCCTGCTGAACATCTTCGAGGCTGAGTCCGGGCTGCGGCCTGACTTGGCACGCCGTTGCATTGGCTTCGGAGGCTGGTCATCGCCGGTGACTCAAACACAGGGATCCGAAGCAACGCTTCCGCACTCTGGCAACTGCATGCTGTCTCTTTGAAGCGGATTGAGGAAATCAGTCAACATCATAATCCAACCATCGACTCACGAAGCCTCGGGGTTGAGAGCGCAACGTTGTCCAACCAAACAACCCGGGCCACGCCGAGCCATGCATCCCGAAGACCACCTAAAGGCTACGACCTGTCCCTATCATGAGAATAAAGATGGCCAAGAACGACGAGACGGGCGGGAATACAAGAAGCAAAAAAGAGACAAAAACATGTTCAAAGCACCGTTGAAGATGCCAATGGAAGCACCGCGGATCGAACGCGGGACCGTCTGTAGAATGCAAAGGACGATGCAAAACAGAAATCATACCACTAGACCATACCCCCAGAGCATGTGGGAATGGAGACCAGAGACTTGGTCCAAGGGGGATGGTCTGAGCGATTTTCCTCTGCTGCCTGCCATTTGAGCTCCGAAAAGCGGGGTGGTGGGGTTGAATGCTCTGTGCTGTGAGCTGTGAAGCTTCGATTCCGCAACCGCCCGTTTACACATTCCTTACGATCTGCTTCAAGAAAGCCCAGCCGCCTTTGCCGCGGAGCTACCTAGGTACTTATTTCGAGCTTCCCAAAGTCCTTTGGCTGTTGGTCTGCCGATTGTTCTATTGCATATCGGCCACCTGCCTGGCGTCACCCGGGCTTATTGCAACCAGCAGTGCCAATCCTGGGTTCAGGAGCTCCAGAGACCCGGTTGGGGACATGACGATGGCGAACCTCATCACACCGCAGCCGGAGATAGTGTATGCATCTTCAGTCTTGTTGAGCACTTGGCACGTATCTTCGTTGGTACACAGCAGCCGCCCGTGCACCACGTAGTCGACGAGTCGAGAAGCCTGATCGGAGCGCTGCGTCCGGTCCACGCATACTTGAAGGCTCAGCCCAGGACCACCGTCTGCAGCCGCCTGCAGGTGGTCCGGCTCACCAGGAAGATCTCCTCCATCCGGCAGAAGAGGCGCCCAACCGGGCGGCACTATCAGCTCTCAGGTTTTTTTAACCGATCTGAGATTCGCCAATGAAGAGGCATGGGCCTGTGGCCTGTTCATCAAGGTGCTGCGGCCGGGAACCCACCCACGGCAGACTCGGCAACCGGACGGAAGAGGCCCGGAGCCAGCCCGGCAGGCATCCGGACCAACAGCCGCTTCGACTTGCCTCTGACCAGCGCCGTTCTCGGGTTGACGCATGCATGTTGGCAGCTTGGTGCAGACTTATCGATGCGGCTAGATGCAGTCACAGCACCACGGTCTGATAGTGGACCGTGGCGCTAATGCTCTCATCCTTAGTGGGAGTGTTTCAGGCGGTCCCTACTGTTGTCGAGCTGACATCTCCTCCAGCGATTGGCGGGCGACGATTTCTGAAGCACACCGTCTCGTTCTCGGAGATCGAGCACCTGGGCTGCTGCGGCTCTTTATCTACAAATCGAGGCTGATGGCTCTCGATCTTGCTTCTGCTCATCACTTACTGTGTAATGTCGTGACCCAATCAGCCCGGCTGCTGCACCCTGTTCATCACCGCCATCTCTATTCGTGGGTTGCACAAGCCTCACGATCCCGTCTTTCTAAGCGCTATATCACACGCCACTTATAGGAACTTTTCTGCATGCAGGTTGGCGCATGCCCGCCGTTGTGGAAGCAAATCATATCTAAAGATTGGATTCAACAAATCCTCGCCACCCAAAAGCCCTGTTTCTTGGAACTATTTCAATGTACAACTCCGGCCCTCGGAGTGAGGCGGGAGAAAGCTGCCCGGCCGCCGTCCTGCAGCCAGGGTCGAATCCTCACCGCCCCGCCGTTCCTCTTCTACTATTATATCCCGGTGTGAGATTCAAGCCACATGGTGAGCAGGGGCCGCGATCCGTTGGCTTGCTCTTGGCAGGCCCCAGGGGGTTGAATATTGGCAAGCAACTGGGGGCATGATGGGGGGCAAGGAGACGTCCCCTGCCGCTCGATTTCATGATTCTAGCCACTCGGAGGACTAGCGTTGGCCTACACCGTTGTTTCGCTGCTGCACCCGATCACGAGGTTTAAAGATCCTTCCTCCATTGTCCCACGTCCTGCCATGTGTGTCGTGGGTTGTGAACGGCATCACGGTCTGGCAGATCGCCCACAAACAAACACATTGCTGTTCACGCCAGTGTTTGATGGCATTACGTCAAGCTCTGGGCTGGGCCGCACTCGTCAAACTCCCAAGACTCCCATGGGTAGCTGACCCGGGCTTCTCGGACAGAGTGAGGCAGAGCTGAGACCCGTGCCTCTCTGATCAGCAACCAACAACTAGGCAGGGAGGCAGCTACCTAAGAAGGTCCATTGTTGGTCTTTGCCTTTGTCTGCGCCTTGCCTCTTGCGTCTTGCGCCTTGCCGTGAAGACCGCTTTCTTGGGCCAGGCAGATAGACCCAGGCGAACAGGAACCAACGTCAATTGTGGATCTCACACACTAAGGCTTACTCCCTGCCCATCAGCCTCACACTCTTGCCTTGCCAGCGGTCCCCTTATTGCGTGTCCACGCTCGCAACAAACTCCATCCGACCCTGGTATCTGTGTCCAGTCCTGGGACCACATCAATACGCCGTTTCCCGGTTCTTGGCTCCTGGTCCGGCAGCCGGCAGTCGTGCTCGTTTCCAGAGGTGACAACCGCTGTCCGTATCCGATCGTCTGCATCCACGGTGCTAACATGCCAGCACAGATTAAAGCTCAATACGACCGGCCTGGGCGAGAGTGCCAACAGATTCTCAAGGTTTCCGTGTTTGTGAGAGTCGGCTCACGGTAGGACGGCCTCGTGGTCGGGTTTGTCTGGTCTGGTCAGGTCTGAAGAGGGACGTCCAGCGAAAAAGATCCGGCTTGCTGCGACCTTGCATCCGTCGTTTGAAGTGACCAGGACGCAGGCGGGGTTCTAGGCTCTTTCTTTCCTTCTTTTCTTGCAAGAAGAAAGGGTCTGCACGGCCTCTCTGGTTGCTGGACCGCATCCAGGCCCGAGTGTCGATCTTGAGCTGCAGCAAGACCACCATAGGGGGTGCTTCTGCCTGCCGGATGCTCTAGGCTCCTGCAAAATCTGTGACGGGCCCGCCTTCCGAGTATCTGGTGCCAACCCGGGGCCACCGATCGACACAGTCAGAGGGAAAGAGCCGATTTTTGTTTTTGTTTTTGTTTGGTGAGACTGCTTGGCACCGTTGGGAAGCGAGTAAGTGTGGAAAGGAAGACGCTTTGTCCTACATCGGCGAAACGCTGAGGAACCACCCCCAGCTGTTAATCGGGGCTCGTGACCGCAAAACATCTCTCGTCGGATTGCCAAACTCGCCCATTCCGCTAGGGCCCTCTGGAAGCGACAGAAACGGCAGAAACGGCAGCAACAAGTCGACGCCTCGCAGCCCGAAGCAAGGAAGAAAACCACGGTTCCGGCCAGGCATCCAAGCCGGAGACAGCCCACCACATCCATCGACTCGGCTAGTCCCGGCCGTTCAACATCTCTCCAGCCAGCTATCCCGCTATCGTTGACTTAGGCAACGCCATTCGCCGCCATGCCAGATCCATACGACACCGATATGGCCGCTGGGGCTGTCGGGCTGCCCCTTCGGCAAGTCCTGATCAGTCTGCATTACGCCTATCCCACCGCCGTCTTTGCCTACTACATTGCCACCTCCACAGTCGCCGTCTGCACCCTGCAGACCAGGTCTTCGGACCAGGCTCATCCGCGTCGCCGCGCCATCACGTGGGTCCTCATCTTCGTCATTCTCAGCTACTTCGCCCAGCTTGCCGCCTTAGGGATCCAGGGCGCCGTCCGACACATCTTCCCGGTAGCCGACCAAGATGTTGTCATCGGCCTCATGTCGTGCGCCCTGGTGTTTGGAGTGGTCTTTGCCGGCCTCTCCGACGCCGCCAACCCGGTCTGGTATCCGTACATTGGGGCGCTCGGGATAGCACTCGTTGTTGAGCCCGTCGTTGGGGTTCTGACCGTCATGAGCCGACCACCTGCGAGCCCTCTCGGCTTCGTCGACATCTTCGACATCTCTACCGCTGCCGCCAGATATCTGGCGGTGATATTAGCTTTTGCCTTCTACTTCGAGGGGTCCTACAGCTCCCGCCAGGAGAAGGGCACTGATTCGGAACGGCAGAGCTTGCTCAAGACGAATGGCCATGCCAGTCATGACTCTGACTCGGATGACCAGAGCGATACGACTCGGCAGAACGGCTACGGGACGACGTCGGATGCCTCGACCGATGGCAGCCAGTCGACGTCTGACACGGATGCCTCCACCGACAGCAACCAGTCTTCGGACACGGACGAAGACGATAATCCTTACGAGAGACGCCAGCGCAAGGCCAGCGAGCAGATGGAAAAGAGGCTTAAGGAGAAGGGGAACTGGGTCACATATGCCAAGAGTTTCCTGGTAAGTCAGCGGCCGGCCTGTGTCTCGGAACAAACCCATCAGCTAACATGCATTTTGCTCAGGTTTTTGTCCCTTACATCTGGCCAGTAAACCACCGCTCTCTCCAGGTCCGCGTCGTGCTGGTGGGGTTCTGCCTGCTTGCCATGAACGTCATCAACGTCCTGATCCCGCGCCAGCTGGGTATCATCATAGACAGCCTCAACCCCGGCAGCGTGAGGAACCCCTGGACTGAGGTTCTCTTTTTTGCCGGTCTCAAGCTGGTGGCTTCTGAAGCCGGACTTTCACTTCTGCGCCAATGGCTCTGGATCCCCGTCGAGTTCTACTCGTTTGGTGCCCTCAGCACTGCCGCCTATTCTCATGTTCTCAACCTGTCCTCCGACTTCCACGACTCCAAGAGCTCCTCTGACATCATGATGGCAATATCGTGCGGCCAAAGCATTTCCAACATTCTGGAATCGATATGTTTCCGGGCCGTCCCAATGCTCATTGACATGGTGGCTGCCTTCATCTATCTCTCGGCAAAATTTGGTCCGTACGAGGGTTTCATCACTATCGCTACCGCCGCCATCTTCATGTACATTGCCACTCGCATGATCGCAGCGCTCAAGTCGGCGCGGAGGAATGAGGTCGGCGCCTGGTACAAGGAGCACTACGTTCGCCAGGCTGGAATCCAGGGCTGGTCGACCGTTGCCAGCTTCAACCAGATTGGACACGAGGAGGACCGCTACTCGGTGGCGGTCCAGGACCGCGTCGACAAGACCCAAAAGGTCTACTTTGGCTATGTCCTCGCCTATGCCTTCCAGTTCCTCGTGCTCCTTTCTGGGCTCCTTGCCGGAGCGTTCCTGGCCGTGTATCAGGTCACCCATGGAGAAGCCACCTCTGGTGATTTCACCATGCTGCTGACCTACTGGGCTCAACTGGTTTCTCCCCTTACTTTCTTTGCTGGTCTGGGCAAGAGCATCTCGAGGGATCTCCTCCAAGCCGAGCAGCTGCTCGAGATCATGCAAACCAAGCCGAGCGTCCTCAGCAAGGAGGGCGCACCGCCCTTGGACTTTACCGGCGGAGAAGTCAGCTTCGATCGCGTCTGTTTTTCCTACGACAAGAAGAAGGATATTTTAAAAGATATCAGCTTCAACGCGACACCGGGCACGTCGGTCGCCTTTGTGGGGGCCACAGGTGCCGGCAAGTCGACCATCCTAAAACTTTTAGACCGCTTCTACGACGTGACCAAGGGGTCCATCAAGATTGACGGACAGGATATCCGGGATGTCGATCTCTTCAGTCTCCGAGCCCAGATCGGAGTCGTGCCGCAGGCCCCGATCCTGTTTGACGACACCGTCATGAACAATGTCCGCTACGCAAAGCTCACTGCCACCGACGAGGAAATCCATGAGGCCTGCAAGGCTGCGAGCATCCACGACCAGATCATGACCTTTTCTGATGGTAGGTCTTTCACCCCCTTAGTGAAAGCGAAGCTGACAAGAGCAGGCTACCAAACCAAAGTTGGAGAAAGGGGTGTCAAGCTGTCGGGCGGTGAGCTCCAGCGAGTGGCAATTGCTCGCGCTATCCTGAAGCGTCCCGCCATTGTTCTGCTCGACGAGGCAACGAGCGCCGTCGACACAGAGACCGAGCAGAAGATCCAAGAGGCTCTGCAGAAGCTTTGCAAAGGCCGCACGACTTTTATTGTCGCGTAAGTGCAGACTCGTGGGCAGTGGCGGAATTCCACTGACACATCTAGGCATCGCCTGTCCACCATTATGAATGCCGACCGCATCATCGTCGTTACCGGCGGAGAGATTATCGAGTCGGGCAGCCACGAAGAGCTAATCCGGGCGGACGGAAAGTACGCAGAGCTGTGGTCGAAGCAGATATTTGTCAAGCCCAAGGATAAAGAGCCGAACGACGACAAGCCTGCGGCCAAGGCCAAGGCCAAGGGGCGGAAGGCGCCTACTATGAGTAACATCGTCAACGACCTGACTGCCGAGGCCACCAGCTCCGAGCTGGCCAAGGTCAAGTCGACACCAACCACAAACGGCCAGGCCAACGGCCAGACGGATGGGCAGGCCGAGACCGAGGTTCAGTCGAACGGGCAGGTCGACACCAAGGAGACGAATGCGCAAGCGGAGGACTCGAACAGCACCATAGACACGAACACACCAGCCACCCCAGGCCACAAGAAAGAGGTATGAGCGATAATTAGAGGCCAGCCAAAAACAAGAATGTATCATTATCAAAGCATCAAGTACTACATTCATATCGTGACCCATCTCACCCTCTTCTAACCCCCGCAGGCATCCCAACTCAACCCCGGCGCACCGGCCTTCACCCCCCGTTCCGCCATCGGCGACCGTTGCGGTGGTGTTGTCACCGTGCCGTCATCCCACACCCCGCCAGTGTCAAGCCCAACCAGAAACCAGCACCACCGCCACGACCATCAACAACATCACCACCATCCCCATTCAGTAGACGGCTTCTTTGACGACCACCTCCGCAACCCAAACTCGCTACCCGTCGTCCCGGCCGCACCGCCGCCTTCACCTGTCCAACATGTTCAGCATCAAGTCCAGCATCAAGTCCAGCACCAACTCCAGCACCAACTTCAGCACCAAGTCCAGTTCTTTGCCGCCGCCGCCACCGCAGCCACGCCGGTGGTCATGGTACCGGCGGCGTATGCCGCGGGGCTGTTTCAGGCGGCGCATCCAGTGTTTTCGCAGCCGGCTTTGTCGTTGGTGCCGCACGTTTTGCCGGCGGGCGGGGTGGGTTTGCAGAGAGGCGTTGGTGGCGGCGGTTTTGGTTTTGGCGGTATTGATCGAGGTGGTGATCGTGATTGTGATGGTGGCGCTGATGGTGGCGGTGGTGGTGCTGGCGTTGGCGGGAGCAAAGGGGCCGTTGGGGATGGGGTGAGGGTGAGGAAGGGCGACGGTGGTGGTGGTGGCGTGGGTAGGGGGGAGTCTTCGTCCTGTTCTGCTTTGTCTTTGGCGTCGTCGGGCTCTGCTGCTGCTGCTGGGGTGAGTGGCGGCGAGGCGCCGAGATATCCCATGTACTCGAGGAGGGTGCAATCCAAGAGCGAGCCGGGGGCGTTGGGACTCGGGGCGGTGTGGTTTTCGCCTGGTTCGGGTTCAGGGTCGGGGTCGGGGTCTGGGGCGTGAGTTACATATCGTTTCGCTTTGTTTGTCTCTATTTTTCGCATCCGTGTTATGGTGTTGCTGGTTTCGTGTCGGGCGGCTCCTGGCTATTGTTATGTCTTGTGATAGATACATGTTATGCTCAGAAGAAGGGAGTGTTTAGTGAGGTCTACCGCATTTCCAACAACATGAAGCTAGTCTAGATGCTTAGTGTTGCTCCTGAAGAGGTTTGGGTAGGAAGGAAATAGAAAAGACACTCAGTAGATTAGCAAACTGCGTGAATTCGAAAACTCGGGGTATTCGTCTATGTTGTGGTATCCAAGTCAAACCTTGCCATCTTCGCTTGATGTATCCAACGAGCATGCTGAGTCTGTGAGGGTACAGCAAGATGCCAACGAAGACCAACAAAACAGAAACAGAGACATTGTGGAAACAAGGCAAGCCCTCCACCCTCCTTTCTACTGTGTCATGAACATTGTCACATCATGGGTGAGCAGCCCTCTCCTCACCGTCCCCACCGCCCTTCTGGCCCTTGGGCTCAGTCGCCCCCTCTTCAAGGCCCAGACGTTGGATCGCCTGGACAGCAATTTCGTTTTCCTCGCGCGCCTTCTCCTCTTCCTTCAGCTTCTTCACCTCAGCGGCCTGCTCCTCGTCCTCCTCCGCGATGGCCTTGGCCTTAGCCGCCGGATCCGGATCCGGCACGACCAACTCGCCACCTTTACGCCCGCGCCTCGTCACCTTGCCCACGGCATCCCCAGCCTTCTTCTTCACCTTCATGTACGCCTCCAGGCCGACTAGCACGGCATAGCTCTTGCTGACGCTCACGCGGCCCATGTCGACGCCGGCTTCCTTCAGGGACTTGACAAAGGCGCGGAAGTTGGCGGCCGGCGGGCGGTAGTGGCCCGAGAGCGGCGACAGGCTGGACAGGCGGCCGTCGCGGATGCGGATCAGCCCCGCGGCCGAGATGCGCGACCCCTGCAGGAAGGACGAGTGCTGGAAGGCGCCCGAGTTCTTGATGCCGACGTAGAGGCGGAAGGAGGTGTCGGCGACGAAGATCCAGGTGTTTTTGCGGACTGTCTTGCGGAGGAGTTTGTTGAAGATTGTAGCCCCTGAGAGGTGGTGCGAGATTTTCTTGGTAGAGGTGTTGTCCGAGTCCTGGTAGCGGGCTGCGTGGGCCGAGGCGATGGAGTCGGACGAGTCGGAGGAGGAGCGGCCTGAGTCGGTGTCGCCGAGGAGGGCGGTTTGGCGGTCGGACACGGGGGCGTATGCCGGAGTGGCGTCGTCGCTGGGCACGATGCCGTGAATGGAGTCCTTCCACTTCTGCGACGTGTCAATGCGGGCGCCGTTCTTGGCCCAGCAGAGGCGGCCCTGGGAGTCGACGTTGACCAGGTAGTACTGGCGTTCCTCACGCGACAGGTAGCGGACCTGCTCGCGTTCGAGGACCTCGCGCGGCATGGCTTCGATGTCGACGTTCTTGCCCTCGCCGTGGTCGAGCCAGTAGAAAAAGTTCTCGTTGGTCTCGGCGCGCTTCCACTCCTCGTGGTACACGCGCAGGTTAGAGCCGTAGCGGTGCTTCAGGTCGACCATCTCGAGGAAGTACTGCAGGCCCATCATCTTGGACTCCTGCTTGCGGCGGGCCTTGTCCTCCTCCTTGCGCTTGCGAGCCAGCTTCTTTCGCTCGGATTTCTGGTGGTCCTCTGCGTCCGAGTCCGAGTCGGACGAGGACGATGAAGAGGACGAGTTGCTCGAGTCGTCGGCGTCGACATCGTTTCCGGCGTGGCGAGCGATGGTGGACGCCTTCTTCCAGTTGGTGCGGGCCGTGGATGCTCGGCTCCCCAGGAAGCTGGGGGCAGCGCTCGCAGCAGTGTCCGGCCGGCCAGGGGACGCCGTTCCGCTCGGAGAGAAGGTTGGTCGGGCGCGGGGAGTGGTCAGCGCTCTCCACTGGGCTTCTCGGACGGCGTATAGCCAACGCGTCGAGGCGTCGATGCCCAGCCCCTTGATCTCGCGGCGGACGCGGTAGCCACGATAGTTGCGCTGGATCATGGTTGCGGCCTTGGCGCGGATGCCATCCTCGGCAGCATTGGAGTGGCTGCCGAAGCCGAACCGGGCGGCCAAGCTGCTGCCATGGCTGGACTGAGCGGGCGCGACGGCGGCGGGCTCGAGGCTTTGGCGCTTCTCGCGCTGCAATCGCTTCTGCTCAGCCTCGCGCTCGGCCTGGACCTCGGCGATGTGGGCGAATTCCTCCTTAGTCGGCACCACCAGCGAGTCGATGTACTCCTGGTGGTGGCTCCGCGACGAGTGCGCCGAGTCGGGGCGGTCTGATGTGTGGGAGTCGTCCGTGGGCAGCGATGGCGGGGCTCCCGGCCCTGTCGCCGATGACGTCGCCGGCGGGCTGATAGCGGGGTCCATCCCAAGTCGTGATCAGCGGGAAGTCTTCGGATCGGGTTTTGTTGGTGTTGCTGTTCTTGCCGTCGTTCTTGCTGCTGGTATTGTGCTCATGGTCGACCCGGTGCACAACTGGGGGCGAAGCGACATTTATCTCCCCTGAAAAAGATCCAGCTGAAGGAGCAGCACCTGAGGGCGCAAGTGGGATATGGCATGGTCCCTGGATGCGCCGCTTGTCGGCACTTTCGCTTCGCCCGGCGCATGCACAGCGCGTTGCGCAGCGGACCCCGCTCACCTTGGCGGAAGCTTAGCCCCCCAAGGGTCCCCCCCCCCGAG
>OUNM010938068.1_pt1 | contig 113781 bp, 82 predicted proteins | sample 1769961 | NCBI WGS metagenome assembly OUNM01 (sample SAMEA3914820, study PRJEB12502) | metagenome | biome: forest; material: soil | place: USA | collected 2012-03-12 | depth 0.3 m
CCTTCCTCCCATTTAACCAGATGTCTGATACCCCACCCGCCCCCGCAGCCGCAAATCCCCGCCAATCTTCACATACTCCGGGTCCACAATAGAAACCGCCTCTTTCGAAGCCCCCACGCCGCGCCCACCGACCGCCACAACTGGCCCCCCGCACAAAATCGGCGCCACATAGAAACAAACCTCATCCACCAGCTTCCGATCGAAAGCCTCGCCCAGGATCTGCATCCCCCCCTCGACGAGAACACTCATCACACCCCGCTTCCCGAGATCCTTCAAAACCTGGCGCAACGGCTTCCGCGCATAAACAAGCGTCCGATCGCAATACCGATCCGTAAACAAATGCGCCGTCTCCGGCAGTGGCCCGCCCCCGCGCGTCAACACCACCCGCCAGGGTTGCGCCTTGTCTTCAAACCCCTCGATCCCGCGCAAGCTCAGCCGCGGATTATCCGCCCGCAACGTCCCCGCCCCGATGACAATCGCGTCCGCTTCCGCGCGAAGCCGCATGGCATCCAGCCGCGACTCTTCACTCGTGAGCCATTGTCCCTCTCCCGGCGGCCGGGTGAGCCGGCCATCCAGGGACATGCCGGCCTTCGCGACCACCCAAGGCATCCCGGTGACGATCCACTTATTGAAAGCCCGATTCAGCTCGCGGCACTCCACTTCTAGCACTCCCGAAGTGACTTCGATGCCAGCCTCCCGCAACAAAGCCAATCCCCGCCCCGCGTGGCTCGGGTTCGGATCGACTGCGCCCACGACGACACGCCGAAACCCGGCGCCGATGATCGCGTCGACACACGGCGGCGTCCGTCCATGCGTCGAGCAGGGCTCCAGCGTCACATAGATCGTCGCCCCGCGCGCCCGCGATTTACCCGCCGCGCCCGCCTCCAACGCCCGCAACGCTTCGATCTCCGCATGCGGCTGGCCCGCCCGATGATGCCAACCGCGAGCCACGATCCGCCCCCCGCGCACGATCACCGCGCCAACGGCCGGATTTGGGCTCGTGAGGCCGATCCCGCGGCTCGCTTCCCGCAAGGCCGCGCGCATGAACTTTTCGTCGTCGCGCTCGGCGCTCATTGAGATTGGATATCCACGGGTATTTTGAAGGGACGGCAGGACAATGAATACCATGTCCAGTTCGCGGCAATATTGAAGCAATCTCCGCGGGGCGAGAGACGTCGCCGTCCAGCTTCCCGCGGTTTCGCAGCTCACGGCATCGCCGAAACAGATTTTATCAAGATACCCTAATTCCCGTTGTATCTTGGCGCCTCACCGCGCACATTACGCGCGTCGCCGGACGGCAAAGCCGCCGGCGCACGAGCCAATTTCAACCGACATCCCCCTGTGCATCTCTCCCTCCGTGAGAAGCAATCGTTCTACGATCACCTGGCGCAACTGCTCCGGGCCGGCGTAGCGCTCCCTGCGGCCCTGCAAAAATTGGCGAGCACCAGCCGGGGCTCGACTCGGGCCATGCTGAAACAGCTCGGCGCGGAATTGCTCGAAGGCAAGACGGCCCCAGAGGCCTTTGCCACGCTCCGCCCCCACATCGGCGAGATGGAGCAGACCGCTATCGCCGCCTTGGAACGGAGCGGCCGGATGGATCGCGGTCTGCAGCAGCTCTCCGACTACTTCGGCGCCATGGACAAGGCGCGAGGGGAAATCCTCCGCCGCAGCGCCTATCCGCTTTTCGTCCTGCATTTCGCCCTGCTCCTGGTGCACGTGACCGAGCTGGTTTCCGGCGGGGAATTGAGCAACGCCGGCATTCACGCCTATCTGCGCGATACGGGATTTTCCCTGCTCGTGGTCTACGCGGTCGGCGGCATTTTGTTAGGCATCGGCAGCATCCTCGCCAAAGTCGGCGCCGAGAATGCCACGGCAGACTGGCTGCTGCGCCTCGTCCCGATCGCGGGCAAGTTGCGCCGCGCCTTTGCTCTCACGCGGTTCTGCGCCACTTACGACATGCAGTTGGAAGCCGGAGTCAATGTTCTCGACAGTCTGCAATCGGCGGGGAAAGCCAGCCGCAGCGGACTCATCGTCTCTGCGGTCAACAACGCCATGCCGGAGATCCGCCAGGGCGGCCAGGTCGGCCCGCAACTCGCCCGTAGCTCGGCTTTTCCCGAAAGCTTCACCCGCACGGTGCTCGTGGCGGAGGAAACCGGCGAACTGGACAAGGCGCTGGCCCGACTCACTGCCCAGTACCAGAATGAAGCGCTAACCCGGCTTTCCACCCTTTCGGAATGGATTCCGCGCCTGCTCTACATCGGCATCATGCTCTATGTCGGCTGGGTCATCATTGATGGGTATCGCCATTATCTCAATGACGTGATGAAACAGATCGACGGTTGAGCCCGGGCAAATTGCGCTTCCCGCGTCGCGCTGTTTCGTGAAGTAAAAGCGGCGTGAACGCCGCCTCTGCAAATAACACCGCCGCGCCGGAGCCTGTGTCGATGCTCCTGGTGCATACTTGTATGATCGACATGTTGCGCATTCCGGCAGTTGCCGAACAGCGCGTGGGTTATATCTCGATTGCCTACCCGGAGGATCGAATAAAACGACTGCTGGAAAAAATCCCCTTCCGCAAAGTGCGGCATCTGGCGATTCAGAACTATCTCCACATCTCCATGGCGCTGCGCGCCTGGCGGATGCCGCGGCAGGCGCTGGTTATCATCATGGAGTTTTACCCGAAACACATGCTCTTCGCGGCGCCGCTTTTCAAGCTCTGCGGACGCCGCATCGCCTTCGTGATGCATGGCAGTCAGCAGGCTGCCATCCATTCGGCGTCACATCGGTTGGCTCTTTGGTATTACAAGCTCTGGGGATTTGTTTCAATCCTGCTCGAGATCGGCGATGAAGGCATTCCCGCCAGTTGCCGTGTCTCACCCCGGCGTCGGCTTGTTCTTCCATTGACGACCATCTCCGATACCCAGCCCCGTTTGGCCCTCGGCGAAAGACTGCCGGAGCAAGCCCGCATCCGTATCGGCATCGTCGGCATGCTACGCAAAGGAAAACCCTATGCCAGGCTGCTCGAGCGCCTGGCCGCCCTCGTCTCCAGCCAATTCGAGCACTACGACCTGGTCGTCGGCACGCCGGCCTGGAGCCACGACGGGAGCTTGGCCCAGCCGAATATCGAAGTGATCGATACGGATAACATGGATCAGTACTTCTCACTCCTTCGCTCCCTCGATATCTTCGTCGCGGACTTCGAGCACGAAGAGTATTTCTACCGGGGCAGCGCCTCCATCGTGGATGCGCTGAGTTGCGGTTGCCACGTGGTCTGCCCGGACTTTCCCGTTCTGAATCACCAAGTGACTTGGCCGACGAGGGTCGGCACGACTTTCACAAATCCCGATCAACTGGAGGCCGCGCTCACCGAAGCGGTGAGCTACGTCCGCGCGAATGGCCAGGATGCGCAATGGCGCTACCGGGAAAAGCGGGACTGGGCGGCCGCAGCCCAGCTCATCGACGAGTACCTCGCCGACCATGGCCGCCCGGAGACTCAGCCGACAGAGTCGCGCGAGCCGCTCTACGACTTGGGTCTGGCCAATTTTACGGGACGCAACGCGGGGGAACCGGCCCTGGAAAACTCGGACGCTTACTGATCGTATTGTAAAGCGCCCGTGTAATTCTACGATCCAACTTTGCAGTGAACGATTCGTCCGCCAATTCCACCCCCTCGCCTTTGGCCATGCCGATCGCGCACGGCGCCCTCATCGATATGCTCCGCGCGCCGGCTGCGGCGGAAGGCCGGGTCGTCTACGTCTCCATTGCCCACCCGGAGACGAGGATGAGACGGCTCCTGGAGAAGATTCCGATCGGCGCGCTTCGGCACGCAGCACTTCAAAACTATCTCCACATTTCCATGGCCCTGCGCGCGTGGCGGGCGCCGCGAAAGGCTCTGGTCATCGTGATGGAATTCTTTCCCATGCACCTGCTCGTCGCGGCCCCGCTTTTTTGGCTTTCCGGCCGGCGCATCGCCTTTGTCATGCATGGTTGCCAACAGGCCGCCGTCGGCTCCCTGGCCCATCGCCTCGGCCTCTGGCACTATCGGCTTTACGGCTTCGAATCGATCCAACTCGAAATCAGCGACGAAGTCCTGCCGCCGAGCTGCCGCCTGGGCTCCGCACGCCGGCTCATCCTGCCGCACCCCATCGTCTCCGACCACACCCCGCGTCTCGCGTGCGGCGAACGGCTGCCCGCAACCGCCCGGATCCGGATCGGAGTGGTCGGCATCCTGCGCAAAGGCAAGCCGGCGGCCGAACTGCTGAAGCGCCTAGCCTCGCTGATTCCGAGCCGCTTCCCGGATTGCGACCTCATCGCCGGCACGCCGGCATGGCAGGACGATGGCAGCCTTTCCCTGGCCAATGTCGAGGTCATCGACACCGGCGATATGGCCCGGTATTTCGAGGTCCTGCGCTCCCTCGATATCCTGGTCGTCGATTTCCACCGGGACGACTATTACTATCGGGCGAGCGGCACCATCGCCGACGGCTCGAGCTGCGGCTGCCATGTGGTCTGTCCGGATTATCCGGTGCTCAATCACCAGGTCACCTGGCCGGCCAGAATCGGCACAACCTTCAAAAGCCACGAAGGTCTGGAAACCGCGCTTGCCGAAGCCGTGAAATACGTCCGCGCCAATGGCCAGGATTCACTGTGGGCTTACCGGGAAAAGCGCGATGGAGCGTATCTGGGTCAGCTCATTGACGAGTACCTAGGCGGCCGCGACGGCAGCGCGCAAAAGTGATATCGCCTCCACTAGCGCCGTCAATAATGCCAGACTAGTCCCGGAGGGACGCCAGAATTTAGCCGGTGGCGTCAGCCACCGGATTTGCGATAAAATGCGGCGCGCCCCGGCAGGGGCGCCGGAACTGACTACGCCAGGCGCTCAGGATCAAATCATCTCTAACATCCCCTAAGCGTAAAACCGTTCCGTCGGCATCAATCCATGCGGATTGCAGATTCGATTCACCAGGCTGTCCCAACTTTCGTGACCTGTGAGAATGTCGATCTCGACCCGCAGGAAATAGATCGGCACTTCGTTGCCCGGATCTCGGTACGGAAATCGCACACTGTCCTTTTCCGTGGTCACGATGCAATCCAGATCCCGGCGCACACAGCGCGCGATGAAATCCCCCAGCTCCCGCTCGGTGAATCGATGATGATCCGCAAAGCGTTTGGTGATTTCCAGATTCGCCCCTAGCGCCGTGAGCTTTTCTTCAAAACTCTCCGGCCGCGCAATGCCCGAGATCGCGCCGATGTATTTCCCCTGCAGCCACGCTAACGGCTGCCTTTCTCCGGTGTAGAGATTTTGCAGATACAACGGCTGGTGTGAGCACTCGATGATCTCCGCGGTGCGATTGTACCCGCGAATGCGCGCCACGAGTTCTGTGTTATCCGCGCCGTCGCTTTTCGTGATGAAGATATAACTTGCCCGGCGCAGATTTTCCGGCGGCTCGCGCAACGTGCCGCGGGGCAACAAATGTTCATTGCCGAAAGGCGCCTGGCGGTCGATGAGGCAGATCTCAAGCCGATGCTTCAGCGGCCGGTATTGCATCCCGTCATCGAGCAGCAAGGTGTCGCATTGCAGCTCCCGCACCGCATGCAGCGCGGCGCGCACGCGATTTTTGTCCACGATCACGATGACATCCTTCAGGGAGCGCGCCAGCATGAAGGGCTCATCGCCGGCAAAGCGCGAATCGAGCAACAGTTTTTTCCCGTCATGCACGATGCGCGACTTGCGGCGCTCCATGCCCAACCACTTGCGCTGCAGCCGACGAAAGAGCGGCGGATTCTTCGACTTGTAGCCGCGCGAAAGAATGGCCACACGCCGCCCGTGATCTTGCAGGGTGCGGGCAAATTTTTCGACCACCGGCGTTTTCCCCGTTCCGCCGACCGTGAGATTTCCGATGGATATGACCAGACAGCCCGGGCTTCGTTCCTGAAAAAAGCGATTCCGGTAAAGCCACAGCCGCGCCTGCACGATGCGCACGAAGATGCGGCTCAGTCCCCAGAGAAACCACCGCAGCAGCAGAGCGCGCTTTCCGTAGCGACGCTCCAGGATCACATCGATCGCAAACTGCTCGAAATCTTCCAGCCAGCGGCGCATTGTTAGTGGGTGTTCCGCATTCGCGGGACCGGCTTAATTTTGGCCAGGTTAACGGAAGAGCGATCGGAGGCGGCCCTCCTGGGAGCGCGGGCGTCCCGCCCGCCCGGTGCGGAAGCAATCCAAAGAGCGTCCGCTTTCACTCTCCGGTTAATTTTGCCCGGCGCGCACGCCGGCGTTGTCCGCCTCGGTGATGACAGTTGTCGCCGCGCCGCCGCCGGCCGCCTTCAGCATGGCGGCGGCCACAGCTTCGGCCTCGCGGAGGGTCACGCAACAAATCGTCGAGCCCGAGCCCGAGAGGAATCCGCCGAGCGCGCCCGCGGCTTCACCGGCCGCGATCACCTCGGGAAGGATAGGGATGAGTTTCTGGCGAAAGGGCTGATGCAGTCCATCGGCAAAGGCTCCGCGCAGCATCTCGTAATCCTGAGCGGCAAAGGCCGCCGTGATCCGGCAGGCCCCGGCGCAACTCGCCACAGCGGAAAGGCGGTCCAATTGCGGTGGCAAGGCCTTCCTCGCCTCTGGCGTGGAGATTTCGAAATTCGGGATCAGCAGCACGAATTTCAATTCCGGAGCCACTTCGAAGCGCGCAATCTTTGGTCCGCCCGCGACGGTAAAGCCGCCAAAAGCCGCCGGCGCCGCATTGTCCGGATGACCTTCCAGTTGCGCGCAGAGCTCGAACAGCTTCGTGGCATCCAGCGGCGCGCCGGCCAGCGCATTCAGGCCGTGGAGCAAGCCCAGCCGCACGGTGACGCTGCTGCCCAGGCCGCGCGATCTCGGGACTTGCCCCTCGATTTCCCAGCCAAAGGGAAAGGCCGCCGTCCCGCTCGTCTCAAAGAAAAGCGCCGCCGCCCGCCCGGCCATTTCTCCCGGTTCGCCACCCTCGACCCGACGCACGGTGACGTGATTGTACACTTGCAGGGCCACGCCCAGGCAGTCGTAGCCGGGGCCGAGATTGGCCGTCGTGGCGGGGATGCGAAAAGTCGCGAAATCGGACATGGTGGTTTTTATCGTTTGCAGGCCGCGCCGCCGCCTGTCTGGATCAGGAGCGGGCGCGCTCGCCGGATTCCAAAGAACCGGCGGGAGGCGAACCATAAACGCCGGCGCCCGAATTCTAAAACCATATTTCCCATGTCCCGCCACGACGGACGCCACCCCGCCCAACTCCGCCCTCTTACTTTCACTCCCGGCTTCGCCCCTGCCTCCACGGGCTCCGTGCTCGTCTCCGCCGGACAGACCCAGGTCATCTGCAGCGCTATGATCGAGGAAGCCGTGCCCCGCTGGATGAAGGAACAGCGCGTGAGCGGCGGCTGGCTCACGGCCGAGTACTCCATGCTCCCGTACTCGACCCAACAGCGGAAGCCCCGCGACATTTCCAAGGGTCGGCTCGACGGCCGCAGTGTGGAAATCCAACGCCTCATCGGCCGCTCCTTGCGCGCCGTGGTGGACCTGGAGGCCCTCGGGCCGCGCACGCTCTGTATTGATTGCGACGTGCTCCAGGCCGATGGCGGCACCCGCACGGCCTCGATCACCGGGGCCTGTGTCGCGGCAGTGCTGGCGTGCCGGAGCCTGGTCAAGGCCAAGCTCATCGAGACGCTGCCGGTGCGCAAACTCGTCGCTGCCGTGAGCGTCGGCGTGGTCAGCGGCGAACCGCTGCTCGATCTCAACTACCTGGAGGACAAGGAGGCCAGCGTCGATATGAACCTGGTCATGACCGAAGACGGTCAGTTCGTTGAAGTGCAAGGCTCAGGCGAAGAGAGCACCTTCAGCGAGGCGGAGTTTTCCGCCATGCTGGCCCTCGGGCGGCAGGGCATCGCGCAGATCGTCGCAGCACAGAAGGCGGCGCTGGCGACGGCAGAGTAGAAATGGGAGTCCTTTGGTTTATCGCCAGCCAGGGCGTGTTTGCCGAGCCAACGCGCCTCGGGCAGCCATCCCATTCCTCCCATGCTTCCTATTCTTCCCATTCCTCCGGGCGGTTGGAAACGGCCGCCCCTGGTCTAGCCTCTGCGCTTTTCTAGTGGCAAACCCACCCACCCGCGCCAAAATCCTCTTCCGATGATCTCCAATCGCCTCCAGAAAATCCTGGACGTCAAGCAAACCGAAATCGCGCGCATCCTCCCGCGGCTCGAGCATCTGCGCGCCACCGCGCTGGCCCGCGATGATTTTCGCCCCTTCGGCCTGTCCATCGATCGCGGTCCGGATGCCCTGGGCCTCATCGCGGAGATCAAGAAAGCGAGCCCCACCGCGGGTGTCATCGTGCAGGACTTCGATCCCGTGGCCATCGCGCGAAAGTACGAAGACGCCGGCGCTCACGCCATCTCCGTGCTCACGGACGTGCAATTTTTCCAGGGCAATCTTTCCTACATCGCCAAGGTGCGCGAAGCCGTGAGCCTGCCTGTGCTGCGCAAGGATTTCATCCTGCACGATGTCCAGATCTACGAAGCCGCGGTCGCCGGGGCTGACGCCATTCTCCTCATCGTCGCGGCGCTGGAGCAGAGCCAGCTCGAAGCCCTCTATCGCACCGCCGAGGCCTGCCAGCTCGACGCACTCGTGGAAGTCCACACCCGCGAGGAACTCGATCGCGCCATCGATCTTGGCGCCCGCCTCATCGGCATCAACAATCGCAACCTCGTCACTTTCGAAGTGGACATCGCGACCACCGAAGAGCTCAGCGAGGAAGTCCCCGACAGCGCGATCCTCATCAGCGAAAGCGGCCTCAAGACGCGCGAAGACACCCAGCGGGTCTTTGATTGCGGATGCAATGCCATCCTCGTCGGCGAAAGCCTCATGCGCACCGGCGACATCGCCGCCCAAGCGGCGGAATTGCTCGGGGTGAGTTGAAAAACGGTCCCGTTCTCAAATGCATCTTTGCCAAAACCGGCAGCATAGGAGTCGCATAGATCCCACGGAGAAAGGAGATCCGAGATGATTATGAGCTTCTGCACTCGCGTAGGCCCACGTGCATATTATATCGTCCTGGAAAGGGAGATCAGCGGCTTGGATACCGCGATGTGCGGCGAAATGCTTTCTCGGAATATTGAAACGCTCGATTCGGCCGCGCGGCAGCTTGGAGTCCGTCCGCTGAGTGAATTCATCAGTATGGATCCGAAGGTTGTTGAGGACTTTCTCGGAGACGACGCCGCCGGATTGCCGATCCCGCCGCTTCGGGAGTTTTCGGTCGAAGAGGGTTTGGCGACGGTAAGAGGCTTGCTGACCCGCGCGGAAGCTGAATCAGCCCGGGATGATTTGCAGAATTGCGAGCGCATCCTGCGTGTCGCAGCCGAGCATGGAGTTCGGTGGCATTTGCAGTGGATTCACGACGCTCGGTAATCTGAAGTTGAGCGTATGCCGACCGACTGGGAAAACCACTATCGCACCGCCGACACCCCCTGGGACAAGAGCGCCCCAAGTCCCGGCCTGACCGATTTTCTCGAGGAAACACCCCCAACCGGTCGTGTACTGAGTCCCGGCTGCGGCCGCGGCCACGATGTCCGTGCTTTCGCCAGCCGCGGCCTGGAAACCGTCGGGATCGACATCGCGCCCTCCGCTGTCGCGGAAGCCCGCTCCATCGCGCCAGTCGCCAACGAACGCTACGAAGTCGCCGATCTCTTCGATCTGCCGCCCACCCTGCGCGGGGCTTTCGATTGGGTCTGGGAGCACACTTGCTTCTGCGCCATCGATCTGACACGCCGCGCCGATTATGCCGCGGCGGTCGCCGGAGCCCTGCGTCCGGGCGGCCATTTCCTCGCCATTTTCTATCTGGATCCCGGTCAGAATCGGCGTGACGACGGCCCGCCCTTCGAAACCTCGCTCGCGGAACTCGACCGGCTTTTTCTGCCTTATTTCGAATTGCGGCGCGAATGGCCCCCGGCGCACACTTACCGCGGTCGTGAGCATCGGGAATGGATGCGGCTCATGCGCTTGCGTAGCCATAAAGAGCCATGAACGAGTGCCTCGTTCAGGGCAATCGTCGGTCCGGATCTGGGAAACACGCGCGTTCCACAGACGAAAATCGCGCGAATTTCTCTTTGACACGATGCTGTCCGCCGATAGCTTACCCGCTCGCTTTTCGGAAAACGTGGGCACTGAAAGCCTGATCGTCCGCGGGGAAAAACCCCGGGCCGATTCGGGCTTTTTCGCCCTCTGGATCTGGGAAGCGTCCGGTCGGCGGGAGCCTCAAAAACTCTCATCGATTGCGCAGAGAGAACGCCTGGGTAGCTCAGTCGGTAGAGCACGTCCTTGGTAAGGACGAGGTCGCCGGTTCAATCCCGGTCCCAGGCTCCCTCTCCCTCGCGCCGGACAAAATTTTGCATTTAACAAACTAAAACCAGACCAACCAACTGACCTGACCCTATGGCCAAGGCCCAATTCGAACGCAATAAACCGCACGTGAACATCGGCACCATCGGCCATGTCGATCACGGAAAGACCACGCTCACGGCGGCGATCACCACGATTCTCTCGAAGAAGGGCTACGCCGAAGCCAAGAAGTATGACGAGATCGACGCGGCTCCCGAAGAGCGCGAGCGCGGCATCACGATCAATACCGCTCACGTCGAGTACCAGACGGACAAGCGCCACTACGCGCACGTCGACTGCCCCGGGCACGCTGACTATGTGAAGAACATGATCACCGGCGCGGCCCAAATGGACGGCGCCATCCTCGTCGTCTCCGCGGCGGACGGCCTTATGCCCCAGACCCGTGAGCACATCCTGCTCGCTCGTCAGGTCGGCGTGCCTTCGATCGTTGTTTTCATGAACAAGGTCGACATGGTCGACGATCCGGAACTCCTCGACCTCGTCGAGATGGAAGTCCGCGATCTGCTCACCCAGTATGAATTTCCCGGCGACAAGATTCCGATCGTCAAGGGTTCCGCGGTGAAGGCTCTCGCTTCCGGCGACCCTGCATCTCCCGACGCCAAAGCGATCCAGGAGCTCATGGACGCGGTTGACGAATACATCCCGGTGCCTGAGCGCCCGATCGATCTGCCTTTCCTCATGCCGATCGAAGACGTGTTCAACATTGAAGGTCGCGGCACCGTCGCCACCGGTCGTGTCGAACGCGGCATCCTCAAGAAGATGGAAGAAGTCGAACTCGTCGGCATCCGCCCGACGGTGAAGACCACCGTCACGGACATCGAAATGTTCCGCAAGCTGCTCGACGAAGCGCGCGCCGGCGATAACGTTGGCCTCCTCCTCCGCGGCACGAAGAAAGACGACGTGGAGCGTGGTATGGTCATCGCCAAGCCCGGCTCGATCAAGCCGCATCGGAAGTTCAAGGCGGAGATCTATGTCCTTTCGAAGGATGAAGGCGGCCGTCACACGCCCTTCTTCACCAACTATCGCCCGCAGTTCTTCTTCCGTACGACGGACGTGACCGGCTCGGTCAAGCTCGCCGAAGGCGTCGAAATGGTTATGCCTGGTGATAACGTCTCGATCGAAGTCGAGCTCATCACTCCAGTCGCCATGGAAAAGACCATGCGCTTCGCCATCCGCGAAGGCGGCCGCACCGTCGGCGCAGGCAGGATCGCCGAGATCCTTCCGGAGTAATCAGTTTCAGTAATCGCGTTTCGGAGCGATAGTGTTCTCCCGTGGAGGGCGCAGTCGCCCGAAGCGCTCGATGCAGGAATACGGCAGTAGCTCAATTGGTAGAGCAGCGGTCTCCAAAACCGCATGTTGGGGGTTCGATTCCCTCCTGCCGTGCTCCTTCTTGAAGTCTCCTTCGAAGAAAGCTCCGCCTTTCTTCCTCTTTTTGTTTAGGACCGAAGACGGTCTTCTCTCTTTCCACTCCCTTTCCCTTCGCCGCCCACAATGCTCAGCAAAACCAAGAACTTCATTTCCGACGTCACCGTCGAGCTCAAGAAAGCTTCCTGGCCTTGGGACCCGAAGGAAAAGGGAATGAAGAAGTACCGGGAGCTGGTCGATTCGACACTCATCGTCGTCATCGCCATGGTGCTCCTCAGCGGCTACGTCGCAGGTTGGGATTTCATCAACAACCTCATCATGGGGTTCCTTTTCCGCGGCCCCGCCCACTAGTCCTTCAAGCCTCCCTCTAAATGACCGAAGAGCAGAAACGCAGCCAATGGTACGTGGTCCACGTGCTGGCCGGACAGGAGAACAAGGTTTACGAAAACCTGGTCAAGCGCATGAAGACCGAGGAGATGGGCGACTTCGTGTTTGAAGTCGTGCTGCCCACGGAGCGCGTTTCGGAAATCAAGCGCGGCAAAAAAACGGAGACGACCCGCAAGTTTTTCCCCGGCTACCTCATCGTAAACATGTGGCTGCTCGACGAGAACAAGCAGCTCGTCGACAAGACCTGGTATTTCATCAAGGACACCTCCGGCGTCATCGGCTTTGCCGGCACGAAGGATCGTCCGATTCCCATGCGCCAGAGCGAAGTGGATGGCCTTTTGGCCCAGGTGCGCGGCGGGGAAGATGCGGTCAAGCCCAAGATCAGCTTTACCATCGGTGAAACCGTCAAGGTTGCCGACGGCCCTTTCCAGAACCAGAGCGGTCTGGTCGAAGAGATCGATCCGGAACGCGGCAAGCTCCGTGTCTCCGTCAGCATCTTCGGCCGCAGCACCCTCGTCGACCTCGAATACTGGCAGGTCGAACGCAATTAATCGGTTCGCAAATCCTCTTCTCCAACGCCGGCCATGCCTCGAAGGTCCGGCACAACCACTAACTCGCTAACCTAACCTTTCGAAAATGGCTAAAGAAGTCGTAGCCCAGATCAAATTGCAAATCCCGGCCGGTCAGGCCAACCCCGCTCCGCCCGTCGGCCCCGCCCTCGGTCAGCAAGGCGTGAACATCATGGCCTTCTGTAAGGAGTTCAACGCCCAGACCCAAAAGCAGGCTGGCGACGTCCTCCCGGTCGTCATCACCGTCTACAAGGACAAGAGCTTCACCTTCATCACGAAGCAGCCGCCGGCCTCGAACCTCATCAAGAAGGCGCTGAACATCGCCTCCGGTTCGAAAGAGCCGAACAAGACGAAGGTCGGCAAGCTCACGAAGAAGCAGATCTCGGAGATCGCCGCCCGCAAGATGAAGGATCTCAACGCCCGCACCGAAGACGCCGCGATCCGCATCATCGCTGGCACCGCCCGCCAGATGGGCGTCGAAGTCGAGGCGTAAGCCGCGGCAAAAAGCTTCGAGTTACAAATCACTCGCCAAGACGCGCTCCGGATACGGAGCGCGTTTTTGCTTTTTTTTGCCGGAGCGTCGCCACCACGCTTGGTGAGTGTGAACGGAGCGCCCAGGGAGGGGCGCCATCCTTGGCGCCCATCAGCGTGGCTTCCGCCCTGCGCCCCGGGACAACAAACAACCGTCTTGTTAGTTAGACGGACTCCTTCGAAGCCAAAAACCGGATGTAGCGCCCCGCCGTGACCGTCGTCTTCTCGTCCGTCACCATCTTGACGCTCCAGCCGTGGTCGGAGAAAAACCGCACGAGGTCGTCTCCATGAAAATGCCAACCGTTGCGATTCACCCCTTCGGTAAAATGCGCCGCTTCCCGGTACCGCTTGGCGCGATAGGTTTTGCCTTCGTACTCCAGGGTTTCCCAAGCGTGCCCCGGCAACTCGTCCGTCGCGCAAAAGCCGCCGACGAAGACGTGATCCGCGAGCGTGAGAAGATTCGAAAGGAACACGAAAGGCGCGATGCTGTGGTAGTAGACGCCATGGGCAAAAGCCAGGTCGAACCGGCCATACTTGGAGCCATCCACATTGTGAAAGTCCTCCATGATCAAGCGAACATTCGACCAGCCAAAGACCTCGACTGCCGCGAGAGTCTTGGTGGAATTTTCGGCCCGCGCCTCGATGCAGGTCACACTCTTCGCGCCGAGATGCACGAGCCCCGCCGTCTGACACGCCTCGAAGGGGCCAAACTCGATCACGCTCTTGCCCCGCAACGGAAAAACCGCGTCGAGCTTGTCCAGCGGTCCGAAAAACTGCCGGCCCAAATAGTACGGCAGAATCTTTTCAAAACTCTTCACCAGGTAGTCGACCTTGCTCTGGAGCAGCGTGATGCGGGTGTATGGCAGCAGCAGCTCTGTAAGCAGCACCAACTGAGCGCCGATCCGCCGCTTCAACGTCGCCACAATCTGCCATTCCTCTTCCGTGACCGGCAATTGCAGTAGGATCAACGACTGCCCCGGTTGGAGCGCGATCTCTCCCGCCGATTTCTCCCAATCCCAGGTCTGCAACCGGATCTCACGGCCCAGATCCTTCAGCCGGCGCGCCAGGCTTTCGCCAAAAGCATCGCCGCCCGCCAGGACGGCCGAGTTGATCTGCGTCTGCGACAGCGCATGCACGAGCAAATCCACGAGGCACGACGACGCCAGCAAATCGTCCAGCACCTTGTTCTTCGGCGCGACCTTCGGCGCCGTCAGGGACTTGCCCGTGAGCCGGGCGCAGATCTTGGCGAAATTGGCTTTGGGCGAATCGGAATACAGCTCGGTGAAAATGCGGCGCAACATCGGGCGGAAGAGTGGGAAATGCCGGCAACGGCGCCAAGGAAAAGCGGAGGAGAGGTGGAGAGCTCCCATTCCTCCTATTCTTCGCATTCCTCCCATCTCCGGAAATCCCACATCGTGGACCGCCGGATTGTGAAGGCCGATCTAAGGTAAACGGCGCTGCTTCACCTCACCTCACGCGCACAGCCGATCCACCTCCACCGCCACCAGGCAAACATCATCCGTAAACTGCTGCTTTGCCGAGAACTGCCGGATTTCCGCCAGCACTTCCCGGCACAAATCCCCCGCTCCCAGGTTCACCCGACGGTTTACCGCCTGCACGAGGCGCTGCTCATCGTACAATTCGCCGCTGGGCGCTTCGACTTCGTAGAGGCCGTCGGTGAATTGCAGGACGACGTCATGGGCAGAGAGCCGATTGGCGGAAGTCTCGTAGACTGGAGTGTCGAACATGCCGAGCACCGGCCCACGGCCAGGGCGATGGAGTGAGAGCGCCCGCGTCGATTGCGCGCCGTGGCGGATGCAGAGCGGCTCGGGATGGCCAGCATTGGCGTAGCGCAGTTCGCCTTTGGCGATGTCGGCCACGACGTAGGACGCCGAGGCAAACATGGCCACGCCGGATTGGCTGAGCATCCCGTAGAGCTTTTGGTTGAGGTGCTTGAGGAAAGCGCCGGGATCTTCGGCGTACTCGCTGGTTTCGCCGATGAGCGCGCGAACGATGGCCGCGACGAGCGCGGCGCGAACGCCATGGCCCATGACATCACAGATGAAGATGCCGGCCGCCGTATCGGACAACTTGATGATGTCGAAGAAATCGCCACTGACCACGGCCGACGGCGTGAAGATGTGCGAGAAACGCAACGCGCTGCCCGGGCCGGCGGGCCCGTCTTCAGAAAAGGACGGATAGTGCCGCGGCATGAGCGCGCCCTGGAGCTCGCGGGCCATTTCCAGATCTTCCTCCAGATCCCGATTCCGGCGGCGGAGTTCCTCGGCGTAGCGGGCGAGTTGCGCCTCGGCGCGGCGGCGCTCGGTGATGTCACGCGAGAGGCCAAAAGTGCCGATGATCTGTCCGCCGGCATCAATGAGCGGGACCTTGGTCGTTGAAACCCAGCCTTCGCGGCCGTCCGGCCAGGTTTCGTGCTCTTCGTAGTTCAGCAGCGCCTCGCCTTCGTGCAGGATGCGCTGTTCATCGGCAAAGGCTTGCTGCGCGTGCTCGTCAGAAAAAAAGTCGAAGTCGGTTTTGCCGAGGATTTCCGACATTTCCTTCACGCCAAAACAGCGGGCCATTTCGTCGCTCACGCGGATAAATCGGCTTTGCCGATCCTTGAAATAGATGCGGTCCGGCAGGTGCTGCATGAGCGTGCGCAGGAGGAAGCGTTCGTGCGCGAGTTGCTCCTCGAGGACCCGACGTTCCGTGATGTCCCAGCACGCGCCCGTGAGGCGGACTTCGCCTCGGTCGAGCAGCACCTGGCCCCGTGAGCGCAGATAGTGGATGGATTCATCGTTCGGCCAAATGATCCGGTACTCGCAGTTGAAATCGCCGCCCGTCTGGAGGCAGTGCTCCACCTGCTGATCGATCTGGCCGCGGTCTTCCGGGTGAACCAGGTTTTCGACGGATTGGCGGCTGGGCTGAAAAGTGTGTGGATCGACGCCAAACAGTTGGTACGTGAGATCGCTCCAAATGAGCTCGTCCGTATCGATGCACCAGGTCCAGGTGCCGACGCGAGCGGCTTTCAGGCCAAGTCGGGAGTGCTCAGCGAGCGCTTTGGCATCCAGGGGCGCCGCAGACTGGGCGCCGGATACCTTCGGGGAGGAGAGATCCTGATTCATGTCGGACATTCGAAACATCATGGCGGCGAGGGGTGCTCGCAAGGGCATTTAAGTTTCGGCCTCGCGAGGGAGAATGGCCGGTAACTTATGATGCAGGTTTCGCGCCTGACGCGGGAAGGGGCGCCGTGGACCGCCATTGGGCGCTTTTTCACGCCCTCGAACCGGTCTACGTTCCCAGCTTCTCGCTCGCCATGCCTCAGCCATTTTCCAAATACTTCCTCGTACGCACTCAGGACCTGAATCACGCCGGCACCCTGTTCGGCGGCGTCATGATGTCGCTGGCAGATGAAATGGCCTTTGTCGCCGCGACCCTGACCTACCCGGGCTGCTGCTTCGTGACGAAGGTCTTCCACGAGTTCGACTTCATCGCCGGTCCGGTGAACGGCGACATCGTCAAGGTCGAGGCCGCAGTCCTGGAAAAAGGGCGAAGCTCCGTCCGCATCTCCGTCAAGGCGAGCAACGCCGCCACCGGTCAGGACATCTTCCAGACCGAATGCGTCATGGTCAACGCGCGTGATGGTCACAGTGTGCCCATTCCGGAAAATCCGGCCTCAGCGACCCCAGCGGCCTCAGCGATCGAATGACCCGGGCTCAAGCTGCCTGGAGCCCAGCCGATGAGCCAAAAAGCCTACTTCAGCACGATCACGTGCAGGACGAGGTAGTTGCCGAAGGCAAACAGGATCGATCCGAGGAAAATACAAACCGGCAGTGTAAGCACCCAGGCGAGCAGGATGTTCCGCAGCGTCTGGGCCTGCAGGCCCGAGCCGTTCGCGGCCATGGTGCCGGCGACGCCGGAGGAAAGCACGTGGGTCGTGCTGACCGGCATGCCCTTCAAGTCGGCGAGCAGGATGGTGATCATCGCCACCAATTCCGCCGAGGCGCCCTGGCCGTACGTGAGGTGGGATTTGCCGATTTTCTCGCCGACCGTGACCACAATGCGTTTCCAGCCGATCATGGTGCCGAGGCCGAGCGCGCAGGCGACGGCGATCTTCACCCAGTCGGGGATGTATTTGGTCACACCGTCGAGCAGGCCCTGGAATTCACCGAGGGCTTTCTTATCGCCTTCATCCGTGAAGTTCTTCGAGGTCTTGGCGATGGACGTAGACGTGAGGTAGAGGTCGGTGCGGAGGGTCCGGCGCGCGTCGTCGGGCAGGTCGCCGAGCGATTTCACCCCATTGAGCTTGGCTTCAATGGCATGGCTCACGGTGGCGAGACTGGCAAAGGTCTTGTCGCTGAGGGCCTCACCGGCGGGCTTGATGAATTTGGAGAGCGTCTCGACCGCCGTATTTTCGTCGATGGTGATCCCGGGCGCTTTCTTTTCGAAAATCGCGGCGGCCGACTGGGCGTGCGCGTAGATGGCGTGCACATTTTCAGGCGATTCATTCATCTTCAACGCGTACATGCCGGGCAGGATGCCAACGAGGATCAGCACGATGAGGCCCATGCCCTTCTGACCGTCGTTGCGGCCGTGGGCAAAGCTGACCCCAGTGCAGGTGAGGACGAGGATCGAGCGGATCCAGGCCGGAGGCGTCTTTCCCTTTTCCGGCTCGTTGAAGAGCTCAGGATTCTTGATGAGGGCCTTCAGCACGAAGAGAAGCAGCGCGGCGCACACGAAGCCCACCACTGGTGAGACGAAGAGGGCGGTCGCCACTTTCTGCACCTGCACCCAGTTGACTCCCTCGGCGAGCGTGTGACCGCTGAGCAGCGCGTTCGCCAAACCGACTCCCAGGATGGACCCGATGAGCGTATGAGAGCTGGACGCCGGAAGCCCGAGGTACCAGGTGCCGAGATTCCAGACGATAGCCGAGATCAGCAGGGCGAAGACCATCGCAAAACCGGAAGCAGATCCCACATTCAAGACCAGTTCCACCGGGAGCAGGGCCACGATGCTGTAAGCCACAGCGCCCCCGGAAAAGAGCACGCCGATGAGGTTCCAGATGCCGGACCAGACCACCGCGTAGGTGGCCTTGAGGCTGTTTGTGTAGATGACGGTGGCGACGGCGTTCGCGGTATCGTGGAAGCCGTTGACGAATTCGAAACTCAGCGCCAGTCCCAGCGCGAGGATAAGGAAAAACCATGTTGCCGCCGATGGGGCAGTCGAGGTGAAGTCAGCCAGCAGGTGCATAGGTGGAGATGGGGCTATCCGAAAACAGGGGGCCGAACGAAGCTTTCGTTTGTGACAATGATGTGACGACCGTTGTACGGCGACCCACTTAGGGCTGTAAATTCCGGAGCGCGTGAGGCTCGGAACGCCCTTCAGGACAGCCGCTGCGCCCGCACAATGAGCAGCGGGAGGTGCGACCGATGGCGCACGTGGTCGATGGTGCTGCCGTGGAGGATGTCCCCGAGCAGGCGGTGTCCGTGCGTAGTCATGGCGATGAGGTCGCAGGCTTCGCCGACCGCCGCCTTGAGAATCTCCGCAGGCGGGTCGCCCAGAGCGAGGAGCACCCGGACGGAAAGTTGGGCGTCTTCGCGCAGCTTGCATGCGGTTTTTTCCAGATACGCGCGGTCGTCGCGCATTTCTTCGGATTCGGCGAGATTCAGTTCGTCGTAGTGGCGGGCCGTCCAGCCATCGGCCACGTGAAAAAGGACGAGTTCCGCACCGCAGAGGCGCGCCAGTTGGCAAACGTGGGGGATGAGGCTTTCATCCGCCGCCGTGTGGTCGAGGGCGACGAGGATTTTGCGGTACATGGAGAGCCTCGGAGCAAAAAAATCAGCGGGAGGAAAAGAGCGGCAGCGCCCAGTCGTAAACAAACTTTGCGTTCAAGACGATGATGATCGCGGCGGTGCTCCAAGCCAGAAACCGCATCCAGCCGGGGGCCACGAATTCGCCCATCTTTTTCCGATCACTGGTAAATTGCACCAATGGGACCACGGCGAAGGCGAGTTGCAGACTCAGGACCACTTGGCTCCAGATGAGGAGGCGGTCCGTGCCAGCTTCTCCATACCAGATCGAGACGACGATCGCGGGAATGATGGCTACCGCCCGGGTAATGAGCCGGCGCAGCCAGGGCCGCATGCGAAATTGGAGGAATCCCTCCATGACGATTTGCCCGGCCAAGGTGCCGGTGAGCGTGGAGTTCTGGCCCGAGGCCAGCAGCGCCAGGGCAAAAACCACCCCCGCCGCGCCCACGCCAAGCGACGGGGCCAGCAGCTTTTGCGCGTCCTCGATTTTCGCGATGTCGATTTGGCCCGAGCGATGAAAGGTCGCCGCCGCCAGGATGAGGATGGCCGCATTGATGAGCAGCGCGAAGGTGAGGGCCAGGGTCGAGTCGAGCGTGGCGAAAAGGATCGCCTCGCGCTTCCCCTCTGGCGTCCGCTGGAAGGCCCGCGTCTGCACGATGGAGGAGTGCAGGTAGAGATTGTGGGGCATCACTGTGGCCCCGAGAATGGCGATGCCGGCCAGGAGCATTTCACGATTGTGGATGAGCTCCGGCGACGGGATCAGACCGAGGGCGAGTTGGCCGACATCCGGCTTCGACCAGAAGATCTCCAGCGCGAAGCAGCCGCCAATGATGAGAATGAGCGAGGCGACCATCGCCTCCACATAACGGAAGCCGCGATGCTGCAGAAAGAGCACGACGAAAACATCGAGCCCCGTGAGGCAGACGCCGACCGGCAGCGAAATATTGAACAGCAGCTTCAGCGCGATGGCCGTCCCAATGACCTCCGCCAGATCGCAGGCGCAAATGGCGATTTCGCAAAGCCCCCAGAGGACGAGCGCCACCGGCTTCGAATAGTGATCGCGGCAGGCCTGCGCCAGGTCGCGCCCGGTGACGATGCCGAGCCGGGCGCAGAGGGCCTGGAGGAGCACGGCCATGAGATTCGAGAGGAAAATGACGCTCAGCAGCTGGTAGCCAAAAGCCGAGCCGCCCGCGAGATCCGTGGCCCAGTTGCCGGGATCCATGTAGCCGACCGCCACCATGAAACCCGGTCCGGAGAAGGCCAGCATCTTGCGCAGGAAACTCGCGCCGCGCGGAACGGCGATCGTCCGGCTGGCCTCGGGCAGGCTGGGCTCCAGATTGGCCGAGCGCCAGCCCTCGTCAATGGAAGGAGGATCGGCAGGTTTCATTCAGAAAGGAAAATTAGGTACGGCTAAACTTATTGGCCCAAGCTGAAAATGTGTCAACCGCCAAATATTCACGGCCTTGACCGGCCGGGGCCTCCGCGGCTACGGTCGCGCCATGCCCGCCCGTCCCAGCTCTCCCGCGCCGCTGCGCAATTCCGCCGCGGTGGAGGACTATCTCGAGCGCATCCTGGAGCTGATCAATACGAAGGGCTACGCGCGCGTCGTCGACATCGCCCAGGCGCTGAAGATTTCCCAAGCCAGCGTCACAAACATGGTCCAGCGGCTGGATGCCGAGGGGCTGCTGAAATACGAAAAGTATCGTGGCCTGGCGCTGACCACCGCCGGAGAAGCGCTCGCGCTGAACATCACCCGCCGGCATCAGTTGCTCACCGATTTTTTCAAGCTGCTCGGCCTGGACGACGACGTCATCTACCACGACGTCGAGGGCATGGAGCATCACATCAGCCCGCCGACACTGCGCGCCATCGAAGCCCTCACCGCGCAGCTCAGCCGGCAGCCGGCGATGCTGGCGCGAGTCCGGCAGCAGGCGGAACTTTAGGGCGTGGCTCAGTCGTGAGATTTGTTTTGTGGCGTAGACGCTACGGATTTGCTATTTCCCACGCATTCCCCTGCGGCTTCGACCGCCGTCAGGCCTGAACGCTTCCAAGATTTTCATGCAACGCCGCCTTCTCCTGGTCATCCTCGCGCTTTTTGCGATTCCCCATTTCACTGCCTGCACCGCGGATTACGAAGCCATGCGCAAGGCGCGCCAGGCCATGGAGGCCGAGATCAAGACGGAGCCGCAGGGCGATTACTTCATCGGTCGCCGGTACTATAAGTCCGACTATAAATTCTGGGGCTGGATCCGGAAGCCGGGTCAGCCCTGGAGCACGGCGAAGCTGGTCATGATGAACGAGCAGGCCAAGCTGGCGCCCGATCGCGAGGCCGGTCACATTGGCAGCGACAACGGCTACGAGTACAAGCTCTACGGCAAGTTTTCCGGCGACACGGTTTACGAGCCGGCGAGCAATTCGAAGTATCCCGAGTTCGTTTTGAAGAATTACGAGTTGAGATCGGCGACGCCGGCCAACATTTACCCGGGCGGCTCCGGGGCGCTGGAACCGGATCGCCGGGTCATCATTCATCCATCGTAGGCGAGGAGGCGGCATTTTGCCGCCTGAGCAGTTCTGGACGGGGTTGCATTACGTCTCGTTGCGTATTTGCGAACGAGCTGCCGTTGCGCAGTTTGCCAGCGCCTTTTTAGACGCTTCCGCGCCGGGCGGACGAGACGTCCGCGCTCCCAGGAATGCCGCCGCTCGCGGCTGGAGGCCATCCGGCGCGCCCAGCGCTCTGGCACAGCCTGGAGTGCCCATGCTGAGAAAATCCTCGATGCCGCATACGCTGCAGACGGGGGGATCCATCTGATAAAGAGTCATTTACTTCACCTCGTAAACAATCGTTTTTCGCTCCACAAATATCGAATATATCGGCGAAAATTGTTTTATCTTCTGCCTGGACGAGCCGCTTTTTGACAGCTACATTCCGGCTGTTCCCATGAAACGTTTTCGCACCACACTCTCGGCGATTGCCGCCGGATTCATCGCCGCGGCCGCAATCCACTTTGCCGCACGCGAGGGCGTCCGGCCCGCCGTCCATCGGTGGTCGCCCCATCTCGCGGAAGCCGTCTCCCGGCTCGTCGCGTTCGCAGAGCCCGAGCCGCTCGTTCACCCGCCGGCGGCAGCGCCGACGCCGCTTCCCCGGCAGGAGCCGCCCATTTCCGTCGTCCTCCTGGCGCAGCCCATCGTCATCCTGCGCGGAAATCAATTCAGCGGCCTGCAACTGCCGCCCGGCACGCGAGTGGAAGTCCTGGCCGACGAAGGCGAGAGCCTTCGCGTCCGCTATGCCCAAAGCATCATCACCATCCCGCGGTCTGCCATCATGAAAGGCGTTTATGCGCGCAACGTGCGATTGGCCCACTCCTGACACCGCCCGCCCGAACCGCCGCGCATTGAAACGCTGTGCCCATCGCCGGAATTGCCCGCAGCGCTTTTTTCGTTACGCGCTTACCGCAACGCTCGCCTCACCCGCCGCGCGACGTACAGCGATTCACAAAAATCGCGCCGGGATCGGCGCTCTTGCTCGTCCGGCGCGAGACTTGTAATCCGGGCAAAAAAAATCAGCCTGCTGAACAAAGGCTTCAGCAGGCTGCTAGTTTTTTCCGCTTCCGCCTGGCGTGACCTGGCGGTCGCGGGGGGCGGGTATTATTTTATGGTCGCTATGACTGCGTGGTGTAAAACTCGGCGTGTCCTTTCGAACACCGCTCGGTTTCACGGGACTAAGTAAAGCGGGATCCGTGCCACATCCTTTGGGGACGTATAATATTTCGGCGAGTAAAGGTTGCGCATCCCGGCATGGATTGCGAAAAATCATGACCAGGCCTTGCCCGTAGCGCTTCGCCACCCATCAAAACTTTCTCGACGCCATGATCCGGCGTTCGGCCGCGCCGTCTGCCGAATCTTATTCCTGCTCCGCCATCCCCATCCCTGCCGCAGCAATTTCCAGTTTTTTGAGAGAAATGAGGCAACCTCACTCCCCTCTCAGGACAGCAGCCCTCGTCGTTCCCGGAAAAGAAATCAGCCTGCTGAACAAAGGCTTCAGCAGGCTGTGGGGTATTCCGCTTCCGCCCGGTGGGGACCTGGCGGTCGCGGTGGGGCGGGTATTATTTTATGGTCGCTATGACTGCGTGGTGTAAAACTCTAGCAGCTTCTCCCCAAGGATCCACTGCGAGCTTCACGGAAGGGATTAAAGCGGGATCCGTGCCAAGCACTCCATTCTGCCCGAATTTTTCTCACCTCCCCTCGGAAGATAGTGCCATTGACGCCAAGCCACGCTGAACTCCCAAAAAATCGTGTGTCTGCATTTGTGACAGCGACACGCATTTCTGAGAGCCCCAGACATGCCAAGTTGCGCTGATTATTGATCAAACTGTCGGTGCAGCCACTGGTATGGGAAGTGTTCCCCGGGACAGTCCGTCGGCCAGCGCGGCGGATTGATTTCCCGATGCGGCTTCACGATGGCCCACTGGCGATCGATCTTGCCCACGCGCTGCCGCAGGTAGCGGATGAGTTCGTCCAGTGCGGCGATCTGCCGATTCGTCGGCACGTCGTGATTAAAGTCGCCGACGAGACAAATGCCGAGGGCGATATTGTTCAGGTAGTCGCTGTGCACGTGGCCGCCCTGAATCTGGCGCCGCCAACGATTGCCGATCTCGATTTCGCCGTCGCCTGAGGACGTGCCGTTGCCGACGACAAAATGGTAGGCCAACCCATTCGGCATATGGCGCACATGCAGATGGTAATAGTCGAAAGCCTTGGCGTTGCCTTGGCGGGTGCCGGAATTGTGCACCACGATGTAGCGCCAGCGATGCTGTTGCACCGGGGCGCCATCGATTTCCGCGCGCACCGACTTGGAAAGGTATTTCCAACGGGTAAACCACGAGAAACCAGGGGCGGGCTGGAGGCCGCGGGATTCTTCGAAGCCCGATTTCTCGATGGTTACGGGCGCTGGGGTCACCGGCTGAGGGGCCGGCGCCGGCGTCGCCGGGTGCGGCGTCGCAGGCGCAGGGGTGACGGGAACCGGGGTCACCGCGGCCGGCGGCGGGCGATGCGCCGGCGGAGTCTGAGGTTGCGGACGCGGGGTGGCCGGCTCCGGCTTGGGCTCCGGTTTCGGCTCTGGTTTGGGAGTTTCCGGTTTGGCATGCGGCTCCGGCGCGGCCTTGGGGGTCGCAGCAGCCGGCCGCGGCTTGGGAGTGGCTTCAGCCGGGGGTTTTGGCGTCGCAGGCGCAGGCGTGGCGCGCGGGGGAACAGGAGTGGACTCGGGTTTCGGCGTGGCGACGGCGTGGGGCTTGGGCTTCGGAACCGGCGTCGCGGCTGCGGGAGTGGCGGGCGGAAGCGTGCGCATTTCCTCCCGGGCTTTGAGAAAGTCGCGGCGCTTGTCTTCGTCACTCTGTGGAGCCGGAGTGGAAGCAGCGGGCTGCTGGGCGAGCAAGAGGTCTCCGCGGGAAAGGAGCAGGAGCGGGAGGAGGAAAAGTAGCAGGTGGCGGACGCGCACGGGCCGGGATGCTACCAGACGAAATTTGCGGTTCAAGCGAGGGGACGCGGGTTTCAACTGAAACGCCGCGCCCGCTCCAGGAGCGTCTCGCGATGCTGGATGAAATACTGCTCCACCTCTTCCTCGGTGGCCTCACGCCCGGCGAGAGCCGCCGCGCCCGTCCGCCCCAGCTCCCGCGCCAGCCGCACGCAGCGCAGGAAGGCGTCGTCTTCCTCCTCGGGCGCAGCGTCCGATTCGCGGCGCCGTTCCATGACGTGCTCGAAATAGCAGCCGGTCTTTTGTTCCGGCGGCAGGCCATAGTCGCGGACGATTTCGCGCCAGAGATCCCATTCCTCCGCTCCGCCGGCCGCGGCCGCCTGGCCGGTGTAGAGGTGATTGCGCTCCGCCCACAGGTCATAGGCGATGAGACTCACCACATAATCGGTGAATTTCTCGAAATTCAGCTTCCGCATGCGATGGGCGATGATCTCCCGCGCCTCGCCGGGGTAGGAGACTGCCGCCTTGACGCGGGTGAGCAGGGGCCGCGGCGGAAGATCCTTCTGCATCGCAACGCTGCGGGCGCTCTCGTCATGACGCTTCATTGGGGTTTTTGGAATCGCCGATGAACTGTGAATAACTCATCCCGCGAGGAATCCGTGAAGTTAATAATTCAAAAAATGCAGAACCTCGCCCGGGGTTGTCCACGGACAGGAGGCAAGCGAATATGTTCACATGAACAGTATCGATTCGGTTGATCTCGATCTCGCGGATCCTTTGCTCGACCCAGTGCGCGCGGATGCCGCGCTTCAGGAATGGCAGCAGTGGTACGACGCTCAGCTCGCTATCCATGGGCCGCGCGCCTGGCTGCCGCTGCCCGGTTTTCGCCCCGACACCCCGGATCGCGTCGCAGCGCGCGCGTCCAGCTGGGGTTTGCTGCCGCTTTGAGACCGGCGGGATTTCGCAGCGGCGGAGGCGCCGCATCACCCCATTTCACATCGCATTTCCAGGAAAGCACTGCATATGGCAAGCAAACGAAGCACCGAGAGAAAATCGCGCCCCGAGGCGCCGCGCAGACGCAAGACGCCGGGGGGCGGCGAGGAAATGCCCGCGCCAGCCATGGACTCCGCTCCGCCGGTCGACGACCACCTGCGGCGGCCCACCACCCTGCCCCTGATCCCCGAGGACGTGATTCGCCTCGTGCGGGTGGCGCGGGAGAATCCTTATCGTTTCTTTACCCTGGGAGACGTGGCCAAGATCTGCGGCTTCGGGACGGATGTCATGACTGCGCTGAATGCGCTGGGCGCTCCCGTGGTGGGTCGCAAATGCAATCCGCAGCTGTTGCTGGAGTGGATCGGGAGGAATTCGGATAAAATCGGGAAGATTCGCGGAGACTAGAAGCAGTCTTACTGGGCGCGTCGTCTCGAGCGGAACGAACGCCCACCCGGAAGAATTTCGCTAGGCAAAGCGGGAGCAAGGACCCGCGCTCCAAAAACCGGCCCTTCGGGGTTTTCTCTGGGATTTGCGGGAGGCGCCGATATCTTCCCGCTGCGTCTTTCCCCCTCCCGTCCCTTCCCCCGGACCATGCGCCTTTTTCGCCTCGTCCTTTTTCCCACCGCGTGGGCCATCGTGCTCACAGCCGGCGCGGCTCCGGACTCGGCCCCCGAGCGGCCGCTTCTCACCACGGTTGCGCAGATCCAGTCGCAGCCCCAGGAAGCCATCGACCGATCGCCTCCGGTCTCGATCGCCGGCGTGGTAACTTCCTCGGAGCCGATCTGGGGGACACGCTTTTACCTGCAGGACGAGACCGGCGGCATCCTCGCCTTTGCGAAGCAGGATCCTGGCGTGCAGGTGGGTGACGAGGTCGCGGTGAAGGGCGTCGTAAACCGCGGCACTTTTGATCCGGTCGTCGCCATTCAGTCGTTTGAGATCCGCGGGCGCAAACCGTTGCCCCAGGCCGTTCCCGTCGCTGCCCACGAACTGCTCGCCGGCGGGCTCATCGGCCGCCGGGTCGAATTGACCGGCTGGGTGCGAAGCGCCCGCTGGATCGCCCCGGGTCTGCTCGGCGGCGAGCTTTCCACGGGAGCGAATCGCGTGGCCTTTCGCGTCAGCCAGGCCGGGGCAATGGATCCGGCCGTCCTGATTGCCGCCAAGGCACGGCTCACTGGAGTCGCTGTCTCGGTGCATCTTCCTTCGGAGGGTCGGCAACTGGTCGATGTGCGGGTGCTTGCAGCGAATTCCGATGACTTTGTGGTCACGGAATCTGAACCAGCCGATGTCTGGGCTTCCACTCCGGAGCCGCTGAATCGGGTGCTCGTCTATCAACGGGACGCCTCGCCGGGCCGCCGAATCAAGGTCGCCGCCATCGCGCTGGGGATAAAAGATGAGTACCTGTATCTGCACGATGGCAGGTCCGGACTGGTCGTGCGGGCGGATGAACTGGCGGGGATTCAGCCGGGGGATTTTGTGGAAGCCGTCGGCTTCCCGGAGGTGGAGCACACGTTGCCGATCCTCGACGACGCGCAAGTGCGGCCGGCCCGCGGCCTCGCGCCGCCCAAGCCGCTGCGCGCCAAAATCCTCCGTGTGACGAATCTTGCGATTCGCCCGCACCATGGCGACTTCGTCACGGTGTCGGGCCGGCTCCTCGACAAGCTGCGCCAGCCGATCAAGGACGCGCAGGGCGCCACGATCGGCGCCAGACTCGTTCTTGCTTTGCAGTCGACGGCTGGCGTCTTCAACGCAGAGTACGAGGGCGCGGATTCCGAGGCGCAATTCGCCCGGCTCGCCGTGGACAGCGTGCTCGACCTGGAAGGCGTTTGCCTGGTGGATATCTCGGCGCGGGGCACGCCAGTGGGATTCCGGCTGCTCGTCTTTCAACCGGAAAATATCCGCGTCGTTCAATCCGCTCCCTGGTTTACCCAGCAGCGCCTGCTCGGCGCGCTCTGTGTGGCTCTGGTCGGTCTACTGGTCATCGCGCAGCTCGCAATCGTGCTGCTCCGGCGCAACAATGCCCTCGGCGCCGAACTGCGCGCCCGGCAGGCCGTCACCAGCGAACGCGCGCGTTTGGCGCGGGATTTACACGACTCGCTCGAGCAGGGACTCACGGCCATCGATCTGCAACTGGAGCGCGTGACGCGCTCGGCCCCGGAAATTCCCACCGTGGCGCAACAGGCCATGAGTCTGGCGCGCCAGCTCGTCGACCAGTGCCACAAGGAGCTGCGCCAGACGCTCTGGGACTTGCGCACGGCCATTTCCGGTCCGCTCGATCTCGAGTCCTCGCTCCGGCATGTTGGCGAGCAATTGTCCGGCGGGCGCTCGACCGCCGTCACGGTCCGCTCGTCCGGACATTCTCGGCCCTTGCCCCCGCTGGTTGGCGAAAACCTCGTGCGCATCGGGCAGGAGGCGATCACGAATGCTGTGAAACACGCGCAAGCCGGCCGCATCGAGGTCGCTATCGCCTTCGAGGCGGACCGCTTGCTCCTCAGCGTGAGCGACGATGGGGTCGGGTTGCCGGCAAACACGGCAAACGAATCACCCGCAGGCCATTTCGGGCTAGTAGGCATGCGGGAGCGCGCGCGGCGCATCGGCGGCGCGCTCCACATCTCCCCCGGCTCCCAAGGCGGCGCCGAAGTCCGGATTGTCGTACCATTGCCAGCTTCCCTCTCATGACTGCTTCCCCTCAGCCGCTCCGCATCCTCCTCGTTGAAGACCACGAAGTCGTGCGGCTGGGGCTGCGCGGCCTCATCGAGGGCGACGCGATGCGCGTCGTGGCCGAGGCGGCAAACGGCACGGAGGCGGTCGCGCTTTATCGGGAGCACCAACCGGATCTGGTGGTGATGGATCTGCATTTGCCCCTCAAGTCCGGCCTGGCGGCGACGCGGGAGATTTGCCAGGCCGATCCGCAGGCCCGGGTGCTCGTGCTCAGCACCTACGAGGGGGACGAGGACATCCGGCAGGCGCTGGAGGCCGGCGCGCGCGGATATGTGCTGAAGCGAACCTCCGGCCGGCAGATCCTCCCGGCGATCGAAGCCGTGGCGCGAGGCGGACGCTGGGTGCCGGAGGATCTCGCGCGGAAACTGGCCGCGGCTCAACTCGACCCGATCACCGAGCGCGAACGCGAGGTGCTGGCCTACCTGGCCCGCGGAGAATCGAACAAGGAAATCGCCGATCTGCTCCATGTGACGGAGCACACTGTGAAAGCGCACGTGAAGAACATCATGGCCAAGTACCAGGCCCGCGACCGAACGGAGGCCGTGACCATCGCTCTGCAACGCGGCGCGATCCATCTGCCGATCGCCTAGCTGCCACGCTCCAAGCGGGACCGCTTCCGCCAGGGCTCTTTCCCCGCGATGGCATATCCTCTGCTTTCTCACTTTTTATTCCGCCCCCTGGAGCCTGCCGCACCCTCGCCTACGACCGCCTATCTACTGACCTGGACTCGATGAATTCTTTGACGCGCCGTGATGGCGAAAACGGAGAGGGCGCAGTGTCGGGGGCTGCGACGCTCGACGTCGAGCCGGCCAAAGGCGCAGCGGACGCGCCACCGACCGTTCCCGCCTGGGAAAAATGGCGCTGGCCGATTTTCACCGCCGCCGTGCTTCTGCTCGGATTGCTGATCTATTTTCCGGTGCGGCATTTCGATTTTTTGAATTTCGACGACGACCGCTTCGTTTTCGAAAACCCGTGGCTGGCCAATGGACTCACCTGGACCTCGGTGCGCTGGGCTTTCCTGGCCAATCTCACGGAGTACTCCATGCGCGCCGAGTACTGGGGGCCGATCACCCTGCTCTCCCGGCTCGCCGACGCCCAGCTGTACGGCATGTCGCCCGGCCCCTTTCACGTCACGAGCGCCCTGCTGCATGGGTTGAATACGCTGCTCCTGGGCCTGGCGCTTTTCCGGCTCACGGGGCAATGGAAGCGCTCCGCCGTTGTCGCGCTTCTCTTTCTCGCGCATCCGCTAAATGTGGAGCCCGTCTGCTGGCTCTCCGCGCGCAAGGACGTCGTGAGCGGAACCTTCTTCATCTGTACGCTCCTGGCCTATGCGAACTATGCGCGCCGCCCCGGCGGCTGGACTTACGCTTGGCTGCTGACCGCCTTTGCCGCCGGCTTGATGGCGAAGCCGATGGTCATCACCATTCCCTTTGTGCTGCTGGCACTGGACTGGTGGCCTCTGGGCCGCATTCAGGCCGCGCGGGGCCGGCGCGAGGAGCAACTGAAGCTTCTGGCAGAAAAAATCCCGCTGGTGATCATGGCCATCGCCGGCGCCATCCTGGCCGTCCTCAGTCAGCAAGACGCGGGCGCCATCGGGGCCACGGACAAATTCCCCATCTGGGTGCGGGTGAACAATGCCCTGGTCGCCTATGTGACCTATGTGCGCCGCATTTTCTGGCCGAGCGATCTGGCGGCGTTCTACCCGCACCGCGGCGCGGCGCTGCCCATCTGGGAAGGCGCGGCGGCGTTTGTCGCGCTGGTCGTCCTGACCGTCGTGGCCTGGCGTCTGGCGCGGCGGCGGCCTTATGCGATCGCGGGCTGGCTGTGGTTTGGGGTGGTGCTCGGCCCGGTCATCGGTTTGGTGCAGATCGGAAATCAGGCATTGGCCGATCGCTATGCCTACCCTTCGGCCCTCGGCATTTTCATCATCGCCGTGTGGGGCATCGCCGATTTGCTGCAATGGCGGCCGCGAGCCGCAACGGCCCTGGCCGCCGGGGCGGTGGCGGCCTGCACGCTCTGCTCCATGCGCCAGGTGTCGACGTGGCGGGACAGCATCACCGTGTTCACCCAGGCAACGGCGGTCACGGAGGGCAATTCGCTGGCCTATCTGAATCTCGGCGGGGCTTACCACGCGGCAGGAAACTTCGACAAAGCGCGTGAATGTTATCAGAAGTGCCGCGCGCTGCGGCCCGAGTCTGCCTTGATCTGGGTGAATCTCGGCAACGTCGAGCGGGACGCCGGCCGGCGCGAGGCGGCGATGGAAGACTATAACTTCGCGCTCTGGATGAATCCCGGCTACAAAGGCGCGCTCATCGCCCTGGCGAGAACCTTCATATTCGATGGCAAGCCCGACGCGGCCGTTTCATTCCTCCTTCGAGTCATCGCGATGGATCGCACGGACCGCGATGGCTATGTGATCCTCGGCTTGCTTTTCCAACAGCAGGAAAAATGGAGCGACGCCGAGCGCGTCTGGAAGGCGTATCTGCGAGTTCATCCCGAGGACGACACCGCCCGCCTTAACCTCACGAAGGCGCAGGCGGGCATCGCGAACGAAAACCGGACGAAGGCGCCGAATCCCTAGACACCACAATGGATCCAACGACGCTCACGACTGTGGTTGCCGAAACATCGAATCGGCCGGCGCAGACCGCCCCCTGGCAAGCCCTGGTTCAGAATCGCGCCGCGCGCGTTTCGGTCTTTGTTGCCGCGGCGGTCGCGCTCGCGCTGCTCATCTATCATCCCGCGCGGCATTTCGAATTCCTGAATTTCGATGACAATCGTTTTGTCGAAGGGAACCCGTGGCTGCGCGTCGGTTTTTCCTGGGCCAGCCTGCGCTGGGCTTTCACCGCGCATCTCACGGCGCCTTCGAGCTACGCTGAGTACTGGGGCCCGCTGACCTTGCTTTCCCGACTGGCCGATGCGCAGCTTTACGGCATCAACTCAGGCGCCTTTCACGTCACGAGCGCGCTCATTCATCTCGGCAGCGCGCTGGTATTGGCGGCGGCTTTGCGGCGCCTGACGGGCGACCGCCTGCGCTCCGCCGGCGCGGCGCTGCTGTTTCTCGTCCATCCGCTGAATGTCGAACCGGTCTGCTGGCTTTCCGCCCGGAAGGACCTGATGAGCGGCTTCTTTTTCTTCGTCACGCTGCTGGCCTACGCCTGGTTCGCGGAAAAGCCCAGCCTGAGACGCTACGCCGCGTTGCTCCTGGCTTTCTGCTGCGCGCTCATGTCCAAGCCGATGGGCGTCACCATCCCGGTGATCCTGCTCGTGCTCGACATCTGGCCGCTCGGACGCTGGCGGGCGGCGGCGGGAGATCGAGCGACTATTCGAGGCTGCCCAGATGAGCGGGTGCGCCTGGTGGCGGAGAAGCTTCCGCTTCTCCTGCTCGCCGGCATCGTGGCGTGGCGCGCCGTGGAGAGCCAGAAATCCTGGGGCGCCATCCAGCCCGGGTCGAACATGCCCTTCAGCCTGCGCATCGAAAATGCCCTCGTGGCCTATGCGACCTACGTGCGCCGCATCTTCTGGCCGAGCGATCTCACAATTTACTATCCGCACCCGCATCACCTTGGGCTGGCCGTGGTGGCGCTGGCTGCAATCTTTCTCCTCGCGGTCACTGCAGCGGCCTGGCAACTGCGGAAACGGGCGCCGTATTTTCTCGCGGGCTGGCTGTGGTTTGGCATCGCGCTCGGACCAGTGATCGGCCTCGTGCAGATCGGCGATCAGGCCATGGCCGACCGCTATGCCTATCCCTCGGCGGTGGGACTTTTCGTGGCGCTGGCCTGGGGCCTGGCCGATGTCACGCGGGGCCGGCCGCGGTTGGCCGCTGGCATTGCCGTCGTCTTCCTCGGCGGCCTGACAGCCGCAGCAATGCATCAGGTCGGCTTCTGGCGGGACAGCGTGGCGGTCTTTTCCCGGGCCACCGCCGTCACGGAAAACAACGCGCTGGCTCATCTCAATCTCGGCACGGCGTACTATTCGCGCGGCGACTTGCCAAATGCCCGCGCCAATCTCTCCCGCAGCATCGAAATCCAGCCCGTGATTCCGGCGGCCTGGCTCACCCTGGGCTCGGTGGAAATGCAGCTGGGAGACGATGATGCGGCCCTGCGCGATTACCAAAAATCCTCGGAGCTGGATCCAAAGTATGTCAAAGGGCTGCTCGGCCAGTCGCGGATCTTCATGAAACGAAAGCAGAACGACGAGGCCGTTTCTTGTTTGCAACGGGCCTGCGCGCTGGACCCGACCTTGAAGGAGGCGCACCAAAATCTTGCAACGCTCTACATCCAGCAAACCCGCTGGCTCGAGGCGGCGCGGGTCCTGGCCGAGTATTTGAACTATCATTCGGAAGATCAGGCCCTCCGTCAGTTAGGTCTGCAATGCGCCGCCCGCGCCGCGGCGGCGGAATCGGCGCCAGCCCAGTAAGGCTGCAGGCGCACATCCTGGGAGCGCGGGCAAGACTCCCAGGGATGCCGCCGATCGCGCACTTGCAATATTGGCGATGCTCCAAAACCGCGCGGTCCACGGTGCGAGAATTCCTGCAATCCGTGGAAAGAAATCCGTATTCTCTACGTATACCCATGAAGAAGCTACCCTTGCCGTCGCGCCATTTTACCAAACCTGCTTTATAATCTACGCGGTTTTTTGAATGAATCGCGCCCGTTCCAGTCCTACCTTCAATACTCTCTCATGAAAATGAAATCCCTCGCATTGCTCCTGGCGCTGGCCGCCCTTCCGGCGCTGGCTCCGCTTCCCGTGGCGGCCCAGGACTTGACCCAGGATCAGGATCAAGATCAGAGCCAGGACTCGGAGGTCTCCTTTCAGTTTTTCTACGATTCGCTCACGCCTTACGGCCAGTGGCTGCAGGTCGGGGATTACGGCATGGCCTGGCATCCGGCAGATGTCGGGCACGACTGGGCGCCCTACACCGACGGCTACTGGTCCTACACCGATGCCGGGTGGACCTGGGTGAGCTATGAAGACTACGGCGGCATCGTTTACCACTATGGCCGCTGGGTAAGCACCGACGATGTCGGCTGGTGCTGGGTGCCGGATTACCAATGGGCGCCGGCCTGGGTCTCCTGGCGCAACAACGACGACTACGTGGGCTGGGCGCCGCTGCCGCCGGAGTGTCACTGGCAGGCGGATGTCGGCGTGAGCGTCTGGGCCGATACGACCTACGACATCGGTCCCGGCTGCTATCATTTCTGCCGCGTCGGCGATTTCGGCGCGCCGGTCATCGCCTCCGTTCTCCTGCCGCAGGCGCAGAATGTCGTCTTCATCCGCAACACGGTGAACGTCACGAACATCACGTACAACAATGCCAGCCACTTCATCGTCGTGGGCGGGCCGCGGTACGAATACATGCGGCAGCATGTGAACCGGCCGTTCCCGCTGCTCAAGGTGGTGCGCCAGACGAATATCAATAACGTCTTCGTCGCCGGCCATCGGCCCTTCATCCAGACGATCCAAAAAGGCAATGCGCTCTTCATGGTCGCGCCGCGGGTCAAGTATACGGAAAATCCCCTTGCGGCGATCCCGCATTTTACACCCGATCGCGTCGTTTCCACGGCGCACGTGAGCCACGGCTGGTCGATGGTGAAAGGCGAAGAGGCCCGCGCGCATTTACAGGCGGAGTTCCGCAGCCAGTCCAAGGGCCTCACCCCGCAAAACTCGCCGGCAAGACTCGTGGACGCAGCGGCTCTGCGCATCGCGCCGCAGAAGATCAATGTGGAGCCGCCGGCGCGCGGCGGATCATTTGCCCGCCTTCAGAATGCCGAAGGCTTCGAAGCGGAGCGTGGACACAAAGGCCGGGAAGGCCTCGCCGGAGCGAATCCCGGCCAGCCCAGCGCGTCGAAATTCGAGCCTCCGGTCGCCACGGATGACCGCTCCCATTTCAAGGGTGGCGGACCTTCGATTAATGAACCGATTGCAAATGGCGCGAAAATCTCGCGGCAAGGCGATGGTGGTGGCGAGAAGCCGCATGTCGCCGGCGACGGCCGCGGACGGGTGCAGGTGGAGGAATTCCATCCGCGCCAGGAGGTCGATGCGAATGGCGGGCGGAATTCCCGGCCCCAGGTGGAAGACTTCCATCCCCACCAGGATGTGAAGATCGACGCCAACGGCGGAAGAAATTCCCACCCGGTCGATGTGCAGAAGCCGCAGTTCAATGGCAATGGAAGTGGCAATGGCGGCGGAAACGGTAGTGGCCGAGGCAATGGCGGCGTGAATGGCAATGGGAACGGAAACGGGAATGGCGGCGGGCGCGGGCCGGTCGAAGGATTCCGGCCGCACCAGGAAGTGAACGTCGATCGCCGATCGTTGGGGGAAAACCAGTTTCGACCACCAGTGAACTCGGAGCGACACGTGGTGAACGAGGAAGCAGCCCACCATCAGCAAGCCGGCGCGGATCAACTGCGCGGGCAAATTTCGCGTTCAAGGGACGTACAACTTCAGCCGCAGGGACAGCCGCAATTCCAGCCGCGCAGCGGTGGAAGCGGCAGCGCCAATGTATTCCAGGGCGGAAACAATTCCGGCAGCAGAAGCGGCCATCACGAGGAGTACCAGCAGCAGCAAGGCCGGTATTAACATTTGCGAATTGGCCCAGCCTGTTAGCCGCGCGACCGTGGTCCAGCGCTGTCAGTTCAACAAGTCCGCGTGCAATGCCGCGAGGTTTTGGAGTGCGTGCGGTTCTCCGCCGCTTTCGGAGTGGGCAGGTTGAGACAGGTGCAAATTGGATGCATTTTGCACTCGGAGGTTTGTTTCGGCACTCGGCAGGAAAGGAACTACGCGTAACGAGCTTTTCGACAATTTGCCCAAGTGCAGTAAGTCGTAGTGTAGTGTTATTACACGGTTTCTCCTCCATGGGCGTGAATGCGATGACTTGGTGTGTGAGAGTTCGGGTGGCTTGAATTTTTCTCAACTTGCCCTCTCCGAAAGCGGCGGAGAACCGCGCGCACTCCAAAACCTCGCGGCATCGCACGCGGACTTGTCAGCCTTTGGCGGGATTGCTTGGTGCGCACCTTACCCGGCAAACCACCCCGCCAACAGATCCACCGTCAGCTCATCCAATCGCCGCACCGCCCGATCCGTTTCCGATAACTCCTCGACCGGGTGCGTCGTCGCCACTCCCACCACCTTCATTCCCGCCGCGCGCGCGGCGGCGATGCCTACGTGGGCATCTTCAAAGACCACACAACGCTCCGGCAGACGCCCGATCTTTCCGGCTGCTTTTAAAAATACCTCCGGATCCGGCTTCCCGTGGCTCACATCCTCCGCGCTCACGATGGCCGCGAAGAACTCCCGCAACCCCACGAGATCGAGGATGAGTTCGATGTTCGCCCGGTGCGTCGAAGATCCCACGACACACGGCACGCCGCCCGCCTTCAATCGTTCCAGCCAAACGCGAACCCCCGGCAGCGCCGTCTGCCCGCGATCCCGGACCACGTCGCGATAAAGCTCCTCTTTGCGGAGTGATAGCCGGGTGATTTCCTGCGGATCGCGCGTCCAGCCGAGCAGCTCGGGAATGATGAAGTCATTCTTGCGGCCGAAGCCCTTGATGAAATGGTCGGGCGGCAATGTATGGCCGGTTTCCAACGCCAGCCGCTCCCAGCTCTCTTCGTGCGCTTTGGAAGAGTCGATGATGACTCCGTCCCAATCGAAGATGGCTCCCCAATCGGCAGAAGGCGTGCACGGTGCTGGCGCAGAAATTTCGGAATTCACGCGCACGGGGATGGCGCCTGCCGCCAGCCAGATCAACTCGATTTGTGCGGAAGGGCTCAACTCCCCCGCTGTCGTATTTTTTTGATCGCGCCGCCCGCGCGATGCTCCACGCTCATGCCATGCGTCCGACTCAACTCGAAAAGGCCATCCGCTTCCGCGAACTGCACCAGGGGCCCGCGACTTTGCTCATGCCCAATCCATGGGACGTCGGTTCGGCTCGCATGCTTGCATCGCTAGGCTTCGAGGCGTTGGCGACCTCGAGCTCGGCTTCCGCCGCAGCGGATGGCCGGTTCGACGGCCAGCTCGGGCGAGCTGCCGCGTTGGCACACGCCCACATCGTGGTGGAAGCGACGGATTTGCCCGTTTCCGGGGATCTGGAAAACGGATTTGGCGACGATCCCGAGGCGGTGCGCGAAACCATTCGCCTGGCCGCTGAGGCGGGTTTGGTTGGCGCCTCCATCGAAGACTCGAGCGGGCAGAAGGATCGGCCTCCACTATACGATCTCGGCCACGCCGTGGAACGAATCACCGCTGCGGCGGAAACGGCGCGGGCGCTGCCCTTTCCTTTCACCCTCACGGCGCGGGCGGAGAATTTCTTCCGCGGCGTCCCAGACCTCGACGACGCCATCCGCCGGCTGGTCGCCTATGAAAAAGCCGGCGCGGACGTCCTTTTCGCACCCGCTTTGCCCGATCTCGCGGCCGTGCGCGCAGTTTGCCAGGCCGTGTCGCGGCCCGTGAATTTCATGGTGGGAGTCAAAGGCAAATCCTTTTCGGCGGCGGCGCTCGCGGAGGCCGGAGTGCGGCGCATCAGCTTCGCCTCGTCACTGTACCGCGCCGCCATGACGGGGCTGTGGAAAGCCGCCCGCGACATCAAGGAACGCGGAGATTTTAGTTATATCGACGATTCACTGAGCATGCCCGATCTCCTGCGTATGCTCACAGGGATGTGACTTAGTCCGCGGATTCGTCATTGACCTTCGATCTGCGTACCCGTGACCGTCACGGTCACCCGCCGATTTTTCGCCCGACCTTCGGGATTATCACTGCCATCCGCATTTGTGTTTGGCGCCACGGGGTCCTTCGGCCCAAGGCCTTCGACGGTGATCGCGTCCGGACTGATCTTGCGGGTCTCAACGAGCCAAGCCTTGACCGATTCGGCCCGCTGAGTGGAAAGCGTCGTATTCGCCTGCAGCGTTCCAATGGAGTCGGTATAGCCGTGGATCACCACCTTGGCTGGATGCTGCGCAATCGCGTCCGCAACCTTGGCCAGAGACGACTCGGCCGAATGCTGGAGCGTAGATTTGCCAAATTCGAAGAGCGCGTCACCCTGCAGGCTGAAGGTCACAACCTGTGGGGCGACCGGCCGTGGCCGCGGTGTCGCAACCGGCCTCGGCGCAACTACGCGGGGCGGCGCCGGCTTCTCCGGCTCTACGGCGGCGGGAGGCGGAGTCGAGGGAGGGGGCGGAGCCTGGTGCTTCCGCTTCTGCATGGCGTAGATGGAAGCGAAGGCGGCAATGCCGATCCCGACCAATCCAGCGACGCACCACGCCAGCACCACCCGGGTTTTCCCGGCTTTGGAAATCTGGTCCTGATGCACGCGCCGTCCCCCCTTCATCTTTTCCATCCGCTGCATGCATGGGATGCACATGCGCGTCTTTTCGTTGATCTGCCGCATGTATTGCGACGCCGTGCGCAGCGAACACGACGGACAGACCTCAAACTGCGGAGATTGTACGGTATTTGGGGTGGCGGACATTTGGGATGCGCCGGCAAATTGCCGGAATTTGCAAATAAGTCAAGAAGGCGCCCCCCCGTTTTGAAATCGCTGTAGCTAATGTCTACTCCGCCTTTGGCGCAACATAGACTGGGAAAAGCGGCGATGGCGCATTGATCACGTGGCCATCGGGCAAGCCGCCCCACTTGGCATCGGCCAGACGGATGCGCCCGGAGACGCTGAGCTGTTCCCAAATGCTCGCAGCCGCCTTGGGCAGCACCGGCGAGATGAGAATGGCGATGATCCGCAGGCTGTCGCACAGATGGTAAAGCACCGCATCGAGCCGATCTGCCTCCGCAGGATCCTTTGCCAACGCCCAGGGCTTTTCGGAGTCGATGAATTGATTGCAGTGTGTCGACAAATCAAATGCGGCGGCCAGCGCTAGATGGATCTGCCAAGGCTCTGCTTTCTCCACGACTCCGTCGGGACGCGTGAGCCGCCCTTCGAAGCGTTCGCGCCAGATGGCCACATGGTTATTGGCAACCGCCTCGATATCGACATCGCCCGGGTGCTGGAACTTAGCGAGTTTTCCCTGGCGAAACTTATGCACCATGGTGAGACCGCGCTGCAGGAGATTGCCTAGGTTCTTCCCAAGATCTCCGTTCAGACGCAGGATGAGCCGGTCATGGGTGAAGTCCGCATCTCTCCCCGTGGTGATATCACTCATGAGGTAATAGCGCAGCGCTTCGGAGCCGTAAGTGTCGGCAAGCGCATTCGGGTCGACCACGTTCCCGACACTCTTGCTCATTTTCTCGCCGGAGATATTCCACCAGCCATGCACGAGGAGCGCGGGGATGTCGTCATCCGCCACGCCGAGTGACTTGAGCATGATGGGCCAGTAAACACCGTGCGCCGGAATGAGGATATCCTTGCCGATGACGTGCAGGGCCGGCCACCAGCGGGAGAATTCCGTCAGGATCGCGCCCGCCGCCGGATCATAGCCTGGCGCGAACGAGATATAGTTTACCAACGCGTCGAACCAGACATAGGTCACGAAATCGGGATCAAAGGGGAAAGAAATGCCCCATTCCAGCCGGGCTTTGGGTCGGGAGATACACAGGTCGCCGGTGAGCTTCTCCACCGCATTGCGCAACTCCGCCGCGCGAAAAGTGGGAATGACCAACGGGCGATCGCCGCCACTGCGGCGGTCGATGAGATCGAGCAGCCATTGTTTATGGTCGTTGAGACGGAAGTAGTAGTTCTCTTCTTCGCGGAACTCGACCTGGCCCCATTCCGGGCCGAATTCTCCGTCCTCGCCGCGTTCCTTGTCGGTGAGAAATTGCTCCTGGCGCACGGAATAGTAGCCGGCGCGCTTGTCCTTGTAGATCCAACGGCTCTTCCCGGTGGCCGGGTCGAGGTCGTCCCAAAGTCGCTGCAGGATGGCGCGCACTACGGTCTTGTGCCGCTCCGTCGTCGTCGCCGCCCAGGCGTCGTAGCGCACGTCCAGTTTCTGCCAGAGATCGACGAATTTTTGGGTCACGCGGTCGACGAATTCCTGCGGCGCCACGCCCTCCTTTTCGGCGGATTGCTGGACCTTCTGGCCGTGCTGATCGACGCCGGTGAGGAAAAAGACCTCCTTGCCCGCGAGCCGCTGATAGCGCGCCATGACATCCGCCAGGACTTTCTCGTAGGCGTGCCCGATGTGCGGCGCGCCATTCGTGTAATCGATCGCGGTGGTGATAAAGAAGGTGTCGGAGGACATGGCTGGAACCTGCAATCATGTGGCAAGCCCGGGCGGAGAGCAACGGGGAAGGCGACGGAATTGAGGGAAGGCGGGCTCGCCGGATGCGGGCTATGACAGGCGGAGGGCCTTTCGGCGCGAGAGGCGCATGGCATTTTGCGGCCATGGATCTCTCTCCCAACGACTGCTGCATCTTGAACGGTGGCGACGGCGCCTGGGCGTTCGCCCCGCTCGCCGAGCAATTGAGCGCGGGGCTTGGGGTCGAAATCTCCGCGACACCTCGGCGGTACAACTACGCGCTCACCTGGCATGAAGACGCAGAATCATCCATGGGCGAGTCCTTCATCCCGCGGCGGGCGGTCGAGATCGCTGCAGACAAGCGTTTGTTGGCCCAAGGATTTGCGGCAGCCGGCGTGCCCACGCCGGAGACGGTGCTATGCGAGTCCCTGGCGCTTGCGCAGCGGCACGCAGAGCTGCACGGCGACAAGAGCTGGTGTTTGAAATATCCCACAGGTTGCGGCGGCAGCGGACACCGGATGCTTACTGCGACAACTGTCGCGCCGCCAAATTGGCCGATGCCGTTTGTCGTTCAGGAATTCATTCGGCTGGACCAGCCCGAAGTGTTTCGCACCTACGCGATTGGCGGCGAAATTTTTGGCTGGGTGGCGCGGCGGTTTCCGCCCGGCGCGACGCTATCGCCCTGGGTTGCGCACGCGCGGGGCGCGCGGTATTGCCGATTGGAAGGCCCGCCGACTGACGCGCGCGATGCCGCTGGGATGGCCATCCGGGCTTGCGGGCTCGACGATTCGTTTGGCTGCGTCGATATACTCTGCACTCCCGACGGCGAGTGGCTCGTTTTGGAAGTGGGAACCGACGGGATCGTCAATCATGTGGATCGGGAACTGGATGATCCGGAAATGGAGCGCGAGCTCCTCGCGCGAATCGCGCGGGCATTTTGGCAGAAAAGCGCGGCTTGGCGCCCCCAATGTTGATTATATTCCCATTAACAGAACCTCTGAACCTCTGCGGGAGCCTTTCTTCCGCGGCGCGGGTATGTCGTCGAGCCCAGACTTGGTGAAGCGCACCGTTGACGCCGAAAGCTGCTTCGTGCCTTCTATGTGCTCAAAAGTGGCCAACCTCCAGCCCCACCGGAGCGACGTCCCAGGGAAACATCCCCGTCATCATCAAAACCAGCTATGGCACTTCACCCAACGCCATCCGCGCAGCAAGCAAACGCGCCGAAGCAGGCAAGTCCGCGTGTAATGCCGCGAGGTTTTGGAGTGCGGTGGTCCTGCACCGCTTTCGGACTGGGCAAGTTGAGGTCGGTGCAAATCGACCAAATTTTATACAGCAGGACATGGTCTTCGCGAACCGGGCCGGCCATCGGTTGCGAAAGCTTCGAGAGAGATTTTGAGCCGCGCCGTTGCTCGTGGTTGGTTGACTCGTTGCGCTCGAGAATAGCGAGGCGTCGTGCCGGCGAGACGATGAGGCCAATGCTGCCCTGTGTCTTAGTGACGGCATTTGCAATACTTCGATCCTGTCGGCCCGCCAGCCTTTTGCTTATCTTGTTCACCGCGCTTTCTCTGCGCGCGGCCGAGCATTTGACCACCGTGCAGGCGATCCGCGCGCTCTCCAGGATCGACGCGGCAAAGGAACAACCGGTCCATCTCAGGGGAGTTGTCACCTTTGCCTATGGCCGGGAGGGAACGGGCTTCATGATCCAGGACGCCAGCGCCGGGATCTATATCAACATTAGCAAACAAACGGCCGTCGCCGGGCCATTCGTTGCCGCGGCGGGAATGGATTTGGAAATCGACGGTGTCACCGAAGCTGGGCGCTATGCGCCGATCGTGAACGCAAATACGATCAGCGTGGTCGGGCTGGCGCCATTGCCCCCGGCCCAAACCGTTCCTTTCGCAGAATTGCTCACCGGCCAATGGGATAGTCAGCGCGTGGCCCTGCGCGGCATTGTGCGAGCGGCCGAGATCAAGCCGGAATCCGCGGAGAAACTGCGCCTCCAAATCGGCGTTCCCGGAGGCAGAATCGCCACCTTCTGCGTGGAAGGCGGCCCTGCGGATCAGAAACGCCTCATCGATGCGGAAGTGATCGTCACCGGTGTCTGCATCACGTTTTTCAACTTACGCTCCGAGTCCGTGGGCGTCCGGCTTCAACTCAACAAAGTGGACGAGATCCAGGTTTTAAAGGCCGCTCCGCTCGACCCTTTCGCGCTCCCGGAAACTAACATCGAGGAGATCCTCGCATTTTCCTCCGACCGTCCGGCGAGCCATCGTGTCCGCGTTTCCGGCGTCGTGACCCTCGCCCGCCCAGGCGCGTATTTCTATCTGCAATCGGGAAACCGCGGGGTCCGTGTCGAAACGCAAGATTCGGCGACCCCGGTGCAGGCGGGCGATGCCGTGGAGGCGGCTGGTTTTCCCGGAATGACCGGCAGTTTCGGTGAACTGGAAGAATCGGTGTTTCGTCGCACAGGCTCCGGAGTCTTGCCTAAGTCACACCCCGCCCACTGGAAACAAATTGTCGTTCCCATTTACAGCGCAGGCTCGGCGCCGGATTTCGATGGAACACGGGTCAACTTGCAGGGCCGACTCGAAAGTCTGGAGTCCACGGGCCCCGAGGGTCCCAGGCTTTTCATCGCCCACGAGGGCCATACCATCACCGCCCAATTTGGCTCGGATGCCGCCGCAGAAATCGAACGACTGAAGCGCGGCAGCGAGCTGCAAGTCACGGGGATTTGCGTCGTCGAATCCGCCGCCGTTTGGCCAGCGCGGGACTATCCATCCGCCACCGGTTTTCATTTGCTGGTCAGTTCGATGCGCGACCTGGAGATCCTCGCGCTGCCTCCATGGTGGACGCCCGCGCGCCTTTGGTCGCTGCTCGGGATCATTGGCGGCGGCCTGGTCGCGGCGCTGTTGTGGGCCGCGCTGCTCCAGCATCGTATTGCGCGTAGCGCCCTGCGTCTCCAAACGGAGATCCAGGCGCGGCATGATGCCCGGGTCGAATTCGACGCCACCCTGCGCGAACGCCAGCGCATGGCCACCGATCTTCATGATACTCTCGAGCAGGCCCTTACCGTCCTGGCTCTTCACCTCGAGGCAGCGGGAAAATTCGAGTCGATCGATCCGGAACGCGCCTCCGGCCAGATCAAGCTGGCGAAACAATTTCTCGCCAGTTGCCGCCAGGACGTCCGGCGCTCCGTCTGGAACCTACGGTCTCAGAGCCTCGACGGAAGAAACTTCCCGGACGCGCTTCGGGATCTCGCGCGGCTCGAACTCGGAAACAAGGACGTCGCCATCGGCGTGCAGACACACGGCGAGCCCACGCCCGTGCCCGAATTGATCGCGAGCAATCTTCTGCTCCTGGCGCGCGAAGCGATTACCAATGCGCTGAAACATGCGGCGCCCACGGAAATCCGCATTGATTTAACATTCGAGAAAAACAATGTCGTTCTCGCCATCGAAAACGATGGGCGCGGTTTTGATCCCGATCGCTGCGAAGGGCCGGAAACCGGTCATTTCGGCTTATTGGGAATGAAAGAGCGTATGAAGCGACTCGGCGGAACCCTCGTCATCCAGAGCGCTCCCGAAAGCGGCGCCCGGATCATAGGGCGGGCGCCGCTCTCGGCTCCGGATCGCGTTGGGCCGGCGTAGATTCTCACGCCGGAATACGCCAGCCCCGAAAACGCGGCCACAGGTCCGTGGCGCGCGTTTGCGGAGCCGCAACTACGGCTGTACAAACTCGATAACCTCTTGGCTATGATTAGTATAGGTGACGCGGTAGGCCATGCCGGAGGCCGGGACACTTGCCGTGGCGGAGAAACTCAGGGCGCTGACGGTTTTGCCGTTCAGAGCGCCGTGTGTCCGGACGATCAAGGCCAAGGCGCCCGACTTGTCTTCGGCATAAATACCGGTCTTGGCCCCGGCATCATCGACCGTCGCTAAAAAGGCGATCTGTCCGGCTTCGACGAGGACGACCGAATTGAACTTCTTGAAGACGCCGGCCCCCGGCGCTGCGCTTCCAATGGTCGCAACCTTGTGCAGCTTTTGATTTGTATCCGCCCAAATTCCGCTGGAGCCATCGCTGAGCCTCGCCGAGAACGCTACTTCTCCATCGAAGTTGAGCAGCAGATTATCGAAGGATTTAAATACCGCGGAGCCCGCGCCCGGCGCCATCGCGCCTTTTTGGGCGACAAGCACACTCCCTGAACCCTTCCAAATGCCAGAGTTGTTCGCAGCGGTGATTCCAGGTCCCGCGATGGTAGCTTGAAAGGCATAGTCGTCAGCCCGATTGGCCGCCGGAATCCCGAATTTTACGAACCGCCCGGTTGTCCCAGGGGCATCCATTCCCTCCGCCGCAGAGGGATTCATGAAGGAAAAGAATCCCGTGGCGACGGCTCTGGGATGTTCCCAGCCGCTGGGAGTGAAGCCCCCCGTATCGAAGCCGTCGGCCCAAAAGAATCCGAGCCGATCGAAGTGATTGTCTGCCGTAAAAAGGAACCGCCATGGAGGCCGCCGTTTGCCGCGGCTATGCCATACTGATCCGGTATCGCGGAATACAGGGTGTTATTCTCCACCAGCGGTCCAGCGCCTAACCCAGTTCCGTCGCCGCCATATTTGCCGATCGTTCCGTTGCCGATATCGGTCCAGTACACGTAGGAGCCGCTGACGGCTACCCCGTAAGGCTGGTTGAGGCCTACACCGGCATTGCCGATGCATGCGCCCGTGGATTTATCGTACATCTCAACTCGGGCGTCGTTGCCGGTTTGATTGTGCAGATTGGTCACGAACAGAATGGTCCCGGAAACCGCGATGCCGTAGGGCATGTTCAACACTCCCTGCGGGGCATTTGCCGAGGTAATGAACGAAGCATTCACCGGCGCTCCCGACGTAGTATATTTTCCAACGATGCCGGTTCCTTTCCCGCTGCCAGAACAGGAGACAAACAAATCTGTCCCCGAGATCGCAATTCCTGAAGGTCGAGTCAAGCCAGTGATGAGCGAGGCATTGATCACCGCGCCATCAATACTGTACGCGCCAACCTTTCCATCGTTGCCGCCGGCATCGGTGCTCACGACATAAAGCATCGTTCCCGAAACGGCGATGCCGAGTGGATTCGTGAGTCCCGTAATCAGCGAAGGATTGCCGGTGGACTCGTCACTCGCAGCCCTCCCCACGGTGCCGCTTCCTGGGCTTCCGTCGTGAATATCGGTGTAATAGAGCATCTGGCCTCGCGCGTCCGGCGCGCAGAGCAGGGCCGCCGCAATGGCGGCGGGCCACAACAAATTTTGTCTGCAAAGAGCTTTCATATCGGTTTTCGTTCCGGTTTCCGATGCCAAATCAGGGGTGGGGCTCGACAAAAATGGATGGAAGCTGGATACAGATCCTTTGTTTTCGGAAGACGAAGCAATAGGGCGGCCGAACGATGCGTGCTTCGGCGGGAACGCCAGTCACCGTTTCAGCCATTGCGCCGCTCTGGAAATCCAGCCCAAGCTCCTTCAGCCTGGTCTGAAGTTCGATGAACGATGACTCCGAAATGGCGGTTCCGGCCGGCTCCGCCATCGTGGCAGATAGCGCGGCGATTGCTTCGATGGCGATTTGTTCCGGCGACGGGTCGCCGCCGTAAATCGCCTTCTACAGGGCGATAATCCACGCGGCATTCAGCGCATGAGCAAAAGGACGGTTTTTGAGTTCAGACATAATGATTTTTTTCCGGTTTTTTGTTATATGTGTCGTTTTTCTTCCTGTTTTTCCTTTCTCAGTCGAAAGGTCGAAATGGACCATTTTGATCTATCCACTCACTGCTCAATGCGGAATCGGCCATCCATTCGTCTCATTTCATTCGAGATTTCTCCCGCACACGGCTCGATTCCGCGGCGACGCGCCTGTGTCTTTGTTGTTTGAAGCGGCGGATTTCGAGCCTGAGGACGACAATAGAAGAAGAGGGCGGCAGCATTTGCTGCCGCCCTCTCGGGCCGTTAGACTTTGAAGCTCGGTCCTATCGAGGTATTTGCTCGAGAAACCCATCGGCATAACCGGAAAAGATCTGGGCCCGTGGAACTCCCTTCCCTTTTATTGCAAGCAAGTAATTCGTCACCCAGGTGAACGATGGAACACCGGAAAATACTTGTCCGGAATCACTTACCCACCCAGTCCAGACGATCGTTTCGTTCTCGATCGAATTGTGATAAGTCGCCTTCAACTCCATCGAATACCAGCCTCCGCCGTAGGGAGTGATCCGACTCGGCGACGTCAGATGGAACGTTTTGTAAATCGTGGCGCCGGAAAGCTGCCCGGCGCTCGGCGGTGTCGATACAACGATCACCTGCTTGAGCGTGCCCGAAAGGTTCCCCGCCGTGTCCTGGGTGTAATCGAGGTTAGCAACTCTCACCGCATTGTTCGTTCCGTGAAAATTGAGAACGAATACATCGAAAAACGAATTGCCAACCTGCGCTCCGGCGCGGGCATTCGTGGGAAATGCGCATGCCAGCATCGCGGCCGCAAGCATTAGGGCATGGTGGTTGATGTTCGGTATGAATTTCGTCTTCATGCCCTCCAATGCGCAATCGGAGGCGAAAAGGTCTCATGGAAGGACAAGAACTTTTTGAGCGCATCAAGCATTGCGGGGCGAAGCTGCCGACGTTCACGATTTATCGGATGTTCACGGCATCGTGAACATGGCTCGCTTGGTGAACATCGCAAGCCAATCCCTTCTAACCGAAAAGGCCTTTGGGCAGGCGGTTTGAAGCCTGGCTAGCTCCCTCCAAACTGCGGAAAAATTTTGGCTCCAAACAACAGAAAGGCCGTAAGAAACAGAAAGAAGAACCCGGTCAAAACCTTGACCAGAGGAATGTGGCGTTGCTGAAACCGCGCCAAGGCTTCGCTGCGCAGGCCGGTCCAAGCCAAGACGAAAACGATGATGAGCGGGATGACGAAAGCCGCGTTATAGAGCACGAGCTGGCCGGTGGCGCTAGCGCGGCCGGCGTGGAGCATGTATTGAATCGTCGGCAGATAGACTTGGCCAGTGCAGGAGAGCGATAGGAACGAGATGACGATGCCGGTGAGGAATCCGCCGATGACAAAGTGTTGCGCGCGGGCCCCGGTGCGGATGGCGCCGCGGATGCGTTGTTTCAGGGGGTCGGGGAGTTGCAGCGCCATGGCGGTGTAGCGTCCCTGGGCGGCGAGTTGCGCATCGCGGAAGCTATAGACGGCAATCATCAGGGCGAAACCCGCAAGCGCGTAGGTGACAAGGGCTCCAGCGACGCGGAAGCCGGAAATGCGCACGAGCAATTGCGCGAGCCCTAGACCGATGAGCAGGTAGGCCAGGAAGACGGCCACAATGAAGGCCGCGCCGACGGCCAGGATTTCCCGCGGTGAGCGCCGGGCGATTTGGAGATACGAGAGGAGAAAGACAATGGTCGCGAAGGCGCAGGGATTGATCCCGTCGAGCAGGCCGGCGACGGTGACGACGCCGAGGCTCAGGCTGTTATAGCGGGTGGCGATAGTTGTTTGCGCAGCAATGATTTCTGTCGCGCCGGCGCGCAGCCATTTCGCATCGGGGACGAGCGCGCCGGCGCGGTGGAGCAAGTCGCTGAGCCGGCCATCGGTGAGCTGGTCGCGAACGAGCACGCCGGCCTGCGTGAAAACCGCCGGGGCCACCTGGCGCTCCACATCCCGCACGTGAAAGCGGGCCGAGAGCGTTTCGTTGAGCAGCGCGCCGTGGGTGTCCTCGACGTTCTGTTCTTCCAGCACCATGAGCGGCAGGCCGGGCGCGAGTCGATTGAGCATCTCGCGCACGCGCTCGCAGTCGCGACACCCCGGCTTGTAGAAGAAGACCACGCGGAAAGGATTGCGCGTCGAGGGCGGCTCCGGCGAGTCGGCGGCGATGGATACGTCGGCGGCCTGCGGCGCCGCCGGAACATCCTTCAACAAGGCGGTGAAGGTTGACGGCGCGGCGGCTTTTTCGACGCCGAAATGTTGTCTCATCTTCGGCAGATCGGAGGAGGAAACCTCGCTTTCGACGAACGGCAGGAGCGCGGCATAGCCTTTGCCCAGCCGTTGATAGTTTCGATCGAAATACCGCGCGACTCGCGATGAGGCTTCGTTGTCCTCCGGCTGCGCCGCGATGAGCGGCGCAAAGCCCCCGGGATCGATGGAATGCCCAAGGCGAAACAGGGCGAATTGCGCTTCGAAGCGGACGGTTTCCGACGGATCGTGCGAAAGCTTTTGGAGCGCGGGAACGAGATCCGGCGTCGCGCCGGCGCTAGCTGGCGCGCCGCTTTGCTTCGCGGCCCCGATTTGCGCCCACGCTCCGAAGCTGCGCCCAGAATTTTGACGCCGATTATCGAAATCCTCGTAGTCGCGCGCGCTGTGGGCGTCGTCAAACCAGTGCGTCCAGGCACGGTCCTCGGGCGCGGCAAGAAACGGCACGACCGCGCGAACCATGGCGGCGTCATCCGCAAGCACGGTATCGAGCCGCGCGGCCAGCGCTCGTTCGCCGCAGGCGCGGTAGGCGGCTCGCCGCATCCAGATCTGCGGCGAATCAAGGAATCGTTCGACTCCTCCCTCAGTCGCCTGATGCGTGGCCCCGAGGAGCACGATTGCCAGGACCTTGCGGTCCTCAGGCACGTCGGGGCTTTCGAGCACGCTGCGAGCCCATTCAAGAATGATCGGACGCGAGACCGCGTTGTTAACCATCTTGTCCATCTCATACCCATAGATATCGTCCGGATGCAGCAGCGAACCGGGACGTGAAAACTCAGCGAGTAAGGCGGGAAGCCGTTCCGGGTGAACGCCCTCCAGCCAGGCTTCGATCGCCTTTTCGCGCACGTCGTCTTCGTGATCGCGCAACAAACGCAGGGCGAGCTCCTCCAGCGCAGGAGGCCACGTCACCGCGCTTTCCAGCGCTCCCGAGATCATGCGCCGATCCAGACTGCTATAGGTGTCAAAGGCCGCGAGCAGCGTCGCAGCCGCGGCCGCATCGCCCTGGGAGGTCAGCACGACGGCGGCGCGAAAACGCTGTCCAGGCGAGCCTTGCGTGAGATATCGCGTGAGCGCGGCGCGCATTTGCGCCGGCGGCGCGGGAGCATCGGGAACCTTTTCGCGTTGCGAGGTCAATCCGGGAATTGCTGAGCCATTTTCAGAAGTTGGAAAGCCCGCTGGAACATTCGGCTCGTCGGGCAAATTCGGATCGTCGGCCGTCTTGGGCGGCGCCAGGGAATCGAAGAGTTCGTAGAGCCGATTCAGCGTAGGATTTGCGGCGCGAGCGCCGCCGGATTTGCCCGACTCACGGCTCAGAAATCCCGCCGGCAAATGCAAAGAATCCAGAACCGCGTCTTGTTTCTGCGCATCCGTGGATTCCAGCGCTTCGAGCAGAAAGGCCGTCTGCCGGCCGTGCGTGGCGAGCAGACGGAGCGCGCAGCAAGCCACATCGTGATCGGGATGGCGGGTAAACGGGGCGGCGTAGCCGACGTGGGCGCCCTCCGAGTCCTGGCGGCTCTCCAGGCCGTCGAGGCACTCGAGGATGACCGCAGGCGGGGCGGCTTCCAACACTTTCCAGAGCTCGGCCGGCGGGTGATCGTCGGCGAGGAAGACTTGCAGGATGGTAGGCTTGAGCGCGTCTTGTTTCTTGAACTCTTCCAGAAGGATGGACCGGCCTTCGACCGGCGCCAACTGCTTCAGCGCCATGACCGCCGTGACGCGAACGAAACGATCCGGGTCATGAAGCAGCTCGACGACTTTCGCTCTCCAGTCGGAGAGCTTCTTGGCTTCCCGCCGCTTGTGATCATATTGGTCCTTCCAGCCGGCCGAGGGATCGCTCTCGTCTGAATCCACCGCGTTTTGGGGACCGAAGGATACGAGCGCTTCGAGCGCCGCCACGCGGATACGCCAGCGGGAATCAGAAAGGCGCGCTACGAGTGCCTCTCGAAATTGCGCCGCCGCCGAAGTTTTCGCAGCCGTCTCGTTGGCGGAAGAAGGGGATGCCGCACCTCCATCGCCTGGCGCGGCGTTGCCGCTTGCAACATCCGGCGCCTCGCCGGCTTCGGCGCCTCGGGTTTCATTCGCATTGATTCGTTTGAAACCGGCGCCAAGCGCTTCGATGGCGCTGATGGCCACATTCTCCGAAGCCGCATTCGTAAGCGGCAAGAGAGGCGCGAGATCGGCCGCTTTCGCGGCATTTTTGCCCAGTCCCCGCAAGATGGCGTGCTGGACGTTTTCCGCCTTTTCGCCCAGCAGGATGGCCGAGACGAGCGGCACAGCATCCTCGGCGCCGGCCTTGAAAGCGGCATCGACCGCCGCCTCGCGAACCAGCGGATCCGGCGATGCGAGAAAATCCCCGGCGATGGGCAAAGCTCCGCCGGCATGGTCGGGCAACTGGGCCAGCGCAGAAGACTGGGCGTCGCTCGATCCAAAGGCCAGTTCACGCGCCAGGGCCGCAGCCTGCCGGGGAATATAGGCTTGGAGCACGACGCGATATTCGGCCGATTTCAAGCCGGCCCGTCCGCCGGCCTCCAGGTCGCCATGCGTACCCAGGAAAGCCTCGATGTGCGCGACCGCGGCCAGGCCAAAGGCTTCGAGGCGTTGCGCCGCCCGCTCCATCCGCTCCCGATCGCCGGACATGAGCTCGATCGTGAGTGAGCGAAAGGTCTGGTCATCGAGCGCCGCGACCGTGGGCGCGGCGGCGCCGTGCTCGGCCCAGGCCTTCCAACGCTCCAGGACGGCGGCATTGGCGCCCTCCGCCGGCGCTTCCTGCCAGGGATCGAAGCCAAAGGTGTCCTGCGCGGATTCCTCCAGCAGATCGAGCGCGCCGAGCCGGACGGCGAGTTTGGGATGCGTGAGCATCCCCACGAGCGGCTTCGCCGGAAAAGGCTGCTGATGTGTGATGAGCGAGCGAATGGCCCCAGCCTGGTCGTCCTTCCCCAAGCCCTCGAGCAGCGCCGGCCACTGGTCTGGTGGAATGCCATTGCGGTAGCTTTCCAGGGTCTCCGGAGAGATGGTCGTCGAGGGCTCGGCCTGCAGGGCATGCGACGGGCGCGGCGTGGCGAACCCGACGCAAAGCAGCGCGAACACGGCGCAGGCCGCCGCCCGAAGGCCTCGCGCCGGGTCCCGATCAGAAGCAAGTCCGCGACGATGCTGAAGTGGCATAGCTAACTAGTGAAGAAGCGTGTACGCGACGATGTTCACGTTCACTTCCATGGAGTTCCGGATCTCATTGCCCCCGCAGCAACAACAGCCGCTGGAGTGCTGCGTATCATTCAAGCCGTGACGCGAATAGACGCAAGCCATGCGGCCATTGACCTCGAGGCCTTCGAGCGAAGCCGTCCCGCTGGAATGGGTGAGATCGAGCCTTTCGATTTGAAACACGGTATGGAAAAGCGGATGCTCCGGCGGAATGGCCTTCAAGTCCGCCCCCGGCAGGAGCGTGCGCAATTCGCGACGAAAAGCGTCGTCCCACTCCTTGCTGGAACAGCCCGCGGAGGCGAGGAGGAATCCGCCGCCGCTCAGATACTTCGCGAGATTGTCCCGCTCCGATTGCAATAGCCGAAAGTCGCCTTCGCCGGTCATGACGATGAGCGGAAAGTCAAAAAGCTCCGCGGAATCGAGCTTCACCGGCTTGAAGCGTCGATCGGTGACAATGGTCGTCTTTTGTTGGACCTGGGTGAGGAAGGCGTCGCTGAAGCATTGCGAAGTCTTATTTCCCGCGTAGATCACATTGGCGCATTGCACGATGCCCTCCTTCTCGGCCAAGGCCGCGGAGGCGGAAATAACAAAGAGAGCGGTGAAGAGGAGTCGGGCTTTCATGGGACTGCGGGAGTTGCAGGTGTGGCGGCGGGAGGATTGTTGCCCTCCGGAGAAAAATAACGTTTCACGGCTTCGCGGTAGGCCTCGGGCACGGCCGTGGCGGCCTGGCCTTCGCCATCGGAGGCGCGATGCTCGGGCGCCGCGAGCCGGTCGGCGCCGACATCGAGCGCATGCTCGCCGTTTGCCTTGCCTTCGCCCTCGCCCTCGCCGAGCCCGGCGGTGGCTTTGTGACTCAGCCGGAGACGCGGCGGCCCATAGATGGGCAGGTGTGGCAACTTGCCTTTCATCGCGTAGCCGTGATCGCTGCTACCTCCGGCGCCTGCGGCCCCGTCCGAGCCGGTCTTGCCTTGCTGGTTGCCGCCGCCGGGCTTCGGGATGAGCGACTGCATGAGCTGCTTGAGGGTCTCCGCCAGATCCGGCGGCAGACTAAAGGGATCTTCGCCCCCGCCCCGGCACATTGCGCAAAAACCATTCTTGCGGCGGAGCAGCGCTTCCAGCCGGGCGAGTGCTTCGGAGGCGCGGTCATCCGCCGTCTTGCTTTGGGCAGCGCGGGCCGCCGTTTCGGCTTCGGCCATGGGTGGAGGAATTTCCAGTTCGTGCAAGCCTTCGAGAAATTTTTCCGTCTCGCCCTTCAGCTCGGCAAATTCCTCCGGCAGCGCGGCCGCCTCTGCGCTCAGATCGCGATCGAGGGCCGCCAGGGACTCGGCGATGGCGTGTTGGCGATCGGCCAGATCGTTCAAAGCATGCGCCGCTTTCATTTCGCCGCGCCGAATTTCTTCGGTGACCCGATCAAAATCCCCCACCAGCGCACGCTGCGCTTCGATGAGTTCGCTGAATTTCCCCGCCTGCTCGTAAACCTTGGCGGCCGCGACGGCGCGCTCGCCCTTGCCGAGTTCCGTCGCCATCGCCGCTTCGCTTTTGCCCAGGCGTTCCTTCAGGGTGGGCAGAGCGTCGGCCAACTCGTCCGGCTTCGCCCTCCAGAGTTCCTGAAGCTGGGTGGCGTTTTCAAAGAGTCGGGTCATGGCATCCTGCGCAGCGGTCGCCACTCCCGCATCCAGATCGAAAAGCGGAAAATCCCGCGCGATCTTGCCAAAGATCTCCCCGGCTTTTTTGTGCGCCTCCAGAGCTTGTTTGCGCGCTTCCTCCGCGCGCGCCGCATCACCGCTACCGGCGGCGGCGTCGAGCGCATCCAACGACTTACGGGCCTCTTCCAAGGCTTGCCGCAGCAATTCGTAGCGGGCGGAGAACTCTTCGAGCGTCGTTTGTTTCCGCAACATCTCGGCGTATTGCTCTCGCGTAATGATGTGAATGCGCGCGGGTTCGGAAACTCCCAGCCCGAGCATGGACGGATTGTTATCCCCAGCTTCGAGCGTGAGGTCGACGGTCTGGCCGGCGCGCAGGCCAAAAGGCGCGAGGTTCAGTTTGCGGCTCAATTCGTAATGTCGCGTGGCCGACGGGAGGAGCTCCGCCGCCGAACGTTCGCGATAGCCATTGAGCCGGCGGACCAGCGCCACACGGGCCAGGCCGAGATCGTCGTCGGCGACGCCTTCGAGCGGCAACTCGCTGTCAGGCGTGGCCAGCACGTCGCCGGCGGGTTGCCGCAAGGCGGCCTGCGGACGTTCGTCGGGTGTTACTTTTTGTTCAAATTCGAAGGGTTCCGAGTTGGCCCCCGCGACGTCGTGAATGAGCAAAGTGAGCCGCGCGGGATTGCGCACCGTCCAGGTGAAACGCACGCGACGCGTTTCCTCGTGCTCGGCGCTGATCTCCTTAGCGGGCTTTCCGACGAGCGCAGCCTGGATGGTCAGGGCCCCGCCGCCGAGCGGACGATTCGAATTCACCCGGGCGGTGATGCGGCTGCCGGCCAGAGCGGCGAGCGATTGAGCTCCCGCGGGAAATTCGCGCCGCGGGAGGCCGGAGTAGGCGGGCGGCTCGACGGTGAGTGTTATATCCTGGATCTTCGGCTGCGTGCGGACGGTCAGAGGTTGCCAACGGCTGCGGGCATGGCCGACGGCAAAGGCGATATCGAGCGGCGCGGCAACCTTTTCGAGCTTCCGGGAATATTGTTCCGGCTTTATCTGGAAGGCGGGCGAATCCTCGATCTGGCGGGTCGCGCGATCGCGCGTGAGGAAGTGCACCGGGACGTCGATCCGCGCGCCGGTGATTTGGGCGGTGATGACAATCTCTCCGCCGTATAACGCTTCGGGAGACGTCGGGGACAATGCGAAGCTCAGCGGGGACCAGGGTGGAATATCCGCCGAAGGATGAAGCAAACGTCCCGCAATCACCCGGGCGGGCTCAGACGCAATGAGCCACGGAAGGCCGACGATCGCGAGCAAGGCGACCGCCTGGCGCGCCGTGTGTTTGAAAGCAGGGTGGATGAATTGCAACCGATCGAGCCGTACTGCGGCAATCGCGACGGCACGCGAGCGCAACCAGCTGCCCAGCGAACCATTTGCATCCTCATCGGCACTTGAGGCGCCGAATTCCAGCGCGGCCAGCGCTTCCCGGCGACCTGTGCCGAGCAGCTCATCCGCGGCCAGCGCGGCCTGGCGATCGGAGAAACGACCCACCTGCCAGAACGCGTAGAGCGCGCCGGCGAGCGCCACCAGCGCTACGAGGCCGGCCACCGATTCTCGATCGCGATCGCTAAAACCGGAATAGTAATCCAGCACACCCAATGCGACGAATGTCGCACCTGTCCACAGAGACGTGCGAACCAAGCCGTGCAGCAAAAGTCCGGCGCGCCATTTCCATCGGAACCGCTGCAGCGCTTGTTCGAAGGCGAAATCTGCGCTTTTTGTTCGCAACGCTGGCGCGTCCATCAATTCGCTCATAACAATCCCTCCCGTCTTCTGAACCACCATTCGAGGCCGAAGGCGCAGGCCGCCAAAAGCGCGGCCCACGGTCGGGGCCACAGCGGCTCCCACTCCGGTTTGTTTCGCGGAACGGTCATCGTCTTCGTCCAAAGCGAGGCCGCCAGCTTTTCAACCTCAGCCGGTGTAAAGACTTCCCCGCCGGAACCGTGAGCCAGCGTGGTCAGGCTTTCCAGATCGGGGCGAAGGTCGTCGGCTTCGCCGAGCGGCGCGGGCACGGTGAGAATGACCTGGCCTTCCTCGCGCCCAGGATGGCCTGCGTCAGCGACGCGCAATTCGTACCGGCCTGGCGCGCCGGGCGCAGCCACGGCGATCCATTCGCGCCGGCCATCAGGGGCGGTAAGCGGCGTGGCCGCCGCTTCGCCCGTGGTTTCGGCCGCATCGGTCGCGCTGGATTTTCCCAAGCGTCGCCACCGGAGATGGGGCTGCGGCTCGGGCGCGGCAGGTCCGCGGTAACTAATGATCGCGCGGGCCGGCTGGCCGGGGCGCGTTGCGGTATCTCGCAGGCGCACTGCATAGTCTTCTCCCGGCTGAAACTCCGACCAGGTGGCGCACCACTGCATGAGCTGAACCCAGAACTGCTGGTACACCGGGCTCTCCGCGCGGATCTCGGGCCGGAAGTCCCAGCGCCACAGCCCATCGGCATTCACGGTCGCCACCGTTCCGCGGCCAAAGCGCCGCACGAGGAGCAGCGGCAGGCGCGCGTCGTGTTTCTCGGCGGCGCCCTCGGCGAGCGTTCGCGTGAAGGGTTTGAGCCTGGCAACATCGTGCACATCTTCGAGTAGGGGCAGCGTGGCCCACACGCGATCCTCCGCCGGCGGGAGCGCGGCGCCAAAAAGTCCCGCGCCGACATCGGGCAACGGCGTAAAGCGAAAGCCGCCGCCCACCGCCTCACCCCATTCCACGGGCTCCAGCGCTTCGAGCGGCGCGAAGCGGCCGGAATAAGGCTTCCCGCGGGCAAAAAGCACCGCCCCGCCCTGGTCCCGCACGAAACCTTCCAGCGCGGCGATGCGCGCCGGTGTCAGGAAATTGTCCGCGCCTTTGCCGAAGACGACGAGATCGTAGCGGGATAGCTCCGCGGCATTTTCCGGAAAGGCGGAAGCCGGCGATTGCAAAGGCTCGGCCCCGTTGGCTTCCACGCGGAAGTATCGCTCGTCGTTCAAACGATGAATCGTTAACAAATCGACGGCATTTTCCTGCCGCAGTAGTTGCGCGAGAAATTTGCTGTCCCAGTAGGGCGCGCCTTCCAGCAGGAGAATGCGCGTTTTCGAGGCCAGCACATTGATCCGCACGGTGTCGGTGTTATTCGCGCGGAGATCTTCGCCGGGCCAGGGCGCGGCGCGGAGCTGATAGTCGCCGCCACCCGCGGGAATGTCTTTAACGTCGAAAACGACCGTCTGGCGCGCGTCGTTCTCGAGAACGACTTCCTGCCTCGCGAGGACGGTCTCGTCTGGGCCGAGCAGCTCGATCGTGGGTTTGATCGGACCGAGGCCCCGATTTTCGATCTGCGCGCTGAGTTTTACGGGCTGGCCTTGGAAAGAAGTAACGCGCCGGGGAGAAGCGGTGAGGACGAGGTCACGCGGACTGGCTGAGGCTCCCAAGGCTACGGCATGAATGGGAACGCCTCGCCCACGGGCGCGGAGCGCGATTTCCTCCAGATCGGCGGGCATCGATTGGCGTCCGTCGGAGATCACAACGAGCCCGGCGAGCGGTGGAAAGCGCTGATCGAGCGCCTCGGAAACGGCGGCGCCGAGAGCGGTGCCATCGCCATCGGCCGTAAGCGTCGCGGGAGCTGCGGTTTCCGCTTCGAGCCGGGAGGAAAAGGGGCGAATGCGCACGTCGCCCGCTGGTCCGGAAGCCAGGCCGAGCCGTTCGGCGACATTTGTCGCAGCCTGCCAGCGGGTTGTGGCCCCCTCGGGCGTTTGCATACTCGCGCTGCGGTCGAGCAGGATTTGCCATTCGCGGCGGGCGGCTTGCGGCTCTTCGTGCCAGCGGCCGGGATTGAGCCAGAAAACGGCGAGGCAGGTGAATCCGAGTGTCCGCGAAAGAGCAAGGGAGCGCCGCAGTTGGCCTCCAATTTCTGCAACGCCACGCCAGGCGAGCCAGGCGCCGAGGCCGAGGGCGACAAGAGCCACAGCGACGGCTTCAGGTCCATGGAAAGGCGGATCCCACGTGAGGCTCGTGGCCAGAACGGACGGCATGGCGGTCATAACAACGCGACCTCCTTCCGATGGTTCACGGCAGGAGCCGCGGTTTCGCCAGCGGCCTCGATTTTCGCCGGCAGCAGCCAAAGCGAAAGCCCTTCAAGGAGGAACATGAGCGCCGCCGCCGCGATACACCACGGCCAGAGCGGCTTGCCTTCGCGCAAATCCGTGAGACGCGAAACATTGGCAATGACCGCGCCGCCGGATCGTTCGATTTCCGAAAGCCCAAGCTGGCGCAGATCCGATTCGCTCTCCGGAAAATTTACGTAAGTTTCCTCCAGGACGGTGTTTTGCGACAGCCAGCGATAACGTCCGGGGATCGCGACCGCTTTGCTTGCGAGGCGTTGCGGCGCCGCCGGAGATTCCGGCCCGAAGGCCACCGGGCGATCTTTGCTGTCAACGAGCCGGATTTCCGAGGGCTCGATCGCGCCGCCCGTGTCGAAGCGGAGCCGCTCGCCGGGAGGGATTTCGTGAAGCGCGGAGGCGCCGCTGCGTTGCGCGAGGTAGCGGAGGAATTCGCCGAAGAAAGGCACAAAGGCGGTCTTCGCAGGCCAGTCGCTCGCCCCCAGATCGAGATTCCACCAGGCCGCCGGCGCCGGATGCTCGCTGGGCCGCGCGAGCAACGTGAGCGCCGGCTGGCGGTCGTCGTAGGCGAGGAGTGTTTGCCCGGTAAGAAAGGCGGGAAATGGCAGCCGCTGGCGGAATCGCCCGCTGACCGGATCGCCGAACGCCCCATCCGCAAACAGCGCAAAGATGGGATGATCTTCACTCGCGAGATGTGTGCTCCAGCCGGGCGCGTCGTGGGATTCCAGCGCAAAAGGCGAGGCGTCGCCCGCCGCCGCCGGCAGGTCGAGCGCGGCCCGCACCGGCGCGGGATCCAGGCCGGGCGCCGGCTGGATCACCAGCGCTCCGTCGCGGTGGAGCTGGGCGCGGAGCGTTTCCGGCGCGCGGCCGTCCCAACCGGCGACGAAGAGCACATCGTAGCGCCCGGCTTTCTCGAGTTGCTCGAGCGGAATGGCCTGCACAGAAACACCGTCCAGCGCCCGAGCCGCGCGCAGCCACACGCGAGCCGTGGCATCATCCGCCGCGCCCGCCACTCCGACGCGCAAGGCGCCGCGGATTTCCGCCAAGCTGTAGCGCACATCATCGCTCGGGAAGCGGTCTTCGGTGATGGAAGCCTCCAGCGGCGCCGAGCCTTCCGTGGGAAATTGCACAGGCGCGATGGCTAGGGACTCACCCCAGGGCGCCACTTCCACCGACGTGGAGAGACGGCTTTCACCAGCTTGAAAGAAAACGTCGACCCGCTTGGGTTCCGCCGAGAAATTGCGCACCCGCGCCGAGATTTGCGCCGGCTGGCCGGCGATGGGATGGGGCGGCTCCAGCGCCAGCCCGGCGATGCTCGTATTCGCGGCTCGTTCCTTGCCGATCGGGATACGCGTGAGCCGAACGCTCTGCGGGACTGCCCAGTCAGCGCCCTTCCAGGTCGTGGCTTGGAAATCGGAAATCACCACCAGCTCGCGTTCGCCATCGGCGGTAGAGAGCTGGTGCAGCGCGAGCGCGAGCGCGCCGGCGACGTCGCCCGGCTCCGGTAAAATTTCCGCCTGGCGCAAGGCCTGGCGGAGATACTCGAGATTGGTTCCCGGCTCGGGCAGCGCGCTTTCGGAGTGGGCGCGCAGCCACACGATGTTCGCCTTGGAATGGGTCGGCAGCGTGGCAAGCACGTCCTCGGCGACCGCGGTGGCTTGGGCCAGCCGGGTGCGCGTGCCATCGGCGTAGCCCATCGAGGCTGTGGCATCGATCACGAGCAGCGCCGTTGTCGTGGCGCCGCGGCCCTTGGCCAGCGGCGAGAGCAGCCAGGGCTGGAGAAAGGCGAGCGTCAGCGCGGCCATTCCCAGCGTGCGCAGGAGCAGGAGCCAGCCATCCCGCGGACGGCGCAGTCGGGTGACATGGCGCATGGCTTCCTGCAGCAGACGCAGCGATGGGAAAGGCCGGCGCTGCGGGCGGGCGCGCGAAAAGAGATGCGCGAGCAGCGGCGCCAACGCCAGCGCGCCGAGAAACCAAAGGGGATTGGAAAAGCTGAGATGCATGTGTGCCTACCGGGCTTGGCCCGCGACGCGATCGAAGAGCGGCCAAAAAGTGCCGTCGGTGCGCGAGACGAAATAGTCGATGCCGCGCTGCGCCGAAAGCGCGCGCAACCGGCCGATGTGCGTCGCCATGGCCTCGCGATAGCTGCGCGCGATGGTCCGGGGATGCACCGTGAGCCGGCTGCCGGTCTCCAGATCTTCGTAGCGCGCGAGGGCGCTGTCCTGCAGCTCCATTTCCTCGGGCGAGAGCAGGTGGAAGAGGTGAATGCGAAAGCCGCGGTGGAGAAAGGAACTCAAAGCGGTGAAAATCGCCGCCGGGTCTTCGTAAAAATCGCTGAGCACGACCACGGTCCCACGACGGCGGAGTTGCAAAGCCGCACGGGAAAGCGCCGCCGCCAGCGAAGTCTGTCCGCGCGGTTCATTGCGCTCGAGCAGGTTCAACGCCTGGTGCAGATGCTGCCGGGTGCTTCCCGGCGGCAGAAACTCGCGCACGCGATCGTCGAAAAGCTGGAGTGAAACACGATCGGATCCGCGAACCACGAGCCAACAGAGCGCGGCGGCAAAGTACGAGGCAAATTCCAGCTTCGACCCGGAGCCTCCGCCCACGAAGCCCATGCTCGAGCTGGAATCGAGCAGCAGATGGCATTCGAGATTCGTCTCCTGCTCGAAGGTCTTCACGTAAAGCCGATCGGCGCGCGCATACACGCGCCAATCGACCAGCCCCGGATCTTCGCCGGGTGAAAACGCGCGGTACTCGTGAAACTCGATGGAGGGCCCGCGCAGGCGCGAGCGATGCCGGCCCGAAAGCCAGCCCTCTGCCAGCAGCCGCGCGGCAAACTCGTACGATTCGAGCCGCCGAACGTCTTCGGGTCGCAGGTATTGGCGCGTTTGCATACCTTCTTGTTTGGGGGAGGTGGAACCGGGCCTGGACTAGAGTTTCGCGAGGAGATGGCGAATGATGTCCTCCACGGAGATCCCCTCGCCGGTCGCATTGTAATTGGGAATCACCCGATGGCGCAGCACCGCCGCAGCCACGGCGCGGACTTCTTCCGGGGAAGCCGCGTCGCGCCCCCGCAACAGCGCCAGCGCCTTTGCGGCGCGAACGAGCGTCTGCGAGGCGCGTGGTCCGGCGCCCCAGGCGACGTATTTGCGAATGTAGTCGTCGGAGAGCGTGGACTGCGGACGGCTCATGTGCGTGAGGCTCAAAATCGAGCGCTTCACATTCTCGGGGATCGGCACGTCGTGCACCGCGCCCTGGAGCTGGAGCAGGCCCGCCGCGTTGAGGATAGCCTCGACCTTCGGCGTCTCCGCGCCGGTCGTACGGTCGAGGATCGCCAGTTCTTCATCGAGCCCAGGATAATCGATGCGCAGCTCGAAGAAAAAGCGGTCCAACTGCGCTTCCGGCAGCGGATAGGTGCCCTCATGTTCGATGGGATTTTGCGTGGCAAAAACGAGGAAGGGCTCTTCCAGATTGCGGGTCTTTCCCGCAACGGTGACCTGCTTTTCCTGCATCGCCTCCAGCAGCGCTGCCTGCGTCTTGGGCGGCGTGCGGTTGATCTCGTCGGCCAGGATGAGATTGGCAAAGATCGGCCCGGGCGCGAACTCAAAGCGCCGCGCCCCGCCCTCTCCCGCCTGCAGGATCTCGGAGCCAACGATGTCCGTTGGCATGAGATCTGGCGTGAACTGGATGCGGTGAAAATCCAGACCCAGTATCTTCCCAAGCGTCGACACAAGCAGCGTTTTCGCCAGACCCGGGACACCCACGATGAGGCAGTGGCCCTTGCAAAGCATAGCCGCGAGCAGGAGTTCGACGACCGACTCCTGCCCAACGATGACCCGGGCGGTTTGTTCACGGATCGCTTGAATTTGCCGGCGGGTTTGTTCCCAAAGCTTGGCGGGATTGGCGGGGGAATTGGGGTCGGGCATGGGTTGGGAACGTTTTGGCTTGGAAATGGTATAACAGAAAGAAAGGCAGGCGTATGCGTCGCGGATTGTTAATAAGAGTGAGGCTAGAGTTATGGCTGCGGTTGGGGCATGAGCCTCGCAGGAATGGAGGCGATAAGCAGGACGATTTGACCGTGGCCATCTTCGCCCTTTTCAAGACCATTTAGGCAATCTTCGAAAAGGCTGGGATCGGGACCGAACTGATTCGCGTTCGGCGCCTCTTTGTTTGGAGTAGTGTTCGGACCTGGCTTTGCATATTTTTTCTGCCAGCCAGCGGTGAGTGTTAGGTCTTTCCAAGCAGGGTGTGCGAAAGCGGCAGATTTCCCGAGCTGGCCTTCGGAGAATTCTTCAATGCCGCAGAACGTAAATGCATCCGGCTTCTTTCCCGCATCCAGGCCTGGCAACTGCATCGAGGCTTGGGAAGGCTCGGCAAAGTTCGACTGGTTGTGAAGGGATATCATCATACCACTCAGCGGTTCGGAGGACGTGGCCGTGAAACAGACCCCGTGACCTTCGAGAGCGGCCTTTTCCGCAATGGCCATGAGCTCTCTGACGAAATTGAGATTTACGGTGCGCCCTTTCCATGGGGTCAAATCCAACGCACAGCTGACGTCAGAATCGACCTGCACCTTGATTATAGGCAATTGCGCGCTTGCCAAAGCTGCCGGCCAAACCGCGCGCGTGGCCAGCGACTTCATGATCGCGAGCTGTTCGTTCAGGGGTTTTCCACGGAGCGTCGGGATCACCTGGGCCGGCGGCAGGGCGCCCAATTCGGCGATCAGCGCTTCGACCTCCTCCGGCGTCACGAGCGTTGCACTCGGCAGCGGTGGAGCATCGCGACCGGCGATGACTTCACGGGCGAAGTGCTCCATCCATTGCCGACCCACGCGCATCGATTCCAACTGCCCCCATCGCGTGAATTGAGACTGCGGCAACCGATCCCCGGCGAAAAACACCGACGCAAGGTACGATACTGTCATTTCGATTTCGGCGCCGGTGACGGAGGGATTGGGGTCCGGTCTTTGATCGTCGAGAAGCTTTTCCAGTGCAGCGCGGGTTTCCAGATCTTTCGGGGTTGGGATGGGAGCCGTGAGCTTGCCCAATTCGTGGCGCCTGGCGATACAGGCGTCACTAAAAGCGTGCAGAAGAGCGCAGCGCCTCGCGGCGTCCGACGCTTTGGCTGCGGCGCGATAGATTTGCGATTCCATTTCGAGCCTGGGAGCGGTCTGAAGCTCCTGGACGATGGCTTCGAATATTGGGCCAGAGGCGTCGGCGGGCGCGGCTTCGAGATCGGTGAGCAAGTCGGCGAGCGGGCGAGGATACAAAGCCTGCTGCAGATCCGCAAATTTGGCCGCGAATCGTTTCTCGCCTTGATTCTTGTCTCCATAACCGGCCATCTCTTCCTGCAACGCGTGTTTTGCAATCTGCAATACTCCCTCCCGGAATTGCGACGAAGCCCCGCCTGCTCGCCTCAGATATTTGGCAAGGTTGGGAATCAAATCATCAAGCCCGCCGATCCAGACCGCGGGATCGAGAAAGACGTCGCGTAGGTTTTCCACCGTTTCCCCGGAGCCGTGCTCGACGAGGAAGTGCAGCGCCGCCCGAAAATTATCGTCCAGTCCCCCACTGGCGCTGCGGAGGTATCTCCACGCAAGTTCTTCATCGGAGAGCGGTCCAATTTCTTCGAGCCAACTCAAAACGGCAATGTGATCCGGCGAGATGGTATGGTATGGGGGCGTGAGTTGTGCGGGAAGGATCGGGCGCAAGATGCGTTCCGCCAATTTCGACAGCTCAAGAGGATGAGGGAATGCCCTTTCGGCCGATGAATCTCCTCTCTCCGCATCACTCTCGTCGTTATTTCCAGAGTCTTCCTCCTCGTCATTCTGTTGCTCATCGAGCGCGCGCAAGAGACGGTGGTCATCGAGCAGCCGAGCCAGCGCGGACGCGGATCGACGTTTTCCACTGAAGAGCGCATTGAAATATCCTTCCTTTGCCAAGGACATGAACGAGTTGTCTGAGGGCGGGGAATCGTCGGTTCCCGGAGCACCCTGCATCGGGTCGTCATCCACAGGAAGCAGCCAGTTCTCGAGTTGTGAGGATTCTGCGATTTGTTCGGCGTTTGCTTGGAGAAGCAGCTCGGCCATCGCCTTGACTTCTGGTTCGTCTGCCCCCTTTGAGGGAGGCTGATTCCGGGCCTTTTCGACAAAGACGAGCGCCGGCTTTCGAGCCGGCCAGCCCCGAGGGAAGTCCGTGGCCAGGGCTTCCAGGGCATCCGCATATTCGGAGGCGGGCAGGCCTCCGAGCCACCGCTGATTCAGCGCGAAAAGCCGGCTGTTTGCCAGAATCCAGATCGCCTGATTCAATGCCCTGTCTGGCTTCGCATTCAAAGTCAGGACTGCGGGCAAAAGCCGAGTGGCTGCTTCCGGATGCCCCTGCCGAGACAGATTGGCGAGAAAAAGGACGGCGACACCTGCGGCTTCAGTGTAATCGGGATTGCGTTCGACCCCGTCAGGCCGCGTTTCGGACTGAATTGATTTCTCGAGAAATTTGAGGTCGGCCTCGAGATTTGCGTCGGTGATGGAAACCAGGGGCAGTTTCGCCTCGTTTTCCGCGGCCGGCGTTTCCTCATTTTGCTCGTGGTTTTGACGGCGCGCGTGAATGATACGGCTTTGCTCCGTCACAATGTCTACGGAGCCGTCCGCGTATTCCCGAAGCAGCCAGGCATTGCCAGTGAAGGATGTATCAGAATCTCGCCCGGGCAATTCGCGCTCTCCGAATGTTATCGGACGCCAAGGACCTGGGTTCGTGTTCTGCATCTTTGCGCGCACCCACTTCGCGCCAGCGCAATTCGGAAGACCAAGTTGGTAAAGATGTTCGAAGGCCTCGGCTGCGGGCGTTTGGGAAAGATCGGCCGAAAACGCGCTGCCCATTCCCCAACATCCACACAGAGCCAGCAGGAGACACAGCAACAAACCGCGATGATTGGGGCAAAACCTCACACGCGAGCCGCAGAAATAGCAGAGGCGCGTGCTGCGCGCAAGGGAGTAGCGGGCCTCGGATTCCATGAGTTCATCAGTATCTGATTCCACTTGAGAAAGTTCGCATTAACTAGCTAAGGTGTGGAATTGCTCCCCTCCATGGGCACGGAGGCGACCATGAGGACGAATCGACTGTGGGCTTCCGCGCTCTTTGCGAGCCCGTCCAAGCGGCTTTCGAGGGCGCCTGGATCGACGCTCATCGATCTGTTGCGCGGGGACTTCTCCTTTGGATCAGCGTTCGGGTTTGTTTTCGCATATTTCTCCTGCCAGGCGGTTGTGAGCGCGGCGTCTTTCCAAGCTGGGTGCGCGAAGGCAATGGTGTTATCGAACTGGCCTTCCGAGAGGTCTTGAATGATGCAGACAGAATATGCGTCCGGCTTTTTTCCGGCCTCGATTCCCGGCAGTCGCAGCCCACCGTCGGGCTTCTCCTTTTGGTCGCGGAGCGAAAGCTTCATCCCGCCCAGCGGTTCGGAGGTCGCGACGTAGAACCACGCGCCGTGACCCGCGAGCGCGGCCTTCTCGGCGAGAGCCATGAGTTCCCTGGCCAAGTCGCGATTTACCGTGCGGCCCTTCCATAGAGTCAGATCCAGCGCGAGTCCGACGTCTGCATCGACCTGCACCTGCGTGATGACCAGTTGCGCGCTTTGCAATGCTGCGGGCCAATCCGCTCGGGAGGCCAGCGACTTCATGACTGCGAGCTGCTCGTTTATGGATCTTTCATGGAGCGTCGGGATGACCTTCTCTGGCGAAAGCGCGCCCAGTTCGGCGATCAGCGACTCGATTCGCTCCGGCGCCACGAGCGAGGGATTCGGAAACGGCGGGGCCGCGCGGCCGGCGACGACCTCTCGGGCGAAAGACTCCATCCACAGCTCGCACACGCGTTCCGAGCCCAATCGCATCCACTGCGTCAATTGCCCTCTAGGCAAACGATCCCAGGCGAAAAGCATCGCCGTGAAGTTTGATACGGTTTGGTCGACGGTTCCATAGGCGGCGGCGCCGTGATTGTTGAGATTGGACCTTCGATCGTCCAACAGCGTTTCGAGTGCGGTGCGCGTTTCCGGATCTTTCGGGACTGGGACGAGCGACGGGGTCTTGCCCAGCGCGCGGCGCCAGACACTGGCGGCGCGATTTAAAGCGCCCAAGAGGGCGATCCTGGCGGCAGGGTCGGCGGCCTTGGCCGCCGCGCGATAGATTTGCGATTCTGCTTCGAGCCTGGGCGCCGTCTGAAGCTCCTGACCGATGGCTAGTAGGATCGGGCTCGAGCCATCGGCCGGCGTGGCCTCGAAGTCGGTCAGCAGGTCGGCGAGCGGCCGCGGGTTCAAGGCCTGCTGAAGTTCTGCGAGCTTCGCCGCTGCCCGTTTCTCGCCTTCCTTTTTGTCTCCGTAGTTGGCCGTCGCCTCCTGCAGCGCCTCCTTGGCGGCCTGCAGGACGCTCGCGCTGAATTGCGGCGACCCCGCGCCTGACTGCTTCAGGTATTTGGCCAGCGCGGGAGCCAGGTATTCGAAGGCGCCTCTCCACACCGCGGGATCGAGAAAGACATCGCGCAATTTCGACTGCGTTTCCGCGGAGCCGTGGTCCACGAGAAAGCGCAACGCCCTCAGGAAATTCAGGTCCGTCGAACTGCCTGCGGTGCGCAGATATTTCCAGGCCAATTCCTCGTCCGAAAGCGGGCCGATTTCCTGGAGCCAGGCCGAGACCATGGGAATTCGCTTCGTCGGGATGGACTCGTAATTGAATTGTGACGTCACCTGCACCGGGAGGATCGGACGCAAAAAACGCTCGACCACCTCCGAAAGTTCGAGCGGATGAGCAAACGGCGCATAACGGTCGCTCGAGGCATTCTCCTCCTCGACGTCGCCCTCGTCACCCCCGGAATCCGCCTCATTGTCGTAACCCTGCTCTTCGAGCACTCGCAAGAGACGGTGATCGCCAAGGAGACGCGCCAGGGCGCACGCCGAGCGGTGTTTTCCTTCGAGGACCGAAGCAAAGTATCCGCCCTTCGTCGCCGACGCGGCCGGGGCGTCGTCCGAAGCCGCGGAATCGTCGCGATCTGGTGCATTCTGATTTAAATCTGGCGCCCCCACGTTGGGCTCTCCCGCATCGTCGCCATCGTTTTGGGTCGAAGCCTCGGCGGGAGCCGGCAACAGCCAGTTCTGCACTTGGCGAATTTCGGCGATCTGCTCCGTATTTGCGCGGAGGATCAATTCGGCGATGACCTTGCTCTCAGGGTCGTCGGCCGACTCCGTAGGCGTTTGTTTCCGGGCTTTTTCGGCAAAGGCGAGGGCGCGTTTGCGAGCCCGCCAGCCGCGCGGGAATTCCGTGGCGATCGCTTGCAGGGCATCGGCGTAGTCGGCGGCGGGCAGCCCCTCGAGCCACCGTTGATTCAGCGCGGACAACCGGCCGTCCGCCAGGATGGAAATCGCCTGATCCAGCGCCATGCCCGGCTTCTCGCTCGCGGCCAGGGCCACCGGCAAAAGCCGCGTGGCCGCTTCCTGTTCACCCTCGTGATAGACGTTCGCCAGGAAGAGCACCGACAGTCCGATGGCCTCGGCAAATTCGGAATCGCCTTCGGCGCTCTCACGAGGCTGGATCGCCTTCTCGAGGAGCGCGAGATCGCCCTGGAGGTTTGCCTCGGCGATGGCGACCAGCGGCAGTTTCGACTTGGTCGGTTCGGCTGGCTCGGGCGACTCCGCGGCTGGGTCCTGGCTTTCGCGGCGAGCGAGGATCAAACGGCATTGATTGGTCACGATTTCGACGGTTCCTTCCGCTTTTTCCCGAATGAGCCACGCATTGCCGGAATAGGAGATCTGCCCGTTTCCTCCCGGCAATTCACGTCGTTCCAAGATTTGCGGACTTCCGGAATCCGTGTCTTGCATTGTCACCCGCACCCACTTGGCGCCGGCGCAGTCTGGCAACCCAAGTTTGCGGAGGAGTTCGAAAGCCTCGGCGGCGGGCGTTTGGGAAAGATCGGCAGAAAACGCGTTCCCCACTCCCCAGCATCCACATTGAGCCAGTAGGAGACACAGGAGCCAACCGCGATATTTGGGGCGAAATCTCACACGCGAGCCGCAGAGATAGCAGAGGAGTGTGCCGGGAGCAAGGATGTGGCAGAACTTCGAAACGCAGATGCTCCAAGTTGACACCGCGCGAGCGCCTCACCGAGCGTGGAAGGACTGAGCCAGGCGCGCGCGGGCGAGCCGAATTCATAAATAGCGAAACTTCTACGTTATGCTCATGAGCTCAAGTGCTTGCGCAGAAACTCCGCGACTTGGTGCAGCGCGTCGCGCACCGCGGGCGTCTGGCTGATCGCGTTGAGCAGGCCGTAGTCGTGGATGAGGTTTTCGTAGCGCACGACCGTGACATCCACCCCTGCGGCATCGAGCTTGCGCCCATAGGCGAGTCCCTCGTCGCGCAGGACGTCGTTTCCCGCGACCTGAATCAAGGCCGGTGGAAGTCCCTTCACCTGGTCTGCAGTAGCTTGGAGCGGTGAGGCATAGATTTCGCGGCGCTTCGTTTGCTCGGGCGCATAGGCGTCCCAGAACCACTTCATCATCGCTCGCGAAAGAAAGTAACCATTCGCATATTCCAGGTACGACTCGGTATCGAAATTTGCGTCCGTGACCGGCCAGAGCATCACCTGGCATTTGAATTCCGGCCCGCCTTTGTGCCGCGCCAGGAGCGCGACTGCGGCGGTCATGTTGCCGCCCACGCTATTGCCCACGATGGCTAGCTTACCGCCGTCCACCTTGATTTCGTCGCCGTGCGCCGCGACCCATTTGGCGGCGGCATGGATTTCATTGATCGCCGTCGGATAGTGCGCTTCGGGCGAAGGTGTGTAGTTCACAAACACCGCCGCGAAGCCGCTGTCCGCCACGAGATCGCGGACAAAGCGCTCATGCGTCGGAAAGTCGCCGAGGACCCAACCGCCGCCGTGGACAAAGAGAAAGGCGGGCAGCACTGACTTGTTTCCGGCGGGGCGGACGATGTGCAGGCGGACTGACAAGTCATCCTGCGTAATTGTTCTCTCCTCGATGTCACAGGCCGGGAGTTCGAGGGGCACGGAGGCCTGCGCGTCCACCAGGACCTTCCGCGCTTCGGCAGGCGTCAAGGTTTCCATCGGCTTGCCGCCGCTGGAGTTGAGCGCCTCGAGAAAGGCGCGGATGCGGTGTTCGACCTTCGGATTTTGAGCGGGATCGATCGTGTTCATTTTCGTTGGTTTAACCTTTTTTGCGTGGCTATTTCGCGACGGGAATGAGCAATGGCGCGCCCTTTTCCTTGACGAGCACGACCACAAACTTTGCCGGTTTCGTTTTGCTGGCGTTTTCTCCCACCTCATGAATGCCCTTGGGATCTTCATAGAATGTTTGCCCCGGATGGAGAGTCACCCTTTTGCCGCCTCGCATCTGCATGACGATCGAGCCTTCGAGTACATAGACAAAGGTCGCGGCATTGTGGCGATGGACCGGGTCTTTGCTCCCCGGAGGATAGTCCACCGTGATCATCGTCACTTCCTTGCCCGGGCAACCGGCCAGGGACCTCGTCATCAATTCCGTGACCTTGGCCGACTCGGCCGCCGGCGCGCTCGTGATTGCGCACGAAAGCAGCAGGATGATTTGAAGAATCGCGAGGCGCCTCCAGCGGATCGCCGAAGACTTGGTTGAACTTTGGAGTTTTGTTTCGGTGTTCATGAGTTTTTTCGTTGAGAGTTGCTTTTGAAATTCAGCGAGCCCCACCGCTGACCCGGATGGTCTCGCCGGTGATCCACGCAGATGCGTCAGATGCGAGAAAGACCGCGGCGGCGGCGATATCCGCCGGCTCACCGAGGCGGCCGAGCGGAGTGATCGCGGCGTAGCGCCGGACGCTCTCCTCGCCATAGAGCCCCTCGGCTTCCGCGCTCTCGCTGCGGGTGTATCCTGGCGCGATCGCGTTCACGCGGATTCTTCGCGGCCCCAGCTCCGCGGCCAGGCCTTGCGTGAGATTTCCCAGCGCCGCTTGGGTCGCGGAGTAGAGCAGCGCTCCCGGCTGCGACTGGGCGCCCGTAATGGAGCCGATATTGATGACGCTGCCGCCTTCAAACCCGAACTCCCGAATTGCTTCCTGAATCGTCAGGATCGGGCCCAGCACGTTGACGGAGAATTCGCGCTGAAACTCGGAGGCGGTAATTGCTTCGAAGCGATCAAACCGGAAGACGCCGGCGTTGTTGACCAGTACATCGAGCTGGCCGAAAGCCTTCTTTGTTTCGGCAAACAATCGCTGCACGTCTTCGCGCTCGGAAACATTGGCCTGCACGGCGATCGAGTTGCACCCGGCCTCCGCCAGCTCGGCCAGGACGCGGTCTGCTCCCTCTCTGCCGGAGGCATAGTTTACGACCACGGATGCGCCTTCCGCGCAGAGTGCTTTGGCAATGCTCGCGCCGATGCCCTTCGACGCGCCTGTAACAATTGCCACCTTCCCGGCCAGCTGATTCTTTCTCGTAGTCATGTAAGGCGGCAAGACCAGATCGCGCAGCTCATGGCGCTTACCTTGCGGGAGCGAGTTCCCTCTGGGACGCGGAGCGGCTGAGCCAATCTTCGAGACGCGTGGGTCCGAGACGCGGGTGCTGTCCAGGCGTCAGACTCCGATCGTCGACCTGCACGCCGTAGTAGCCTGCGCTCGGGTCCGTGGTCACGGTCCGCGGGTCATCGGTCGCGGCGATGAATTGCCGGGCCGCTTCGTCGAGGCCCATCGGCTCGGGACCGGCGATCTCGATCATGCCGTACTCGGGCTCGGCGACGGCGGCCTCCGCCACGAATGCCGCCACGTCGTCGGCCGCCATGGGTTGGAAGAGCGTTCCCGGCAGCCGCACGGTATTGCCTTGCGTGGAAAGCTGAGCGATGGCGCCCACAAATTCGAAGAACTGCGTGGCGCGAACGATCGTGTAGGGCACGGGGGAAGCCTTGATCAAATTCTCCTGCGCCATCTTCGCGCGGAAGTAGCCGCTCGCGAGCATGCGCTCCGTGCCGACGACTGACAGCGCCACGTGATGGCGCACTCCGGCAGTCGCTTCGGCGGAGAGAAGATTGCGGCTCGAGGTTTCGAAAAATTCGAGCACGGCCTTATCTTCCCATTTGGGAGAGTTCGCGACGTCGACCACGACCTGAGCGCCTTCGAGCGCCGCAGCCAGCCCTTCGCCGGTAAGCGCATTGACGCCCGACGAAGGCGAGGCGGCGACGACTTCATGGCCTTGCTCGCGCAGGTGGTTGACGACTTTGCTCCCAATCAGGCCGCTGCCTCCGATAACGACGATCTTCAGTGTTTTGTTCATGGCTTTGCGGTAGTTATTTTGTGTGGTCAGCAAACCGGCGCGCCTGAACCGGCGCTGAACCGGCGCGTTGATTTGCTATTCCCTGCTAAAGCTTCCGCGGCCGCACATTTCAGAAATGACGGGAAATTTTTCCGACCACGTGGGTGCGAGACGCCGGCGGTGGACGGATCGGTCGAGTTTTGCGGCGCTGAGCTCAGCTCGAGAAACGCCAACCGTCGAAAAGTAAACCGTTGTCCGCAGCAGAATGGAAATCAGGCCCGCTGATTCAGTTGCGCCGCTGCATCCGCCAGGTCGGGCGTCGCGAAGCCTTCTGCGAAGGCTCCGTAGATCGTGGCCAACCTGGCCTGGCCTTCGCGGCCGCGGCCTTGCGATTCCCAGTGCCGGGCCAGACTCATCGTGGCCCGCAACTCCATGGACTTGGCCTGACGCCGGCTGGCAATGGCGATGGCCTCGCGAAAACAAGCTTCAGCCTCCGCCGCTTTCTGCGGGTCGAGGTCGAGCAGAAGCTCCCCTTTGAGCCGGTGCATTTCCGGCTCGTAAATCCGGATCCCCGTCTGCTCGACGACGCTCAGCGCTTCCGCGAGCGCGGAGAGCCCTTCCGTGAAGTTTCCCACTTTGCCGCAACCCTCCGCCAACAAGGTAAGACAATACGCCTGCCAATGGGCGCGCGTCGCCCCTCCCATCTTGAATCCTTCCCGCGCCTGCGCCATTCCCTCGGCGCCGTGTCCTTGATGCACGAGCGCCCAACCTCGCAGCACGGATCCGCCGGCCAGATAGAAGAGCAGCCCCTGATCGGAAGCCAGCCTTTGCAGTTCATCCGCCAATTCCAAAGTCTCGGCCATCTCCCTGCGGAATTGATGGAGGATGGCGATGGAAAGCAGCCCATGGGCGAGACTGGTGGGGTGGCCGAGTTCGCGTGCGAGCGCGAGCGCCTCCCGTCCCCTTCTCAAGGCCTGCTCCGGGTAGCCGAGCATCCAAAGAGACTTGGCGGCAAAGCTCTGGCAACACACGCACGGATCGTGGCCGCCATAAACATGCGATTGGGCGAAGTGCTTTCGCGCATCGTACGTCGCAATCGCCTGGTCGAGATGGGGCTGCGCAGCCGCCCAGTCTCCCACGAGAGTGTAAGTCGGTCCCAAGGCGTGGTGCGCCTGGAGAAGAAGCGCCGGATCCCGCGCCCGTTGCGCCAGCCCCAGCAGCTGCACGCCCTGATCCAGAGCGGTCTGAATTTCCCCTCGTGCGATGCGAAAGAGGAACAGTCCCCACAAGGCCGGAAACAAATCCGGCGATTCTCCCAACTCGCGGCACAGCGCGTGGGCTCGCGTGTAGGCGCTCTCCAACTCGTCCGCCGTCCAGTCCTTGGTGGCGAAAAGAGCCGGGCCCAAAGTGATTTGCAGCGCCAGTTCCTGGCGCGCACGCTCCGGAGTCTCCGGCAGCGAGGCCAGCGTTTCGATCCCCCGGCGGGCCAGCGCCACGGCTTCCTGGTTGGCGCAGATGCGAGCCGCGTTTTGAGCCGCCAGCAGGAAAAACTCCGCGGCCCGCGGATAGTCCCGGGCCGCTTCCAGGAGGAGCGCCAATTCCGCCGCCACCTCGGCGCGGCTCTCTCCAAAATGCCCCTGCAACTTCGCAGCGACGGAGGCGCTGAGGTGCGCCCGTCGCGTCGGCCGCAGCGTCGCATAGAGGGAATTCTGATAGAGCACGTGGACGAAACGGTATCGGAGAGTCGGGGAGCCATCCGGAAACACGCGCTCCTCCATCACCCTCACGAAGGCATGAACCCGATCCAATTCGTCCAGGCGCTCTTCCACTTCCGCGGCGTCGCGCTCCAGCACTTGGGCCAGGACCGCCGAGTCAAATTCATTGCCCTGCACACTCGCGGCGACCAGCAGGCGGCGATCGTTCTCCCCAAGTTGTTCGATTTTCCGTTGAATCATCCCTCGCACGGACTCCGGGAGCCCGCGCTGGAGCTCCGAAACCGACTCCTTCAACTTCCAGCGGCCCTGCTCCAGCGCCAAAATCTGCTGGTCGCGCAGGTAGCGCAGCAGGTCCACCATGAAGAGCGGGCTGCCTTCCGTTCGTTTGTGGACGAGCGCCGCGAACTCCTCCGGGAAGACGTGCGCGGGAAATTCGAGCGCGAGATAGCGATCGAGATCCGCGCGGCTCAGAAACTCCAGCGCCACTTCGCGACAAACACCGCGGGCCTGCAGGTCCAGCTTGACCGGCCCGAAGGGATGCCTGCTCACGGCCAGATCGGTCGGGCGGTAGGTCAGCACGAGTAGGACGCGCATTTCCGCGCACTTGCCTCCGAGATAGGCGAGCAGGTCGACCGTCGAGGCGTCGGCCCAGTGTAGATCGTCGATGAACAGGAACAAAGGCGTCGCGCGCGACAATTCCTGGAAAAGCGCGCCCAACTCGCGCTTCAGACGCTCCTGAGTCGCGGCTTTCGGCTCGGCAAGCGCATGGGCGAGCGAGGAATCTTCGGCGGCGAGCGGCGCCACTTGCGCAAACCAGTTTGGCGCGGTCGATTTCATCACCCGGGCCGTCATCTCCCCGCCATCGCCTTCCAGCAGACTTTCCATGGCCTCGAGAAAGGGCAGATAGGCCTCGGCGCCCGCGAGGCGCTCCGAACAACGTCCACGGGCGACGCGAGCACACGGCCGTCCGCCACCCGTCAGCTCGCTTAGGAAATCCTCGATGAGGGTCGTCTTGCCAATGCCGGGCTCGCCGGTCACGCAGAGAAACAGGGCGGATCCCGACGCCGTCGACTCGAAAGCGCGCCGCAACTCCGCAAGTTCCTTCTGGTGGCCCACAGAGTGGCGTTTGAGAGCGAAAATCGGGGCATTCGCCGAAACGCCAGACGGCGATTCCGTGATTTCATCCCGCGAGCCCTCCAGCGCAGCGGCATTTTCAAGCGCCGCGGCATCTTCGAGCATGCGAAAGCCCGCCAGCTTCGCGCCCGCCAGAACGTGCTCGATGAGGTCCGGCTGGTTGAAAAACCATTTTTGGAGATGTTTTCTGCCGAAAAACCGCTCGAACTCCAGGCTCGATTGGAGTGTGCGTTCGACCGCCCTCTGCGCCTCGTCCCGGTTCCCGAGCTGGGCGTGGATGATCGCCTTTAAAAAATGAAAGACCCAGTAGTGGGGCATATTCATCTTTGGCAAAACCGCGAGCGCCTCCCCGTAGCGCCGCTGCCGATACTCGTTCAAAAGGATGCCGATGTGGAACCAGCCGGGATGATGCGGGCTCAGTTCCATGGCTTTCCTTTCCAATCGGAGCCCGCGTTCCCAGTCACCCGAATAGCAATGCAGCCGGCCAAGATAGGCCAGCGTATAGGAACAGCGCGGATTCAAGGCCAGCGCCCGGTCTGCGGCTGTGCGAAAGGCCTCCAGATCGCCCTTGTAATAGCGCGTCACGGCAAAGGCGTGGTTCGCCATCTGGCTGGCGGCATCCAGATCAAGAGCGAGTCGCGCGGCGGCCAGCGCGCGCTCGAGGGAATTGGGCCGCGGGTTGAATTGGTGGCGGTATTCGTCGAGAAGCAGGATCGCCAGCGCCGCCCACGCGTCCGCATAGCGGGGCTGCAATTCGACCGCGCGCTCGAGGGCGATCCGGGTGATCAAGTGCTCCTCGGCGCTGCCGCGCTGCTCGGCGTAAAAGAATCGCCAGACCGCTTCGTGCGGCATCAGGGTCTCGGGCGGTTTCGGGGCGATCACGGCGGTGAAGGCGCGAACCAGCACACCGTAGACGTCGGCGACCGGCCCGACGATGCGATCCGTGATTTCGTCCTGGTGTTCAAAGACCGCTTCCTTCTTCCAGTCGCGCTCAAATGTTTCGGCCCAGAGATGCGCTCCAGTTTCGGCGTCCACCAGTTGTGCATGGATCCGCACCCGGCTCCCTGCCTGGCGCAGGCTTCCCATGATGAGGTAGCGCGCGCCGAGTTCGCGGCCCATCTTGCGCACGGAATCGGACATCCCCTGACGGGGCGCGACGGCGTTGCGCGCCAGCACCCGGAGATAGGGAAAGCGCGACAGGCCAGTCACGATCTCGGCGGTCAGGCCTTCGGCAAACGCCGCAATTTCCGGATCGCCGCTAAAGTGGAAGGGCAGCACCGCCGTCCAGAACCCCTCCTCGCGCCGCAAATCGGCATCCGTTCGCTCCGGCTGGCGCACGCGCTCGCGGCATTGACCGACGGCGGCCAGCAACTCGCGGGCGGATTGAGGCCGATCTCCTGGATCGACGGCCAGCATGCTTTTCAAGAGTTCGATCACGCTCGCTGGAAGCCTTGCGCCAGCCAACTGGTCCAAGGGTAACGCTTCCTGTTGCCGGCCCCGGATTTCGTCCAGCGTGCGACCCGTGAATGGCGACCTGCCCGAAAGCAGATACCAGAGCGTCACGCCGAGTGAGTAGACGTCGGATCGCGTATCGATATTCGCTGCTGCAGCCCCGGCGAATTGCTCCGGACTGGCATAGGCGGGAGTGCCGATGAAGTCCGCCTGCGTCTCGTCCGCACCGGGTCCCAGCAATTTCGCGACGCCGAAATCGATCACCTTCACGACCAGCGACTCATTCGTCTGCGCTTCCCCCTGCCGCGATGCCAGCATGAGGTTTGACGGCTTGAGGTCGCGATGGACTACGCCGCACGATTCCGCCGCCGCCAGGGCGCGCGCGACCTGCAGGATCACTTCCAGGGCGAGCGCGAGCGGCATCGGCCCGTCTCGCCGCACGCGCTCTTCGAGCGTCTCTCCGTCGACGAATTCCATGACGTAGAAGCATTCCCCATTCTGTTCTCCGTAGTAAGTGACGCGGGCGATGTTTGGATGGTGCAGACGCGCCGCGGCGCGCGCTTCCCGCAGAAATCGCATGGAGGCCGCGGCATTGCCCGCGATTTGCGGACCGATGACTTTGAGCGCGACCGTGCACTGCAACACCGTATCCCACGCGCGATACGTTATAGCCATGGCGCCGGCCCCGAGTTCGACCGGAAAACCGTCCCCGCCGACCTCGATGTCGAAATGGGCATAACTCGACGTCCGCGGCATCGCGCGTGAGCGCATGGCGATCGCCGGTTTCGCGGGCTCTTCCTCGGGCAGGAAGGCCAATCCGAACAGGCACCGCAGGCATTCACCCTCCGGCCCGAGACGGGTCAACGGGCGTTGACAAGTCTGACATATTCCCGCCGCAAACTCATCCGCGACGGTGCTGGCGTCTGTGGTGTTTTCGTCCGACATCTTTGTGTCTTCACTCAGCGCTCATTGCATGAGGATTCGGTAAAGATACTGGAGCTCCTCCTGCACCTCTTGCGGATCGGAAACTGTGCTCGCCACCTCTGCCCGGAGCGCTTCGCGAAAACGCTGGCGCAGACGTGCGATCCAGGTGCGCAGAGTGGCGACCGGCGCCCCGAGGCGCGCCGCCACTTCCTCCTGGTCCGGAGGGGCGGCGCTGCCGCCGGCCAGAAAGGGTTTCAACTCCTCCAGCCGCTGCGCCTGGTCCTCCGCGGCGAATTCATTCCGCAGGCGCTGCCACGCGCGCGCCACGACATTTGAGGCCCACGAAAGGTCATAACAGCTCATCTCGTCGAAATACGCCGTGCGCAGCATTGCCGCCTCCGCTTCCGGCAGGTGTTCGTCGAAAGAGACGATCTCGCGACCGCCGCCCCGCTTGAGCGCCTGGGCGCGATCGTATTCGTTTCTCAGGAAATTCTCCAGCGAGCTGAGGAGAAAAGTCCGCAACCGCCCCCTTTCCCGATCCGCGCGGCTCAACGCATTCTGCGCGAGCAGATGAGCAAAGAAGGCCTGGACGAGATCCTGCGCATCTGCCGGCTTGTATCGCCGGTACCGCAGGAAGGTATAGAGCGGCGGCCAATATGCCTCGCAAAAGGCGGCCAGCGCCTGTTGCCCCGATGAATCCCGCTCGCCGTGTCCCGCTTGCAAGACCTCCGTCCACTGCGTCGACTGAAACGAAGCGCCCCCTTCTTGCAAAGTTCCGGGTATGGCTTTCATAACCAGCCAGCGTCGGCGAAAGCCGACAATTTGACGATGAAAATCGGGTGACAAATGCATGCCGGGACGCCCGACGGCTTTACATACTAAATGAGCTTCGCCGCGTCTGCGTCCTTCACTTTCCCTCGTGGTAATCGCTCCTCGCTCCCATTGACTGCCGATCACCTTGCGCCAAATTGCCGCCGAGATGTCCGCCCGCCTCCTCCTCGTCGTCCTCGTCACCGCTCTCCTGGTCTCCGTCGCGATGGCCGAGGACGTCTCCCGAACTCCGCCGGCGCTCTATCACGAGCAACTGGAGAAGTATCTGACTCCGCTCGAGAAAGTGCGCGAGGCTTCGAAACAAACCGCTGCGGCTGCGTCCGGCTCCGGGTATGAAGTTGTCTTGGACGAGCGAATTGTATTTGTCGCGGAAAATGGACAGCAAACCGAGGTTGAGCACAAGATCGGGCACATTCTTTCCCCGGCTGGTCTCGAAAAAGGCGCTGAGTGGCAAGCCGACTTTTCCTCCTCCTATGACCGATACTATGTGGCGCTCGCCCAGACCGTTCGCGCCGATGGGCAGATCGAGCCTGTGGATGCGAAAGCGATTTCCCTCGGAAAGACCGGTGGAAACTCTGCTCGACCTTCTGAGAAAGACGACTGTGATGCCGATGCTCTCAGTAGTGATATGGTGACCGTCAAATTCCCGGACGCCGCGCCGGGCAGCCTGGTCGAATGGATCCTCGTCCGGGAAGACTTGGATTCTCTCAAGAGCGATCACTTTGAAACTAGCTACACCTGGGGCGGAAGAAATCTCATTCGAACGAAAAGGCTCCTCCTGGCGCTCCCCGATCGATTCCAGAAGAGCCTCCATTGGCAAGGCCTGGGCGCCGTCGTCCCAGAGCCTTCCAAAACGCCCGGCGACAAGGGGTTCACGATTTGGGAATGGACGAGCCAGGACATTCCGCCCCTGGCTTTCGAGCCCGATATTCCTCGGCTGGAAGAGGCGAAACATTTTTTGGCCCTGAGCACCTTTTCCGACTGGCGGGAAGCGGGTCGATGGGCCGCCTCGACCTTGTGCCAAAGTCCGGAAAATGCCGACATTTGCCGGAAAAAAGCTGCCGAATGGACCGAGGGACTCAGCGACCCGAGCGAAATCGTCGCCCGTCTCTACTCGCATGTCGCAAACGATCTTCGCTACGAGGCGCGCAACGTCGCACAGCATAGATTCCAACCGCGCGCGCCGGATGTTGTGCTGAATTCCGGCTATGGCGATTGCAAGGACAAGTCCAATCTCCTGCGCATCCTCTTGCAGACCAAGGGCATTCATTCCCGAATCGCACTGCTCCATGCCCATCATGGCCACATCGGCGGGCAGAGCTTTCCCGGTCCATCCTATTTCAACCATGCCATCGTCGCTGTCGATCTGCCGGGCCAAACGGACCCGCTATATTGTGACGCGACTTCGCACGACGCGCCCCCGGGTTATGTTGTCCAAGGGTACGATTACGATACCTTGCTCCTGAACGAGGACGGCTCTTGCGAATGGAGTCGGGCTCCGAAAGCAAAGATGGGGAAATTTCAGACCGCCGTCGACCTGGACCTCCTGCCCGGCGGCGGGATCTCCGGCTGGGTAACCCTGACTATGGACGGAGTTGCGGCCACTTATTTTCGCGGTTGCCGGGCGAAGCACGACCATGGTTGGATGTGCGATGAATTTTCCGGTTTGCGCCTCGGCGGCGGAAAAACTTCTGTAGCCGACTTTGAGGTGATCCAGCCGCCGCCGGGCAGCGCGCCGGACGCCGAATGTTACCGGCTCTACGTTCTGCGACCCGGCTCCGCCATCACCTCGGCGGCAGGTGGTGAGAAGGCCTTATTCCCAGTAAATACCCAGATGGCGCCGAAGCTCTCCGGGAAACGTGAGCGGCGCTCGAGCTACTTCGTGCCGGCGATGGAGGGGGCGATTACGGGCAGCATCCGGCTTCCCAAAGCCTGGAAGATAACGAATATCCCGACTGCATTCGATCGATCCGTTCCCGGTTACACGGTGAAAGTGGCGTGGCGCCGGGAGGCGGATCGGCTGGTGGTCAACGGCTCGATGAATTCCGAGGGCGGTGTGCTCGAGGCCGGGCAGTTCACCCAGCTCTGGGATCTGGAACACGATTTTGCTGACTGGGTCGGCCGCGGAGCGACCCTCGAGCGGGGATCGTTAAAAGTGGCTGCCAAGGCCGAAAAATCAGTCAAGCAGGTTTGGCCTCCGCCGCTTGATGCGCTTCCGAAAATGCCTAGCGCCGAGGGGGAAGTCAGATTGCTCGGCAAATGGTTTGCCGTAGAGGATTCCACCGATCTTCCCCAGCCTCGCTTGGAGGCAAGGAAAGCCGCCTTCGCTCGAGCGCACGAATGGTATCCAGATGACGCCAATCTGGCTTTTGAGGAGCGATTCACAGAACTCGTCGACCAAATCCAGAAGCGGAAATTTGCGAATATCCAAACCGAGCTCCACCCACTGCTCATTCAGCCTGACGGAAAGGTCGACAAATATCGTCTTTGTCTGGCGAGGTTAAAGCTGTGTGCGCTTCTTGTCCAAAATGAACGCCCGACAGAGGCAGTGGAAATCGCAGACTCGCTGATGGCCGACAGTGTGCTTCCGATGATTCGACCAACGGCGGCGGCTATCGCGGCGAGAGCCCTGGAGAAAACCGATCCACCGCGGGCGCTCAGGTATGCCCGGCAGTCCTTTGCCGCCGATGTGCTGCCGGACGAGATTTTTTCCCGTGCTTTTCGACAGCTGTTCAGTTTGCTCGCCAAAGCAGAAAGCGCGCAACCGTCGACGATCGTTGAGGAATTCAATGGGGCGCTGCGACGAATGCCAAAAAAAGCCGCGTTGATGCGCGCAGCGATCGCCGAGTTGCCTGGCGAGTTGCTGCAGGAAGGCAACGTGAGCCCTGCGGACAAATGTTGGCAAGCGGCTCAGGAAGCGGCAAAAGACGGCGGCTTCAGCGAAAAGCAGCTCGCCACCCTCGCGCAGACTGGGGAGAAGCTCAAAAAGCCACCGGCTCCGGCACATGCTCGGAAGCATCTGCAAGGCTGAATTCGGGCTTCGGCTTTCCCACTTCTCCGTGGTCCGTCCCGTATCTTGACTATCTGTAATAAGGCGGGAGACTGTGCCGGCATGTCCGCCCGCACTATTATCGTCATCGGCTGTCTGGTATTGCTGGGCGCCACCGCCTTTGCCGAGGAAGTCTCCTTTACTCCGCCGGCGGTCTATCGCGAGCACCTGGAGAAGTATCTGACTCCGCTCGAAAAGGTGCGCGAGGAACTCCGGCATTCCTTTCCCTCCCCGTTCGCTTCCGAATATGAAGTCCTGTTGGACGAGCGGATCACCTTTGTCGACGAAAGCGGGCGAAGGACCGAAGTCGAGCACAAGATCGGACATATTCTCTCACCCGATGGCGTCGGGAAAGGCTCAGAGTGGCAAACCCATTTTTCCAAGAATACGGAGCGGTATCATGTTGCCCTGGCCCGAACCATCTGCCCTGACGGCCAAATTGCGCCGGTGGAAACGAGCACTATATTGATCGATAGTCTCCATGGTAAGCAGGCCAAGCCTTCAGATGAGGACGACAGTGAAACTGCTGTGACGAACGATGATGCACTCATCGTGCACTTCCCGAAGGTGGCGCCGGGCTGCCTCGTCGAGTGGATCCTCGTTCAGGAAGATTTGGATTTCCTGAAGAGCGACAATATTACGTGCGGCTTTAGCTGGGGAGGTAAAAACCTCATTCGAACGAAAAGGTTAGTCTTGGCGCTGCCCAATCAATTCCAGCATCGCCTGCATTGGAAGGCCCTCGGCGTCACGATTTCAGAACCCTCCCAAAAGCCTGGAGACGACGGACACACGCTTTGGGAATGGGCGAGCCAGGATGTCGCTCCCCGGGCTTTCGAACCGGAAATTCCTCGTCTGGAGGAGGCCAGGCGTCAACTCGCCTTGAGCACCTATTCTGACTGGACAGAAGTTGGTCGATGGCTCGTCTCGACCTTGATCCAATGCCAAGAAGGCGGGGACGTTTGCCACAAAAAAGCCGCCGAATGGACGGAAGGCCTCAGCGAGCCGCGGGCGATTGTTTCCCGGCTCTATTCCCATGTGGCAAATGATCTCCGGTACGGCGCCTTCAGCCCCGACCAGCACAGACTGCAGCCGCGCACTCCCGATGCCGTGCTGAACTCCGGCTATGGTGATTGCAAGGACAAGTCGAATCTCTTGCGCGCGCTCCTGAAGGAAAAGGGCATTCATTCACGCCTGGCGCTGCTCAATGCTCTCCATGGCCGCATCGGCGACCTGCGCTTTCCCGGTTTGACAACGATTAACCATGCCATCCTGGCCGTCGATCTGCCGGGAGAGACGGCCCCGTTGTATTGCGATACGGCCTTCGAACATGCGCCTCTTGGTTTTGTCGCCCACGGACAGGATTACGATGCCTTGCTTGTCAACGAGGATGGCGCGTGCGAGTGGAGGCGAATTCCCCGGGCGGATATGGGAAACTTTCAGACCGCGGTCGATCTGACTTTGGAGCCAGGCGGAGGGATTTCCGGCTGGGTCACTCTGACCATGGGCGGCGCCGAGGGCGCGATCGTTCACGATCTCATCGCGAGCCATGATCACAGTTGGACCTGCGGCGAGTTCTCCGGTTGGCAGCTCGGAGGTGTAAATACGTCGGTCATCGACTTTAGCGTCGTCGAGCCGCCGGCCGGCAGCCCGCCGGGGACGGATTGTTATCGCTTTTACATCCTACGCTCTGGCGGAGCGGTGTTCTCGGCCGCGGCCGGTGAGAAAGCCTGGTTTCCCAAAGCCAACGATCTGCTTCCGGAACTCTCCGGAAGCCGAGAGCGGTTCGCGAGTTACTTTGTGCCAAAGATGGAGCGGTCCATTACGGGAATCATCCACCTGCCCAAAGGCTGGAAAATGACAAACCCTCCCGCCAAATTCGATCGCTCGATCCCTGGTTGCAAAGTAAAGGCCGAGTGGCATCAGGAGTCAGATTGGCTGTTGGTGAATGGATCGATGTTCTCCGAAGGTTCGATCGTCGAGGGCAGTAAATTTACCCAGCTCTGGGACATCGAACAGGATCTGGACAAATGGGTCGCCCGCGGAGCGACGCTCGAGCGAGGTCCATTGAAAATGGGTCGTGAGGGCGGGAAGTGGGGAAAACAGGTCTGGTTGCCGGCGCCCGATTCGCTGCCGAAAATGTCGAGCGCCGAAGCGCAACTGAAATTGATCGATATCCGCTTTGGCTTGGATACATCCACAGATATCCCCCAGCCCATCCTGGAAGCAAGGCGTGCCGCCCTTGCATCGGCGCTCGGGATGTATCCAGAGGATGTCACGCTAACTTTTGAGAGGCAATTCGCAGACATCGTCGACCACATCCAACGGCAAAAATTCCAGACGCTTCGGGACGAGATGAACAATCTCATCTTCCAGGCGGGCAACAAGGTCGACAGACCTCGTCTTTGCCTCGCCGAGCTGAGATTGAGCATCCTTCTTAGTTTGAAAGACCACCAGACCGAAGCCGGGGAAATCGCGGAACTGCTGATCGGGGACGACGCGGGGATTCCGAGAATTCGGGCCATGGCCGCCGCCATCGCCGCCCGGGCGCTGGTAAAGTCCGACCCTCAGCGGGCCCTCCAGTATGGCCGCCTGACCTTGGCGGACGACGGGCTGCCAGACGATGTTTTCACCAGGGTTTTCCAAATGCTGCTCTGCGCGCTCGCCAAAACCGACGGCTCTCAACCCTCGGCAATCGTCGAGGAATTCAGCGCCTCGCTTCAGCGAATGCCGAATAAGACCCAGTTGCTGCGTGCTGCAATTACCGAGTTGCCTGGCGAGCTGCTTCGCCAGGGAAAACAGGCTCTTGCCGACAAATGCTGGCAGGCCGCAATGGAGGCGGCGAAAGGCGGCGGCTTCAGCGAGAAGCAGCTTTCCACCCTCACAGAGACCGGCGAGAAGCTCAAAAAAGCAGGCGCATCTGCACACGCTCCTAAACATCTTCAAGGTTGAGCATCATCTTACGCATGCTCCCTCGAACGCCTCCCTACTGGCTGTCTTGCCTCCTCCTGCTCATAGGCTCGCCATCGACTCTCCGGTCTGCCGAGGATTTGCCGCCGCTGCCCATCGGGCTCGACGCCTATCGGCAATGGGAACGCTGGCCCGATCAACGCATCGGTTTACGCGCCTATATGCGCAGCACCTACGATCGACGTGGCGGAAATGAGGGCGCGGATGCGAGCCATTTTCTCTATCAGTTGGCAGATGATGCCAACGTGACGCTCGACGTGGAAGGTCCAGGCGTCCTGTGTTTCGCGCGCTTCAACCACTGGCACGGCAGCCCTTGGCGGTACACGATCGACGGCCTTGAACACGTCATCGAGGAAACGACAACCACAGATCCCACGCGGCCGGCGGCCAATTCCGTGTTTCTGCCGGAAGGTTTGTTCCCGCCGCCGCTCGGCTGGACCTGGTCGGTGACAAAGGGCGCGGACTTGAACTGGACCCCCATGGGTTTCGAGAAATCGCTGCGCCTCGCTTACTCTCGCACGCGCTACGGGACGGGGTATTATATCTACCAACAGGTCGTTCCCGGGCTGCCGCTCTCACAGCCGATCCGGGCCTGGAATGGACGTGCGCCAGACGAGGATGTGCTCAACCTGCTGAGCAGCGCCGGCTCCGATCTGGCGCCGAAAAACGGAGTGGGAAAACTTGGCGGGGGGGCGCTCGTTGTCGGCAAAGACACGGTCCTGCTGCTGGGCGAAATCGAGCCCGGTGCTCCGGCCATGCTGCGGGCGCTGGAATTCTCCGCGCCGCGCGGGCAGGCGCCCGCGCTGGGCCGCACGCGGCTGCGGGTCACTTGGGATGGCGAGGCGTCGCCTTCCATCGATGCGCCGCTCGCGCTCTTCTTCGGCGCCGGAGCGCTCCCCAATGGCAATGACTCCGAGTATCTGGTCAAGGCGTTTCCCGTCTCCGTTCGTTACGACGAGCAGCGGGTGCATCTCGCTTGTTATTTTCCCATGCCGTTCTTCCATTCGGCCCGGCTCGAATTGCTTGGAAACAGCGCGATCGATATCCAGGACCTCCGATGGAACGCGCGCATTGGACGGTTTCCGAATCGGCCATCGAGTGTCGGCTATTTCCACGCGACGTATCGCGATCATCCCCACCCGGCGCGCGGGCAGGATCTTGTGTTGCTCGATACCCGCGAAGTCGAGGGCGGCGGGGATTGGTCGGGGCAATTTATCGGCACATCATTCATTTTCTCCGATCGCGCCAATCTCAATACGCTGGAGGGTGACCCGCGATTCTTCTTCGACGATAGCCAAACGCCGCAGGCGCAGGGCACCGGGACTGAGGAATGGGGCGGCGGTGGAGATTACTGGGGTGGGAAAAACATGACCTTGCCTTTTGCCGGTCATCCCACAGGTGTGAGCAGTCCCATCAAGGCGCTTGATCCGGATGACGAGACCGAGTCGGCCTACCGCTTCTTGCTCGGCGATCTCATGCCGTTTGGAAGGAATGCGGTCATTCACCTGGAGCACGGCGGGGAAAATGACTCCACGGAGCATTACCAGACCGTGACCTATTGGTACGGTCGGCGTGGGGCGACGCTGATCAAGACGGACGCGCTGCAGATCGGCGACGAGCGTAGCGAAACGGCGCATCGCTACACTTCGCCGGAGGCCTCGCCAGCCTATGAAATCTCTTCCCGCTTCGAGTGGGGACCGGATGCGTATGCCCAAGGCGGCAAGCCGGTAGAGATCTATCCCGCGCAAACCGATCGCGGTCGCAAGACCACCGGCGCCTCGGAATTTACGCTGAAGCTCGATCCGCGAAATGTCGGCGTGCTATTGCGCCGCAAGCTGGATTACGCCTTTCCTAATCAACGCGCCGAGGTGTTTGTCGCCGACGAGACCGGAGCATGGAAGCCCGCCGGCGTGTGGTATCTGGCGGGATCGAATACCTGTGTTTACTCGAATCCCAAGGGTGAATTGGGCGCCACCGAGCATCACGTGGAGGCCTCGAATCGTCGATTCCGCGACGACGAGTTTTTGCTGGGACGCGAGCTGACTCAGAGACGCGCGGAGATTCGTGTAAGGGTGCGATTCGCCCCGAATAACATTCCATTGTTTCCCGGCCGGCCGCTGGATGAACAGGCCTGGAGCGAGATCCGCTACGACGCGTATTGTTTTGTTTCGCCCGAGCCTTAATTCTCGCGCGCAGACATAGAGAGACGCGGCGATCCAAAGCCCAAATCCCTGCGCGTCTCACTGGGCCGCTCGCCAAATAGCGCGCGGTACTGCGCGGCGAAGCGCCCAAAGTGCGTGATCCCGTGATCCAATGCAACCTGCGCGAGCGGCACACTGCTCGAACGCAAAGCGCGACGGACGGCGTTGAGACGCAGCATTTGCAGGTAATCCCGCGGGCTTTGGTCGAAGACATTGCGGAAGGCGTATTCGAGTTCGCGGCGGCTGACTCGCAACGCGAGGCACAAGTCCGGCACCTGCACGTGATCAACGAGGCGATCGCGCAGCCAGGCGTCGGCGCGCCGCGCGAGGCGGGCGCGATTCCGCAGGGAGGCGCGCAGGGGCTGAGCCCGCATGGCCATTTCGCACACCGTGGTAAAACAGGAGGTGGCCAGGCTGGCGGCTTCCCGCACCGCCGCAGGCGCGAGATGCGGTCGATCCAGGCTGTCCTGTAGCAGTTGGCGCGCAGCGCGGTGGCGGCGCTCGATCTGCCCGAAGAGCGGCGATGGCAATCGGTGGGTGCTCAAACCTGAAAATCGTTCGCCCCACGCTCCCGCCAGGGCCTGGCATTGCGCCCAGACCGAGGGTGGCACAGCCATGGTCAGCCACGAAAAACCGGCTGCAGTACGGCCATCCATATCCTCGCCCGGCGGGAGAAAAGCGATGGAGCCAGGCTCGGCCGGCTGCGCATTCCACTTCGAGCCACCCGGCCCGCGGATGAGGCAGAGCGACGCCCAGCCTCCGAGCACGACGCCCCGAACGCGAGTCCGCGCATGGGCTTCGCCGAAATCGAAGGCCCAACCTGGCGATTGAAATTGCTCCACGGTGGAAGGGCACTCCTGCCGCCGCTGAAAGTCCACCGCCAGGTTCGCGCCCGAAACGGCGTCGCCGAATCCCTCAGGCTCGGTGATGATCCGGCGCGAGTGGTGAAAGGCGGATGCAGGCAGCGGGGCGTCCACGCGCACACTGTGCGCAAAATGGATAGACGGAAACAACCATCAACTATAGGTAGTCACACCCATTGCCACCCGATGCTCTTTGCGCAACGCTTGGCAAACGCCGCCGCGTCTGAACCCGAGCAGATGCGGCTCGAACCGCTTACCACCCATGCGCCATCTCATCCTCAAATCCCTGGCTGCCCTCTGCGTCGGCCTGTTCGCACTCGCATCCGCCACGGCTGCGGAGCACCCCAACATCATCCACATCGTAGCCGACGACCTCGGCTGGAAGGACGTGGGCTTCAACGGCTGCACGGACATCAAGACTCCGGCCCTCGACGCGCTGGCCGCGGGCGGGGCGAAGCTTTCCCAGTTTTACGTGCAACCGATGTGCACGCCGACACGCGCGGCGCTCATGACCGGGCGCTATCCTTTCCGCTACGGCTTGCAGACGATCGTCATTCCCGGGCCGGCCGGCTACGGCCTCGACACCAGTGAGTATCTCATGCCGCAATGTCTCAAGGACGCTGGCTACGCCACGGCCATCATCGGCAAATGGCATCTGGGCCACGCCGACGTGAAGTATTGGCCGAAACAACGCGGCTTCGACTACCAGTACGGCGCGATGATCGGCGAACTGGACTACTACACACACAGCGACGCCGGCGTGCTCGATTGGTTCCGCAACAACCTCCCGGTGAAGGAAGAGGGCTATGCCACCCAACTCCTCGGCGCGGATGCGGTGAAATACATCAACGAGCAAACTCCGCAGAAGCCCTTCTATCTCTACCTCACCTTCAATGCTCCCCACACGCCCTACCAGGCGCCCGAGGACTATGTGAAGCGCTACGCAAACATCGCCGAACCCACGCGCCGCACCTACGCCGCCATGGTCACGTGTCTCGACGATGAAATCGGGAAAGTCGTGGCCGCGCTCGAGAAAAAGGGTCTGCGCGACAACACGCTCATCATTTTCCACAGCGACAACGGCGGCACGACCAACCCCATGTTCGCGGGCCAGATGACGGATCTGTCCAAGACGAAGCTTCCCTGCGACAACGGCCCCTATCGCGACGGCAAAGGCACACTCTTCGAAGGCGGCTGCCGCGTCGCGGCCTTTGCCAACTGGCCCGGCCACATCAAAGCCGAAGCCGTGGACGGCGTCATGCATGCCGTGGACATGTATCCCACGCTGGCCAAACTAGCCGGAGCCTCAACAGAGAAGAGCAAGCCGCTCGATGGCGTGAACGTCTGGGATACCATCGCCGAAGGCAAACCGTCGCCCCGCACGGAATTGATCTACAACGTCGAGCCGTTTCGCGGCGCCGTGCGACAGGGTGACTGGAAACTCATCTGGCGCACACTTATCCCCACCAGCTTCGATCTCTACAATCTCGCCGAGGATCCCTTCGAAAAGAATAACATCGCTGCGGCGCACCCCGACAAAGTCGCCGCGCTGCAGGCGCGCCTCAATGCGCTGGGCAAGGAATCCACCAAACCTCTGGCGTTGATCTACGTCGCCGGAGTCGGCCTGGCGCATGGCAAGCCGCTCATGGGTTCTGTCGACGGCAAAGGGCCCGTCATCGTCTCCAGCGAGGAACACTCGATCACAGACGAAGGCGTCGGCGACGACGACGTGCCGGCAACGCCAGCGGCCGCCGGGAGCCACTAGGAGAGCTGCTTCGCAGGCGCTAGCGCGGGCCGCTTTGCGACCATCGCTCGCACTTTGAAGCAGCGCCCTGAGATTAGCCAATTCTCGTGCACGAGAGTTGCGCTAAGCTCAGGGCGCTGCGGCGAAGCGCTTGAGCGGCTTGCAACCTCCACCCCCTAAACGCGCCGCGAGACGCGCTCCCTTCCGGGAACGCATCTCGCACACTAAATCCTACACCTGCTGCGCCTACTGCCCAGCCGGCTTGATCGGCCGAATCTTGATATTCCGGAACGACACGCTGCCGTGATCGCCCTGCAGGGCGATGAAGCCGCTGTCCGCTTTGGCAAAACCGGGCATCGAGGCAAACTTGCTCTTCGCCACCCGGTCCTTGAAGTCGTCGCTGCCCAACACGTATTCGAAATACTTCACGCCGTTGATCTCGTGCACACACTTCTCCGGCGAGATGAGCAGGCGGACATGGTTCCATTCTCCGGCTGGCTTGGTCGCGTCGAGAACCTTGCCTGTCTTGGGATCGATCGGCGGCTGATACAGCGCGTAGAGCCACCCGCAGCGCTGCGGATCCGCGGCTTTCGCATTGTCCTCGAGCTGGAATTCCGGCCCTGTCGCCCACACGGCGCCGCCATCGTCCGTGACTCGGAACATGATGCCGCTGTTGCCGCCTTCGCTGATGTTATAATCGAGCTGCAGTTCGAACCAGCCATACTTCTCCGTCGTCACGATGTCGCCGGCCTGGTGCGGGTCGGCGCAGACCAGCGCGCCGTCCTTGATCTGCCAGCCGGGACGCACGCCCTGCTGCTTGAAGTTGTGCCACGTGCCGAAGTTTTTGCCGTCGAACAGCGAGACCCAACCGGCGGCCTTTTCCGCATCGGTCAAGCCCGCGCCCTGCGGTGCAGCTGGGGCCGCAGGCGCCTCCAAAGTCACCCCGAGCTTCGCCGCCAGCGCGCTGCGCCACTCCTCGTTCAGTTCCTGGACCGTGTGCCCGGTGAGTTTCTTGAAATACTCGTCTTCATAAGCCCCATCGCGCAGCGCTGCATTCAGCTTGGGCACGAGATCCTTGTCGTATTTCTCCGTGACGTAGTTGAGGAAATTCGCGCTGATGCGGTACAGGCCGTCGTAACGCGCCCGTGCCAGACCCCGTGCGCTGATTTCGGCGCCGTGCGATTGCGGCTCAAACTGATACCAGCGGAGGTAATCCGGAATGCCTTCCACCAGCCAACCGGGCGTGCGGGCATTGGGATTCGAGCGGCGCGCGCGGCCATACTGCTGCACGACATGCACGAGTTCGTGGATGACCGAGCCGACGCCTTCGCCGGTCAGTTGATGACGATACCAGGTGGGATCGCATTCGATGTGCGTGCCGCCCGTGGCCGCGACGCCATGGTATTCGTTGGTGAATTTGATGGTGAACTTCCGCGGCGCTTCGTAGTTGGGGCTCGGCAGTTCCTTGGCCAGGATCGGGTACCATTTCTGCACGGCCGGGGCGAGTGTCTTGCGCGTCCAGTCGGTGAGATCGGGCGTCTCTGCCGTATTGATGCTGAAGGAATCGTGCCCGCCTTCACATTGGTAAACGTCAACGCCGGCGTCTGCCAGCGGCGCCTCGGGCGTCTGCGGCGCATTGCGGTCGACGATGTCGATCTCACTGTAGAAGGTATTGCCAAAAGGATTTTCCGCCGAAGAACGGCTCACGTCGAAGAGCAGGTAACGATACTGCCCGAGGCTGCCCATGGTGTCCGAGATGCTCACGCCAAATTGCCCGCCCTTGCCGCCCGATTGTGGGCGCGTGTCGACATTCGCCACCAGCTTCCAGCCGGCTGTCGTCGGATCCGTCGGCCGCTTGGGCTCCGCGTTGAAGCCAGAGGCTTTCCCATCGCTCGCGTAGAGCTTGTAGACCTGCGGACCGCGTTCCGCCGGGTGCCACGAGAAGCTGTTCACCTGCTTGATGTCGATCGGGCCGCCCAGATCGACGAGGATGCGGCCGCCGTCGCCGCTGAAAAAGAAGTTATCTCCGGGCTGATCCGCCTCGGAAGGCGTGTGGCCGTCGTTGAGCCGGTTGACGTCGCCGCCATTGCCGTCCCGGCCGCCGTCGATGACGGTGAATTTGGCCTTGGCGCCAGCGTCACCGCGCAGCGGAACGGGGACATTTTTGAATTTGAAACCAGCCTCTGCGTGATCGTTGTCGTTGTAATCGACCTGGACTTTGACCTCGGCGCGACTTTGGACGCCGAGCAAAAGAAGGATGGAAAAAGCAGAAGCTAGATAACGCTGTGTCATCATGGGTAATGGGGTTTATCGCGGGGAGACGTTACTGGCGTTCCAGTCGCCCGATTTGCAAGGAATTCCGAATCCGGGCCGTGTCATAGAAGGGGATGCCGCAAATGGGAAACATCTGCGAGCTTTTCCGCTCGCGCCTAATTCCCGACCCTTCTATCGATTTTGTCTCGGTACCCATGAAACGTTTCTCCTCCCTCCCGATCCTCGCCACCGGAATCCTCGTCGCTTCCACCCTGCAACTTCACGCCCAGGCTCCGGCTGCGCCGGCCGAAGCGCCCGCCGCCGCGACTCCGGCGCCGAAGCCGCCCAAGCCCCCGCGCACCCCGGAAAGCGCCGTGACCCCCTCGATCAAGGACAAAGGCCGGCACGATCAATTTCTGGAGCGCATCAAGAAGGGCCCCATCGGCCTCCTCTTCCTCGGCGATTCCATCACCGATAATTTTCCCGGCCACGCCAAGCCGGTCTGGGCAAAGTACGAGTCCTACCAGGTGGCGGACTTTGGCATCGGCGGCGACCGCACCGAACACGTGCTCTGGCGCATCACCAATGGCGAACTCGACGGCATCGATCCCAAAGTCCTCGTCCTCATGATCGGGACCAATAACATCGGCCACTTCAACGACGAAAAGCCGGAATGGGCCGCCACCGGCGTGACCAAGATCGTCGAGACGATCCGCGAAAAACTGCCGAAAACAAAGATCCTGCTGCTCGGCGTCTTCCCGCGCGACGGCGCGAACAGCCCTCACCGCGCAGGGGTGAATGCGATCAATCAAATCATCGCGAAACTCGATAACGGGAAGACCATTCGTTACCTGGACATCGGGAAAAAATTCCTGGATGCCAATGGCGAGATCCCCAAGGACATCATGCCCGACAGCCTGCACCCGAATGAAAAAGGGTATGAAATCTGGCACGACGCCATGCAGCCGCTGCTGGACGAGATGTGGAAGTAACACCGCGGGCGAAATCGTTGGCTCCGTAGGACTTACGAATCCCGGCGGAGCCCGTCCGAACCTAGAGAAGCGCAGGCGCGCTACTCCATACGAATCCCTCCGGAGGATTCACCATGCGCGCCATCTATTTCCTACTTTCGGCCGGTTTTCTCGGCTCGATCGTCTCCGCCGCCGAACAAACCCTGCCCGCCAAAACCGCTCTCAAGGCCCTGCCGCCCGGCGCGGCCGACCGCCTTGCCATCGTCGAGGGGCCGGAAGGTTCTCCGGAGCCGGCGCGATGGCATTTCCTGGTTCAGGATCCGGGAGCGGAAAACGGCTTTCGGGAATACGTCGTCGCGAAAAGCGGCGTCGTCGCGAATCGGGAAATCTCGCAATTTGCCGACCACCTGAGCCCCGAGGACATCATCGGCCGCGGCGCCTTCAAGCTGGACTCCGACAAGGCCGCGGCGATCGCCATGAAATACGCCGCGGTGAACGGCAAAAACGTGGCCACGCTGACCTATGAACTGCGAAAAAACGCCACTGACCATAAGGCCGTCTGGACCGTCCGCTGTGTCGATCCTCACGGGTCCACCATCGGCGCCGTGACCTTGGAGGCCGCCAAGATGGCGGTCCTCGCGCACGATGGCTTCGAGCGCGACCCGGAGGAACACCGCGCCATCGGCACGCTGCGCCCGGGAGAGCAGATCGCGCAGGCCGAGCCGAGTGCCAACCTACCGCCGATCGCCGAGCCGCCGGTCACCCAAACTCCTAACTCCGAATCGCCGATCACCAAAACGCCTGGCTCCGAACCGCTGACGCCGACCCGCCCCCCAGTCTCGCTGCGCCGGGGCGACAGCGACGAGGTCTGGCCAAACGACCGCGAGCGCTATTCCCGCTTCGAGGCGCCCGAGGAGGAGCCCAATTACATTCCGCCGCGCTACGAGCCCGAGCCCCGGCGGAGCCATTCGGACCGCAATCGCGATTCGGGCCGGCGCTCCTTCAGCGTGAAACGCTTTGTGCGAGAGCTGCTGCCGTTTTAGTCATCAGATCGCGGCCAATTTCCGCAAGATTCGAGGGGCACGCCAAGGAGGTGGCGGTTTTCAACCGCCCCTGAAGTTTGGCTGATTTGCCTGTCTCCCGCCGGACGACACGGCGACAATGTAGGCTGATCCAGCTCCAGCTTGGCGCGCCGCCTTCAGCGCATCTCGCCCCAAGCCGTCTGGATCCCCTCCAACAGCCGACCCCACTCCTCAACGCCCATTTCCCAGCCGCTGCTGAAGCGCAGAACCCGCCCCGCCTCGCCCGCCGCTAGTCCCATGGCCTGGAGCACATGCGAAGGCTCCTCGCGCCCGCTGGCGCAGGCTGAGCCCGTGGAAACCGCAAAGCCGCCCTTGTCCAGCTTCACGACCCAGCGCTGCCGGCAGTCGACCTCCGGCATCACGGCGGAAACCGTATTCCAAAGCCGCGGGACACCGGCGCCCAGGACCCGGATTTGTGGGAAGGCCTCCCCCAAATCGGCAATGAATCGCTCCCGCAAAGCCTCTCGCGATGCGACGCCACCCGCAGCGATAAGCGACTCCCTCGCATCGAGCGCGGCGGCGAAGGCCAGGATGCCGGCGACGTTCTCAGTTCCAGCGCGGCGCCCGTCCTCCTGTTTACCGCCCACCAGCAGCGGCCGCAGCCGGGCAGGCGCCTTGAGAAATCCCACGCCCTGCGGTCCGCCAAATTTATGCGCGCACCCACTCACCGCCTCAGCCTGACCCAAGCCGCGGGCCGGGAGCCGGCCGAGCCACTGCGCGGCGTCGCAGAAAAAAGGAATCGCGTGCTCTCGGCAGAGGGCGAACGCCTCGCGCCAGGGCTGCAAGACACCGGTTTCATTATTCGCGGCCATAAGACCGACGAAAGCAGGCCGGTTCGAGCCTAGTCGTTCCCGCAGCCAATCCAAATCCACCACGCCGGTTGCCCGCGCCGGGATCCACTGATGCCGCCCGGAAAAATACCGCCGAACAGCCGCCACGACACACGGATGCTCGATGGCCGAAACCCAGCCCTCGCCAGCCGCCTCGGAGAAGTGCCGGATGACCGTATTATTTGATTCCGTAGCGCCGGAGGTCCAGACGATGTCGGCCGGTTCGCAGTCGAGATGGGCGGCCAGCCGCTCCCGGGCGTCATCCAGCGCCCTATCCGCGCGCGCGCCGAGGCGGTGCGGGCTGGACGGATTGCCCGGATAGCGTTCATGGGCCTCCAGCCACGCGGCGCGAGCTTCCGCGCAGAGCGGTGAGGTGGCATTGTGGTCGAAATAGAGCACGGAGGCGGATGGGCTCGAAGCAGCGTAGCAGAGAAATGAGTCCACCGTGAAGTATCCGTCGAAATGCTTTTCAGCCGGGCATCGAAAGCCCTGCGCCCTCCAGAACGCAGGTCTGGCAAAATCAAATATGCGCCTTTGCGCAGTCAGGATTTTCCCGACGCCGCCGCCCGGGGTTCGGAATACGATGACAATTCTGACATGAAGCGAATTCCCCGACTCACTCCTCTCGCATCGCGGCCCATGGCGCTCGCGGCGCGGCGCAGGACGAGTTTCGTAGCGGAGAACGGCAAAGAAAATGCTGCATATGTACAACAGTTATGAGAAATGCTCTTTCGCCTGTAGCCTTTCTCCCGACTCACTCGGGAATGGACGGGGATCATGCCGTCAAGAAATCTCGCCACCCGGGAAAGGAGCCAGCATGCTCACGACCATGACGTTTGAGGAGTTCCAACACAGCGCCCGCCTGTACGTTCTCGGGGCGCTGGATGAAGACGAGATGGTCTCTTTCGAAGAGGGCCGACGCAAATTCGGCGAAATCGGAGAAGATTTTATCCGCCAATGCCGGGAGCTCAATTCCGTCTTCGCGCTCAGCTTGCAGCCTCAGCCTCCGAAGAAGGAAGCTCGCGCCCGCCTGCTCGAAATGGTCCGGCGCTCGAGCCGGCAGAAGGGCGATTTTCGGTCGGGATATCCGGCGGAAGATTAAGCCAAAATTCCCTTCACGATCTGCCCTTCATCGCTCGGGCCGATGAGCCGATTGTCCAGCCCCTGGTATTTGTACGAGAAGCTGTAGGGATCGAAGCCGAGCAGATGCAGCACCGTGGCCTGGAAGTCACGCACCGTGACTTTGTCCTCCGTCACATAATAGCCCAGCTCATCCGTCTGCCCAAAATTGAGCCCCGGCTTGATGCCCCCGCCCGCCATCCAAAGCGTAAACGCATGCGGATGATGATCACGCCCTAGAAAAGTCGAGCCCCCGCGCGCTTCATTCATCGGCGTGCGCCCAAATTCCCCGCCCCAAATCACCAGCGTCGAGTCGAGCAACCCGCGCTGCTTCAGATCTTGCACGAGCGCGGCGCTCGCCTTGTCCACTTGCCGGCACTTATTTGGAAAAGCCGTCATCAGATCATCCACCGCGCCGGTGCCGTGGATATCCCAACCCCAATCGAAGAGTTGCACAAAGCGCACGCCTTTCTCGATGAGCCGGCGGGCGAGCAGGCAATTGTTGGCAAAGGAAGCCATGCCCGGCTTGGCCCCGTACATCTCCAGCGTAGAGGCGGACTCCTTGCCGATGTCCATGGCCTCCGGCACCGCCACCTGCATGCGATAGGCAAGCTCGTATTGGGAAATGCGCGTCAGCGTCTCGGGATCGCCGAAAGTTTGTTCCTCGGCCTGGTTGAGCGACTGCAGGGCATCGAGCGAACGCCGGCGCGTCTCGCGCGACATACCCTCGGGGTTTTGTGAAAAGAGGATCGGCGCCGCGCCGGACCGGCATTGCACGCCCTGGTAAACGCTGGGCAGGAAGCCCGAACCCCAACAGCTCTTGCCACCCGTCGGATCACTGCCGCCCGAAAGCAACACCACATAGCCCGGCAGATCCTGATTCTCCGAGCCCAGCCCATAAGTAACCCACGACCCCATCGAAGCCGCCCCAGCGCGCATATTGCCCGTATAGAGAAAAAGCTCCGCCGGCGCATGATTGAACTGATCAGTCCACATGGAGCGGATGATCGTGGCGTCGTCGATGATGCTCGGAAAACTCGGCAGCATCTCGCTGACCCAGCCGCCGCTTCCGCCGTGCCGGGCAAATTTATAGGGCGAACCGAGAATCTTCGGCGTTCCCTTGATGAAGGCGAAGGTCTGCCCCTTGAGCAACTCCGGCGGGCAGGGCTGCATGTTCAGCTCATTCAGCTTCGGCTTGTAGTCGAAGAGATCGAGCTGCGGCGGCGCGCCCGACATCGAGAGATAGATCACCGCCTTGGCCTTGGCGGGATGCGGCGCCGGTTTCGGCGAAAGCGGATTGATGAGCGACTCGCCCGACGCCGCATACAGCGGCCGCTGCCGCCCAAAGAGCGCGCCCAGGGCGATGGCTCCCAGGGAAAAGCGGCTGCCGCGGGTGAGGAATTCGCGGCGGGTGAGGGCGCGGGCGTGATCGAAGCGCAGATTCATACGTGAGGAGGGCGCGGAGGCGCAGAGGGTTTGGAGACGAGGGGAGCGATGGGGGCCTTGCAGGCCGGGCAGGCATTGCCTTCAAAGGCCAGCGGCAGCGGCTTGGCGCAGACGGGACAGCGCAGTTTGGCCGCGGAAAAGAGAATCGTCGGCAGGAAGATGGCAGCCACGGGAGCGGTCATGAGCAGGCCCATATTCCGCGCGGGTTGCGGCAGCAGCGCGATGCCGCAAAGCACGACCACGGCAATTCCGGCGATGACGAAGACACGGGTGAGATTGCGGCGCGGAGGCAGTGCGGGAGCGGGATCGGCGGACATAAAGGAGTTGGATATAGAGGAGAAACGAGCCATTTGCTCAAAACCAAAAGAGTTTCGGTTTCTCCAATGCTCTTCTCAGCAGCTCGGTAAAGCTATCGGCAATGATTTCGCAATATTCACGGTTTGGAAACGGTTCATGGGGCACATCTCGATACCGAACCTGCCCCTCTGTCTCGAAATCCATCGCGATGTAATTTCCATCGAGTATGTCAATGAATCCAAACCAGCTTTGGGGATCTTCAGCCCGCACGCCGCCAAAAATCATTTCCCCGACGCTACATATTTGCTCAACACCCAAAACGGTGTATCTAGGATCGCATTCACCCTGCCACAGCTGGCAGCCGTTTGAAAGGCTATAGAATTCGCGAAGATCATTCGGAAACACAAACCCCATCCGTTGCTCTGCAGTTCGAATTGCTTCGACCGAAGCCCCCTCGCAACGCAGATGCTCGGATGAAGTCGAAATCATGGCGAATAGATCAGAAATCGAAGGGTTTGGCACGGAATGTTAAAATCGTTTCAGATCACTAGTTTAAAACCTGGGCAGTAAACTAAACAATAGAGGGTGAGTACATTTAGCTTTTGGCGAGAACGCCGTCGAGATTGAGCAAGACATTGGCGACCACCGTCCACGCCGCGAGTTCCGCGGCATCCGCGCCCGCCGGCAACGGCTGGGTCTCGCTCGCCGCGAGCTTTTTCGCCGCCTCAGGATCGGCCTGGTATTCAGCTAACTCCGCCTCGAGCAACTGCCGCAGCGCCGCGAGCTGGCTTTCCTCGGCCGGACGGGCCAGCGCGAGCTGGAGCGCCCAGCGCAGGCGGGCTTCCGCATCGGCCCCGCCTTCCTTTACGATCCGCCGAGCCAGCGCCTGCGCGCACTCCACGAAGCACGGGTCATTCATCGTCACAAAGGCCTGGAGCGGCGTATTCGTCGGCAGCCGGCGCAGGGTGCAGGATTCGCGGCTGGGCGCATCAAAGGTGGCCATCGAAGGATAGGGCTGAGTGCGCCGCCAGAAAGTGTAAAGCCCGCGCCGATAGCGATCGTCACCCTTGCTCGTCGGGTAGCCGTTCTGGCCGCCATTAAAGGCCACGCTCCACAGGCCATCCGGCTGCGGCGGGTAAACGCTCGGTCCGCCGATCTTCGGCGCGAGCAGCCCGGATAGTGCCAGTGCCTGATCGCGCACCGTTTCGGCCTCGAGCCGCCGGCGCGGGTAGTGCGAGAGCAGCCGATCGCGCGAATCCTTCTCCAGCGCCTCGGGCGAACTGCGCGAGCTCTGGCTATACGTCGCGCTGGTCACGATGAGCTTGATGAGCGCCTTCATATCCCAGCCGATACCGAGCTGCGCGGGATCGCTGCTCTTCGGCGATTCGAAGGCCACGGCTAGCCAATCGAGCAATTGCGGATTCACCGGCAGCGCGCCTTGCGAGCCGAAGTCCTCCTCCGTCTCCACGATGCCCAGCCCGAAGAGCTGCGCCCAGAAGCGATTTGCCGCCACACGCGCGGTGAGCGGATTTTCCGGGTTAACAAGCCAGCGCGCCACGGTAAGTCGATCCGGCGGCTGCGCGGTCGGAAACCAGGACGAAAAGGCCGCAGGCAGCGCCGGCTGGAGTGTTTCGGCCGGCGCGAGATAGTTGCCCTTCACGAGCAAGTGATTTTCGCGACGTTTGTCACGCGGGAGTTCGCGCATCACCGGCAGGCGCACGTTTTTGATTGCGGCGAGATCTTTGCGCCGCGCGGCGATCTGACTCGTGATCGTCGCATAGCTTTTCGTGAGCGGCCGATAGTAAGTGTCGAGCGCCGCGGCCTGCTCAGGACTGCGCGCGCCTTCCGCCACCGCGAGAATGGCCGCAACAGCCGGCGGCAGCGCCCGCACCGGCGGCGCCTGACTCGTCACCGACACCCGGAAATGCCCGAGCACATGATCGCTCCCATAGTTTTGCACCAGGTGAAAAACCAGCGTCGCGCCCGCCTCCGCGATCGGCGTGGCCGCCTCGAAAACTGCGGTGTGCGCCTTGCCGGTCTCCGGCGCCAGCGCCCAGCCCGCCGCCGCCACCGGTTTTCCATCGATGGCCTTTTCCACCCCAAAATCCGCCTGCGAAAAATCCGCGCTCGCATTGCGCAGCGCGACCTGCTTTTCGCCGGTGATGGGCGAGTAGTCCGCCACCGGCAAAGGCGCCGCCGCGATCGCCGTTTCCGCGACCACCTTGCGCTCCGCATCGAGGACCTTCAGCCGCGAACCGGCCAGCCGCGTGCCGAGCCCGCCGTCCATGCGATTCCAGATGGATATGCGATCGATCACCGCGTCCGCCCCGAGATCCACTTCCCACCACGGATCATCGCTGTGCTGCGTATGGGTCACCGAATTCTTGTTATAATCGCCATCGGTCTGTCCATCGATCGCCCGGCTCGCCTCGCCGGCAAAGTCGGTGCTCGATTGCCTGGCCACGCCCTTCCGCGCGACATTCTCCGCGCCGGCAAAGACCTGGACTTCCGCCAGCGAGAGGATGCGATCTTTCCCCGGCGCCTCGATCCGCACGAAGCGCCCGCGCGGCCGCCCCACTCCCGCCGGCGCCGCCGCGACGCTGAATTCATTGATCACCACATTGCCATTCGGCGCGCGTCCCGGGCCGTGCGACGGCAGGGCATCATCCGGGAGCAACTCCAGGCGAAAGGCCGTGACCCCGGCCAGCGGCGAACGCGTCTCCAGCATAAAGGTCTCCGGCTTATCGCCACGACCTTCGGCCAGAATGGAGCCATCCGGGCGAACGGTAAAAACCGCTCCGGCGCTGGACATCAGGAGATCTGGGGTGAGCGGGATCCAGTCCACCGGCCGGCGCATCCGCTTTTCCCAAGCGCGGCGTTCGGCTTCATATTCCGGCGGCGCCTCGTGGAGCTTCTTTTCCAGATCGGCGATCTCGGCATTCAGGCGGTCCGTCTTGGCCTGATCCTCCGCCGATAGCAGCGCCAGCCGCGGCTCTTCGTCTTCCCGATTCGCATCCTCGGTTTGATTAAAGATCGCGAAAAATTGGTAGTACTCCTTCTGCGAGATGGGATCGAATTTATGCGAATGGCACTGCGCGCATTGCATGGTCAGGCCCATCCACACCTCGGCCGTCGTGGAGATCCGGTCCTTCACTGCCGCCACGCGGAATTCCTCCGGCACGATGCCGCCCTCCACATTGGTCATCGTATTGCGATGAAAGGCCGTGGCGACCTGATTTTCACGCGTCGACTCCGGCAGCAGGTCGCCGGCGATTTGCTCCAGCGTGAAGCGGTCGTAGGGCAGATTGTCGTTGAATGCCTGGATCACCCAGTCGCGCCAGGGCCAGATATTGAGCCGGAATTTATCCGACCCATACCCGGTCGAGTCCGCATAGCGCGCGAGATCCAGCCACATGCGCGCCCACTTTTCGCCGAAGTGCGGCGAAGCCATCAACCGATCCGCGAGCCGGGCCACCGCCGCCGTACGGTCCGCCGTAAAGTCCGCAACAAAGCCCGCGACCTCCGCCGGAGCCGGCGGCAACCCGGTGAGATCGAGATAAAGCCGGCGACAAAGCGTGTAAGGATCGGCCTCCGGCGACGGCTTCAGCCCCCCCGCCGTCATCTTTTGCAAAACAAACCCATCGAGCGGATTCCGCGACCAATCCTCCGCCCGCACGTCCGCCGGCCAATCCGCCGTCGTCTTCAATCCGCACTCCGCCGCCCCGACCAGGGCCGGACGCTCCGGCTTGGCGAAAGACCAGTGCACCTTGTATTCCGCGCCTTCCGCAATCCAACGCCGCAGCAGCGCCGCCTCCTCCGGCGTTACCGTCTTGTGCTCCTTCGGCGGCGGCATGACCTCGTCCCCATCCGTCGAAGTGACGCGTGCCACGAGTTCACTGGCCTCCGGATCCCCCGGCACGATCGCCGTCAGCCCCTTGTGCTCCGTCATCGCCTCCGCCCGCGAATCCAACCGCAAATGCGCCTTCCGCGAGCTCTCATCCGGCCCGTGGCAGTGAAAGCACTTCGCTGAGATGATCGGCCGGATCTGATAGTTAAAGTCGATTTTGTCAGCCGCTGACGCCCCAACGCCCGCCGTCGCCCCAAAAACAGCAATCGGCGACAGAGCCGCCAAAGCCACAACGCCCCCATACAGGAAAAATGTGTGAAACGAAGCGCCCCTCCTGGGAGCGCGGGCGTCCCGCCCGCCCGGTGCGAAAGCATCTAAAATGACGCCCCCTTCCACCCGAGCGACCTGCGCAGCAGCAGCTCGCCTTTGGCGATTCACTGAACCCCTTTGAGGCCCCCTTTGAGGCTCAGCGCGCCTGAAGTTTGGCCAATCTCGCGGGTGTGCAATATGAGCGTATAATGCCGCCAGGTTTTTGAGTGCGGCAGTCCTGTGCCGCTTTCGGAGTGGGCCAGTTGAGCAAAGTCCAAACCCAAGCTCAGTCCTCACCGGCGCATCGTATTCACACTGCCGCTGGTTAGCGACCCCTTCGCGCACCACCACCGCCCCCATCCCGCAACTGCGAGACCGCAAGATCGCTAAAATGAAATTTACCAACATGCCCTAGTTTAACCCAAACCTATGGCCTCCCAGCGTGCCAATCATTTATAAGATCGTGCTATGCCCTCGTCCCCGCAAACCCCCGCGCCCCCGCCCTACACCTGGGTGCTGGCCGGCCATTTCGACCGCATCCGCGACTACTCCGCCCTGCGCGCCCATGGCACAAACGACTGGCTCCTCTTCTTCACCCTCGCCGGCGCCGGCCGCCTGCAAACCACCCCCGCCCACGAACCCCTCATCGTCCGCCGCCAGGACCTCGCCCTCTACGCCCCCCACACGCCACAAGACTACGGCCTCCTAGACCCCCGCACCCGCTGGCGCTTCCTCTGGTTCCACTTCCAGGCGCGCCCCGAGTGGACCGAGCTCCTGAAATGGCCCGCCGCCGCCCCCGGCCTCTACCACCTCGCCATCTCCCAAAAGCCCGCCTGGACCCGCATGCGCGAAGCCCTGCGCTCCGCCCACCGCTTCGCCTCCACCGCGCGTCGCCACGCCAAAATCAACGCCATGCACGCCCTCGAAGCCTTCTTCCTCGAGTGCGCCAGCCAGCTGCCCGCCGCCCCCGAAGCCGCCCTCGACGACCGCATCGCCAAAACCCTCGAATACATCCAGCGCCACCTCCGCACCCCCCTCACCCGCGAACTCCTCGCCCAACACGCCGGTCTCTCCCTCCACCGCTTCGCCCACCTCTTCCAGGAGCAAGTCGGCAAATCCCCTCGCCAATTCATCGAAGACGAGCGCATCAAACTCGCGCGCCACCTCCTGGAATCCACCGCCGCGACGATGTCCGAAATTGCCGAGGAAACCGGGTTTCCGAACCTCTTCTACTTCAGCCAGCGGTTCAAAGCCTCCGCCGGCCTCAGCCCCACAGCCTTTCGCGGGCGATTGAGGAGTCGATGAGAGCGTAAAGCGCCAACAGTCCTCATTCCTATCCCCCGTACAATATTGCCGAACCCAAGCCGAAGGACGTACAAACTCCTTCATCGTCTTCATGCCCGGCAAAACGACCTGCAAGCTCGAATCCCATCCCCAGATTTCCGTTGTTCAGATATTGAAGCGCACTTCGTCGAGAAATTGCGGCGCCTTAATATTCGGAGCGCTCGGACATCCATTCACACCATTCCCGCCCAATGAGTAAGCCAAAGCGCAGCGTCCTGGCCGTGCAAGGGGCAAGCATTACCGTGCTGTCCCACGAATCTCAGGACTTCATTTGCCTGACCGACATCGCGAAGCTGAAGAATCCCGACCATTCGGACGACGTGATTCGCAACTGGCTGCGCAGCCGGAGCACCGTCGAGTTTCTCGGAGTCTGGGAGCGGCTCAACAACCCCAATTTTAATCCCGTCGAATTCGACGGGATTAGAATCCAGACCGGCCTCAACAGTTTTGTGCTTACCCCGAAGCAATGGATCGAAAAAATCGGGGCTATCGGGATTCGCTCCAACGCAGGCCGCTACGGCGGAACCTACGCCCACAAAGACATCGCCTTCGAATTCGCCACCTGGGTTTCAGTCGAGTTCAAGCTCTACCTTATCAAGGAGTTCCAGCGGCTCAAAGACGAAGAAAACGATCGCCTCCAACTAAGTTGGAACCTCCAGCGAACCCTCGCCAAGATCAACTATCGCATCCACACCGACGCCATCAAGGAGACGCTCATCCCGCCTACGATCACGAAGGTCCAGGCCGCGATGCTCTACGCGAGCGAGGCGGATCTGCTCAATGTGGCGCTCTTCGGGCAAACCGCGAAACAGTGGCGCGATGCGAATCGAGAGGCCAAAGGCAATTTGCGCGACCACGCTACGATCGAGCAACTCGTCGTCCTCACTAACCTCGAGAGCCTCAACTCTGTCCTCATCCGCCAAGGCCTCCCTCCCTCGGAACGTATTGTCCAACTGAACGCGATCGCTATCACGCAGATGCGCACTCTCCTTTCCGATCCAGGCATCAAACATTTGGAGGCGTAAAGTCCACCGCAGACAAACCCATCAAGGGAGTAGAGAAGCGCAATCAACGCCAGGCTGACGTTGAGCCAGCATGCTTTTCTACATCGTCGGTGAAGAAACGGAGTTTCAAAACCACGCTGTCGCTCCCAAAGCGCTTCGCTAACTTTGGGAACGAGAGGAAAACTGAGGCGGGACGCCTCTGCGGCGTAGAACGTCGAACATCGTCGCGACCTTTCGGCCGCTGATCAGGTTCGAGCTCCGCCTAAAACGGCTTGTTCGCCTTCAAGTCGAATGAACCGACAACGGGCGGCAGGGGGCTGCCGTTCGGATCTTGCGGCCTGAATTGCCAGGAGATCTTCGAGAAGCTCAGCGTGACCTTTTCCGTGTCCACAAGTTGCTCCGAATCGGCTGAAGCGGAGACGCTCGAGATGAGGACGTCCGACAACACGATTTTGAAAAAGTCGTAGGGCTGATTGCCGGCTTTTTGGACGGCGATCGTCGCGGATTTGATGTGTTTGCCCGTGGCGCAGGCGAGAAAGAGCTGGGGAGATGTTTTGTCGAAACGCTTGATCACCACGATCGGATTAAATTGCGTCTTCGCCGCGCTGCCGCCGCCGCCCGCCAGGTTGAGTCCCTGTTGAAAGACGTCCGAACTGAAACTTAGGATCGGGATGCTGTTCGCATGCTCACTATCGGTCGAATCGCCTTCGATCCCATCGATGGTCAAAAAGATCGGAATCGGAACCTGGGCCTGCGTGGCAGACAACGACACCACGGAAAAGAGGACCGCAAGGAAGACGCTTTTCATACCCTGAAGAGACACCCGGGCGCGGAGCGGGTCAATCCTTCTTGCAAGGGCGGTCTGGCTGCCCAATTCCAAGGAGCCCGCCAAACAACGGAACGGACCCGCCCAAGCCCTTGGTCAGCTCGAAGCGAGTCCGTTCGAATGGCGCAAAAACGGTCTGCTATTGCGGCACAAGGCGAATATAATCAAACGCCTCGCCAAAGCTCGTGCTCGCAGCATTCTTGCCAGTGATTTTGAACTGGAACCACTTATCGCTCGTAGTTCCCGGCGCCCAGGTCCCGAGATCGATCTCGGTATAGACATTGGCCGCCGAATATTCGTCCTGCGCGGCGCCCACGTTTGACGCGGTGCCGGCGAAGTTATCCGCGCGACCGATGGCCAATTGCCAAATTCCCCGCGTGTTTGCCTTCTTGATTCCCACCCGGACATCATAGGAGCCCGCCGCAACCGCGGGTACAAGGTAGGTGACGAAATTCCCCACCACCGTGGAATCCTGGATCGAACCCGCTCCCTGGCTCAAGAGCGCGTCCGTGAAGATCCGCGGGACAGGTCCTGAACTGGCCGCCACGGCCAGCGATTCCGCCTCGGTGACAGAGTCCGAGGAGTCCAATTCGAGAAGATACTGGATCAGTTCGGTTTGCTGAGTCGCCGTGAGGGTGCGGACCGCGGCGTGCGGCGTGCTGGCGGGAGCATTCGTCGTGTTAAAGACCGAAGCCAGGTCCGGGGCCGAGCCGTCGTGGAGATAAGGCGCGCCCGTCCAGATCCCGAGCAGGGTCGGAGTATCGATTCCCGTCAAGGGGCCGCCAAGGCGATGGCCGGAGGTTGCCTTGATCGTGCCGACATCGTGCAAGACTCCGGCGGCGCTGTCCGTAAATTCATTGCCTCGATGACAAGTGGCGCACTGGAGATTCGCAAAGTGTTGCCGGCCATTCAGCCCGGCGGCCGAGTTTTGCCCATTTGCCCGATACGGGCTCGCGGGCGCCTCGGTGAGCGTGGAGACGTAGGCCGCCAGCGCATCCAGCTCCGGACTGAGTCCCGCCTTCGGATCTCCGAGCGGCGTGCTCCGCGTGCCGGCGTTGAAATTCGCATCGCTCATGAAGCCGGTCCCGCCAAAAGCATTGCGAATGTCGCCCTCGAAGTCCTGGATTTCATCGAAGTTTCCGGACCAATGCACATGCCCCTGCCCCATGCCTCGATGGCCCCGCATGTCGATGGTGTTCCGCAAGCCTTCGCCGCGATCGGTGAAGTCCCACGTGCGGCCATCATGATCCCCTTCCAGATGGCAACTGGCGCACATGATATAGCCTTCCGCGGCCATTCGGGTATCGGCCGCATTGTAGAAGATCGTCTTTCCGAGCAACACCTGCGGCGAGAGCAATTCTGTCCCGACCACCGAAGTCGTGGCGAGCGGAGTGATGGTCGAAGAAACGCCACTGGTGAGCTGGCTGATGTCGTAGCTGCTCACCGAGCGATCCATGAAATTCAGCGCGTAGAGCTTCGTCCCGTCGGCGCTCGTGCAGAGCCCCTGGGGCGCGTGACCCGTGAAGGCCCCGCTGAGATTGGCGCCGGTCACCGCATCGATGGCCATGATTTCGTTATTTCCCAGGAAACAGGCAAAGAGCAGGTCGCCGCGCGGCGAGTAACAAATGCCGCCGAGCAGCGAGTGATTATCGACATCCAGCCGGCTCGCCCCGTCTTCCGCGTTGGTCAGCAGATTCACGTCGAGCAGAATCGAGCGTACGGTGTTATCGTGCGTCAGCGGGAGCCCATCGCGGGCGAGACCGCGGGCGATGTTATCCTTTTTCGCCGGAACCCAGGCTTCGCGGCCATCCGGGCTGATCGCGATCTGCATGAGGTAGTTCGGCACGCCTCGGCCCCGGTTTTCCGCATCGATCGAGTTGTCGAAGGGCAACGGAATCGTCCGGGTGAGCGTCATGGCGGTCGCATTGACGTCCGAGATCTCGCCCTGCGTATCCGGAGAGATGAATCGCGTGACCAGCACTCGCGCCGAGTCCCCGGTGATGGAGAGCGCGCTGGGACCGGCGCCGAGATCCAGCGAAGCGGTCACCGCCGCAGTCGTGGGATCCAGCTTCAGCAGGGCTTCCGCGCCTTGCGCCGCGACAAATGCGGCCGAACCATTGGGCGCAAAAACAATGCCTGCGGGATTGAACCCATAGCCCAGGGCCGCCGTCGAAGTCACCGTGCCAGCGACCGGATCAATCAGATCCACCTCCGACGAATCACCGCAGACCACCCAGATCGCGCTGCCGCCCGGTTTGAGCGCGAGCGAACGCGGCTTCTGGCCGACGGCGATCTCGACCTCCTTGGCGAGGGTCGAACCGTTCAGACGCGTCACGGTGTTGCTATCCTGGTTCACACACCACACTTTATTCCGCACGGCGTCGAAAATGATCGGGCTCGAGGCCGTGGCCGGCGTCGCCGTCGCGGCGAAAGTCACGATCACCGTGGTCGATTTGCTGACAATCGCGGAGCCGTCGCTGACTTGCAGGATCACGGAGTACCGCCCAGGCGCCGCGTAGGTATGCGACGCCGTGCTGCTCGTCGAAAAATTCGTCGAGGTCCCATCTCCGAAGTCATAGGCATAGGTCAAGGTGGTATTCAGATCGGAATCCGAGGCCGAGGCCTGGAACTGCGCGGCTGCGCCCACCGTGGTGGAGACCCCGGCGGTGAGCCCGAAGGAACTGATCGTCGGCGGGGTGTTATTCCCCACGGCGATGGTCGCGATTTCACTCGCGCTCAGGACGCGATTGTAGATGCGCACATCATCGAGAGCATCGCGCAGAGGCGAGCCGGCATTGAGCATCGCGCCAAACTGCACCACGGCATTGTTATTGAAATCCGTGCGAATCGCCCCCGTAGCTCCCGTATCGACGCCGCGGTAATAGATTTTGGCCGTTCCCGCCGTGCGATCCACGGTCAGCGCCACATGGCTCCATTGATCGTTCGTCAAGAGATTGGCCGCCGTCTTGAAGCTTGCCGAGGCCGTTCCGTTGCCGGTTTCCAGGATGATTCTCCGATCACTCGTTTGATAGGTATCGACGAAGAAGCGCAAGCCGTTCTGCGTCGAGCCGCCAATGGTATTCGCGGCCAGCGTCTGGATGCTCGCCGCCGCCGCCGGGATGTGCACTTTCATCGCGATCGTAAAGGCCGTGCCGAGATTGAAGGTTCCGATGCTGGCAAAACCCGTCGCGCCATCGAGGCCCAGCGCGAAGGGTCCTTCGGCGCTTTGCGTGGTATAGGTTGCGCCGCCGGTCAAGGTCGCGGTGCGTCCGTTGCCGGAGGAATCTTCCCCCGTTCCATTGAAATACCACTGCCCGGCAAGGCCGCTGATCATGATATCCTTGAGATCATTCGTCGACAGCTCCCGTGGATAGATCCGCACATCGTCCAGATTTCCGCCGAAGAAAAACCCACCGGTGAGCATGCGCCCCAGATTCAGATCGGCATTGGTGTTGAAATCCGTGCGGATGGCGCTGCCCGACGTCCGGTCCACGCCATTCACGAAGAAACGGGCGGTTCCGTTCGTCCGATTGACGACCACAGCCGCGTGCACCCAGGTCGCATCGGGAATCACCGCCGTGACAGAAGTCGCGACGGAGCCATTCGTGCCATTGCCGCATTCGAAGACGAGCGCTTGATTCGACGTCTGGTAGCTATTGACGTAGAATTTGAAGCCATTGCTCGAGGCTCCGCCCGGTCCATTGGCCGCGATCGTCTGAATACTCATCCGCGCGGCCGCCGTTTTGACCCAGGCGGCAATGGTAAAGGTATCCCCCACACTGAGATTGCCTCCATCGGCAAATCCGGTAGCGCCGTCGAGTAACAACGAATTGCTTCCCTCCTGGCGGTCGGTGGAAAAAGTCGCGCCTCCGCTGAGCGTGAGCGTGTGGCCGCTATTCGAGGAATCGTCCGTCGTGTTATTCATCCGCCAATGCGCCAGGGTGCCATCATTCCCCTGGCCCGTGCCATTGATCGTCGGCCCGGTGGAAAAACGCATGGAAAAGGCGGTCCGAAGTCCATTGCCGACCACGTCGCGAATTCCGCCCACGGGAAGGATCACTTCATAGGTCGTGTTATTCAGCAAGGGCTGCGTGGGGCTGAAATTGATCATGCCCATCTGCGTCGAGTAAGTCCCGGCAATCGCCGAGCCGCCGATGGGACGAACGATGAAGGAGGTCGTGGTGAGCGAGGTCACATCGATTTGGTCGCTCATGATGAAGCCGATACGCGAGGTGACGGCCTGGCTCGTCGAGTTCAGCGCCGGGCTGACAAACTGTTCCGCCGGTCCCTGGGTATCTGGCTGCTGCGCCATCGCGATGACCGAGCACCGGTCATGCGAGCCGCTGCCGCCGGCGACGACCATGTTTCCGAGCGGGTAGATGAAATCACTGGCCCCGGCGAGCGTGATGGTCTGCTGAATCTGCAAAGTGGTGGCGTCGAAGACATAAAGCAGATTGTTACCCGGCACGCAGAAGCCCTGGTTTTCCTTGAAATTCACATACCGAGGCACGCCGGGGATGGGCAGGAACCCCACCTCCACGAGCTGCGAAGGATTCGAGAAATCATAGACGCGAATGCCGCTGCCCGTCTCACATTGGTACATGCGGCTGCCATGGACAATGGAGGTGTAGACGCTACCGCCATGAATGAGACGGCTGAGCAAGCGCGGATGGGCCGGATCACTGATATCAAAGGTCGCCACGCCCGCGGTTTGCGAAGCGGAGACGATGAGCAGATTCCCAATGGCATGCAAAGCGCCAACGGGAAAACCGATCGAGGCGCCCAAATCGAAGATGTTCAGCCGCGTAACTCCGGTTCCATTGATCTTCGCGATTTCCATCGAATTCGCGCCGCTGCCGTAGCCATTCCGCGGAAGAAACACGTAGGGCGGCTGGCCCATGTACCACACCGGTCCGACCGCGCCATTGTATTTCGTAATGATCGAGCGCGTCTCGAAATTCCACCAACGAAAGCCGGTGAGTTGGGTGCCATCGAGAAACTTATCGTCCCAAAAGCAGGCCATGTGCGGCTTGTTACCCCCGCTGATGGGCGTGATCTGAATCGCCGTGGGAGTGCGCGGATTCGAGAAATTCCACCAGGAGCCGACCGTCCGGGTCGTCGGGCTATCCGAACCGGCGCCGATATAAAGATACCCGCGCTGAAACTCGATGAGCGTCGGCTGTTCGCCGACGGTGGCATTGGGGAAATTGAAGATTTCCTTGTTGATCTCGTTGGCGGCGAAGGTCGGCTGGGTCATGCCGGGGCCGAGGGCCAGGGCCGGCGCAGGGAGCAAGGCAAGCACGGCAAACGCCACAGCGGCTTCGCCGAACCGGGCCAGGCGCGGGATTTTGTTGTTCATGGGGGCTTTGGGTTTTGTTGTGGGGAAAAATGCGGGCTCCATCGGCGAACCACCGAAAGGGGCCCGAAGCGCGCGCGCCGCTATGGCGAAGGCGGCGGAGGCGCCGGAGAAAGCGCGTAGATGCGAAGATCGTCGAGCAGACCGAGCAGCGGATAGTTGCCATGCTCGGCCATGCCGATGGTGAGCGGCGCGATGTAGCCGAAGGGAAGGTGCAGCTTGTCCCGCGGCCCCGTTTGATCGGCGCCATTGATTATGAACCTCACGCGGCCCGCGACGCGATCGCAGCGGACGACGACGTGATTCCACCGGTCCGTGAGCAGTCCTCCGGCGAGGGATTTTGCCGCCAGGCCAGTCTCCCCGTTGCCGGTCTCGAGCCAGAGGGAACCAACATCCGAAGGATTGGCGAAGGCAAACAAACGAAACCCATCCTCGGAGAAACCGCTCGGGCTATTACAAATAATGGCTCTCTTGGAGATCTCTTTTTCGGGGCCAAACGGCGCCGGTGGCAAATAGACCCAGAGGTCGAGCTCGAACTGCTCCGGTAGCGAAACAAGGCCGGTCGTGAATCCACCGGCGCGGGTCGCCACATCCAGGGCTTTCCCCCGATGGCCCGGGCCGTAGGCGACGCCCAATTCGGTGCGAGTTAAGGAGCCCGCCTCATCGACCGTGTCTCCCTCGAAAGCCCAGTCGTATAACAAACGCCGGCCCTGCAAGACGTTTGCTTTCGTCGCCAATTCGTCGACCGAAGCGACCACGTCTTCGGAAACCAGTTGCATCGGCACATCGACGCCGGCGACCGCCATGCGATTATTGGCCACGCGCACGACCTGGGCCGTTTTCGCATCAGAAAAGCGGACGGCGCCGGAAGTCACCTGGATCGCCGTCCGTGTTTCAGACGCGGCCAAAGCAAATCGGGTTCCGACGACGGTCGCCACGGCGCGGGCCGTCTGGACGAGCATCGGCTCACGGCGTTGCGGAGCGACCTCGGCATCGATCCTCCCGGCCTCCAACCGCAAGACTTTGCCGCCGCGGCGGTTGATTTCGAGGGTCAACCGCGAACCCGAGGCGATGCGAATGCCGGTGGCCTCACCGGCAAAGCGGAGCCGGCATTCGCCTCCCGCGGCCGTTTCGAGGCGGGCGCCGGAATTCAAGGCCCGACCTTTCGCCGCCGTTGGCGCGCCGGATTGATCGACGATGCGCACGTCGCCCGTCGTTGCTTCAATCGTGGCGATCGACTTGGCCTTACTGAAAAGCCGTTCTCCCACGAAGGAAACCCCGAGCGCCACACCCGCGGCCGCGGCGAGCCAGGGCCCCAGCTTCCGCTTCGGAACGCCAGCCCACCGCTGCGCCGTTGGGACAGTCTTACGCGGAAAGGCGATCACTTTGCCCGGCTCCGTCGCGGCGGAAGACTCGGAGACGTCGGACAGGTCGGGACTTGCGCTGTAGGGTTGCGGCTCCGATCCGGGCTCCCGCCGTTCGCGCGAAGCGTCGAGCAGCAGCAGATCCACGACGGCCAATTCCAGCAGCCGCGCCGCCGCTTCCGGATCTCGTTTCAGCAGCTCGTCCACGGTCGAAAATTCCCCCGGATCGATCTCGCTCGTGAGATAGGCGGAAAGCAGACGGTCCCGTTCGGCAGTCATGCGACATGCCTCCGGCGTTCATACTCGCGAATGCAGTCGGCCAGACGCAGGCGCGTGCGGTTCAAAGTCACCGAAATGGTATTCACCGAACGCCCCAGCGCCGCCGCGATCTCCGTGACGGACGCCGCCTCCCAATAGCGCATCCTCACGATGCTTTTCCAAAAAGGCGGCACGCGCTCCAGGCAGTGATCGAGAGCGGCGACCGGCGGCTCGGAACCGGCCGTCGAGTCGAAGGCGGTATCCAGCGCATCGAGCGCTTCATCGGAAAGCAGCAGCGGCGCCCGCTGATCCCTCCGCAGCGCCGCCAGCGCTTGCCGGCGAGCGACCTCCCGCGCCAGCGAGACGAAACTGTGCACCGCGTCATATCCCGCCCATTGCCGGGCCAGGACCATCAAGGTCTCCTGATAGACATCCTCCGCCAGGTGGTGATTTCTCACGATGGCCAGAATGTACCCGAGGAGTGCACGGCGATACTGCACGATGAGCACCGGCAACGCATCTGTGGTTTGAGGGGAACCCATACAGCGAGGTTGATGTAGAGTGCACCGGGAAGTGCGAATCTTAACCAGAAAATCCGTGATTCATCCTCCCGAGCCATAGCCGGCGGAGTCGGCATGGCAGGCGAGATCCAGCCACATGCGCGCCCACTTTTCGCCAAAGTGCGGCGAAGCCAAAAGCCGGTCGGCAAGCTCGGCCACGGCGCCCGCTGGCGCTTCCTCTGGTACTTCCAGGCGCGCCCCGGGTGGACCGAACTCCTGAAATGGCCCGCCGCCGCCCCCGGCCTCTTCCCCCTCACCATCTCCCAAAAGCCCCTCTGGACGCGCATCACCGCTGCCACCAAGTCCGAAATCGCCGAGAAAGCGGAGCCTTGCCGTCCACTGGAGTTTGGCCAATCTTGAGTGCGCGCAGCACTTGGAATCGACGCCAGACTAGTCCCGGAGGGACCTCAGAATTTAGCCGGCTGCGTCAGCTGCCGGACTCCCCGCAAAACACGATCGCGCCCCGAAGGGGCGCCGGAATTGATTGCCACGATGATTCTCCTCGCACAGGCTACGATATTTGCCGCCGCCGACAATCGACCCGAATCCCAACGGGATTCCGCAACCAAAGCCCAGGGTTGCGAGGCACGAGCTACCCTGGGTTCAGCCAAATAAAGTCTCTCTACGCCAACTGGGGTTGCACGCTCTCCGAGATAAACGGCTTCCATGACAGAAATCACAGATTTCGTGATTGAATCGATGCCCGAAAAGCGCCATATGGGCAAACCCCATGCTACAAGAGTTTTTAGACGCGGCACTGCTTTCTGATATCGGAGACGAAGGAGAAAAATTCTCGGCCTTAGAGAATGCAGTGCCAGCGATTGCAAAGTCACTGCTCGCAAATCCGGCGAAACTGATACCCTTTACTCTCATCGCCCTTGACGGCGACGCATCCGAAGATGAAGCGCCCTTTACAGAGGTCGAAGCTGCGATAAAAGAAAATTGGAAGACACTCCGTAATAAGCACAAGGAGATGCCACGACAAATTTTTCGGGCTGTGATCTGGGCGGCCCTGGGTAAAGCCGCTGAATCCGATGTGTCCGCCGCTGCAACCGTTTGGTTCGTCGGGGCAAACTACCTTCAGTATGCCAGGTTGGAAGAACGCGCGCTTCCTCTATGTCAATCAATAATCTTTAGAGCTGGAGAAATCTTGGAGGCGAAGGCGTCGGACGAATGGAATATAAGCAGTGATGTAGAACCGCCGAAATTACCGTCTTGGAACGTCAAGCTAATGGAGACGAAGGCTATAGCTCCAAACGTTGCAGAATTGACCAAGGATTTCGAAGCAGCCGTAGGCCCGCAAGACTCGCAAGGACGTGCGCTTCCCAACCCTAATAACACTTGGCCAAATTCGGGGCCGCAATGGGCGTACCAATTCGCGCCACGTGCGGCCAAAATTCTAGCGTCGACGTTTGAAAATACAGACAAGGCGATTTTAGGTAATTTACAGCAAATGGAGGCATTTTTTCAAAAGCTCGCTACCGCCATCCAATCAGGTCTTCAAAAAACGATAAATGCGCAGATAACCGCTTTAACTGCGCAACAACTTCGCAGCAATCTACTCTGGTGGAAGGAAACGCTTTTTTCGCAGAGTCTAGGTCGCGGCTATCGAGGATTGCCGCCGGCGAATTGCGCCGTAGCTATGGCCTGCGATTTGCACAATGCCGTTCCATCTTTTACTCCCCAAAGTGTGGAATTCCTACTCAGAGAAACGGTTCGACTGACATTGGGAGATATCCCGCCACTGACGTTTCGGGATATACTGACCGAAATACTTGAACCCCAAAGCAAACTTCAACTTGCGGAAATACTCGGAGATCAAGACAATACCCCGGGTAGAATTTCGTTGCTTGCATTCGTAATACAGCTGCTTCGCGGCGCTCTGAGTATGGACGCCTTTCAGGAACGCACAGGCTTGCACTCTGATCACAAAATTGAGGTTGTAGAGTTTGCTGTCTGGATATTTCGCGATCTCCAATCACGGCGATGTATTTTGGAAGAATAAAATCATGCCCAAAACAGCAGCCACCAATTTGAGGAAATGCCCATTCGCACATTGTTATGCACCTAATGTTCAGTGTAACTTGGGCTTCAAGCTGAACGAGTGCCCATATTGGAGCGAATCCAATGCAGCCGAGGAAAGTGATCAACGCGCAAGTCCTGTAGATGTACCGATGCCATGGGAAGGCGCTGCTCTCGGCGTAGATGATTTGAGCTTTGTGACGGCTCGGAGCGCCCCGCGTGTCTTTGGTGTAATAGGGCCACATGACGCCGGGAAAACAACGTTGCTTGTCGCCTGGTATCTGCTGATTAACCGTGGAATGCGGCTCTCGGATCGCTTATTTGCCGGCTCCTGCTCTTTCGGCGGCTGGGAAAATCTCGCGCATTGGTTGCGTTGGCCTCCGGGCTGCGGACCGAGTTTTCCACCCCATACATCTCTACATGACAAACGTCAACCAGGATTGCTCCATCTCGCATTTCGGACCGGAAACGGGATGTTGGAAGATGTACTTTTAACAGATGCGCCAGGAGAATGGTTCGCCCGGTGGGCTGTTGATCGCTACGATTCTGCGGCGGAAGGGGCGCGCTGGACGGTACAATTTGCCAACGCATTCATTCTTGTCATCGACTGCAAAGCTCTCGCAGGCCCCAAACGCGGGATCGCTCGCAGTCAACTATATGATATTGCGCAGCGGCTTGCCGATGAGAAGGCGTCACGTCCCGTAGTCATTGTATGGGCAAAGAGCGATGAGAACGTCGATGCAGCAATGCGCACCGCTGTCCGCGATCGACTTTCGGATAAACTACCACAATCACCGCATTTTGCGGTAACAATCAAAAATTCTGATACACCCGCCGTTGCGAACGCACTCTTGGCTCCGCTTGCCGCACTACTTAAAAACCACCCTGCTCTACCAAGGCCTATACCGTTATTGCCCTCAATGGAGCAGTCGGATGCTTTTCTGACCTATCGTGGATAATGATAACTCCGAGCTCGTCAAACACATCCATACTTGTCCTTGGTTCGTCGGACACTGGAAAGACGCATTTCATTACCCAACTCTTTGGCCGTTTGCGGGCCGGCACAGGAAAACTAAAACTTCGCACCGCTCCCGATAACTTCGGTCCATTTGAGGCAGCATTGACAAGGCTCAACCAAGGGTTAGCCGCCGATCATACTGCAACGGCCGCTTTTCATGAGCTTCGATTGCCGATGGCTACCGCGGACGGAAAACATTTCGATTTCGTGTTGCCGGACTACGGTGGCGAACAAGTGCGCGCAATGATCGATGACCGGCGCATCACTGAGGAATGGGAACAGCGAACTCAAAAGTCGAACGGCTGGTTACTGTTTCTTCGCCTTGGACGACTTAACGAAGACCGCAACATTGTAAGCCGCCCTCTCGAACTAATGCTTGAATCTCATCCGCAGCAAAGACCATGTACACCTCGCGAGTGGAGCGATCAGACACGAATCATCGAGTTTTTGCAATTACTCTTGTACGCGCGCGGTGCGAGTCTGTCAAATCGGCTCTCGAAACCAATACTGGGAGTCATTCTCTCTTGTTGGGATGAATTGGATACAGTAAGTAAAAATCAAACGCCAGAGGATATTCTCCGAGCCAAGCTCCCGTTACTCGCCGATTTCATTGAGGCAAATTGGCTGAGAGAGGCGGGTTTCGTTCTTGGCGTTTCTTCGCTTGAAAGACCTTTAGATCCGAAAAAGGCCGATGAGGAATTTATAAATCAAGGGCCGGAACAGTTCGGCTATATCATTGAGGCAAATGGCAACGAGAGCCGAGATCTAACACGCCCGCTTGTTGAGGTATTGGCTAGGATGTGATGGATATCCTCGTACACCGCGCGATATGTGGCGAGCGAAACCGCGCTCATTCGTTAGTGGCGACCAGTGTTTCCGACGACTCGGCTCTTCGTTTTCTGCCGGCCGTCACGGACCTGCCGCTAAATCCCCCCAATGAAAGCGACTGGGAGCCGTTTATCCGTAGCTTTCCGCGTGACGGTTGGTACGTGGTGTCAAGGACCTTTCCCGACAAAGCTGCGCCTCGACCGGGAATGGTTCGGACATTCGTTTTGCTACTGAATCCTGAAGAAGTAGCTCAGGTTTCCGACCTGGCTGCTCTATTTGCCCTTCTTCCTATCGTCGCTGACGAACCATGGCCGGTTGATTCCACTCGGGAGTCCCTGTCCGTAAAGACCCACTTTCCTCAGTCTGAGCCCGCTGGATTCCCTGCGCTAGTTCATGCGCTTGTGCATCAAAATCCTAAAGGGCCCTTCGTCTGGCTGGGGCAAGCCGGTTACGAAGAGATAGCGACTGCGCTTTGGCGAGCATTATGGCCAGCGCTTCGC